>JAESFZ010000077.1_pt1 | contig 298994 bp, 258 predicted proteins | sample 9269561 | NCBI WGS metagenome assembly JAESFZ01 (sample SAMN14515552, study PRJNA621657) | algae metagenome | isolation source: Tildeniella nuda ZEHNDER 1965/U140 and co-occurring heterotrophs from wet... | place: Switzerland: Stansstaad, Zurih | collected 1965-01-01 | reverse complement strand
GTCGACGACGACTGGGCGGGCTTCGCCCGTCTGGGTTACCGGTTCACGCCGAACTGGCGCGTCGAGCTCGAAGGCGGCTACCGCCCGGGCGAGATCGAAGCGATCACCGTGTCCTCGTCGGGCGCGGCCGCGATCTGCAACGCCATTCCGGCGGCCGGTCCCTGCGAGGGCCCCGAAGGCGACATGAACGCCACGTCGCTGATGATGAATGTCATCTACGACTTCGGTAACGCGGATTCGACCCTGCGTCCGTTCATCGGCCTCGGCGCCGGCGTCAACCGCGTCAACACCGAGTACCTCGGCACCCTGGCGATCAGCCGCGGCATCTCCGTGGGCGCCGACGACAGCTCGACCAAACTGGCCGCGCAAGCGATCGCCGGCCTGTCCTGGGCGCTCAGCGAGCGGGCCAGCATGGACCTGACCTATCGCTACCTGATGTCGAACTTCTCGTTCGACACCTTCGCCTCGACCGCCGCCGGCGACCTCGGCGAGCAGGAAGGCCGCTACACCGACCACTCGATCAGCCTGGGCCTGCGCTATGCGTTCGGCGCGGCCGAGCCGGCCTATGTCGCGCCGCCGCCCCCGCCGCCGCCGCCGCCCCCGCCGCCCCCGCCGCCGCCGCCTCCCCCGCCGCCGCCGCCTCCGGCTCCGGTCGCGCGTGAGTTCGTGGTCTACTTCGACTGGGATCGCTCGGACCTCACGGCCGAAGCCCGCTCGGTGGTCACGCAAGCGGCGAACTACGCCAAGTCGGGCCGTCCGACCCGCGTCCTGGTCGTCGGTCACGCCGACACCTCGGGTTCGGCTGCCTACAACGTCGGCCTGTCCAACCGCCGCGCCCGCACCGTTGCGGACGCGCTGGTCGCCCAGGGCGTCAACGGCGGCGTGATCTCGCTGGACGGCAAGGGTGAAACCGCCCTGGCCCGCCCGACCGCCGACGGCGTTCGCGAGCCTCTGAACCGCCGCGCCACCATCGGCATCAACTTCTAGGACGGCCTGTCCGGGCGTCGCACGAGACGCCCGGACCTGTCCCTGGAAGGCCGACTGGCCTGAAACTGCAGCACCGCCGGTCCCTCACGGGGCCGGCGGTCTTGTTTTGTCTACCGGTCGGGTGAACCATTCCGGGCCGGCTTCCGTAAACGGAGACGCGCCGCCGGCCCGGAGGATCCCATGTCCAGCCGCTCCCTGTTCAGCCTCGTCCTTCTCGGCCTGGTCGCCTGCTCTCCAGGCGAGCCCGCCGCGGGCGCCCCGGCGGCCGGTCAGGCCGGCGACAGCGGCCGGCGCGAGACGGCGGTCTTCGCGGGCGGCTGCTTCTGGTCCGTGGAGGCTAATTTCGAACGGATCCCGGGCGTGGTGGCGGCGGTCTCGGGCTTCGCCGGGGGCTCTACGGCCCGTCCGACATACGATCAGGTGGTGCGGGGCGGGACCGGTCATCTGGAAGCCGTCCAGGTCACCTTCGACCCCGCCAGGATCAGCTATCGCCAGCTCGTCGACCGCTTCTGGCCGACCATCGATCCGACCGACCCGGACGGCCAGTTCTGCGACCAAGGACCATCCTACGCCACCGCCGTCTTCGCCAGTCGGGCGCAGAAGCCGGCGGCGGACGCCTCCCGTCGCGCGGCGGCCGCACGAATCGGCGCGGCGCGGTTCGTGACGCCCGTGCGCGACGCCGCCCGGTTCTGGCCGGCGGAGGCCTATCATCAGGACTTCGCCCGCCGAAACCCGACGCGCTACGCAGGCTACAGCCGGTTCTGCCGTCGGGGAGAGCGCCTCCGCGCCGTCTGGGGCGACGCGGCGACCTAGGCGCAGCCATCCACAGGCAATTCACCCACAGAACTGTGTCTCCCGCGCCACCGGCCCGAGCTGTCACATCCCTGTCACACGAATGTCGTCCCACTTTCCGACGGGACCCGTAGAGGGAGCGGGATTTCAGCCGGCCGCCGCCGGACGCCGAGCGCATGCGCTCTTCTTCATCGGGGATAGATGACAATGACGAACCGCAAACGCGTGTTCTGGGCGACGACCGCCCTCTTTACCGGCTTCTTGGCCGCCGGCGCCGCTTCCGCCCAATCGTCGGGTACGGTCGCGACGGAAGCCACGGAAGTGGAAACCGTCGTCGTCACCGGCGTGCGCGGCCCATTCACCATCGACGGCGCCATCGCCGCGGAGTCGGTCGCCAAGACCCGCTCGACGATCACCCAGGAATTCATCGAGACCCAGACCCCGGGTCAGACGATCCTCCAGACCCTGAACCTGGTCCCGGGCCTGAACTTCGTGAACGGCGACCCCTACGGTAACTCGGGCGGCAACATCCGCATGCGCGGCTTCGACGGCAACCGGGTCTCCCTGACCTTTGACGGCGTGCCGCTGAACGACTCGGGCAACTACGCCGCCTACACCAACCAGCAGCTGGATCCGGAACTGATCTCGCGCGCCTCGGTCAACCAGGGCACGACCGACGTCGACAGCCCGACGGCCTCGGCCACCGGCGGCACCATCAACTACACCACCGCCCGCCCGCTCGACGACGCCGGCTTCCAGTTCAACGTCTCGGCCGGAGAGTTCGACTACCGCCGCGTCTTCGCCCGCGTCGACGTCGGTTCGTTCGGTCCGTGGGGCACCACCGGCTACCTGGCGGTCTCGAACACCCACTATGAGAAGTTCAAGGGTCCGGGCGAGCTGGAGAAGCAGCAGTATAACGGCAAGCTGTACCAGGACCTCGGCGACGGCAACTTCGCCAGCCTCGCGGCGCACTGGAACGTCAACCGCAACGCCTTTTACAACAACTTCATCAACAAGGCGCAGTTCGAGAGCGGCAACTACCTCGAGAACGACATCGCCTGCATCACGCCGATTGGCGTGAACGGCACGGCGCAGAACCACAACACCCAGTCGACCCGCATCCTGTCGGACGGCAGCGTCGCCACCGGCAGCTGCACCAACTACCACGGCATCCGGATCAACCCTTCGAACACCGGCAACCTGCGTGGCCAGTTCAGCTACGGCTTGACCGACAGCCTCCGCTTCACCTTCGACCCCTCGTTCCAGTACGTCATCGCCAACGGCGGCGGCTACGCCACCCTGAGCGAGCGGGACAACACCCTCGATCACGCCGGCACCAACTCAAGCGGTCCGGGCGTCGACCTGAACGGCGACGGGGACGTGCTGGACACGGTGGGCATCTACAACCCGTCGAACACCAACACCCACCGCTACGGCATCATCAGCTCCCTGATCTGGGACCTGAACGAGGATCACCGTCTTCGCGCCGCCTACACCTTCGACTATGCCCGTCACCGCCAGACCGGCGAGGCTCTCGTTCTCGGCCGCGACAGCGAGCCGTCGAACGTGTTCTCGGGTCAGGAGCGCTGGGGCGACCCCGATGCCGCCATCCGCGCCATCGACGGCTCGATCCTGCAAAAGCGTGACCGCTTCTCGATCGCCCAGCTGAACCAGATCGCGCTCGAGTACCGCGGCGACTTCTTCCAGGACGCCGTCACCGTGAACATCGGCGCCCGCGCGCCCTTCTTCGAGCGTGACCTGAACCAGTACTGCTATTCGCAGAACGGCTCGTCCAACGTGCGCTGCACGAACGAAACCCCGACCGTGACGCTGCCGAACGGCAACGTGCGATTCGCCACGACCGGTACGACCGAGTTCATCGCGCCCTACCAGAAGACCGTGAAGTACGACGACATCCTGCCCAACCTGGGCGTCGTCTATCGCTTCGCCGAAGGCCACAGCATCTACGGCAGCTACGCCGAAGGCCTGTCGGTTCCGCGGACCGACAACCTGTACCAGCCGGTCCGGGCCGCCGACGGTTCGCTGAACTTCGCGACCGTCCAGCCGGAGACGACCAAGTCCTATGACCTCGGCTACCGCTTCCGCAACGATCGCACCGTCGCGTCGATCGCCGCCTGGTGGACCGACTACCAGAACCGGATCGTTTCCTCGCGGGACGTCGACCCGAACTCGCCCTTCTTCGATCAGTTCATCGACCGCAACCTCGGCGCGGTGGAGCAGAGCGGCGTTGACGCCCAGGTCGGCTATGAGGTTTCGGAGCAGCTGACCGTCTACGCCTCGGCCTCCTACAACACGAGCGAGGTCCAGGACGATCTGGAGACCGCTCCGGGCGTCTTCGCCCCCACCGGCGGCAAGAAGCTGGTCGAGACCCCGATGTGGACCTGGGCGGGCCGCATCGACTGGCAGCCGACCCCGGACCTCAACGTCGGCTTCCAGGGCAAGTTCGTCGATGATCGTTTCACCAACGACATCAACAGCGAGTCCTTCGACAGCTACACGGTGTTCGATCTCGACGCCCGCTACGACCTGACCCGCATGTTCGGCATCCGCGACGCCTACGTCCAGCTGAACGTGACCAACATCTTCGAGGAAGAATACCTCGGGAACATCTCGACCAGCCTTCAGGGTAACCGCACCGGTTCGCTGGGCTCGCCCCGCACGGCCGTGATCTCGATCGGCACCAGCTTCTAAGCCGGTTCTTCACGACCGAAGCCCAGGGAAGGGCGGTCCGGAAACGGGCCGCCCTTTCTGCTGCGTGTTGAAGTGGGGTCTCGCCGTGTCTATCTGGCGCGACCGTCTTCCGCCTTTCAGGACACCCCCGCCCGATGATCACCCCCGTCCCCGCCGAATGGTCGCCGCATCGCGCCATGTGGGTCGGCTGGCCGAGTCACGCCGAACTGTGGGAGGAAAACCTCGGGCCGGCCCAGGCCGAGGTCGAGGCCCTGGTGCGCGCCCTGGCGGGCCCCGGCCGCGAGCGGGTCAGGCTGCTGGTGGGCAAGCCCGAGGCCCTGGCGGCGGCCCAGGCTCGGTTCGCCGGCGTAGACGGGGTGGAGGTGGTCGACGGCCGTTTCGGCGACATCTGGCTGCGCGACACCGGGCCGATCTTCGGCCAGGGCTCGGCCCGGGCCGCCGCCTTCCGCTTCAACGGCTGGGGCGGCAAATACGAGCTCGAGCATGACGACACGGTCGCGACCCAGATCGGCGAGGCCGCGGGCGCGCCGCTGGACCGCCACGACTTCATCCTCGAGGGCGGGGCCCTGGACCACGACGGCCAGGGCACGATCCTGACCACCCGCCAGTGCCTGCTGAACCCCAACCGCAACCCGGACTGGACTGAGGCGAAGGCCGAGGCCGCGCTGGCCGCCTCCCTGGGCGCCCGCAAGGTGCTGTGGCTCGGCGACGGCCTGCTCAACGACCACACCGACGGCCACGTCGACAACCTGGCCCGCTTCGTCGCGCCGGGCGTGGTCGCCTGTCCGGTGGCGTGGGGCCGGGGCGATCCGAACGACGACGTCTACGCCGAAGTCGCCCGGCGGCTTTCGGAGATGACCGACGCGGACGGCCGGTCGATCCGCATCCTGCGCCTGCCGTCGCCCGGCTTCGTCGGCGATGAGGACGAGAAGCCGATCCCCGCCAGCCACATGAATTTCCTCATCGCCAACGGGGCCGTGATCGTGCCGACCTACGGCGACGCCCGCGCCGCCGACCTCGTCTGTCAGGGGCTGAAGACCGTCTTCCCCGATCGCGAGATCATCCCCCTGCCGTCCCTCGCCATCCTCTCCGGCGGCGGATCCTTCCACTGCATCTCCCAGCAGGAGCCTGCCTGATGGCCCGTACGATCTCCGTCGCCGCGCTGCAGACCTCCTATGGCGAGGACCTGCAGGCCAATATCGACAAGACCATCGCCCTGATCCGCGACGCCGCCGGCCGGGGCGCCCAGGTCATCCTGCCGTCCGAACTGTTCCAGGGGCCGTACTTCTGCGTCAGCCAGGAAGAGAAATGGTTCGCCACCGCCCATCCGTGGCGCGAGCATCCCTGCGTCACCGCCCTCCAGCCCGTCGCCGCCGAACTGGGCGTGGCCATCCCGGTCTCGATCTTCGAGCGCGAGGGGCCGCACTATTTCAACAGCATGGTCATGCTGGACGCCGACGGTTCGGCCCTGGGCGTCTACCGCAAGAGCCACATTCCCGACGGCCCCGGCTATCAGGAGAAATACTATTTCCGGCCCGGCGACACCGGCTTCAAGGTCTGGAACACCCGCCACGGCCGCATCGGCGTCGGCATCTGCTGGGACCAGTGGTACCCCGAGACCGCCCGGGCGATGATGCTGCAGGGCGCCGAGGTGCTGTTCTACCCGACCGCCATCGGCTCGGAACCCCACGACAAGGAGCTGGACACCGCCGATCCGTGGCGGCGGGCCATGCAGGGTCACGCGGTGTCGAACGTCGTGCCCGTGGTCGGCGCCAACCGCATCGGACACGAGCAGGTCAACGAGGCGGGACAGGTCTTCTACGGCTCGTCCTTCATCGCCGACCACCGCGGCGACCTGGTCGAGAGCTTCGGCCGGGAGGAGGAGGGGGCCCTGGTCCACACCTTCGACCTCGACTACATCGACCGCCACCGCGCCGCCTGGGGCTTCTTCCGCGACCGTCGCACCGACCTCTACGGCTCGCTGGTCAGCCCGCGTCCGGCCTAGGCCCGAGCGCCCGCCGTTCCGCCGCGCACGACGGATTGGTCAGCCCCTCGGCCCGGGCGGCGGCGACCTCGGCCCGGGCGGCCTCCAGATCGGCCGCGAACCCGGGCGCCAGCGCGGCCCGATCATAGACGGCCCGACCGATCCGATGGCCGTCGGTGACGTCGGCATGCCAGTTCACCCGGCACAGGGCGCGGCTGAGACCGATCTCGATGCCCCGCCGCCGCACCGCCTGCGCCCGATCGGGCGCCAGCGCCGCGAACATCTCGCCATAGGCGGCGCCGGCGACGGCCCCTCCGGCCGGCCAGGAGGGGCTGTGGCGCACCGCTTCGTCCATCCGCACGCAGGGTTGCAGATCCGGGCGTTCGGCGATGGGGCGGCGCCGCGGTTCGCGTTCGGCCAGGGCGTTGGCGACCCGGGCCGAGTCGATCAGCAACCGGTTCATCAGCCGGGTCAGGGCCGGACGGGACCGCTCCGCCAGCCGCGTCCCCAGCACGCAGTCGAAATGCTGGGCGGCTTCGGGCGGTCTGAGTTCGGCATGGGCGATGGCCAGCCACCACCGGTCCGTGCCAGGCTCGACAAGGTCGAACACGGCCTGCTCCGCGTCCGGATCAACGGGGAAGGGGGTGAAGTCCGCGCCCAGGGAGCGGACGGCGGCGTCGTCGAGATAGCCGACCATGGGCGTCGACGCCGGAACCGGTCCGCCGCCCGCGGCGCAGGCCGCCATGAGGGCGCAGGCCGCCAGGGCGGCCGCCGGCTTCACCGGCCGGTGTTCCAGTCCAGCTGGACGTCCGTCGGCCCGCCCTCGATCCGCGTGGCGATGACCTGCATCAGCTGGCCGCGGCCGTTCGCGCCGTCGCCGGCGGAATAGGCCTGGGCGTCGCCCCGGTTCATGGAGTTGATCTGTTTCAGCCCCGCCGCCTCCGCGCGCTGGCGATAGAAGGCGATGACGGCCTCCGGTTCGGCGTCGGTCGTGAACTGGACGATGCCGCCCGGCCCGGAGGGCCCCTGGGCCACGGTGGCCGGACCCTTGAGCTCGGCGCCCGGATAGATCACGGCGAAGGACGGCGCGCCCTCGGCCGCGGGCAGGACGGCGGCCCCGGCGGGAGGCGTCGGCGTGGTGCCGACGGGGGCCTCCGCGGCCGGTGCGACGGCCTCGACCGCGGCGTCGCCCGCGGTCGCGGCCTCCCCGGCCGGCTCCCGCTCGCTACACCCGGCCAGAACCATTGCCGCCACGACGGCGGTGGTCGCAAGACTGCGCTTCATCCCTTGGTCGTCCCTGAAAAAGACTGTGTTGTTGGCTTCACCGTGGCGCAAGCGTGAGGCCGCCGCAAGGCGGGCCGGCGCCGCAGGCGAGGCGCGTCGTCGCGGGCTCAGCCCGTGGCCGCGTCGACCTCGTCGCCCGCCCCCGGACCGGCCTTTTCGGACGCGCCGTCGGGACCGGCGCGGTCCTCGCCGGTGTTGTTGATCGCCTCGTCGGGGTCGGTCCCGGCAGGGGGCGTCGCCGCGGCGGCGCGCATGCCCTCGCTGGCCAGGCTCTCGTTGATTCTATCCTGGTCCGGATCGATCTCCGAGCCGGTGGCGGCGCCGCCCTGCAACGAGCCGGCGCGGGTGTCCGAGCCCATGCCGCTGCCCGAGACGGCCTCGGTGAGCGCGTCCGGCGTGCGGCCCAGATCGGGCTTTTCGCCCATGTCCTCGGCCTCGCGGGCGTCCTCGGTCTGCGGCGGCGTCTGTTGCTGGGTCATGGCGAGCTCCTTCACCCCGCTAAGCGAACCGACGGGCGAGCGGTTCCGCGTCCGACGGGCGCGGATCGAGGGCCGCCAGCCAGCGAAAAGGGCCGGAGGTCGCCCCCCGGCCCTTCCAGCATATGCGTCGCTGAATCCGGCCCTATTTGCCGAACAGCTTGGCCCAGCGGCGCTTCTCGCGGGTCTTCCAGGCGCCGCGATGATAGGCGTCCGAGCCGATCAGCGGCACCACCGTGGTGGCCTCGGCGAAGACCATCTGCTCGTGGGTGGTCTGGACCTTGCCCCACGAGGCGGCTTCCTTGAGCGTCGACGACGAGCAGGCGCCGTCGCGCACGTCGGCGACCGTGATCTGGACCGCATAGCGGTGCATCTCGGCCTCGACGCCGAGGATTTCGGCGCAGACGACGGTGTCCTGGGCGAAATTCTTCGGCACCCCGCCGCCGACCATGAACAGGCCGGTGACGCCCGCGGCGATCTTGATGTCGGTCAGTTCGCGGAAGTCGGCGATGGCGTCGAGCATCATATAGGGCTTGCCGGCGGCGGCGCGCTCCTTCTGGTGCTTGACCAGGCCGAAGCCGGCCGAGGAGTCGACGAAGGCCGGGCAGAAGATCGGCACGCCCTCTTCATAGGCGGTCTGGATCAGGCTGCCTTCCTTCTTGGCGTTCCCCTCCGACAGCCACTTGCCCATCTCCCAGATGAACTCGCGCGAGGAATAGCCGCGCGCCTCCAGCCGGTTCGCGATCTCCAGGATGGTGTGGTCGCACGCCTGGAGCTCTTCCTCGTCGATGTAGGTGTCGTAGATCCGGTCGATGTAGTTTTCGCGCAGGACGTTGTCGTCCACCTCGCCGGCCGCCTGGTAGTGTTTGAAGCCCAGGGCCTCGAAGAAATCCATGTCGACGATCGAGGCGCCGGTGGCGACGATGGCGTCGACCATGCCGAACTTCACCATGTCGCGGTACACATGCATGCAGCCGCCGGCGCTGGTCGATCCGGCCAGGATCAGCCACGGCGAGCAGTCCTTGTCCTCCAGCGCCATGTTGAAGATGTCGGCGGCCCGGGCCGTGTCGCGGCTCGAGAACGACATCTTGCGCATGGAGTCGATGATGGGGCGGGCGTCGAAGCTGGTGATGTCGACATGCTCGACGACATTCTGGAGCAGCTGGGCCTTCTGGTTCGACTGAACGGGAGCGTTCATTGCAAGGGTTTCCCTTTGGTTTGAGCGCCCGTCGATCCTCAAGGGCCCGGTCGGGACGGAGCGACCGCCGGGAGGCGCCTAATAGGGGGCGAAAGCGGCGAGATTCAAGCACGGAACACGCGCGCGACCGCCCTGCCGGAACAGGAACGCCGGCGAGGCCTTTCTGTTCTCAAAGGGGGAGTCATGAATCGCTGGCGATACTATTGGCGGGTGCTGAGAACCCGTATCTGGTTCCGGGCCGGCCTGTACGCCGCCTTCGGGATCGCAGCCGCGCTGATCGCCGCCCTGGCCGCCCCGCTGGTGCCGAAGGAGATGGCCGACCGGCTGGGCGGGGAATCGGTCGAGGCCATCCTGACCATCCTCGCCTCCAGCCTGCTGGCGGTGGCGACCTTTTCCCTCGGGGCCTGGGTCAGCGCCTACACGGCCGTGTCGCAGGCCGCCTCGCCGCGCGTGGCGACTCTCGTCACCTCCGACGAGTCGACCCAGAAGGCGCTGGCCACCTTCGTTGGGGCCTTCCTCTATGCGGTGGTGGCGGTCACCGCCATTCATGCCCGCTACTATGGCCCGGAAGGGCGCGCGGTCCTCTATCTGACCAGTCTCGTGGTCGTGAGCCTGGTGGCCTTTCGCCTGCTCGCCTGGATCAATCGCCTGTCGAACCTGGCCCGCCTCGGCCACATGATCGAACTGGTCGAGGAGCGCACCGCCGAATGGCTGAAGACCCACCCGCCAGCGCCGGCGGGCCCGCCCGTCCCGGGAGAGGAATTCAACGCGCCCGCGACCGGCTACGTGCAGAATATCGACCTGCCCAGCCTGCAACGCCTCGCCGGAGAGAAGGGCGGCCACGTCGAAATCCTGGCGCCGGTCGGCAGCTTCCGCCGGCGCGGCGAAGCGATCGGCCGGGTCAGTTTCTCGGCGGCGGACGACAAGACGATGGCGACCCTGCAGTCCGCCTTCTCGATCGCGCGATCGCGGACTTTCGATCAGGACCCGCGTTTCGGTCTGATCGTTCTGGGCGAGATCGCCGCGCGCGCCCTGTCGCCGGGGGTCAACGACCCCGGCACGGCGGCCGAGGTGGCTGGCGTGGCCGTGCGCCTGCTCGACAACTGGGGCCGCCGCGCCCCGGCAGAGGCCGACGTCAATCGCGAGAACGACCGGGTGATCCGGCCCGCCCTCGACCCCGCCGATCTCGTCCAGGACGTCTTCGGGCCGCTGGTCCGCTACGGCATGGGCGATCTGACGGTGGCGATCCGCGTGCAGAAGGGCCTGCGTTCGCTGGCGGCCTGCGACTCGGCCGTGGCCGACGCCGCGCGGCGGCTGGCGGTGGAAACCGCCCAGCGGGCGCGAGAAAGCCTGCACAAGGCTGACCGCGCCCGCTTCGATGCCGAGTTCGGACGTCGCGCCCGGGTCTAGCGGCGGTTCTTCTTCCGCTGGCCGGCCTTGCCCTTGGGACGGGACAGGCGAACCACTTTCCGGGCCTGCTCTTCCGCCGTGGTGCGCACGGTCGGGATCGAGCGCGGCGCGAGGCCGTACAGCGACGCCATCGGCGCGTCCTCGACGATGGCGAGGTCGTGCTCGCCATAGCCGTTGAAGCCGGTCGACATGGCCACGCCATAGGCGCCCAGCATGCCGATCTCGATGAAGTCGCCTTCCTGCACATCGGCCGGCAGCCAGAACGGCCCCGGCATGTGGTCGATGCTGTCGCAGGTCGGGCCGTAGAAGCGGAACGGCTTCAGGTCGGCCGAGGCCGCGCCGTCCCGGACGAGCTTGCACGGGAAGGGCCAGCGCGAGTGGGTGGCGTCGAACAGCGAGCCGTACGAGCCGTCGTTCAGATACAGGGCGTCGCCCTTGCGCAGGTCGACCCGGCACAGCACCGACGAGGACTCGGCGACCAGCGCGCGGCCGGGCTCGCACCACAGTTCGGTGGTGTGGGTGACCGGCATCTCGGCGAAGCCGCGGTGGATGGCGTCGGCGTATTCGCTCATGTCCGGCGGGACCATGCCCGGATAGACCGAGGGGAAGCCGCCGCCGACATCGACGATGTCGACGATCACGCCGGCGCGGGTGATGGCGCGGCCGACCTGGGCCATGGCGGCCTCATAGGCGGACGGGCGCATGCACTGCGAACCGACGTGGAACGAAACCCCCATCAGGCCGTCCACGACCGCCTGGCGGGTGGCCAGCAGCAGGGCGGGAGCCTGGTCGGGCGAGACGCCGAACTTGCCCGACAGGGAGTAGGCCGCGCCGTCGGCCGACACCGCCATGCGAACGACCAGATTCAGGTCGGTCGCGCCGCCGGTGGCGTCGAGGATCTTGGCCAGCTCGTCGTGACTGTCGAGCGAGAAGGTGCGGACGCCGTGGTCGAAATAGGCGCGGGTGATCGCCGCCCGGCTCTTGACCGGGTGCATGAAGGCGATGCGCGCCTCGGGATCGACCGACCGCACAAGCTCGATCTCGGCGATCGAAGCCGCGTCGTAGCCGCGAACGCCGGCGTCCTTCAGGGCCTCGATGACCCAGCGCGAAGGGTTGGCCTTCACCGCATAGAAGACGTCAGCCTTTAGATTGTCCTGGAACCAGCGCGCCGCTACGGAAACCGAACGCGGCCGCACGAGGGCGACGGGACGCTCAGGGGACCGCTCACGGACCAGGTCCAGGGGAAACTGGTACGTGCGCAATTCACGTAACCCCCTGCAAATTGTGAAACCCAGACCGGCGTTAGCAGCGCTTAACGGTTAGACCACGGGGTCCGCCGGAGCGGGCGATATGGGGGTATCGGCCTGTCATGTAAAGCGGTTTTTTCGTGACAGAGCCGTAACTTGAACCCCGTTCGGCGGCGCGTAGGCTCGCGGCTCCGCTGATGGGGGACTTGTCATGCGCCGCACCGCCTTCGCCGCCGCTCTCGCCGTGGCCCTCGTGGCGGCCGCGCCGCCGGCCCTGGCCCAGACCGCCCAGCCGGTTCCGGCCGCCGAACTGGCCCGCAGCGTCGACATCCCCTTCGAGGCCTTCACCCTCGACAACGGCCTGCGCGTCGTCGTCCACACCGACCGCAAGGCCCCGGTGGTGGCGGTCGCCGCCTGGTACAACGTCGGGGCCAAGGACGAGCCCGAGGGCCAGACCGGTTTCGCCCACCTGTTCGAGCATATCGGCCTGTTCAATCCGACCGAGAACCTGCCGGGCGGCCTGATGGAGCCGCTGCGGGCCCTCGGGGCGACCGACTGGAACGGCACCACCTGGTTCGACCGCACCAACTTCTTCCAGACCGTGCCGACCTCGGCCCTCGACCAGGCGCTCTACATGGAGAGCGACCGGATGGGCCACCTGCTGGGCGCGCTCAACCAGGAGCGGCTCGATAACCAGCGCGGCGTGGTCCAGAACGAGAAGCGCCAGGGCGACAACCAGCCCTTTGGCCTCGTGTACTACGCCCAGCTGGAGGCCCTCTTCCCGCCGGGCCACCCCTACCGCCACTCGACCATCGGCTCGATGGCCGATCTGGACGCCGCCAGCCTGGAAGACCTGCGCCAGTGGCACCGCGACAACTACGGCCCGAACAACGCCGTGCTGGTGCTGGCCGGCGACATCGACGCCGCCACGGCCCGCCGCAAGGTCCAGCAGTATTTCGGCCACATCCCCCGGGGCGCCGTGAACGAGCCGGCCCAGGCCGATATCCCGACCCTGCCGGCCCGCATCGACAAGCTGATGCACGACCGTGTCCCCAACACCCGCCTGTACCGCAACTGGGTCGTCCCCGGCCTGCTGTCCGACGAGGCCGCCGACCTCCAGGTCGCGGCCTCGGTGCTGGGCGGCCTGGCCAGTTCCCGCCTCGACAACGCCCTGGTGCGCGGCGACGAGACCGCGACCGCCGTCACCACCGGCTACCAGCCCTTTCACCGCATCGGCATGTTCACCGTCACCGTCGATGTGAAGCCGGGTCAGGACGCCGACGCCGTCTCCGCCCGCCTCGACCAGTTGATCGCCGACTACATCGCCTCGGGTCCGACCGCGGACGAGATCGCCCGCACGGTGACCAGCACCCTCTCGGGTCAGATCCAGGCGCTCGAGCCCGTCGGCGGCTTCGGCGGCAAGGCCGTGGTTCTTGCCGAGGGCGAGCTCTACGCCGACGACCCCGGCTTCTATCGCAAGGAACTGGCCGACCTCGGGGCCGTCACCCCGGCCTCGGTCAAGGCCGTCATGGACCGCTGGCTGACCCGTCCGGTGCTGGCCACGCGCGTCGATCCCGGGGAGCGCGAGCCCTATGTCGAGGCGGCCGACACCCGGCCTGCTCCGGCCGCCGCCGAGCCCCTGGCCTTCACGCCGCGCGAGCCGATGCCGGCGGTCGGGCCGATGAAGGCGCTGGACTTCCCCGACGTCGAGCGCGCCCGCCTGTCGAACGGCCTGGAGGTCATCTACGCCCGCTCGACTACCGTGCCCGTCACCCGGGTGGCCATCGACTTCAATGCCGGCGTCGCCGCCGATCCGGCTGACGCGCCCGGCACGCAGCGGATGATGCTCGACCTGCTGACCGAAGGCACGACCAGCAAGACCGCCGTGCAGATCGCCGAGGAGGAAGAGCGGCTGGGCGCCGACATCGCCGCCTTCGCCAGCGTCGACCGCACCGCCGTCGCCCTGACCGCCGTCACCCCCAACCTCGAACCGTCTCTCGACCTGCTGGCCGACGTGATCCGCAATCCGGCCTTCCGCGCCGCCGACATCGAGCGCCGCCGCAACCAGCAGCTGGCCGCCATCGCCCAGGAGAAGAGCTCGCCCAACGGCATGGGCGGCCGCGCCCTGCCGGTCGTCCTGTACGGGCCCGACCATCCCTATGGCCGCGCCTGGTCCGGCCTCGGGATGACCGAGGCCGTGCAGGCTTTGGACCGCGAGGATCTGATCGCCTTCCACCAGCGCTGGCTGCGGCCCGACAACGCCCAGCTGTTCATTGTTTCGGACAAGCCGCTGGCCGAGCTGACGCCGCTGCTCGAGGCCCGCTTCGGCGCCTGGGCCCCGCCCGCCGTCGCCAGGGGGGCCAAGGCCTTCGACGCCCCCATTCCGGCCCTGCGCCCCCGCGTCGTCCTGATCGACCGGCCGCAGTCGCCCCAGTCGCTGATCATGGGCGGGCTGGTCCTGCCGGTGACGGGTAGGGACGACCTGGTCACCCTGAACGCCGCCAACGAGGTCATCGGCGCCGGCTTCCTGTCGCGCATCAACCAGGACATCCGCGAGACCCGCGGCTGGTCCTACGGTCTGAACGGCCGGGTCAATCCGCTGGAACACCAGACTCCCTACATCGTCAACGCGCCGGTCCAGTCGGACCGCACCGGCGAGTCGATCGCCGTCCTGATCGATCAGTATCGCGCCTTCCTGTCCGACCGGGGCGTCACCGCCGCCGAGCGCGAGCGCACCGTCAACGGCAACGTCCGCCAGCTGCCGGGCAGTTTCGAGAGCTCGGCCAATGTGCTGAACGCCCTGCGGACCAACGCCCTGTACGGCCGCCCGGACAACTACTGGGAGACGCTGGCCCCCCGCTACGAGGCCATGACGGCCGACCAGATGGACGCGGAGGCCCGCCGGGTGCTGGACCACGCCGGCATGGTCTGGGTGGTGGTCGGGGACGCCTCGGTCGTCCGGCCCCAGCTCGAAGCCCTGGGGATGGAGGTCGAGCTCCGCGCCGCCGAATAGGCCGACGCGCGGCGCCGGCGCCGTCACGCTGGACGAAATCGTCGCGGGCGTGCCATTAAGGCTTGCCCCATGGGCCCGTTCGGGCCATGCGGCGCGCCCCTGCAACCGCCGACAGTCTGTCCATGACCGCATCAGCAGCCGCCGTCGCGTCCGTCCGGAACGTGTCCAAGACCTTCGGCGCCCGCAAGGCGTTGAACGGCGTTTCCGTCGAGGTCGGCGCCGGCGAGATGGTCGCCCTGATCGGCCCGTCCGGCTCGGGCAAGTCGACCCTGCTGCGCTCGATCACCGGCCTGCAGACCATCGACGCCGGCAAGGGGACGATCTCCGTCTTCGGCGAGGTGGTGCAGAAGAACGGCCGCACCACCGGGGCCACCCGCGCCGCGCGCCAGAAGCTGGGCATGATCTTCCAGCAGTTCAATCTGGTCGGCCGGCTGTCGCTGTTCTCCAACGTCATGCTCGGCGCCCTGGGCCGTCTGCCCGAGTGGAAGGGCCTGTTCGGCCTCTGGCCCGAGGGCGACAAGCACAAGGCCATGGCGGCCCTGCACCGGGTCGGCGTCTCGGACTACGCCGCCCAGCGCGCCAACACCCTGTCCGGCGGACAGCAACAGCGCGGCGCCATCGCCCGCGCCCTGGTCCAGGGCGCCCGGGCCATCCTCGCCGACGAGCCGGTCGCCTCGCTGGACCCGGTCTCGGCCCGCAAGGTCATGGAGCTGCTGGTCGAGCTGAACAGGCGCGACGGCCTCGGCGTCATCGTCACCCTGCACCAGGTCGACTACGCCATCCGCTACTGCGACCGCGTCATCGCCCTCAAGGCGGGGCAGGTGGTCTATGACGGGCCCGCCACGGGCCTCGACACCAAACAGTTGATCGACATCTACGGTCCCGAATTCGAGGACGCGTTCTGGGAAACCAAGGCATGACCTTCCCCCTGTTCACCCGCCGGCTGGCCCTCGTCGCCGCCCTCGCCCTCGGCGTCGCCTCCTGCGGCGGCGGCGACGACGCCCGGGACGGCGCCGCCCCGACCGAGCTGACCTTCTCCATCCTGTCGGCCGAGGGTCAGGCCTCGTCGGGTCCGCTGTGGCAGCCGCTGCTGGACGACATGTCCAAGGCCGTCGGCATGCCCGTGAAGCCCTATTTCGGCTCGAACTACACCGTCCTGGTCGAGGCCATGCGCGGCGGCCACACCCAGGTCGCCTGGTTCTCGGCCAAGCCGGCGGTCGAGGCGATCGACCGGGCCGACGCCGAGGTCATCGCCCGCATCGTCGATCCCGAGGGCCGCGACAGCTACCGCTCGACCCTGATCGTCAAGGCGGGCTCGGGCATCACCCTGGCGAACGTCCTCGCTTGCGGCAAACAGTACGACTTCGGCATCGGCGACGCCCAGTCGACCTCGGGCACGCTCGCGCCCATGACCTTCCTGTTCAACCCGCGCGACATTGACCCGGCCGCCTGTTTCAAGACCGTGCGGTCCGCCAACCACCAGGCCAACGCCTTCTCGGTCGCCACCGGGGTGCTGGACGTGGCGACCTCGAACACGGTCAACACCGTCTTCCTGACCCGCCAGAATCCGCAGATCGCGGCCCAGATCGAGGAAATCTGGCAGTCGCCCCCCATCCCCGAGAGCGGCATCGTCGTGCGCGAGGATCTGGATCCCGCGCTGAAGGAAAAGATCCGCAGCTTCTTCCTGACCTACGGCCAGGGCGAGGGGCCCGAGGCGGAGCGCCAGCGCGCCGTTCTGGCCGGGCTGAACTATTCCCGCTTCAACCCGGCTGACGACAGCTATCTGAACCCGATCCGGGAAATGGTCGCCGACCAGCAGCTCATCGAGGCGCGCGCCGCCGGCGACGCCGCCAAGGTCGCGACCGCCGAACGCGAGCTGCAGCGCCTGCGCAGCCTGCGCGAGGTCCAGCCTTGACCGACACGACCGCTCCGACTGCCGCCGTCGCGTCGACGGTCCCGAATCCCCCCGCCAAATCCCTTGGCGCGTGGGCGCTCGACCTTTTGATCTGGGGCGGCGTCGCGGTCGTTCTGCTGATCAGCATCGACGCCGTCGATCTCAAGAACCTCTCCCAGCTCGTGACCAACTCCGACCGAATGGAGCTGTTCGCGCGGGACCTGCTGCGCCCGGACTTCGCCAACTGGGAGCTGTTCGTCGCCAAGATGTGGGAGACGATCCAGATCGCCCTGTGGGGCACCTTCCTGGCCGTCTTCCTCGGCGTCCCGCTGGGTCTGGCCGCGGCCCGCAACATCGCGCCGATCTGGGTGGTGACGCCGGTGCGCTGGGTGATGAACCTGCTGCGCTCGGTGCCCGACCTGGTCATGGGCCTGCTGTTCGTCGTCGCCGTCGGACTCGGCCCCCTGGCCGGCGTCCTGGCGATCGCCCTGAACACCGCCGGCGTCCTGGCCAAGCTGTTCTCCGAGGCGGTCGAGTCGATCGACAAGGGCCCCGTCGAGGGCGTCCGCGCCACCGGCGCCTCGCCGCTGCACGAGATCGTCTGGGGCGTCATCCCCCAGGTGGCCCCGCTGTGGACCTCCTTCGCCCTCTATCGCTTCGAATCCAACAGCCGCTCGGCCACGGTGCTGGGCCTGATCGGAGCCGGCGGCATCGGCCAGGTGCTCTTCGACCGCATGAACGGCTTTCAGTATCGCGAGGTCTCGGCCATCGTCATCATCGTGGTCATCGCCGTGACCCTGATCGACATGCTGTCCCAGGCGATGCGCAAGCGCCTGCTCTGAGCCCGGCCTGACCGTCCAGCAAAAAGCCCGCCCCTGCATCGCAAGGGCGGGCTTTCTGTTTCAGCCGGTCGAGGAATCAGCCCCGCCGCAGGTCCGGCGGCGTCGCCTCTTCGGTCAGGATGCGGATGGCCTCCTCGACGGAGACCACCTCCTGCGCCTGCGAACCCAGGCGGCGGATGGCGACCGTGCCCTGTTCGGCCTCGTTCTTGCCGACCACGGCGATGACCGGGACCTTGCCGACCGAGTGTTCGCGGACCTTGTAGCCGACCTTCTCGTTGCGCAGGTCGATCTCGGTGCGCAGGCCGGCGGCCTTGAACTTCGCCACGACCTCGCGGGCGTAGTCGTCGGCCTCCGAGACGATGGTCGCCACCACCGCCTGGGTCGGGGCCAGCCACAGCGGGAAGGCCCCGGCGTAGTTCTCGATCATGATGCCGATGAACCGCTCGAACGACCCGAGGATGGCCCGGTGCAGCATCACCGGCCGGTGCTTCTGGCCGTCCTCGCCGATGTATTCCGCGCCCAGCCGCTCCGGCAGGACATAGTCCAGCTGGATCGTGCCGCAGGTCCATTCGCGGCCGATAGCGTCCTTGACCACGAAATCCAGCTTGGGCGCGTAGAAGGCCCCGTCGCCCTCGGTGACGACCGGCTCCGTCCCGGCCGCGCGGGCCGACTCGGCCATCAGCGCCTCGGCCTTGTCCCAGAACTCGTCCGAGCCGGCGCGGGTCTCGGGCCGCGTGCCCAGGCTGATATAGGCCGTCTCCATGCCGAGGTCGGCGTGGACCGACCGCGCCAGTTCGATGAAGCGGGCCGTCTCCTCGACGATCTGGTCCTCGCGGCAGAAGATGTGGGCGTCGTCCTGGGTGAAGCCGCGCACCCGCATCAGTCCGTGCAGGCTGCCCGACGGTTCATAGCGGTGGCAGGCCCCGAACTCGGCCATGCGCAGCGGCAGTTCGCGGTAGGACCGCTGGCCCTGGTCGAAGATCTGCACATGGCCCGGACAGTTCATCGGCTTGAGCGACAGCTCCTCGCCCTCGACCGTCTCGCAGACGAACATATTGGGGCGATACTTCTCCCAGTGGCCCGACTTCTCCCAGAAGGTGCGATCCAGCACCTGGGGCGTCTTGACCTCGACATAGCCGGCGGCGTCGAGGCGGCGGCGCATATAGGCCTCGATGACCTGCCACAGCACCCAGCCCTTGGGGTGCCAGAAGACCATGCCGCGGCCCTCTTCCTGCATATGGAAGAGCTCCATGGCCTTGCCGATCTTGCGGTGGTCGCGCTTCTCCGCCTCCTCGATGCGCTGCAGATAGGCGTCGAGGTCCTCCTTGGAGGCCCAGGCCGTCGCATAGATGCGCTGCAGCTGGGGATTGCGATGGTCGCCGCGCCAGTAGGCTCCCGCCAGCTTGGTCAGCTTGAAGGCCTTGCCGACGAATTTCGTCGACGGGAAATGCGGCCCGCGGCACAGGTCGACCCAGTCGCCCGTCGCATAGGTGGTGATCGTCTCGCCCTCGGGCAGGTCGCGGATCAGCTCGGCCTTGAAGGTCTCGCCCTTCGATTCGAACAGTTTGATCGCCTCGTCGCGGTCCCACACCTGACGCACCAGCTTCTCGTCGCGGTCGACGATCTCGGCCATCCGCTTCTCGATGGCGGCGAAGTCGTCCGTCGAGAACGGCTCGTCCCGGGCGAAGTCGTAATAGAATCCGTCCTCGATGGCCGGGCCGATGGTCACCTGGGTGCCCGGGAACAGCTCCTGCACCGCCTGCGCCAGCACGTGCGCCGCGTCGTGGCGGATGGTCTCCAGCGCGGCCGGATCGTCGCGCATGATCAGCTTGAAGTCGCCGCCGCTTTCCAACGGGCGGTCGAGGTCGCGCTGCTCGCCATTGATCTCGACCAGGGCCGCGCGCTTGGCCAGCGACGGCGAGATGGAGGCGGCGACGTCACGGCCCGTGGCGCCGTCGGGGTATTCTCGGCTGGCGCCGTCGGGGAATTTCAGTTCGATCATCGTTCAGTCTTTGCAGGCGGAACCGGGTCATAGCCCGATTTTCCGAAGGGATGGCATTTGCAGAGGCGCCGGACAGTGAGCCATCCCCCCTTGATCGGGCCGTGCTGGATCAGCGCGTCCCGGCCGTAGTCGGAGCAGGTCGGCAGGAACCGGCACTGCTGTCCGATCAGGGGCGACAGCGTCAGCTTGTAGCCGCGATGGGCCAGCCGGACGCCGCGTTCGTAGAGATTTCCGCCGGGTACCATGTCGCCGCGCTTATCCCCCGCCAAGGCGGCGGGGGCAACGGGCGCTATGCCGCGCCGGCGAGGCTAGTTCGCGTATCCGGCGTCTTGCGAGCGAGCGCCTGCTTCACCGCCTCCAGCGTCGCCTCGATGGCGACCATGGTCGAGGCGTGCCGGGCTGGATAGTCGGCGACCAGCTTCAGGGCCCGCAGACCCTCGAACCGACCTTCGGGACCTTCGCCGCCGGCCTTGAGCATGGCGCTCATGGCGTCGCGGGCGCCGGCGATCTCATCCACCGAGGCGCCGATGACGGATTCTCCGAGCACGCCCGCCGCCGCCTGTCCGAGGGCGCAGGCCTTCACGTCCTGAGCGAAGTCAGCGACGCGGCCGTCGGCGTCCAGCGTCACGTCCACGGTGGCCTTGGAACCGCACAGTTTGGCGACCCGCTCTCCCGTGCCCTGCGGCGCGGCCAGCCGCCCGCTGTGCGGCAGGTTGGCCGCCAGCTTGAGGATGCGCGCGCTGTAGAGCTCGTCGATCATGGGCCCAAGATAGGCGGGCAGGGGGCCGGCGTGAAGCCCGGCCTCAGCCGCCCTGCAGCGAACCCCAGGTCCGGGCCTGGTCGGCGGCGGCCGATCCGGCCCGGGCCCGCAGCCATTCGAGGTTCCGGTCGGCGGCGTCCGGCGGCAGGTCGCGGCGCATCATCGCCTCGGCCTCGCCCATCTTGCCGTTCAGCCCCAGGGCCATGGCCAGGTTCAGCCGCACCTTCAGCGAGGCGCCCGGCTGGGCGGCGGCGCGGCGCAGCAGCGGTTCGGCCGAGACGGTGTCGCCCCGGGTCATGGCCGAGATGGCCATATTGGTCAGCACGTCGGGATTGTCCGGCGACAGGGCCAGCGCCTGCGTCCAGGCCGCCTGGGCGTCCTGCGACCGGCGCACCTGCTCATAGGCCGTGCCCAGCAGGGACCAGGCCCGCCAGTCGCGGGGATTGGCGTCGCGGGCCCGCTCCAGCGCCGAGACGCCGTAGAAGGCCTGCCCCCGGGCGATATGGCCCCGGCCGACCTCGAGCATGGCCTCGACATTGCCCGGCTGCACCAGCAGGACCCGCTCGGCCATGTCGGCGGCCTCCTGGTAGCGCCCCAGTTCGCGCATGGCCTGCGCCGCCTTGACCCCGGCGATCGGGTCCATTGGATTGAGCTCGGCCTGTTCGGTCCAGAACACCGACCGGCTCAGCGGATCGGCCCGGTCGTAGGCGGCGCGGGCCTCGGCGCTGGCCGGCGCCCGCGGCGCGGCCTGCGCCTGCGGGGCGGCTTGCTGCGCCATGGCGGGCGCGCCGAAGGCCAGCAGCGGCGCGGCGAGCAGGGCGATGGTTGCGATACGGGCGGTCGTGCGCGACATGGAAGGCGCTCCGGAAGGTTCGGGCTCCAGACTCGGGCCTTCGCGTCAATCCTTGGTTAAGATCGGTCGCCGTCGGCCGGAAAGGCCGCCTGCGATGTCCGTCCTCCATCCCGACCTGCTGACCGCCGATGCCGAAGGCGCCCTCCCGGTCCGCATCGTTCGCAAGGACGAGCCGGTCGAGGGGGTCTGGGGGGCCTGGGCCCGCTCCAATGACTTCACCGGCAAGGCCGGCCAGGTCCTGCTGCTGCCCTGCTCCGACGACGGCCTGTCGGGCGCCCTCTTCGGCGCCGGCGAGACCTTCGACCCGATGACCGCCCGCGCCCTCGCCGGGAAGCTGCCGGAGGGCCTGTGGCGGCTGGACGGCCTGGAGCCCGGTCAGGCGACCGCGGCGTCCCTGGCCTTCGCCCTCGGCGCCTACCGCTTCGACCGCTACAAGGCGCGGCCGACAGGACCGGCCCGTCTGGCCGTCGGCCCGGACGTCGACGCGACCGCCCTGCTGCGCATCGCCGCCGCCTGCGCCCTCGCCCGCGAGATGGTCGACACCCCCGCCGCCGACATGGGCCCGCTGCAGATCGAGACCATCGCCCGCGAGATCGCAGAGGCCTCCGGCGCCGCCCTGACCGTCACCACCGGCGACGCCCTGCTGGAAGACAACTATCCCGCCGTCCACGCCGTCGGCCGCGCCGCCGCCCCGCACCGCGCCCCCCGCGTTATCGAGATCGGCTGGAATCTCGACCGCGCCGACCTGCCGCTGGTCGCCCTCGTCGGCAAGGGCGTGGTCTTCGATTCCGGCGGTCTCGACATCAAGCCCGCCGCCGGCATGCGCAACATGAAGAAGGACATGGGCGGCTCGGCCCACGCCCTGGCGCTCGGCCGGCTGGTCATGCAGGCTGGCCTGCCGGTGCGGCTGGTGGTGCTGGTCGCGGCGGTCGAGAACGCCATCTCCGCCGACGCCTTCCGCCCTGGCGACATCCTGTCCAGCCGCAAGGGCCTGACCATCGAGATCGGCAACACCGACGCCGAAGGCCGGCTGATCCTCGCCGACATCCTGGCCCGCGCCGGCGAGCATTCGCCCGACCTGACCCTCGATTTCGCCACCCTGACCGGCGCCGCCCGCATCGCCCTCGGCCCCGAACTGCCGCCGCTCTACAGCGAGGACGCGGCCCTCGTCGCCGACCTGCTGGAGGCGTCCCGCGCCGTCGGCGACCCCCTGTGGCCCATGCCTCTGTGGCCCGGATATCGCACCGCCCTCGACAGCGAGATCGCCGACCTGCGCAACGATTCCGCCGCCTGGGCCCAGGCCGGCTCGATCACCGCCGCCCTGTTCCTGCAGAGGTTCGCGCCGACCACCGGCGTCTGGGCCCATATGGACATCTTCGCCTGGAACCCCCGCGCCCAGCCCGGCCGGCCCGAGGGCGGCGAGGCCCAGGGTCTGCGAGCCTGTTTCGAAATGCTGTCGCGGCGCTTCCCGGCCCCCGCCGAATGAGGGCCGGGCGCCACGAAAACGCCTCCGTTCGTTAACGGCCCTTTCGGCATATGGGACGATGATGCGGGCTCAACCGGACGAGCCTTGCTTGACCCCAGACGCCACTACGCCTGACCCCCGCACCACGCTCGCGCGGCCCGACCTGGCCGAGCAGGCGCTGGAGGGGCTCGTGCGCGCCAGGGCCTATCGCGCGACCCGTCCGATGCGGGCCGCCGTTCCCTTCGCCGACATCCACGCCGACGCCGACCCCGCCTCCGAACGCATCGACCAGCTGATCTACGGCGAGGCCTTCGACGTGCTCGACCAGAAGGGCGACCGCCTGTGGGGCCGCGCCCGCCGCGACGGCCTCGTCGGCTGGATCGCCGCCTCGGCCCTGCAGCCCGGCGCCCGCCTGCCGACCCATCGCGTCGCCGCCGTCGCCGCCGCCCTGCCGCTCAACGCCCTGATCGCCGACGCCGACGAGGCCCCGGCCGGGGACCTCGCCCCCATCGGCGCCTTCGAGGCCGATCCGGTCGCCGTGGCCGAGCGCCTGCTCGGCGTGCCGCACAGCCTCGGGGCCCGCTCGTCAGCAGCGACCGACTGCTCTGGCCTGATCCAGCAGGCCCTCTACGCCTGCGGCCTCGCCGGCCCGCGCTATTCCGATCAGCAGGCCGGACTGGGCCGCGCCGTCGACCGCGCCGACGCCCGCCGCGGCGATCTCGTCGTCTGGCTGGCGCCCCCCGGCGACCACAGATGGACCGGACATTCCGCCTTCATGCTCGACGCCGACCGGGTCATCCACGCCACCGGCCATCACGGCTCCGTGGTCGTCGAGGCCTTCGCCGAGGCCGACGCCCGCTACCGCGCCGACGGCTTCGACGCCCCGCTGTTCCGCCGCCTTCAGGCCTGATCGCCGGTCCACTCGGCCCGCACCGAGGCATCCGCCTCGCCCGCCAGCCGCCCGGCCCGCAGCCCCGCGAACCCCGCCTCGTCCATCAGCCGCGACAAGGCCCACACCGCCGCCCCGCGCACCACCGGCGCCGGGTCGTCGGCCAGCCGCCGCGCCGCCTCGATCAGCGCCGGATCGCCGCTGTTGCCGATCGCATAGAGGACATTGCGCACGAACCGGTCGCGCCCGATCCGCTTGACCGGGCTCTTAGAGAACAGCGCCCGGAAGGCCGCGTCGTCCAGCCCCGCCAGATCGGCCAGCCGCGGCGACACCAGCGCCTCGCGCGCCTGCACCCGGCTCTCGTGCGAGGCCACGGCGAACTTGTTCCACGGGCAGATCGCCAGACAGTCGTCGCAGCCGTAGATGCGCGACCCGGTCAGCGGCCGGAACTCGACCGGCCACGGCCCGGCGAACTCGATGGTCAGATAGGACAGGCACCGTCGCGCATCCAGCTGGAACGGGGCCGGGAAGGCGTTAGTCGGGCAGACGTCCAGGCAGGCGGTGCAGGCCCCGCAGTGCTCGCTCTCGGGTTCGTCCGGCTCCAGCTCCGCCGCGCTCAGGATCACCCCGAGAAACAGCCAGTTGCCCCGCGTCCGCGACAGCAGATTGGTGTGTTTGCCCTGCCAGCCGACGCCGGCCCGCTGGGCCAGCGGCTTCTCCATCAGCGGCGCCGTGTCGACGAACACCTTGACGTCCTCGCCCGTTCGGGCGGCGATCTGGCCCGCCAGCGTCTTCAGCCGGCCCTTGATCAGCTCGTGATAGTCGTCGCCGCGCGCATAGACCGAGATATAGCCGGCCGACCGGTCCGCCATCTCGGGCAGGGGGTCATGCCCCGGTCCGTAGTTGAGGCCCAGAACGATGGCCGTCTTCGCCTCCGGCCACATGGCCGTCGGATGCGCCCGCCGTTCCAGCGTGGTCTCCATCCAGCCCATGTCGCCGTGGCGGCCGGCCTCGACGAAATGCGCCAGCCGCTCGCCCGCGCTCCACGGCGCGCTGGCCGAGGCGAACCGGCACACGTCGAAGCCCAGGGCCTCGGCGCGCTCGCGGATGAAGTCTCGGGGATCGACCGCCATTCGCGTCGTCTGACGCCTCGGCGCTCAGAAGTCGAGATCGTGATACCAGGCCGAGGGTTGGACCCCGGGGAACCGGTCCGCCAGCAGGGGACGGAAGCACGGCCGCGACTTCAGCTTCATGTACCAGGTCTTCAGCGCCGGATACGCCGCCCACTGCACCTCGCCGAAATAGTCCAGCACCGACAGATGCGCGGCCGCGACCATGTCGGCCTGCGTGACCCGCCGCCCCGCCAGGGCGTCCCGCGTCGCCAACAGGCCTTCCAGCATGGTCAGATGCGCCTTCAGCGCCTCGCGGCCGGCCCGCAGGGCCCGCGCCTCGGGCGGCCCGAGCCGCAGCAGCGGCTTCTCCATCCGCTCGTGCAGCAGGACGGCGTTGACCTCGTCGTTGAAGCGGCGGTCGAACCAGCTCACCAGCCGGCGCGTCTCGGCCCGTTCGACCGGGTCGACCGGCATCAGGAAGGGCTCCGTCGCCCGATCCTCGAGCCAGCCCAGGATGGCGGCCGGCTCGCACAGGGTCAGGGCCCGCCCGGCCTCGGTCGTCTGCAGGACCGGCGGCATGCCCGAGGGGTTCAGCGTCGCGACCGGGCAGCCGTCTTCCCACGGTCGCACCACCGTGTCGGCGAACTCGACCCGCGCCTCGCCGAGGGCCAGCCTCGCGGCGCGGGAGCCGGGATCGAACGGGAAATGGTACAGGACGCAGGCCGACATGACCGACGCAATGCCGCACAGGGCGTTAAGTCCACGTTAGCCATGGCGGCCCGTCGGCGGATTTCCGTCAGTCGGTTCCGGCCGGCGCGGCGTCGCTGTCGGCATGGATTTCGGCCCGTCCGCGCGGGTCGGCGTGGATCAGGATGTCGGCGCGGGGAAAGGCGGCGAGTAGCCGGTTCTCGGCCTCCACGACGATGTCGTGGGCCTGTTCCAGGGTCAGGCTCGGCTCGAGGTCGACGTGCATCTGGATCGACATCACCGGCCCGACCATGCGGCTGCGCAGCTGATGGACGCCCGAGATCCGGGGATCGGCCAGCACGGCCGTGGTGATGGCGATGCGGTCGGCGTCGGGAACGGCCTTGTCCAGCAAGTGGTCCGCGGCGTCCTTCAGCAGTCCCAGCGCGCCCCAGAACAGCCAGACGGCGACGATCAGCCCCGCCGCCGCGTCCAGACCCGGGGCGGACAGGAAGGCCCCCGAGGCCACCCCGATCAGCACGACCACCCCGGCCGCGAGGTCGGCGGCGTAATGGGCCTGGTCGGCCTTCACCGCCATCGAGCCGCTACGCCGGATGGCGCGATCCTGCATCCACACCAGCCAGCCGGTCACGGCGATCGAGATCAGCACCACCAGCACCGCCCAGTAGCCCGAGCTGACGGGGCGGGGGTCGAAGATGCGCTGGACCGCCTCCCAGCCGATGAACAGGGCCGAGGCGAAGATCAGGCCGGACTGCACCAGGGCCGCCATCGCCTCGCCCTTGCCATGGCCATGGCGGTGCTCGGCGTCCGGCGGCGCGGCGGCCCAGCGCACGGCGAAGAAGGTGGCCAGGGACGCGACCAGGTCCAGGGCCGAGTCGGTCAGCGAGGCCATGATCGCCACAGAGCCGGACGCGCCGAGGGCGAAGGCCTTCAGCGCGATCAGCAGCACCGCGACGCCGACCGACAGCCGCGTCACATTGCGGGTCGCCAGATGGACGTCGTCGAGGTCGGGCGTGGTCATCGCCGCCTTGTCGCGGAAAGCGTGCGCGGCGCCAAGGCTTGCGGCGTTAGCGGCATCGTCACGAAATGGCCCCATGCTGCGCGCGCCATGGAACCGAAGGTTCCGGGCGCATCGGAGGCGATATGCAGTCGGCAGGGACGGCAGCGCAGGCCGGCCGCTGGATCGGACGCGGCGAGGCTCTGGCCCGGTTGGGGGTCAAGGCCCAGACCCTGTACGCCTATGTCAGCCGCGGCCGCATCGCCGCCCGCCCCGATCCCGAGGACCCCCGCCGCAGCCTCTACGCCGTCGCCGACGTGGTCAGGCTGTGCGGCGACGACGAGTCCGCGGCGGATATCGGACAATGGCTGCCGCCGCCCGAGGAGTCGGACGCCCCGGACCTCGAGATCCGCTCCTCGGTCTCCATGACCGACGGCCGGCGGCTGTTCTATCGCGGCAGGGACGCGGTCCAGCTGGCCGAGACCGCGACCCTCGAGGACGTGGCGCGGCTGATGTGGGACGCCCGCGCGACCAACCCCTTCGTCGAGGTTCGCCCGCGCGTCGGAGCCATCCCCGGTCATTCGGCGCGCGGCCGGTTGTTCGCCGCCCTCGCCCGCCGGGCCGAGGAGGACGCGGAGTTCAAGCCCCGTCCCCCCGAAGCCCTGCGCATCGAATGCGCCCGGATCCTCGACGAGGCCGTCGACGCCGTGGCCGGCCCCGGACCGCGGCTGTTCCTGCACCAGCGGCTGGCGCGAACCTGGAAGGTGCGCGAGCCGGACGCCCATCTGGTCCGCCGCGCCCTGGCGCTGGCCGCCGACAGCGGTCTCGACGCCCCGGCCCTCGCCGCGAGGGCGGCCGCCGCGGGCGGCGCCGCCCCCGCCGGCGCGGCCTTCGCGGGCCTCGCCACCCTGGCCGGAAGCGGGACCATCGCCGATCTGGCGAAGGAATCGGCCTGGGTCGTCGCCGTCCGGCGTCAGGCCGTCGACGCGGCGCGGCGCGCCCACGAGGCCGGCGCCCTGTCCGGCTTCGGCGATCCGGCCTGGCCCGGCGGCGACCCGCGCGCCGCCGCCCTGCTGGCCGTCGCCGACCTGCCGCAGGATCTCGCCCGGGCCATGCGCGAGGGCCAGGACATGACCGGCCGGCCGCCGACCTTCGGCCTGGCGCTGGTGGCCGTGGCCCGGCGTCTGGAGCTGCCCCGCGACGCCGCCGCCGACCTGCTGATGATCGGACGCCTGGCCGGTCTTCTGGCCCATGCGCTCGACCAGACCACGAACGGCTCGCCTATCCGGACGCGCGTGCGCTATGTGGGTCCCGAACCGGGCGCGAACTGATCCGCCTGACCTGTATCGGGGAAGCGGATGGCGGACTGGCTGGCGGCGATCATTCTTGGGCTGGTCGAGGGGCTGACCGAGTTCATTCCGGTGTCCTCGACGGGGCATCTGCTGCTTCTGGGCCATTTCCTCGGCTTCGAGAGCACCGGCAAGACCTTCGAGATCGTCATCCAGCTCGGCGCCCTGCTGGCCATCATCAGCGTCTATTTCAAACGGCTGTGGGCCCTGGCGACCCGCTGGCCGTTCGACCCCGAGGCCCGGCGCTTCCTGATCGGCCTCATGGTCGCCTTCGCCCCGGCGGTGGTGATCGGCTTCCTCGCCTACGATTTCATCAAGACCATCCTGTTCGAGACGCCGCTGGTGATCTGCATCGCCCTGATCGTCGGCGGGGTCCTGCTGCTGTGGCTGGACCGGATGAAGAAGGTCCCGACCTTCCTCGAGGCCGACCGCTATCCGCTGCGGGTCTATTTCCTGATCGGCCTGTTCCAGTGCCTGGCCATGATCCCCGGCGTCTCCCGTTCGGGCGCGACCATCGCCGGCGGCCTGCTGCTGGGAACGGACAAGCGCTCGGCGGCCGAGTTCAGCTTCTTCCTCGCCCTGCCGACCATGGGCAGCGCGGTGGCCTACGACCTGTTCAAGAGCTGGGACCAGCTCGATTTCAGCGACGCGGGCCTGATCGCGCTCGGCTTCGTGGTCGCCTTCCTGACCGCCCTGGCGGTGGTCCGCTTCCTGCTGGAGTTCGTCAGCCGCCACGGCTTCGCCCCGTTCGCCTGGTGGCGGATCGCGATCGGCCTGGTCGGTCTCGCCGGTCTGGCGGCGACCGGCGGCTTCTGACGGATCAGGCGGTCGCCGGCCGTTCCGAGAACTGGCCGCCGCGGCGATAGCGCCACAGGTAGGACGGCGCGATCGCCTCGATGCCGGTCGGCTCGATGCCCAGCTCGGCCAGGCCCTCGGCTCCGTCAGAGACGACGTTGTCGCTCTCCAGGCTGACGACCTGGTCGCGGGTCAGGACCGGCGGGATGCCGACCAGGCTGGTCAGCTGGGCCGCCGAGCCGATGGCGCGGGCGGCGAAGAAGGGCAGGGGGATCAGGCCGTTGCCGCGACGGGTCTCGCGCAGCACCAGCTTCAGCACCTCCTCGAAGGTCATCACCTCCGGCCCGCCCAGCTCGAAGGTGCGGCCGGCCGCGTCGGGGCGCTCCACCGCCCGGACGATCGCCTCGGCCACGTCGCCGACATAGACCGGCTGGAAGCGGGTCTTGCCGCCGCCGATCAGGGGCAGGAACGGGCTCATCGACGCCATGGAGGCGAACCGGTTCAGGAAGTCGTCGCCGGCCCCGAACACGATCGACGGCCGCACGATGACCGCATCGGGCTTTGCCTCGCGCACGGCCATCTCGCCGGCGGCCTTGGTGCAGGCGTATTGAGAGGCGCTCTCGGGATTGGCGCCGATGGCCGAGACATGGACCAGCCGGCCCACGCGGGCGGCGGCGCAGCCCTCGGCGATGATCCGGGCCGCGTCGACGTGCATGGCCTGGAACGACTGCGACCCGGCCTCGTACAGCACCCCGATCAGATTGATCGCGGCGTCCGCGCCCTGCAGGGCCGCCTCGACCTGGGCCGGATCGGTCGCGTCGCAGCGCACCGCCTGGATCTGGCCGACCTGGCCGGAGGTCTGCAGCTTCCAGGCCCGGTCGGGACGCCGCACGGCCACGCGGATGCGCCACCCGCGGCGGGCCAGGTCCTGGACCACCTGGCTGCCGACAAAGCCGGAGCCGCCGAAGACGGTGATCAGGCCGGGCGCGGGTTCGCTCATGTCAGTCTCCAAAGGCGGGCGACCGGCGCGGACCGGCCTCGGCGCGGGGATTAGACGATGGCCCGGACGGCTGCAACGCAAACAGGACAAAAGCCTGTTGACCCGCCCATGGGGCTGCCTTAAGGGTCCGCGCCTTCCGGACGGAAACGCGTGCGAACGCGACATGTCTGGGCCCAGATGGCGGAATTGGTAGACGCGCTGGCTTCAGGTGCCAGTGGCTGAAAGGCCGTGGAGGTTCGAGTCCTCTTCTGGGCACCATTATTTCGGCGGCGCCGTGTCCTAGCGATACGGCGCCGTTCGTTTATGGTCCCCCGCATGAGAGCGCCGACATGACCGTATTCCTGCACGAGGGCGACCTGCCCGCCGGCCTCGACCTTGGCCCCGAGGTCGCGATCGATTCCGAGACCATGGGCCTGCGCTTCCGGCGCGATCCCCTGTGCGTGGTCCAGCTGTCGGCCGGCGACGGCGACGCCCACGTCGTGCGCATGAACCGCCCCGGCTACGACTGCCCCAACCTGAAACGCCTGCTGACCGATCCGAAGGTGCTGAAGCTGTTCCACTTCGGCCGTTTCGACATCGGCATGTTCCAGCTTCACCTCGGGGTCGAGACCCGGCCGGTCTACTGCACCAAGATCGCCTCGAAACTGGCCCGCACCTACACCGACCGCCACGGCCTCAAGGACGTGGTCCGCGAACTGGCCGGCGTCGACCTGTCCAAGGCCCAGCAGAGCTCGGACTGGGGCGCGGAGACCCTGAGCCCGGCCCAGCTGGAATACGCCGCCTCCGACGTCCTCTACCTCCACGCCGTCAAGGCGCGGCTGGACGAGATGCTGGAACGCGAGGGCCGCGCCGAACTGGCCCGCCAATGCTTCGACTTCCTGCCGTCCCGGTCCGCCCTCGACCTCGCCGGCTGGGACGAGATGGACATCTTCGCGCACACCTGATGACCGAACCCGCCGACACGCGCGACCAGGCGGACGAGGCCCGCATCGCCGCCACGGCGGCGGCCTTCCGCGCCCGCTCCCGCCGCGTGCAGCTGCTGCGCCGCATCCTGCCGGTGGCCATCGTGGTGCTGGCCGGCGGGACCATCAGCTGGATCGTGCTGCGCAGCGTCATCTCCGACGTCGAGCGCAAGGCCGGCGTCTCGCGCGAGGTCACCCTGGAGAAATCCCGCTTCCTCGGTCAGGACGCCCAGGGCCGCAGCTTCGTCATCGGCTTCGAGCGCGCCGTCCGCGACGCCGACACCGGCCGCTTCCGGCTCGTCGGCCCGGCCCTGCGGCTCAATCTCGGCGGCCGCAAGGTCACCACCCTGACCGCCGACGGCGGCGTCTATGACGAGGCGGCGAAGACCGTGACCATCGGTCCCAACGTGCGGATTTCCGACGGCGGCTCCGGTTTCGACCTCGTCACGCCCGAGGCGGTGGTCAATACCGAAACCGGCGTGGTGACGGGATCGAAGGGCGTCCAGGGCTCCGGCCCCCTTGGAACCATCTCCGCTTCGTCCTATGCGATCTATGAACAGGGCGAACGGGTCGTGTTCAGCGGCTCGGGTGATAACAAGGTACGCGGGACCATCAACGCCGCGAGGTCGGACGGATGAGCATGACCAGAACCCTGACGACGGCGGCGATCGCCCTGGCCCTGGCGGCCCTCCCCACCGTGGGCGGCACGCAGAGCTTCCAGGGCGGACAGCCGATCATGTGGGGCGCCGACGAGGTGTCGCGCACCCCGACGGCCCTGTCCCTGCGCGGCCGCGCCGAACTGACCCAGGGCGACAACCGCATCCGCGCCGACCGGGTCGAGGGAACCATCGCCGGCGGCGTCCTCAGCCGCGTCGAGGCCACGGGGAACGTCTATTTCGTCACCCCCGACCAGACCATCCGCGGCGACCGCGCCGTCTACACCCCCGCCAACGACACCATCGTGCTGAGCGGCGACGTCATCCTGACCCAGGGCGAGAACGTCATGACCGGCGGCCGGCTGACCTACAACACCCGCACCGAGGCGGCCGAGATGGACGGCGCCGGCGACGGCGGCCGCGTCCAGGGCGTCTTCTATCCCGAAAGAAGCGGGACCTGAGCCCCGGCTCGGCCTGATCCCTTGGCGCGCAAGGAACTCTCAGCCCTCAACGTCCACGACGCCGCCCCGCAAGAGGCGCCGGCCGCGGCCCCGCGCCCGACCGGCCTGCGGGTCGAACACATCGCCCGGTCCTTCGGTCCGCGTCAGGTCGTCCGCGACGTCTCCCTGCATGTCGAGCGCGGCCAGGTCGCCGGCCTGCTCGGCCCCAACGGCGCCGGCAAGACCACCTGTTTCTACATGATCACCGGCCTGATCCCCCCGGACAGCGGCAAGATCTTCCTCGACGGCGAGGACATCACCGCCCAGCCCATGTACCAGCGCGCCCGCATGGGCCTCGGCTATCTGGCCCAGGAGGCCTCGATCTTCCGCGGCATGACGGTCGAGCACAACGTCATGGCGGTGGTTGAACTGCACCACAGCGGCCGTCAGGCCATCGCCGACGAAACCACCCGCCTGCTGGAAGAGCTGCGCATCGACCACCTGCGCCACGCCCCGGCCTCCGGCCTGTCCGGCGGCGAGCGGCGGCGCTGCGAGATCGCCCGCGCCCTGGCCGGAAAGCCCAGCTTCATGCTGCTGGACGAACCCTTCGCCGGCATCGACCCCCTGGCCATCGCCGACATCCGCCAGGTCATCCGCTATCTGGCCAGCCAGGGCATCGGCGTGCTGATCACCGACCACAATGTCCGCGAGACGCTCGAGATCATCGACCACGCCTCGATCATCTCGGGCGGCGCCGTCCTGTTCGAGGGCAAGGCCGAGGACGTCATCCGCGACCCCGAGGTCCGCCGCGTCTATCTGGGCGACATGTACGGCTGACTACAGCCCTTCGAGGCTCAGCCGCGTGATCAGCACCGCCGCCCGCTGCGACTGGCGCACCAGACTGTCCAGATCGACCCATTCGCCCTCGGCATGGGCCCCGCCGCCCGAAATCCCCAGCCCGCCCAGCGTATCCACGTCCGCGGCCACGAAGCCGCTGTCGGCCGCCCCGCGCCGGGCCGGGTCGTATTCCGCCATCTCGGGCAGGCCGAGGTCGCGGTTGACCGCGTTCAGCCGGGCCAGCAGCGCCCGGTTGCCCTCGGTCGGGGCCATGGGCGGATAGCCGGTGTCCGCGAACGCCAGTTCGGCGTCGGTGTGCGGCAGGTGGTCGTCGACGATAGCCAGCATCCGCGCCCGCACCCGTTCGTCCTGCTCCGGCGTCAGGGTGCGCAGGTCGCCCCGCGCGATGGCGGTCGAGGCGACGATGTTGGTCTTGCCCGAGGCGGTGACATTGAACCCCTCGGCGTCGATCTCCGCCGGCGTCCCCCCGGCGATGACGCCGACATTGTAGGTCAGGTTCGGCTCGGGCAGCTCGCGCCGGAAGCCGTCGAGGATGCGCGCCGTCTCATAGATGGCCCCGTATCCCAGCTCATCGTTGAACACCCCGCTGGAATGGCCGGTGCGGCCGGTCGCCGTCAGCGTCCAGTTGGTCGAACTGCGCCGCGCCACCGTGCCGAACTCGGCCCCGTCGTCGACGGCCAGGTTCTCGAACTCCAGGGCATAGGCCGCCGCCCGTCCCGCCTCGACCAGGTCGCGCCGCGCGATCGCCACCGGCGACCCGACCCGCTCCTCGTCGCCGGTCAGGATCACGGTCACATTGGCGTCGTCCAGCGTCCCCGCCGCCTGCATGGCGCGCAGGGCCGCGACGATCACCACCACCCCGCCCTTGTCGTCGCCGATGCCCGGCCCGACCGCCCGGCTGCCGTCGCGCTCGAAGGTCTGGAACGGGCTCTCCACCTCGAACACCGTATCGAGGTGGCCGATCAGCAGCACATTCCGCCCCCGGCCCGGATGCGTGGCCACCAGATGCCCGGCCCGGCCGGTCTCGCCCATGTCGACCCAGCGCACCTCGAAGCCCAGCGGCTCCAGTTCGGCCCGGACCATCTCCCCCGTGGCGCGTACCCCCGGCAGGTTCAGCGTCCCGCTGTTCTGGTTCACTAGCCGCTCCAGCAGGGCGATGTGGCGGTCATGCTCGGCCTCGACCGTCCGCATCATCGTCTGTTCGGCGGGGGTGGCCTGGGCCTGAACAGCGCCGGGCAGGACCAGGCAGAGGAGGGCGGTCAGGATCAGGCGCATGGGCGTTCTCTCTCGCGAAGGCCGAGGCTTGCCGATCCCGGCGCCGGAGTAAAGGACGCGCGCCGCACCTGCAGGACCGGATGCCGGCGATCGCTTCCGACCCGTTGCGGACATTGCCAGTAAACCCTCCGGACCCTAGCTTTGCGAGCGATGGGTCCCCGCACTCGATTAATCGCGATCTCTCTCGTAGTTGTCGCTCTTGTGGTGACAGCATTGGCGTTATGGCGGCCGCTACCTCCCGCCGCCAGGATTCCGCAGGCTTCGGACCCGGCGCTGGATGTCTTGAGGACGCGGGACGGAGAGCAAAACCCACTTGTATTCGGCGACGCCGTCGCGGGTAGCGCATCTTTCTGGAGATCTTCGCACGAGCGAGCAGGGCTCGAACGCCGGGCCGCATCAGGTGATGCCGCTGCGGCCTATGAACTCTGGGCGTACTATGCCTTCACCACCGATGATCGCGCCTCAGCTCGTCGATGGTTGGAGCAAGCCGCGCGCGGCGGACACGAGGCAGCGCAGCTGAATCTGGCGGTTCAGATCGGAAAGTCGAACTGCCAGGACGCCAAGCGACGACTCCAGATGCTCGCGGACAAAACCTCAGACGTAGACCTTCGTGAAAGCGCATTGGATTGGCTTGCAGACCCCTACTTTTGTGTGGCGGAAGGGGCTGCCAACTAGCGTTTCTGAACCTTTCCTCCGCTCCCACCCGTCGCCGACGTTCCGGGCCCCAGCCCGGTGACACGGCGGCCGCAAGGTGCCGTGAGCGGCGAGGCCAGGGCCGGTCCCGACCCAACCGCCCGCCCCCGCTTAGACCCCGTTAACCGTTCCGGCCACACAGTGGCCGCAGCAAGTTTCGGGCCACTCGGCCCGGCAGGGGGCTGCGCACGGTGCTCGGACAAAGGCTGGAGATACGGCAGGGGCAGGGGCTCGTCATCACGCCCCAGCTGCAGCAGGCGATCAAGCTGCTGCAACTGTCGAACATCGAGCTGGACGCCTTCGTCGAGGCCGAGCTCGAGAAGAACCCCCTGCTCCAGCGCGAGGACGCCGAGCCGGGCGGCGAGACCGACGCCCTGCCCGAGGCCGCAGAGACCCGCGACGGGGCCGAACTGAGCTTCGACGAGGGCGGCGCCGGGGAGTCCGACCGCACCCTCGACGCCCGCTCCGACGACGTCTACGGCGACGCCAGCCCCGGCGAGCGCACCTCGGACCGGATGGAGGACGTCGGCGCCGGCGAGGCCCAGCCGGGCCTCAACGACTGGTCCCGGGCCGGGACCGGCGGCGGTCTGCCCGACGGCGAGGGCCGCGAACAGCCCGACACGCGCGACGCCACCCTGTGGGAACACCTCCAGGCCCAGGCTTCCCAGGCCGGCTTCAGCCCCGCCGACCACGCCATCGCCCTCAGCCTGATCGACGCCGTCGACGAGGGCGGCTATCTGCGCGGCGAACTGGACGAGATCGCCGACCGGCTGGGCGTCTCCCTCGACCGCGTCGAGGCCGTTCTGACCACCTGCCAGGGCTTCGAGCCCACGGGCGTCATGGCCCGTTCGGTGCCCGAATGCCTGAAGCTGCAGCTGATCGACCGCAACCGCTTCGATCCGGCCATGCAGTGCCTGCTCGACAACCTCGACCTGCTGGCCAAGCGCGACCTGTCGGCCCTGAAGAAGGCCTGCGGCGTCGACGGCGAGGACATGGCCGAGATGATCGCCGAGCTGAAGGCCCTGACGCCCCGCCCCGGCGCCGGCTTCGGCGGTGAACCGGCCCAGACCGTCATCCCCGACGTCCACGTCCGCCCCGACCCGGCCGGCGGCTGGAAGGTCGAACTCAACGCCGACACCCTGCCGCGCCTGATCATGGACAAGCGCTATCACGGCGTCGTTTCCGCCGGCGCCCGCTCTGACACGGAGAAGACCTTCGTCGCCGAATGCGCCGCCCAGGCCAGCTGGCTGGTCAAGTCGCTGGATCAGCGGGCCAAGACCATCCTCAAGGTCTCGTCCGAGATCGTCCGCCAGCAGGACGCCTTCCTCGCCTTCGGCGTCGAATTCCTGCGCCCGCTGAATCTCAAGACCGTCGCCGACGCCATCGGCATGCATGAATCGACCGTCAGCCGGGTCACCTCGAACAAATACGTCTCCACCCCGCGCGGCGTGTTCGAGCTGAAATTCTTCTTCACCGCGGCGCTCCAGTCGTCCGACGGCGGGGCGACCCATTCGGCCGAGGCCGTGCGCCACCGCATCAAGGCCATGATCGACGGCGAGGCCCGCGACGGCGACGTCCTGTCCGACGACCGCATCGTCGAGATCCTCAACGAGGCCGGCATCGACATCGCCCGGCGCACTGTGGCGAAATACCGCGAAGCCCTGCGCATTCCGTCCTCGGTCCAGCGCAGACGGATGCTCCGGACCGGCTGAGCGGGACCCAGGGCCCCTGAAGTCTTCGCCTTATCAACGGCGGGTCGTCGAAATCCCCCGCGAGGCCTCTCGAATTCTCACCACATTTCGGTGATCGACGTTGACACCAAACGCCAACGGTCGCGTTCTACAGACATGCAAATCCAGGTCAGCGGCAAGCACGTGGATGTCGGCGAAGCGCTAGGCTCCCGCATCTCCCAGGAACTCCAGGACGGGATCGGCAAATATTTCGAACGAGGCGGCCAGGACGCCGAGGTCGTGGTCTCCAAGGACGGCTACGGCTTCAAGGTCGATTGCTGGGTTCGCCTCGCTTCGGGCCAGAGCCTCGTCACCACCGGCCATGGCGGCGACGCCCATGCCGCCTTCACCGACAGCCTCGACAAGATCGAGAAACGGGTCCGCCGCTACAAGCGCCGGCTCAAGGACCATCACATCGGTCCGCGCGGTCTCTCGCCCGAGAAGACCGAGGACGCGGCCCGGGAAGTGGCGCACAGCGTCGTCCTGCGCAATCCGGACGAGGTCGAAGACTCCGACTTCGGCGAGGCCGGCGCGCCCGGCGAACCGCCGCCCGTCGGCATGGTCATCGCCGAGACCGAGCACGAAATCCGCACCCTCACGGTCGGCCGGGCGGTGATGGAGCTCGACATGACCGGCTATCCGGTCGTGCTGTTCCGCAACGCCGCCCACGGCGGGCTCGCGGTGGTCTATCGCCGGCCCGACGGCAATGTCGGCTGGATCGATCCGGAGCGAACCTCGAAAAAACTCAACGGACACGGTTCGGTAAACGGTGGCGCGTCATAATGCTTCCCACAACGAGGCGGGTCGTCTACACGGCGCCCGCCCGCCGGGAATGTTTGGGTAGAGTCGGGATAGCTTATGGACATCGGGGAATTGCTCGCGGACGGCGGCGTCGTCCTGCGTAGCGGCGCGTCGTCGAAGCGCCAGGCGCTGCATACGGTGGCGGAAGTCGGGGCCCAGGCGCTCGGCCTTCCGGAGGCCCGCGTCATGGAGGCCCTGCTGGAGCGCGAGGCCCTCGGCTCGACCGGGCTCGGTTCCGGCGTGGCCGTGCCGCATGCCCGGATCGAAGGCATCGACCGGGTGACGGCGGTGTTCGTGCGTCTGGATACGCCCGTGGCCTACGGCTCGGTCGACGACCGTCCGGTCGACCTGATCTTCGCCCTGTTCGCCCCGCCCAGCGACGGCGCCGAGCATCTGCGCGCCCTGGCGGCGGCGTCGCGCGCCCTGCGCTCGTCCGAAATGCGCGAACATCTGCGTCAGGCCCGCACCGTGGACGCCATCCGCGCCCTCTTCGTCCGCGACCAGGCCCCCGCCACGGCCGCCTGAGGCCGTCCTAGTGCACTGACACCGGCTCCAGCTCGTGCGCCACGGCGGCGGCGAAGGCGGTTTCGCGATCCATCATCACGGCCAGACGCTCGCCGTCGGCCCCGTGAACGGCGTAGAGCACCGCCTCCGGATCGATGATCAGGCCCTGGGCCTCGGGGATCGGCGTATCCGCCAGCACGTCGGCGGCGCGGATCTCGCGCACATACACCAGGTCCGGGGCGCCCAGGCCCCTGAAATCTTCCTTGGTCATCGTCACAGGCGTCATCTCGACCGCCTCCTTACTCTGGACTAACGCCCCGAAAGGCGTGGGGTTCGGTCCCGCGAGCGGCGACCGGTGAAACGGCGGCTGAATCAGCCCGCCGTGATGGGGATGCGCCGGACCGTCGGCAGGTCCTCGGGCCGGCTCAGTTCGACATGCAGCAGGCCATGCTCCAGCCGGGCCTGATCGACCTCCAGCCCGTCCGCCAGCACGAAGCTGCGCACGAAGCCGCGCCCGGCGATGCCGCGATGCAGGAAGGCCTGTTCGGCCTTGCCGGCGTCCTCGCGCTTGCCGGCGATGGTCAGCTGGCGGCCCTCGATCGTCACCGCCAGGTCGTCGGGGCCGAAACCCGCCACGGCCAGGCTGATGCGCACCGAATGCTCGCCCGTCTGCTCGACATTGTAGGGCGGATAGCTGTCCGCCGCCGCCCGCGCCGCCCGGTCGATCAGGGCCCGGGTGTGGTCGAAGCCCAGCAGGAAGGGGCTGTCGAACAATATGGTGCGCGTCGTCATCGTCTCATGCCCCCGAAGCAGGCCGCGGCCGTCTGCGCCCCCCGGAATCGGCAGGGCGTCGGTCACAGCTGACAAGATGGGGATCTGGCCGCCCCGGATCAACGACCTGGACGCCAGATGTGGCGAAGGCCCCGCGGTCTCCCGCGGGGCCTTCGATGGTGGAGCTTAGCGGAGTCGAACCGCTGACCTCTTGCATGCCATGCAAGCGCTCTACCAACTGAGCTAAAGCCCCGAACCTTTTGGATCGGATCGCCGGGAGAAAACCGCCCCCGGCGAGGCGGCGGAACCTATGTCAGGGCCTGACGTCGATCAAGCCCGGTTCCGCCATTTATTTTCGCCTTTTCGAAGGACCGGATATCTAGTCCTCGTCCTTGCCCTTTTTGACGATCTCCTCGCCGAAGGCGTCGTCGTCCTCGTCCTCGATGAAGGGCACCGAATCGTCGTCGTCGTCGTCGGCCAGGACATCGTCGTCGTCCTCGCCGGCCTCGCCCATGCCGGGCTCCTCGGTCGGATCGACCGGGGTCTCGTCGTCGTCGTCGTCCGGCGTCAGGATCGGCTCGTGGCCTTCCTGGTCGATCTCCGGCGTGGCGACGGCCTCTTCCTCGTCGTCCTCGTCGTCGCCGACCTTCTTCTTGTCGACCTGATCCTCGGCGTCCTCTTCCGGCGTCTCGTCGGCGGCGTAGCCGGCCGGACGGCCGCGACGGTTGCGCAGCTTCAGCGCCTCCTCGGGGTCGAAATCGGTCGCGCATTTGGGGCAGTGGGCCGGGCGGCGGCCCAGGTCGTAGAATTTGGCCTGGCAGTTCGGGCAGACCTGCTTCTGGCCCAGTTCGGGATTGGCCACGGTGGAAAGACCTTTGGCGGAGTTGGGAAATCGGGCGCGTCCCTTGCCACCATGGGGGGCCGCTGTCAAAAGCCATCTCTCGCGCCGCCCGCGCCGCCTGACCTTTCCGGAGACCGCCGGGTGACGATCCCCTCCACCCTGACTGCCCGAAGCGCCTCCGCGCTCTCCGGCGTGACGCGCGCGCCCGGCGACAAGTCCATGTCCCACCGCGCCCTGATCCTCGGGGCCATGGCCACCGGCGTCACCGACATCGACGGCCTGCTGGAGGGCGACGACGTCCTCGCCACCGCCCGCGCCGTCGAAGCCTTCGGCGCCGGCGTCGAACGCCTGGGGCAGGGCCGCTGGCGCGTCATCGGCCACGGCGGCTTCCGCCAGCCCGCCGGCGTCATCGACTGCGGCAACGCCGGCACCGGCGTGCGCCTGCTGATGGGCGCGGCGGCCGGCTATCCGATCACCGTGACCTTCGACGGCGACGCCAGCCTGCGCAAACGGCCGATGAAGCGCGTCACGGGACCGCTCGCCGACATGGGCGCGCGCTTCGACTGGCCCGGCGAGGAAGATCGCCTGCCCCTGAAACTCTCCGGCGGGGCCCTGTCGGCCATCGACCACGCCCAGACCGTCGCCTCGGCCCAGATCAAGTCGGCCATCCTGCTGGCCGGGCTCAACGCCGACGGCGTCACCGCCGTGACCGAGCCCGTCCCCAGCCGCGACCACACCGAGCGCATGCTGCGAGCCTTCGGGGCCGAGGTCGGCGTGCTGCCGGCCGGAACCGGCTGGCGCATCACCCTGAAGGGCGGCCAGGCCCTGACCGGAACCCCGGTCTTCGTCCCCGGCGACCCGTCGTCCGCCGCCTTCCCCCTCGCCGCCGCCCTGATCGTTCCGGGCTCGTCGGTCACCGTCGAAGGCGTCATGCTCAACCCCCTGCGCACCGGCCTGTTCGAGACCTGGCGCGAGATGGGCGCGGATCTGACCGTCGCGAACCGCCGCATGGCCGGCGGCGAGGAGGTCGGCGACCTCACCGCCCGCCATTCCCGCCTCCACGGCGTCGTCGTCCCGCCGGAGCGGGCCGCCTCGATGATCGACGAATACCCCGTCCTCGCCGCCACCGCCGCCTTCGCCGACGGCGCCACCGTCATGCGCGGCGTCGGCGAGATGCGGGTCAAGGAAAGCGACCGCATCGCCCTGATGGCCGCCGGGCTGCAGGCCTGCGGCGTCGCCGTCGAGGAGGAGCCCGAGGGCTTCACCGTCGCCGGCGGACCCGTTCGCGGCGGCGCGACCGTGACCACCCACGGCGACCACCGCATCGCCATGAGCCATCTGGTGCTGGGCCTCGCCGCCGCCGGACCCGTCGCGGTCGACGAGCCCGGCATGATCGCCACCAGCTTCCCGGGGTTTGTGGAGCTGATGCGAGGCTTGGGGGCGGATCTTGGCCGATAATGCGCTTGCGACGCCGGCCGGGATGTTCAAGGCCTCGCTGATCGCCGCCGGTCTGGCTTTGGCGGTAATCGGAGCGGCTATTTGGGACGCCAGCGACGGCGAGGTCAGGATTCGCCGGAGTGTGGAGCGTCTCGCTGACGACCCAACAGGATTCAAGGGCGCCCTTGTCGTGCGCTATGGCATTTACGTCGTCATGCTTGGCGTCGGCTCGTTCGCTTTTGCGATGGGCGGCCTCGGCATGCGCATGAACAGGACCAAGCCATAGTGGGCCCGTATCTCATCATCGCCGTCGACGGCCCCGCCGCCTCGGGCAAGGGCACCATCGCCGCCCGTCTGGCCGCGCTCTATGGCCTGCCGCACCTCGACACCGGCCTGCTGTACCGCGCCGTCGGCCTGGGCCTGCTCGACGCCGGAGGCTCCCTCGACGACGCCGAAGCCGCCGAGGCCGTCGCCCGCGCCCTCGACGCCAGCCATCTCACCGACACCGACCGCCTGACCGGCCGCGGCGCCGGCGAGGCCGCCAGCCGCGTGGCCGGCTATCCCGGCGTCCGCGCCGCCCTGCTGGCCTTCCAGAAGGCCTTCGCACAACAGCCCGGCGGCGCCGTGCTCGACGGCCGCGACATCGGCACGGTCATCGCCCCCGAGGCCCAGGCCAAGCTGTTCGTCACCGCGACGCCGCAGGTCCGCGCCACGCGCCGCTGGAAACAGCTGACCGGCCGCGGCGAGGTCATCGCCTATGAGGACATGCTGGCCGACATCATCCGCCGCGACGAGCGCGACGCCGGCCGCGGCGCCGCCCCGATGGTGCAGGCGCAAGACGCCGTCTTGCTGGATACGACCGATATGGATATAGAGACCGCCTTCGATGCGGCCCGCCGTATCGTCGAGGCGGCGCGCGCGAAACATGGCCTTTAGGTCCGTTTCGCAAATCCAACGCTCCCATCCTCGGCTTCCGCGGGCGTTCTGACCTTACGGCCTCGCATCCCGACGACCTGCCTCTCACTCTTCAACCACCTCGCGCGGGGCCATCCGGTCGCGCGCCTCAACCGTTAGAAACCTCAACCCTGCATGACCGATACCCAAAGCTTCAATCCCTCGCGTGACGACTTCGCCGCCCTGCTCGACGAGACCCTCCAGGGTCGCGACCTCGGCGAAGGCCAGGTCGTTCACGGCCGCGTCGTCGGCATCGAGAAAGACATCCTGATCATCGACGTCGGTCTGAAGACCGAAGGCCGCATCCCGGCCCGCGAGTTCGGCATCGGCGAAGGCGCCGTCATTCCGAAGCTCGGCGACAACGTCGAAGTCTACCTCGAGCGCGTCGAGAACGCCCTGGGTGAAGCGGTCATCAGCCGCGACAAGGCCCGCCGCGAGGAAGCCTGGACCCGTCTGGAAGTCGTCTTCGCCGAAGGCCAGCCGGTCAACGGCGCCATCATCGGCCGGGTCAAGGGCGGCTTCACCGTCGACCTCGGCGGCGCCTCGGCCTTCCTGCCGGGCTCCCAGGTCGACATCCGCCCGGTGCGCGACGTCGCCCCGCTGATGGGCAAGGAACAGCCCTTCGCCATCCTGAAAATGGACCGTCCGCGCGGCAACATCGTCGTCTCGCGTCGCGCCATCCTGGAAGAAGCCCGCGCCGAACAGCGCACCGAGCTGGTCGGCCAGCTGCAAGAGGGTGAAGTCCGCGAAGGCGTGGTCAAGAACATCACCGACTATGGCGCGTTCGTGGATCTGGGCGGCATCGACGGCCTGCTGCACGTCACCGACATGTCGTGGAAGCGCGTCTCGCACCCGTCGCAGGTCCTCGCCGTCGGCGACACCGTCAAGGTCCAGATCGTCAAGATCAACCCGGACACCCAGCGCATCAGCCTCGGCATGAAGCAGCTGCAGGCCGATCCGTGGGACGGCGTCGAAGCCAAATATCCGGTCGGCGCCAAGATGTCGGGCCGTATCACCAACATCACCGACTACGGCGCGTTTGTTGAGCTGGAAGCCGGCGTTGAAGGCCTGGTCCACGTCTCGGAAATGTCCTGGACCAAGAAGAACGTCCACCCCGGCAAGATCGTCTCGACCTCGCAGGAAGTCGACGTCGTCGTGCTGGATGTCGACGCCTCCAAGCGCCGCATCTCGCTGGGCCTGAAGCAGGCCCAGGACAATCCGTGGGACGCCTTCGTGGCCGCCAACCCGATCGGCTCGACCGTCGAGGGCGAGGTCAAGAACGCCACCGAATTCGGCCTGTTCATCGGCCTCGACAACGACATCGACGGCATGGTCCACCTGTCGGACCTCGACTGGAACGTCTCGGGCGAGGAAGCCATCCAGCGCTACCGCAAGGGCGAAACCGTCAAGGCCAAGGTGCTGGACGTCGACGTCGAGAAGGAACGCGTCTCCCTGGGCATCAAGCAGCTCGGCGGCGATCCGATGGAAGGCGACACCTTCAAGAAGGGCCAGCAGATCACCGTCACCGTGACGGCGGTCGAGACCGGCGGCATCGAGGTCAAGTTCGGTGAAGAGGACGCCCCGGCGACCGCCTTCATCCGCAAGTCGGACCTGTCCCGCGACCGCGCCGAACAGCGCACCGAGCGCTTCTCGGTCGGCGATCGCGTCGACGCCATGGTCACCGGCATGGACAAGGCCTCGCGCCGCGTCTCGGTGTCGATCAAGGCCCTGGAGATGAAGGACGAGAAGGAAGCCGTCGAGCAGTTCGGCTCCTCGGACTCCGGCGCCTCGCTGGGCGACATCCTCGGCGCCGCCCTGCGCGAGAAGGCCGGCTCGAAAGAGTAGGTCCCGAGCGCGAGCGACCCGGCCTCAAGCCGCGAGCGACCGTGTCGCGAGCGTTAGGCCACCCGGCCTCAAGCAGCGAGCGACCGTGTCGCGAGCGTTAGGCCACTAGAGAAGAAGGCGGCCGGAGCGATCCGGCCGCCTTTTTCTTGGCCGCCGCCTGGACGGTAAACGTCCACTAACCGACATTTCGGGACCTCGGCCCTTTTGCACAGGGCGGTCGGACGCTAAGGTAGGGATTGCATTCGGCTTTCGGATGCACCCGTATGGTCCTGGGAAGGGCTTTGGAGGGCGGGGGCCTGCATGATCAAATCCGAACTGATCGAGAAACTCGCGGCCGAGAACACCCATCTGACCCACGCCGAGGTCGAGCGGGTGGTCAACATCGTGCTTGGCCGGATGGTCGAGGCGCTGGGCGAAGGCGGCCGGGTCGAGCTGCGCGGTTTCGGGGCCTTTTCGGTCCGCGGCCGGCCGGCGCGGGCCGGTCGTAATCCGCGCACCGGCGAGACCGTCGACGTGCCCGCCAAGGCGGTGCCCTTCTTCAAGAGCGGCAAGGAGCTGCGCGAGCGGCTGAACGCCACGGACTCCTGATCGTGGGCCTGCTGACCGAGTTCAAGGAATTCGCCGCCCGCGGCAGCGTCGTCGACCTCGCCGTCGGCGTCATCATCGGCGCCTCCTTCGGCAAGATCGTCACCAGCCTGGTCGACCAGGTGATCATGCCGCCGGTCGGCCTGCTGCTCGGCAATGTCGACTTCTCGAAGCTGGAATGGGTGCTGAAGCCCGAGAACCCGGCCACCGAGGCGGTCGAGAAGGTCGCCATCGGCTACGGCGCCTTCATCAACACCCTGCTCCAGTTCCTGATCGTGGCCTTCGTGGTCTTCCTGCTGGTCAAGGCCATCAACCGCCTCCGCCGCCAGGAAGCCGCCTCGCCCGAGCCCCCGGCCGCCCCCACGCCCACCGAGGCCCTGCTGACCGAGATCCGCGACGAACTGAAGGCGCGGCGGTAGGGGGGGCTTCGCCCACCCGTCACCACCCCGCCACCGTCATCCTCGGGCTTGACCCGAGGATCAGACCATCCGGTGCTCCGTCGAAGAAGCGCGACCGCCGGCCGCCGGGGCCGTCCCTAAAGCACAGCCAAGCCCAACCTCTGATCCTCGGGTCAAGCCCGAGGATGACGGGGGAGGGAGAGGCTCCGGCTAACCCTGTCCCTTCGCCCTCGCCTCGGCCTCCAGCCGCGCCAGAAATGCCGCGACCCCGTCTTCATCTTCAACGGGTCGGCGGGGATCGGGCTGCTCACCGCGAAGGAAGGGATAGATGTCTCGCCATTCCGGATTTCTGTCTTCGATCAGCTGCATCTTCCAGGGGCGGTTCCAGCGTTTCAGAGCCTTCTCGCGGCGGATGGCTGAGGTGACGCGCTCGAACGGCTGGTACCAGACGAGAATGTTGCAGCCGTGGCGTCGCGTGAACCCCTCGCCCTTTCCCGCGCGGTGTTCGGCGCCGCGACGGTAGAGGTTGTTCGTCATGCCGATATAGATGACGCCAAACGGGCGGCTTGCCTCGATATAGGTGGCGATCAGAGGGCGCTTGTCGTCCATGCCGACAGCAGTGCGGAGCGGGCGGACAAGGTCAAGTTTGCTCAATCTCCGATACCCCCCACGCCGTCATCTACCCCCACCGCCGTCATTGACCCCTGCCGCCGTCATCCTCGGGCTTGACCCGAGGATCAGAGGCGAGAGGCGGTCTGTGCCCATCGGCCGGCCCTGAAACCCCACCCGTGCGCCAACCCACCGCGCACCGGACGGTCTGATCCTCGGGTCAAGCCCGAGGATGACGGGAGAAGGGCGCAGGAATATATTCCTCAGCGAGCCTTGACTGTCGCCGCCTCTCTCCCATGTCATTCCCGCTCGGCCCTACGGCCCGGCCGGTCTTTGAAATCGTGTTGTGAGGCGCGGCGGCTTCAGCGGCGCTTATGGACGCTTCGGGCGATGCCGACTCTGCCGACTCTGCCATACTGAATTCCGGCGCCGACCCTGCCGACCCTGCCACTGCGTTTTTCGGTTTCACCCGGGTGAAATCCACCGGCGGGGACGAATCCGATTCCGCGTTTGACTCTCCGTTCCACGTGGAACAAACAATGAACATTCAGCGTCTGAATGATCATGACCCCTTCGCCCCGCCTGTCGCAGGACCCGTTCCCGCAAGACCCCGCCCCGCTCGAGGAGGCCTGCGCCCCCCTGCCGCGCGACGTGGCCGCGGCCCTGCGGTTCGCCCTGTCGCGGCGGCGCGAAGGCGACGCCCGGCCGGTGCTGATGACCGCGCCCAGGGCCTGGTTCGTCGAATACGGCCGGCCCTACGGTCCCGGGATGGCGGGGGTCCCCCTGATCCTCGCCCCGACCGCCACCCTGGCCGAGGCGCTGTGGGCCATGGAGCAGGGGCTGCGCTCCGGGGCGGTGTCGCTGGGCCTCGGCGCGGTCGAGGGGGCGACCCTGGCCCAGACCCGCCGGCTGGATTTCGCGGCGAAACAGGGCGAGGCCGTCGGCCTGATCCTGTCGCGCGCCCAGGCGGGGCTCAGCGCCGCCCGGCGCCGCTGGCGGATTTCGACGCGGGCCAGCGCGGCCGACCCCGAGGACGACCGCGCGCCCGGCCCGGCCCGGCTGCTCGCCGAACTGACCCGCGGCCGCGGCGAACGGCCGGGCGCCTGGATGCTGGAGCAGGATGATGAGACGCATCGTCTCCGTCTGGCTGATCGACTGGCCGATTTCGGTCCGCCGTCGATCGCTGGAACGGGCGCGTCGTCCGGCCTCGCCGCCTGAGCCGGTCGATGATCCCCGCAATCCGTTCGCCCTGATCCTCAAGAACAGTCGGGGCGCGGCGGTGATCCACGCCCTGAATCCGGCCGCCCGCCGGGCCGGCCTCAGGCGCGGCCAGACCCAGGCCGACGCCCGGGCCATGATCCCCCATCTGCTCTGCCAGCCGGCCGATCCCGCCGCCGACGCCCGCGCCCTGACGGCCCTGGCCCAATGGGCCGAGCGCTGGTCGCCCTCGGTCAGCGTCGATCCGTCGGAGGGGGGGCTGGAGGGCCTGTTCCTCGACGTCGCCGGGGCCGCCCACCTGTTCGGCGGCGAGGCGGCGCTGCTGGGCCAGATCCGCGACCGGCTGGCCGAGGCCGGGGCCCCCGCCCGCGTCGCCCTCGGCCCCACCCCCGGCGCGGCCTGGGCCCTCGCCCGCTGGGGCGGCGACGCGGTCCCGATCGCCACGGAGGACGACGTCCGCGACCGGCTCGCCCCCCTGCCGGTCGAGGCCCTGCGCATCCAGGACCGCACCCTGGCCCAGGCCCGCCGCTTCGGCCTCAAGCGGATCGGCGACCTCTATCCCATGCCCCGCGCCGGCCTCGCCCGCCGCTTCCGCGACGACGGCGGGGTCGATCTGGTCCAGCGGCTGGATCAGGCCCTCGGCCACGCCGGCGAGGCCCTCGTCCCGCTCCGCCCGCCGCCCCGCTACCGGGCGTGGGAGACGTGGATGGAGCCGGTCGGCGATCTGGAGGGGGTCGAGGCCCGCCTGCCCGAACTGGCCGCCGATCTCGCCGGCCCGCTGGAGCGCGACGGCCAGGGCGCCCGGGCCCTGACCCTGACCGGCTTCCGCTCGGATGGGGGCGCCACCGCCTTGTCGGTCCGCATGGGCCGGCCAGGCCGCGACGTCGGCGTCTGGCTGCGCCTGTTCCGCGAGGCCGGGCTGGGCAGGCTGGAGCTGGGTTTCGGCCTCGACGCCCTGATGCTGACCGCCGACGTGGTCGAGCCCATGGCCCCCCGCCAGGCGGCGCTGGAGAGCGAGGCCGAGGTCCGCCAGTCCGAAAGCCTCGCCGCCCTGATCGACCGGCTGACGGCCCGGCTGGGCGAGGACCGGGTGCTGACGCCGGAGGCGGCGGACAGCTGGATCCCCGAACGGGCCGAGGGCCTCCGCCCCGCCCTCGGCCGCCGCGTCGTCGCCGATCCGGGCGCGGACGGTCGCCGGCCGATCCTGCTGCTGGACCCGCCCGAGCCGATCCACGACCCCCTGTTCGACCTCCCCGACGGCGCTCCGGCCCGCTTCACCTGGCGCCGCGCCCCCCGCCGGGTGATCCGCGCCGAAGGCCCCGAACGTCTGGCCCCGGAATGGTGGCGCGCCGCCCGCGCCCGCACCCGCGACTACTACTGCCTCGAGGACGCCGAGGGCGGCCGCTACTGGGTCTTCCGCGAAGGCCTCTACGGCCGCGACTACACCGGCGACCCGGCCCGGGCGGGGCAGGAGCGGGCCCCCAGCTGGTGGATGCACGGGGTGCTGGCGTGAGCGGCTGGGACGGCGTCTACGCCGAGCTCGGGGCCATGACCAATTTCAGCTTCCTCGAAGGGGCCTCCCACCCCGGCGAGCTGATGCTGCAGGCGAAGGCGCTCGGGCTGGCCGCCGTCGGCGTGGCCGACCGCAACACCCTCGCCGGCATCGTCCGGGCCCTGATGAGCGCCGAACAGGCCGACATCCGGCTGGTGATCGGGGCCCGGCTCGGCTTCACCGACGGGACCGAGCTGATCGTCTTCCCCCGCGACCGCGCCGCCTACGGCCGCCTCTGCCGCCTCCTGTCGCTGGGCAAGAGCGAGGTCGTGCCCCAGCCCGGCGCCGACCCCGCCGGCGACCGCATCGACAAGGCCGAGACCCGCCTGACCTTCGACCAGGCCCTCACCCTCGGCGACGGCATGATCGCCCTGGTCCCGGCCCCCGCCCGTCCCGACGCGGCCTTCGAGGCCCGGCTGACGGACTGGCGCCGCGCCTGGCCCGACACGGTGTACCTCGCCGCCTCGCCCTTGTGGCGCGGAGACGACCGCCGCCGCCTCAACCGGCTGGCGGCCATGGCCCGCCGCGCCCGCGCGCCGATGATCGCCACCAACGCCGTCCTCTACCACCACCCCGACCGGCGCCGGCTGCAGGACGTCCTGACCTGCATCCGCGAGGGGACCGCCATCGACAAGGCCGGCCGCCGGCTGCAGGCCAACGCCGAACGCGATCTGAAGCCCGCCGCCCGGATGGCGCGCATGTTCCGCGGCCACGAGGCGGCGCTGTCGCGGACCATGGACGTGGTGCGGGCCTGCACCTTCAGCCTGCGCGAGCTCAGCTATCAGTACCCGGACGAACCGACGCCGCCGGGCTATTCCCCGCAAGGGTGGCTGGCCCGGTTGACGCTGAAGGGGGCGCGGTCGCGATGGCCCGACGGCGTGCCGGCGTCGATCAGGGCCATCATCCTGAAAGAGCTCCGGCTGGTTCGGGAGCTGAAATACGCCCCGTATTTCCTGACCGTCCACGACATCGTCGCCTGGGCCCGCTCCCGGCCCGACCCGATCCTCTGTCAGGGCCGGGGATCGGCGGCCAATTCGGTGATCTGCTTCTGTCTGGGCGTCACCAATGTCGACCCCACCCGGCAGGAGGTGCTGATCGAACGCTTCATCTCCTCGAACCGGTCCGAGCCGCCCGACATCGACGTCGACTTCGAGCATGAGCGGCGCGAACAGGTCATGCAGCATGTCTACGAACGCTACGGCCGCGACCGGGCCGGGATCGTGGCGACCATCATCCATTATCGGCCGCGTTCGGCCATTCGCGACGTGGGCAAGGCGCTGGGGCTGACCGAAGACGTCACCGCCCGCATGGCCGACACCGTCTGGGGCTCCTGGGGCGAGGGCGTGAAGGACGACCACGTCGACCGCACCGGCCTGAGCCGGGACGACGCGCGGATGCGGCTGGCGCTGGAGCTGACCGCCGAGCTGATCAAATTCCCCCGCCACCTGAGCCAGCACGTCGGCGGCTTCGTGCTCAGCCAGACGCCCTTGCTGGAGATCGTGCCGATCGGCAATGCGGCCATGCCGGATCGAACCTTCATCGAATGGGACAAGGACGACATCGACTTCCTCAAGCTGATGAAGGTCGATGTGCTGGCGCTCGGCATGCTGACGGCGATGAAACGCGCCTTCCGCATGATCGAGACCACCTATGGCCGGCCCCTGCCCGACACGGCCGCCGTCCCGGCCGAACGCCGGGGGGTCTACGATATGCTGTGCAAGGCGGATTCGCTGGGCGTGTTCCAGGTCGAGAGTCGGGCGCAGATGTCGATGCTGCCGCGCCTGCGACCGGTCGAATTCTACGATCTGGTGGTCCAGGTCGCGATCGTCCGGCCCGGACCGATCCAGGGCAAGATGGTGCATCCCTACCTGCAGCGACGGATGGAGCGTCGCGCCTGGGAGGAGGCGCACGGCGCGGGCAGCTACCGCTTCTCGATGCCGGGTTCGGCCGCCAATCCGGACGAACTGGCCGACGTGCTGCGCAAGACCCTGGGCGTGCCCCTGTTCCAGGAGCAGGCCATGAAGATCGCCATGGTCGCGGCGGAGTTCAGCGGCGAGGAGGCCAACGGCCTGCGACGGGCCATGGCCACCTTTCGGCACAACGGCACCATCGGAAACTACGAGACCCTGATGGTCGGGCGGATGATCGCGCGCGGCTACGATCCCGACTTCGCCCGGAACTGCTTCAATCAGATCAAGGGCTTTGGCGAATACGGCTTTCCCGAAAGCCACGCCTGTTCCTTCGCCCATCTGGTCTATGTCTCGGCCTGGGTGAAGTGGCTGTATCCCGACGTGTTCGCGGCTTGTTTGCTGAACAGCCAGCCGATGGGATTCTACGCCCCGGCGCAGATCGTCCGGGACGCGCGGGAGCACGGGGTCGAGGTGCGGCATCCGGATGTCAACGCCAGCGACTGGGACGCGACGCTGGAGCCGCGGCCGCGGCGGCGGCGGCGGGCGCTGCGGCTGGGTCTGCGCGCCATCGACGGCTTCCGCAAGGACTGGGGCGAACGGATCATGGAGGTTCGGGCGGAGCGGCCGTTCGCGGATCTGGAGGACCTGCGGGTGCGGGCGAAGCTGCCGCCGGCGGCGCTGGACCGGCTGGCGGAGGCGGACGCGTACGGGTCGCTGGACCTGTCGCGGCGGCAGGGGCTGTGGGCGGCGCGGGGGGCGCCCCCGGCGGCGGCGAGGGCGCCGCTGTTCGAGGCCATGGGGCTGGACGAGGCGGACGGGCGGCCGCCGGAGGCGCTGCCGGAGCTGGCCCTGTCGGAGGAGGTGGTGGGCGACTACCAGACCATCCGGATGTCGCTGAAGGGGCACCCCGTGGCCTTCCTGAGGGAGCGGCTGGAGGCGGCGGGGGCGGTGACGGCGCGGGCCTGCAACGGGCTGCCGGACGGGCGGCGGGCGCAGGTGGGGGGCGTGGTGCTGGTCCGGCAGCGGCCGGGGACGGCCAAGGGGGTCTGTTTCATGACCCTGGAGGACGAGACCGGGGTGGCCAATCTGGTGCTGTGGGAGAGCGTCTTCGAGCGGTTCCGGCCGACGGCGATGGGGGCCCGGATGGTGCTGGCCAGGGGGCGGGTCCAGACGGCCGAGGGGGTGACCCATCTGGTCGTCGAGGAGCTGGACGACTGGACCCCCATGCTGGGCCATCTGACGCCGGACCGGGTCCCGGGATCGGCGCACGAGCCGGCCCGGGGGCGGCACCCGAGGGAGGTCCGGGTGCTGCCGGGGTCACGCGATTTTCACTGACCCCTCAGTGGCCTCTCCGCCGCAGCCGCCATTTCCACAGGGCGTTGGCGAGGATCGGCAGGAAGCCGCCGATCAGGGCCGCCCCCAGCACGGTCCAGAAGCCGCCGCCGAGGCCGTACTCCCCGACCGCCGCCCCGATCCCGGCCGCCAGGACGGGGCCGAGCCAGGGCAGCCAGGAGGGCGGCCTAGGCATCCACCTTGATGACGCCGCGCCGGATCTGGTCCAGCTCGATGGAGTCGAACAGGGCCTGGAAATTGCCCTCGCCGAAGGCCTGGTTGCCCTTGCGCTGGATGATCTCGAAGAAGATCGGGCCGAAGGTGTCCTGGGTGAAGATCTGCAGCAGCAGGCCGTCCTCGTCCGACCCGTCGATCAGGATGCGGTTCCTGCGCATGCGCTCCACATCCTCGCCGTGGCCGGGGAGGCGTTTGTCGATCAGGTCGAAATAGGTCTCGATCGTGTCCTGGAAGGGGATGCCGCGCCGCTTCATCTCCTCGACGGTCTCGAAGATGTTGTCGGTGGCCAGGGCGATGTGCTGGATGCCCTCGCCGTTGTAGCGGCGCAGGAACTCCTCGATCTGGGAGTTGTCGTCCTGGCTCTCGTTCAGGGGGATGCGGATGGCGCGGTCGGGGGCGATCATCGCCTGGGACAGCAGGCCGGTCGCCTTGCCCTTGATGTTGAAATATTTCTGCTCCTCGAAGGCGAAGACGTCGCCGTAGAAGCCCGACCAGGTGCGCATCTGGCCGCGACGCACATTGTGGGTCAGGTGGTCGAGGCAGAACAGGCCGACGGAGTTCTTGCGCTCGGCCTCCTCCCAGCCCTCGATCTCGTCCCAGCCGTCGTAGAGGGAGCCGGCCTCGCCGTATTTGTCGACGATATAGAGCAGCGAGCCGCCGATGCCCTGCAGCACATAGGGATAGCCGCCGGCCAGGGCGCCGCCGTCGTGGCCCTCGGCCGGCTTGGCGCCGCGCGAAACCGCGCCCTCGAAGGCCGCCCTGGCGTCGCGGACGCGGAAGGCCATGCCGTTGGCAGAGGGGCCGTGCTCTTTGGCGAAGTCGGCGGCCTGGCCCTTCGGGCTGCGGTTGACCAGCATGGTGATGTCGCCCTGTTTCAGGCGGACCACGTCATTGGCCGGGTTCACATGGGTTCGGGTGAAACCCATCAGCTCGAGCCGGGCGATCATGGCCTCGGGCTCGGGACCGGTGAATTCGACGAATTCGAAACCGTCCACGCCGAGCGGGTTTTCCTTGTCCAGCTGCTTCGCAGCATCGGTCTGGGGCGCGTCATGCATGGGGGCGTCTCCTGAAGGGCTCGCGGCGATCCGCCGTCGTTGCGGCGGAACCTAGTGGCGCGAGGCCGACAAGCCAAGGTTTGCGGCGGTCACAGGACCGGGAGGGGGCGCGGTGCGGGGTCAGGAGTCGGTCCGATCCTCCGCCCGGTCCGGAAAATTCGCTGTGTCAGAGTCGGCAGGGTCGGCGCCGGAATTCGGTGTGGCGGAGTCGGCAGAGTCGGCGCCGGACTTCAGCCGAAGGCCCGGCGTGGGGCGCAGCCATGTTTCGCCGTCGGCCTCCTCGGCCAGGCGCACGCTGTTGAGCTGCTCTTCCTGGCACAGGTAGCGGCGCTCTTCGGCCTCCTCCGCCTCCAGCGCCTGCCCGACCCGGCGCCAGCGCAGCGCCCCGGCGGCGTCGCCGCGCAGCACGCAGCGGAGCATGCGGCGGTGGGCGACGAAGACCAGTTCGCAGGTGTCGATGCGGTCGAGATCGCCCTCGCTGCGCTGCTCCAGCTGCACCCCCTCGTCGTCGGGGGAGAGGGTGTTGGCGGGCGTCCACGGCTGGTCGATGCGCCGCCAGCGCTGGCGGGCGGCGCGGGACCGCAGGGCCGGGATGGTCACCCCGTGGCGGCGGCAGCATTCGTGGGCCGGCAGCCCGGCCAGATAGTCGGCGCGGACGGCCTCCCAGACGATCTTCGGGGCGGGCCGGCGGGGCCTGGCGGGGGCGGGGGTGTTTCGGGCGGCGGGCATGGCGTGGCGTCCTCGTTTTTCGCGGAGGACAGTATGCGGCCGGTGTTTTCTCAGGCGGGAAGACAGGGTTTAGAATCGGCCAAGAGGCTGAAAAGGCGGGAGATCGTCCGCACAATCCGGCTACAATTCCGCGGATTGCCAGCACAGTGTCGGGGCCGTTCGGAGGGAAAGTTCATCACAACGGGCACGACGAGGTCACAACGAACACGGCGGGGCCGGAGGGCCCGCGGCTCCCGTCAGGGAGACGCAACAGATCGATTGCGGGCAAGGGCCCGCGAAGGGCGGCAAAGGCCCGATCCCGTTGTGCTCGTGGTGCGTCCGTTGTGCCCGTTGTGATGAACCCCGGGCCGGCCGGGGGCCTAGCGGAACACGCAGTTCACGCCGGCCCAGATCGTGGTGACGGTCGCGTCGTCGCCGGTTCCGGACAGGGTTCCGTAGATCTCGCCGGCCGAGAATTCCGGGCCGACGGTGTCCTCGCTGACCGTGACCTCCGGATGGGCGGCGCGGAGCTGGGCGAGGGTGGAGCCGACGTGGACGCCGCCGAGGGTGGCGAAGCCGCGCGGGGCGCCCTCGCCGGCGGTCCAGCCCGCGAACTTGCCTTCCGAGAAGGCCAGCTGGAAGCCGTCGCCCCAGTCGGCGAAGGTCAGGGGCCCGGCCGGGCATTCGGCGTTGGCGCTGCGGCGCGGCGGCTGGTCGCCGCGCAGGGTGGTGATGAAGTCGACGACCACGGCCTCGTCCTCGCCGAAGGTCAGCTTGCGGCCGGTGCCGCGGCCGCCGGGGTTGGCGGGCATGAAGCCGTCGGCCTCGAGCAGGGCCTCGCCGAGCTGGGTCGGGGCCGGGGCGCCGGGCGCGGGGGCTTCGGCGGCCGGGGCGTCGGCGGGCGGCGGGGCCTCGGGACCGCAGGCGGCGAGGAGGAGGGCGAGGGCGGCGGCGGGGGCGAGCTGTTTCATACGGCCACGCTAACGCGGGTCGGTGAAGGTTGGAAGACGGGTCGGGCCGCCGGTTGGTTCATCACAACGAACACGGCGAGACACGACGGACACGACGGGAGCGAGCGTGAGGCCGGCTTCGCGGGCCCTTGCCCGCAATCGACCTGTTGCGTCTCCCTGCGGGAGCCGCGGGAGCCGCGGGCCCGCCGGACCCGTCGTGTCCGTCGTGAAACCGTTGTGCCCGTCGTGATGAACCCACGGTCTCCGCCCCTATATGAAGGGGCCCCAAGGAGACACCCCCATGACCCGCACCCTGCACATCGACTTCGTCTCCGACATCGTCTGCCCCTGGTGCGTCGTCGGGCTGGGCGGGCTGGAGGCGGCGCTGGAGACGCTGAAGGGCGAGGGGATCGAGGCGCAGGTGCGCTTCCAGCCGTTCGAGCTGAACCCGCAGATGCCGCCCGAGGGCGAGAACATCGTCGAACACATCGGCCGCAAATACGGCTCGACGCCGGAGCAGTCGGCGAAGAACCGGGAAATGATCACCGAGCGGGCGGCGGAGGCCTGGCCGGGGTTTCAGATGCGGATGGGCGAGGACAGCCGCATCTGGAACACCTTCGACGCCCACCGGCTGCTGCACTGGGCGGGGACGGTGGGGATGGCGGAGCAGAGGGCGCTGAAGGCGGCGCTGTTCACGGCCCATTTCACCGAGGGCCGGACGATGACGGACGCCGGGGTGCTGGCCGATGCGGCGGCGGCGGCGGGGCTGGATCGGGCCGAGGCGGAGGCGGTGCTGGCGGAGGGGCGCTATGCCGAGGAGGTGCGGGCGGCGGAGGCGCTGTGGGTCTCGCGCGGGATCAACGGCGTGCCGGCGGTGGTGGTGGAGGGGAAGTGGCTGATCTCGGGCGGGCAGCCGGCGGGGGTGTTCGAGGAGGCGTTGAGGGGGATGGCGGGGGAGGGGTGACCTGGGGCTATGCTGAGCGCTATCGAGTTCGGGCTTTGATAAGCCGCCAGTGTCGGCGGCGCTCAAAGGACCATTCCGGCCAAGAGACAATTCCGGCCAAGAGACAATGCAGAAGCGGTCTGAGAGCGACTCTTTGAAAATAGACAATAACTTCGTTGGGTATCGGATTGAAGCGCTTAGCTTCGACCCAACTTGCTGGGAGTAAGAGTTAAAAGTCTTGCGAGTTTGTCGGAGGCCATTTTGAAATTTGGATCGATCTTCAGAGCAGACTTGTAGACCTTAACTGCATCATCTATCCGCTTTGCTCTCGCCAGCGCCTCTCCATAAGCGAATCGATGATACTTGTTGCGAGGCTGGAGGGCAATCGATCGTTCGAATACGGTAAGAGCTTCGTCCCTCCTTCCTAGCCACTCAAGCGCCGTCCCGAGGTAGGAGAATCCGACTGCAAGATTTGGGTCTGACTCGATCGCGGCTCGGAAGTGCTTTTCAGCGCCAGCCCAGTCCTTCTTTCGCTTAAGCACCAAGCCGAGACCAAAATGAGCAGGTTGATAGCCTAACTCAATTGCGGTCTCGAAGGCCTCAATGGATTCTACCAGTCGATGGGCCTTGTGCAGCGACTGTCCTAGGAGAGAGTAGGTTTGGCCGGCCGTGGGAAGTAGGGCCGCTGAAGCTTGGAAGCTGGCTATCGCCTTGTCCCATTCGCCCAGCCCCCGGGCAGCCTGACCCAAGCCGAAGAAGACAAATGCATCTGGGTCACGCTTCACCGCCTCTTCAAAGGCTAAAGTGGCCTCCTCGAGTTGATCCAGCTGTAGTAAAATCCGTCCCTTAAGTCCCCAGCCATGGCGGATGTCTGGATCTTTGTCGAGACACTGTGAGATCAGTTCCAGCGCGGCTTGAGGTTGATCTGATACTCGGTGAAGTTCGGCAAGCGCAATCAACTGGGCGGGTGTCTCAGCCGTCTGGGCTGCCCGGGCACTGTGGAATGCTCCTGCGGCCAATTCCGTCTTGCCTAGGCGTTCATATACCTTGGCCAGTTGATAGAGCGCCGAGTAGTAAGTAGGTAGAAGGTCGGCGGCAATCTTAAACTCCTCGACCGCAGCTTCAGGCCTGTTTAGCCGGACGAGAGTCATCGCCAGCCGGTAGTGTCCATTGGGCGACTCCGGCTGTCTGCTGACAAACTTCTCTAGCAATGCTAATGCGGTGTTGTACTCGCCCCGCGCATAGGCACCGTGCCCCACCACCCGGAGCTGCTCGTCAAAGGCTCCGTCAAGTAACGATTTGCACAGAGAATCAGTAAGTTTTTCAGTCTGAATAGTATCTATGAAAGGGAGGTATGGTGCATATATTTGAATCTTATCGTCAGCCAACTTCAAGAAGCCGTGGCCATTAATGACGTCTATTGCAGCGCTGAATTGTCCCGGGTCAACAACAGGCCATGCGTTCTGTGTGGCTGCAAGAAGCACATCTCGTGGGCAATAGTGAAGTCCAAAGGCGTCCGCGCATTTTGCCATCCGCAGAATATATCGTTCTATGTCAGGAAGTTGCTTATATATTTGACGCAACTCATCTGACGGTTGCTTTGCGGACAACGGCGTTCCGTCCCACTGCTCTATAGAGACTCCTGTGAGAGCAACCAGCTGATCGCGCTGATTATTACTCCAATCTTCAAGGTCGAACGACCGAAAGCGGCTAAAAAGCTTTGATCCGCTGGCCATCGCCTCCAAGGCGGGGGCTGATGATCGTAGAGTCGCTACCACTTGTATCCGCTTGGCAAAGTGACGAGCACTGTCTATTATGCTAAAAATATTCCCGTCAGCAGTTGCCGCATATTCATTTATATCGTCCAAAAACAGAATGTAGTTTCTCCGCTTGACGAGATCTTTGCTAAACTCAATAGAGCCAACCCGATCTAATGTCAGAACGCGCCAACGTTGATGCCAACGCTTCTTTGAGAACTCTATAATATGTTTTACGGCGGCATGAGATTTGCCGATGCCGCCTCTGCCAAGTAGAAGTATGTCCGAACCCTCGGCGAGCGCTGCGGCAATTTCATCGTCCGAAGAAATTGGCAAGTAGGCTTGCGTTCTTACGTTATACGCACCGACGTAGCCGGCGGGATCAATGGACCGGGCAAAGCGACTCCGGATTTTGGCTCTGACTGATCGATCTGAACGCCTCGCAGTCCAAATATTTGCCACTACAGCCGCGGTGGCCGCGACGGCGGCTATGAGCGCAGCCAAGGCGCTCCAGCCCTCCCATGGGATTTTTTCAAGCATCGCTAAGGCCCCCAGTCTCCACGACCGACGAACCTAGGGGAGGCTGTCAGCCTACACAATAAAGGTCAGAACCACTCACGGACGGCTCCATCTTCGGTAGCCTTGCGCGTCCTCACACCTTCACCTCCACCACCCCGCCCCCGGCCCGGAACTTCGCGCTCATCTCCGCCATCCCGGCCTCCGCCTCGGCCAGCGAGCCGCCGGCGTCGTTCTGCGCCCGCGCATCTCGGCGGATGTCCTGGCTGATCTTCATCGAGCAGAATTTCGGGCCGCACATGCTGCAGAAATGGGCGGTCTTGTGGGCCTCTTTCGGCAGGGTGGCGTCGTGGTATTTGCGGGCCGTTTCGGGGTCGAGGCCGAGGTTGAACTGGTCTTCCCAGCGGAACTCGAACCGGGCGCGGCTCAGGGCGTCGTCGTGCAGGCGGGCGGCCGGGTGGCCCTTGGCCAGGTCGGCGGCGTGGGCGGCGATCTTGTAGGTGATGACGCCGTCCTTGACGTCCTGACGGTCGGGCAGGCCGAGGTGCTCCTTGGGCGTGACGTAGCAGAGCATGGCCGTGCCGAACCAGCCGATCATGGCCGCGCCGATGGCGCTGGTGATGTGGTCGTAGCCCGGCGCGATGTCGGTGGTCAGCGGCCCGAGCGTATAGAAGGGCGCCTCGTGGCAGTGCTTCAGCTGCTCATCCATATTGGCCTTGATCTTGTGCATCGGCACGTGGCCGGGGCCCTCGATCATGACCTGGCAGCCCTTCGCCCAGGCGATCTTGGTCAGCTCGCCGAGGGTGCGCAGCTCGGCGAACTGGGCCTCGTCATTGGCGTCGGCGATGGAGCCGGGGCGCAGGCCGTCGCCGAGGGAGAAGGAGACGTCATAGGCCCGCATGATGTCGCAGATGTCCTCGAAATGCTCGTAGAGGAAGGACTCGCGGTGATGCGACAGGCACCACTTCGCCATGATGGAGCCGCCGCGTGAGACGATGCCGGTGACGCGGTTGGCGGTCATCGGCACGAAGGGCAGGCGGACGCCGGCGTGGATGGTGAAATAGTCGACGCCCTGTTCGGCCTGTTCGATCAGGGTGTCGCGATAGACCTCCCAGGTCAGGTCCTCGGCGACGCCGTTGACCTTCTCCAGCGCCTGGTAGATCGGCACGGTGCCGATGGGGACGCTGGAGTTGCGGATGATCCAGTCGCGGATGTTGTGGATGTTGCGGCCGGTCGACAGGTCCATGACGTTGTCGGCCCCCCAGCGGGTGGCCCAGACCAGTTTGTCGACCTCGTCGTCGACGCTGGAGAGGACGGCGCTGTTGCCGATGTTGGCGTTGATCTTCACCAGGAAGTTGCGGCCGATGATCATCGGCTCGACCTCGGGGTGGTTGATGTTGTGCGGGATGATGGCGCGGCCGCGGGCGATCTCCTGACGCACGAACTCGGGGGTGACGAAGTCGGGGATGGAGGCGCCGAAATCCTCGCCGTCGCGGATGCAGGGGGCGGTCTGTTCGCGGCGCAGGTTCTCGCGGATGGCGACGTATTCCATCTCGGGCGTGATGATCCCGGCCTTCGCATATTCGTACTGGGTGACGGGGCGGCCGGGGACGCCCTTGAAGACGCGGTGGCGGGAGGTGTCGAAACGGGGGGCGAGGTTCTTGCCGGAGGCGTGGCCGTTGTCCTCGGGCTTGACCTCGCGCGGGTTGGCGACGGCGGCGATGTCGCCGCGGTCGAGCTGCCAGCTGGATTTGACCAGGGGCAGGCCTTTGGTGATGTCGATGGTCACCGTGGGGTCGGTGTAGGGGCCGGAGGAGTCGTAGATGGTCACCGGCGGCTCGTTGGCGCTGGGGTGGACGGCGACCTCGCGGAAGGGGACGCGGATGTCGGGGTAGAGCTCGCCCTGGACATAGACCTTGCGGGAGCCGGCGCGTTCGCCGGTGGGGATGGTCCCGGTCTCGCGCATCACCTGATCGCGGGCGTCTTTGAGGGGGAGGCTATCGCTCGCGACGCGGTCGCTCGCTGCTTGAGCCTCGGATGCCTTGGGCGGGGTGACGGCGATGTTCATGGCGGCCTCGGTGTTGAGGGCGCCGACGTCGGGCGAGGCGGTCCTGTAGCGTGGACCGAAGCGTTTCCCATCCCTTCGCCGGCATGACCCGGATCAGGTTCGACGGGTCAGGGGATCACCCCAATCTCAGCCGCTCAGGCGCGACCCCCCGGAGAACGCATCAGCCATACGCCTGAGGGGCGGCGGGTTCAATCGTCAGGGTTCCGACCAGCCGGGGACGGACAGTTCGACCGCGCCGCGGGGGTCGGCGTCGAACGACAGGGTGACGCGGCGCCGGCCGTGGGCGGGGACGTAGTCTACGGTGGCGGCGGCGGTCTGGTCGCCGAGCCGGCCCTCGACCTCGACCCCGGCCGCGGTCTCGTCGCCGAGGTTGCGGACCTCCACCTCGGCCAGCCAGACGGCGCCGGCGCGGCGGACCTCGCCGAGGCTGGCCTCGATCCGGGGCGGCTCGCGCGGGCCGACGGCCTCGATCGCGACGATGGCCAGCACGGCCAGCACCAGCAGCAGGCCGAGCCCCCCCATGGCCCATTCGAGCAGGGCGGGCGCGGGCAGGGGCGAGGGTTTCTTGCGAGGGGCCATCAGACCAGCAACCGGGCGGCGGCGGCGCCGATGGCGCCGGGGAAGGACAGGACGACCACGGCGTCGGCGATCTCGGCCAGGCCGTGGCCCTGGGTGCGGCCGAAGACCCAGAGCACATACAGGCTGGTCAGCAGCACGAGGCCGTAGCCGGCGAGGGTGTAGTGGACGAAGGCGGGGAAGGGGCGGTCGTGGGATTCCTGGCCCGCGAAGCCGACGCTGTAGACGATGGCGTGCATGACCAGCAGCGACCCGAGCATCAGGGCGGCCACGTGCAGGGCGGTCATGCGGTAGGCGATCAGCACCATCTCCTCGGTCGGAGCCATGTTGAGGCCGAGGAACAGGGCGCCGGCGACCATCAGGAACAGTTCGCCGGGATAGGCCGCCTGGTCCTCGTCGCCGACCTCCTCCTTGCCGCCGCTGAGCTGCCGTCCGGCGAGCAGGGCGCCCATGGCTCCGGCCACGGCCTGGAGGATCAGCTGGCCGGCGATCTGGCGGGGCGGGGCGCCGGGGTCGAAGACGTTGAACAGGGCGAGGACGATGGCCGCGACGAGGAAGCCGACGGCGAGGGCGACGAGGGTGTCGAGCAGGGCGTGGCCGACGCCGCGATGGCTGGCGCTGAAGCCGGCGTAGTAGGCCAGGCCGAACAGCAGGGGCAGGGCGACGAGCAGGAAGACGGCCAGGCGCGCCGGCTCGAGAATGAAGCCCAGCCACCACATCTCCATGGTCATCAGCAGGGGCAGGCTGAACAGCAGGGCGCCCCCGAAGGCGCGGGCGAGGTCGCGGGCGTAGTCGAGCTCGCGGCGGCGGTCGATGACGAGGCTGGCGCTCATGGAAACGGCAACGCCTGAAGGGGCGGTCCGGGTTCCGTCCGGCGCCTGCGAGGGGTTCATCACGACGACCACAACGAAGGCACAACGATCACGACTAAGTCCGCGCCGGGCCCCGGCGCCGTTGTGCCCGTGGTGAAGTCCGTTGTGTTCGTTGTGATGAACCTTCCGCCCATTGCTGCGGAATGAGGCCCGCTTCGCGGGAATTCTATTCCGGGAACGCGGCCAGCAGGGCGTCGAGGGCGGTTTCGATACGGGCCCAGCCGGCTTCGTCGAGGGCGACGCCGCCGACGCCGGGGCGAGCGCCGCCGCTGAGGGCGAGGTGCTGGACGGCGGCCAGGAGCACGGCGTTGATGGCGACGGCGTCGCCGGCCGGGGGCGTGCGCAGGCGGGGGCGTCGCTCGCGCATCCAGGCCTGGAGCACGGCCGAACGCTCGGCCTCGATGCGGTTGAGCAGAGGCGAGGATTCGACCAGGGCCCAGGCCATCAGGCGCAGGGTCAGGGGGCTGGCGCGCAGGGCGCCGAGCCAGGCCGACAGGCTTTCGCGGGCGAAGGCGCGCAGGGACTCGGCCCCGGAAGCGGGGACGGCGTCGAGCGAGCGGACCAGGGAGGCGTGGGCGCGGGCGGCGATGCGGCCGACCACGCCGTCGACGCCGTCGAAATAGCGATAGACCAGCTTGCGGTCGCAGCCGGCCTCGGCGGCCAGGGTCTGGACGTTGAGGCCGGGGAAGCCGTCGCGCAGCAGGATGCGCTCGCCGGCCTCGACGATGAGGGCCTCGGTGGCGGAGCGGTCGCGCAGGCGGGCGGGGGCGGCAGGCGATTCGGCCATGGGGACAGCATCACGCGCCGGGGGATTCGCGGCAAGTGAGGGGCTCAGGTCATCTCCAGCCGTCATCCTCTGACTTGATCAGAGGATCAGAGGTGCGGGCCGGATCTGGGCGACCGGGGCGGCCCCGCGACGGCGTCCGCGTCTGAACCACCGGGCGCCGGACGGTCTGATCCTCGGGTCAAGCCCGAGGATGACGATGACGGGGAGAGAAGGTAGCGGCCCGGCCTGCGTCGGGGGGGCGTGGCAGAGGCCGGGCCGCTGGTGGACTAGTCGAGCGCGCATCGCCGCTTGGTCCGCTCGATAAACAGCAGTCGGCGAGATCGGTTCCGGAGCCGACGGGGCGAAGGCCGAAAAAGTTCTCCGGCGGCCCGGGGCATTGTCCGGAGGCGGACATATGGCGAAACAAATCAAGGCGTTAGCCTATCGTCAGCAAATTGCTGCTCAGAAGGTTCTGATCCCTGGAACGATGAGAGCCCCATGGCCGAGCTTCAACGCCTGATCTATCGCAGCGTCGCCACCGGAACGACGTCTTCGCTGTTGAACGTGGCGACCATCCTGGCCGAGTCCCAGCGCAACAACGACCGGGACGGGCTCACGGGGGCGTTGGCGGCGCACGGTGATCACTACATCCAGGTCATCGAGGGCCGGCCCTCGACCCTCGACAGCCTGCTGCGCCGACTGGAGCGCGACAACCGGCACAAAGGCCTCGAGATCATCGACCGGCGTGACATCGACCGGCGCCGGTTCGGCGGCTGGGCCATGGCCCACGCCCGTTTCGGACCGGGGCACGTCTCGACGCTGGAGCGGATCGTGAACCAGCCGGGCGTGTCCGCCGGCGAACTGGTCGACCTGCTGGAAACCGCGATCGAGACCGGCGCGACCCCATCGACCCACTGATCCTTGATCGGAACGGTTTCGCGTTTCGGTTGTTGGCGGTCGGGTCAGGCAATGGTCCGTAATAGTGAGGCGTGCGTGCTTGAGCGACTGGTTTATGTGAGTACGGCCGCGAACCGGCACGACTTGACAGAGCAGGCGGCGACGATCGCCATCGAGGCCGAGCCCCGCAATTTCGAGGATCGGATCGGTGGGGCGCTGGTCGCCCACGACGGCCATTTCGTCCAGGCGCTGGAAGGCGAACGCCCGGCGCTGGACGAACTGCTGAAGCGGCTCGAGGACGACCCCCGGCATTACGACCTGGTGCTGGTGGACCGCTGGCGGATCGACGAGCGGCTGTTCGCCGGCTGGGCCATGGCGGGGGTGGCGATGGACGCCGCGACCCGGGCCGAACTGGACGCCCTGATCGCCGACAGGACCCTGAACCCCAGGGCGCTGGTCGAGGCGATGCGCCGCCGGGCGGTTCCAATGAGCGGCGCCCGGTCCGGAGTGGCCGCGGAATAGGGGCGTCCCGGATCGCCGCCTCGCGGCGTCAGGGACGACAGGACGGGAGACCCCGTCGCAATCGCGGCCGGATGGGCTAGAAGACGGGCGACAGGAGCCCGCCATGCATCTCGCCCGTTTCGCCCGCGTCCGCCTCGCCCATCTGCCCACGCCGCTGGAGCCGTTGCCGCGGCTGTCCGAGGAATTGGGCGTCGATCTGTGGATCAAGCGCGACGATTGCACCGGCCTGGCCGGCGGCGGCAACAAGACCCGCAAGCTGGAGTTCCTGCTGGGCGAGGCCTTCGAACAGGAGGCCGACACCCTGGTGACCCAGGGGGCGGTGCAGTCGAACCATGTGCGCCAGACGGCGGCGGCGGCGGCGGCCCACGGGCTGGCCTGCGAGGTCATTCTGGAAGAGCGGACCGGGTCGAAGGCGCACGACTATGTGGCCAACGGCAATGTGCTGATGGACCGGCTGTTCGGGGCGGGGATCCGCACCGTGCCGGGCGGCAGCGACATGCCGGCGGAGCTGGAGAAGACGGCGGCCGAGGTGCGGGCGCGCGGCCGACGGCCCTATGTGATCCCGGGCGGCGGGTCGAATCCGGTCGGAGCCCTGGGCTATGTCGACTGCGCCCGCGAGATCGTGGTCGGGGCCGACGAGCTGGACCTGAGGGTCGACCGGATCGTGACAGCGACGGGCAGCGCCGGGACCCACGCCGGGCTGGTGGCCGGGCTGGCGGTGATGGGGGCGGACATTCCGGTGCTGGGCATCGGGGTGCGGGCGCCCAAGGCGAAACAGGAAGAGAACGTGCTCAAGCTGGCCCGCGAGACGGCGGCCCTGCTGGGGCGGCCGGACGCCGTGACGGCGCAGATGGTCGCAGCCGACTGCGACTATGTCGGCGAGGGCTATGGGCTGGTGGATCAGGGCGTGATCGAGGCGCTGAAGCTGGCGGCGCGGACCGACGGCATCGTGCTGGACCCGGTCTACAGCGCCAAGGCGATGAAGGGGCTGATCGCCCTGGCGCGGAAGGGGGCGTTCAGGGGCGAGACGGTGGTGTTCCTGCACACCGGCGGGGCGCAGGGGCTGTTCGGCTATGAGAGCGTGGTGGGGGCGGGTCTGTAGGGCTGCTTTCGACCCATTGCGGACTTCATGAGCGGCGGTAGCGAACTCCGTTGCTGGCGAGGAAGCCTTTGTCGTCGAAGTCGCTCCAGATTTCGCCCCAAGGATACTGACCGCGCCCGAGACCTGCCGTGAAACCCATATCCTTGGTCAGGATGGCTTGGACGAACCTCAGTTCGTCATCAATTGCTTCTCGGGTGGGCCAGCCCCCTTCGTTTGGGGCATCGGGTAGCTGGACTCCCCAAGCCGCTTGGACGAGCCGGTCCTCATGGAAACAAAGAGATAGTGAGGCCGGGTGACCGCCGAAGTTCAATCCGCTCAGGTAGAGCCATTCGTAGCCGTTGCCATGGTTGCGAGAGCCGTTGAGCCAGTCGGCAAGCTGGGGTTCAACGGCTGCTTTGGGGTCGTTCGACATCAGGCGAACGTCACCGCCAATGCAGATGCTTCCCGTCGTCGGATCGATTGAAATCGAAGTCGCCATGGATCGCATGCATCCATGACTTCGGCGTTGACCGCAATGTCCGCTTCCCACCCATGGCGGACATCCGCCGGTCCTTCATGGAACGCTCCCGGTCCGGCGCCGGCTTTCCTGCCGACAGTCAGCAGGAGACGCGAATGACCGATCCCGAACCCAAAACCCCCGACACCCCGCCTGAATCCCTGGACCAGCAGGTCGAGCACCTCAAGGACGACGCCGAAGCGATGGAGCGGTCCGACCGCGCCATCCCCCTGCCCGACGAGGACGGGGAGGAGGACGAAGGCGTGGGGGAGATCACCGGCATCGCGCCGTGAGGCCTCAGCCGGCCCCCGCCGCGATCTGCATCATCACCAGGCCGGTGAACCACGCCGCCGCGGTGCCGATGATGTAGCCGACCACGGCCAGCAGGACGCCGACCGGGGCGAGGCTGGGGTGGAAGGCGGCGGCGGCGACGGGGGCGCTGGCCGCGCCGCCGATATTGGCCATGGAGCCGACGCCGAGGAAGAAGCTGGGCGAGCGGATCAGGAAGGCCATGCCGAACATCAGGGCCACGTGGACCAGCATCCAGACGCCGCCGATCAGGAAGTAGACCGGGCTGTCGAGGATGGCGCCGATGTTCATGTTCAGGCCTACGGTGGCGACCAGGACATAGACGAAGACCGAGCCGACCTTGGCCGCGCCGGGGCCCTGCAGCTTGCGGGCGCCGGTGAAGGACAGGAGCACGCCGATGACCGTGGCCAGGAGCACCAGCCAGAAGAAGCTGGAGTCGAACGACAGCCGCTGGGCCCACGGGTAGTTCTCGCCGAACCAGACGGCCAGCGGATCGGCGATGGCGTGGGCGAGGCCGACGGCCCCGAAGGCGACGGCGACGATGAAGATCAGATCCTTGAGCGAGGGGATGCGGGCGTTCTCGAGCTCATAGGCTTCGGCCTTGTCGCGCACCCGGTCGACGGCGGTGGTGTCGGCGCGGAACAGCTTGTCCATGCGGGCCTGGTTGGCGGCGATCCACAGGACCACGGCCATCCAGATGTTGGCGACGACGACGTCGACGGCGATCCAGATCGAGAAGGTGTCGGGGCCGGCCTCGAAGATCTCGTAGAGGGCGGCCTGGTTGGCCGAGCCGCCGATCCAGCTGCCGGCCACGGTCGACATGCCGCGCCAGATGGCCTCGGGGCCGGCGCCCATCAGGTCGGGGGCGATCCAGCTGGTCAGCAGCAGGGCGACGGGGCCGCCGATCATGACGCCGACGGTGCCGGTGGCGAACATGATCAGGGCCTTGGGGCCCAGTCCCATCACCGCCGGCAGGTCGGCCGAGACGGTCAGGAGGACGAGGGCGGCGGGCAGGAGGAAGCGCGAGGCGATGAAATAGAGGCGCGAGGTCTCGGGATCGACCACGCCGAAGGTGGTCAGCAGCGAGGGCAGGAAATAGCAGAGCAGCAGGGCGGGGATGACGGTGAAGAACCGCTTCACCCACGGATGCGACAGGTTCGAGGCCCAGAACACCCCGCCGAGAATGACCGCGAGCAGGCCGAGGACGACGGCGTCATTGGTGATCAGGGCCGTCGCGGCCTCGGTTTCGGTCTGCATTGGCGTCCCCTTATGGTTTTGTCGCATAAGGGCGGCTGAACGGCCGGTTGGCAAGGCGTCGATCGGGAATGGAGGCGAGATGGCCAGACGAACCCTGGGCGTATTGGGCGGCATGGGGCCCGCGGCGACGACGGCCTTCCTGGCGCGGGTGCAGGCCCTGACGCCGGCCGAACAGGACCAGGATCACATCCGCATCCTGGCCGACATCAATCCGCGGGTGCCGGACCGGCAGCGGGCGGCGGACGCGGCCGAGGTCATGCTGGGCCAGATGGCGATGCGGCTGCGCGACGCCGGGGCCCAGGTGCTGGCCATGCCGTGCAACACGGCCCACGCCCTGACCGGGGCGATCCGCAAGGTCGGCCTGCCCTTCATCGACATGATCGAGGAGACGGCCGCGGTCGCCACGGCCGGCGGGGCGAAGAAGATCGGGGTGCTGGCCACCCCGGGCGGCGAGGCCCTGTACACCCGCGCCCTGCAGGCCAGGGGGGCGAAGATCGTGCGCCTGACCGGGGCCGACCGGGTGGCGATCATGAGCGGCATCAACGCGGTCAAGGCGGGCGACCTCGGCGAGGCCCCGCGGGCGGAGATGCGGCGGCTGGCGGCGGCCCTGGTCGCGGCCGGGGCCGAGGTGGTCATCGCCGGCTGCACCGAGGTGCCGCTGCTGCTGGCGGCGGACGACGTGTCGGTTCCGCTGGTCGATTCGGCCGAGGTGCTGGCGGCGGCCTGCGTGAAGGCCTGCCGGTGACCAAAGCGTAAGTTGAGCGGCGCGCGGGGCCGGGGCAGGAATACGGCTCCAGACCGGAGACGCCCGATGCGCACCCTCGCCGCCGCCCTGATCCTCGCCGTCCTGCCGGGGACCGCCCTGGCCCAGGAGGCGCCGACCTATCCCGTGAAGCTGCCGAGTCCCGGCGGCGAGGTGATCATTCCGTCGCGCGGCGGGCAGTACGCCCACGACCAGGTCGGTTACGCCCCGGCGCGGCGGGCGGGGGACACGCTGTATGTCTCGGGCGCCATCGTCTTCCGGGCCGAGGGCGAGGGGACCGATCCGGCGGCCTTCGAGGCCCAGGTGCGCCGGACGCTGACCGGCCTGAACCGCACGCTGGAGGCGGCCGGGGCGACCATGGACGATGTCGCCCTGATCAACAGCTTCCATGTCTGGGAAGGGCCGGACTTCGTGGGTTCGCGGATGGAGCAGATCGAGGTGATCGCCCGGGTCTGGCGGGAGTTCGCGGACGGGCCGCGGCCAGCGTGGACGGCGGTGGGGACGACGGGGCTGCTGGGGACCGGCGGGATCGTCGAGATCCAGCTGACCGTGCATTCGCCGTCCCGGCCTTCGCCGGGATAACGAAGTGAGGCCGACGCATCGCTTGCGGGCGGGCGCGGCGCGCGGCAGTGATGCCCGCGTGAACAAACAGTCCCTCATCATCGATTGCGACCCCGGCGTGGACGACGCCGTGGCGCTGATGCTCGCCTTCGGATCGGAGGCGCTGGAGCTGCTGGCGATCACCGCCGTGGGCGGAAACGTGCCGGTGGAGAAGACGGCGCGGAACGCGCGGATGCTGCGCCAGATCGCCGGGCGCGAGGACGTGCCGGTGTTCAGGGGGGCGGACCGGCCGCTGCGGCGCGAGCCGGCCGGGGCGGGCGAGTTCCACGGGGCCGAGGGGCTGGGCGACCTGACGCCGTTCGAGCCCGAGGCGCCGTGCGCGGACGGTCATGCCGCGGACGCCATCGTCGATCTGGTGATGGCGCGGCCGGAGGGGGCCGTGGCCCTGGCGGTGATGGGGCCGATGACCAATCTGGCGCTGGCGCTGCGGCGCGAGCCGGGGCTGGCGAAGCGGCTGGGGCCGGTGGCGGTCATGGGCGGGGCGCGCTCGGAGGGCGGCAACATCACCGCCTCGGCGGAATTCAACATCTGGGCCGATCCGGAGGCGGCGGCCGAGGTGCTGGCCAGCGGCTGCGACGTGGTGCTGTTCGGGCTGGACGCGACGCATCAGGTGCGGGCCACCGAGGCGCGGATCGCGGCGCTGGAGGCGATCGGGACGGCCAGGGCTGACGTCGCGGCGGCGATGATGCGGTTCTCGCAGCGGATCGAGCGCGAGATCGTCGGCTGGGACTCGCCGCCGGTGCATGATCCCTGTCCGGTGGCGTGGCTTCTGAAGCCCGAATTGTTCGAGCTGGCGGCGTGCCGGATCCGGGTCGAGACGGAGAGCGAACTGACGCGGGGGCATACGGCGGTGGAGTTCCGCCGCGACGTGGCCGGGACCCTGCCGCACGGCTGGGCGGTCACGGCCGACGCGGACGGGGTGTTCGCCCTGATCGCCGCGACCACGGCCTGAGCCGGACAATCTGACGCAGCGCCTTACGGCCAAGGTTTGCGCCCGCGCAAGGCCGGGGATGGGCCGCGCGCGCATGGGGCTTTCCGACGCCCCACCGGTCGCATGTCGCCGCCGGACGGCGCCGTGGAAGACGACGATGAAACGGAAACTCACCCTGGCCGCCGCCGCCCTGGCGATGATCGCCGCGAGCGGCGCCGCGAGCGGAGCCATGGCCCAGAGCAGCGACTGGCAGGTCGCGCGCAAGGGCGATCTGATCGTGACCGGCCGGATCACCCAGATCTCAAGCGACGCCGACGACGCCATCACCGACGCCGCGGGCGTGCCTTCGGGCCTGAACGTCGAGGTCGGCGACGACATCATGCCGACGCTGGGCTTTACCTATTTCCTGACCGACCACGTCGCCGTGGAGGCCATCCTCGGCGCGACGCAGCACGAGATCCGGGCCCAGGGCGGCGCCACCGACGTGGCCGTGCACGAGACCTGGGTGCTGCCGCCCATCGTGACCCTGCAGTACCGGCCGATGCCGGAATCGCGGGTCAGCCCCTATGTCGGCGCGGGCGTCAGCTACATGCTGTTCTTCGACGGCAAGGACCAGAACGGCTTCACCGTCGAGCTCGACGACGGCTTCGGCTACGCCCTGCAGGCCGGGGCGGACGTCGCCCTGACCGGTCCGTGGACCCTGAACCTGGACGTCAAGAAGGTGTGGTTCGACACCGAGGCGACGATCAACGGCGGCGCGCTGAAAAGCGACGTGGGCCTCGATCCGTGGGTCGTGTCGCTGGGCGTCGGGCGTAAGTTCTAGGGGCGCAAATTCCAGGCCTCTGACGGGGCGAGTGGCGGCGCGGTCGCGGCGGGGGCTATAAGCTCCGGTCGGGCCGCGCCGTGCGGCCGCTCGCGGGAGCGCGCCTTGAGGATCACCGTCGTCGGTTCGATCAATCTGGATCTGGTCGCGAGCGCGCCGCATCTGCCGCGCGCCGGTGAGACGGTGACCGGGGCGACGCTGGCGCGGCATCCGGGCGGCAAGGGCGCCAACCAGGGGCTGGCGGCGCAGAGGCTGGGGGCCGAGGTCTGTCTGGTCGGGCGGGTCGGCGACGACGCCATGGCCGGGGAGGCGGTGGCCCTGCTGGACGCCAGTGGGGTCGATTTGTCGGAGGTCGAGGTCGATCTGGCGGCGCCGACCGGCGTGGCCCTGATCGCCGTCGATCCCGAGGGCGAGAACCAGATCGTCGTGGCGGCCGGAGCCAACCATCTGGCGACCCCCGAACAGCTGCCGGCCCGGATCGAGGGGCCGCTGATCGTCCAGCTGGAACTGCCGGTCGAGACGGTCGAGGCGGCGGTCGGGCGGGCCACGGACTTCGTCTGCGTCAATCTGGCGCCGGCCGCGCCGGTGTCGGACCAGATGCTGCGCCGGGCCGATCTGATCGTGGTCAACGAAACCGAGGCGGCCTTCTACGGCGACCTGCTGCACCATGGCGGCGGGCGGGTGGTCGTGACCCGCGGCGCCCGGGGCGCGACCCTGTACCAGCGCGGGGTTCAGGTGGCCTGGGCGACGCCGCCGCACGTCCGGGCCGTGGACGCCACCGGGGCCGGCGACGCCTTCGTCGGGGCGATCTGCGTCGCCCTGCTGGAGGGGATGGAGCCGGAGGCCGCGCTGACCTTCGCCTGCGCGGCGGGGGCCCTGGCGGCGACGCGGCCGGGGGCCCAGCCGTCGCTGCCGACGCGGGCCGAGGTCGAGGCGATCATTACGGCGTCGTAACTATGGCTCTTCCCCCCGGCTGATAGGGTCCGGTCCGCTGTTCAGAAAACTGACCGAGGGGACCGCCCGCATGACCCGCACCGCCGCGCTTCTGGGGGCCTCGCTGCTGGCCCTCGCCCCGTTCGCCTCCGGGCCGTCCCTGGCCCAGGACGCCGCATCGATCAGCGTGCCGCCGCTGGAATACACCCATCGCGAACTGGCCAACGGGCTGGACGTCTACGCCATGCCGGACCCGGGCGCGGGCACGGTGACGGTGACCCTGTGGTATGACGTCGGCGGCAAGGACGACCCCGAAGGCCGCAGCGGCTTCGCCCACCTGTTCGAGCACATCCTCAGCCGCAAGACCGTCAACCTGCCCTACGGCCAGATCTCGACCATGGTCGAGAACGCCGGCGGCAGCCGCAACGCCTCGACCGGCCAGGACTTCACCAACTATTACGAGACGGTGCCGCCGCAGTATCTTGAGACGATGCTGTGGACCCACGCCGAGCGGATGGCGCGGCCGGTGGTCGACCAGGCGGTGTTCGACGCCGAGCGTTCGATCGTCAAGGAAGAGCTGCGCCAACGCGTGCTGGCTCCGCCCTACGGCCGCTTCCAGCGCTTCGTGATCGGCGACAACAGCTATGACGAAAGCATCTACCGCCGCAGCGTGATCGGCTCGATCGAGGAGCTGGACTCGGCGGTGATCGAGGACGCCCGCGCCTTCCACGAGGCCTATTACCGTCCGGCCACGGCGACGATGATCGTCTCGGGCAATTTCGATCCGGCCGAGCTGGACCGGCTGGTCGACCAGTATTTCGCGGACATCCGCAATCCCGACCGGCCGGTGCCGGTGTTCGAGCGGCCGGTGGAGACGCCGCGCACGGCCCCGCGCATGGTCGACGCCTATGCGCCGAACGTGCCGCTGCCGGCCATCGGGGTCATCTATCCGGGCGTGCCGGCCAACCACCCGGACGCCGCGGCGCTGGAGGTGATGTCGGGCATCCTGTCGCGGGGCGAGAGCTCGCGGCTGCACCAGGCGCTGGTCTATCGCACCGAACTGGCCGCCAACGCCGGTCTCTTCGCCAGCAGCAATGAGGAGGACGGCACCATCGTGGCCACGGCCACGGTGGCGCGCGGCAAGGCCATCGCCGACGTCGAGGCGGCGCTGCAGGCCGAACTGGCGCGGATGCGCGACGAGCCGGTGACGGCGGCCGAACTGGCCGAGGCCAAGATGGAGATCGTGGCCGGCGAGCTGCGCCAGCGCGAGACGGCCTCGGGGCGGGCCTTCATCCTCGGCCAGGCCATCGTCAGCGAGAACGATCCGGCGGCGCCGGACCGGAATTTGGCGGCCATCCAGGCGGTGACCGCCGCCGATGTGCAGCGGGTGGCGCGGACCTGGCTGAACGATCAGGCCCGGGTGTCGCTGCGATACCAGGACGAGAGCGCCCGGCCGGAAGGCGTGCCGGAGGACAGCTGGCGCAACCCGGCCCCGGTTCCGACCTTCGTGACCGTGCCGCCGGCGGTGCTGCCGCCGAACGAACTGCTGCCCGAAGACCAGCGCATGGCCCCGCCGGCCCTGGGCGAGGCGCGGGCCGTCGTCGCCCCCTCGATCGCCGAGCGCGTCCTGCCCAACGGGCTGCGGATCATCGCCGCGAAATCGACCGACCTGCCGATCATGAACGCCCAGCTCGTGCTCGGCGGCGGCGCGGCGGCCGATCCGGCCGACCGGCCGGGGCTGGCGACGATGACGGCGACCCTCGCCACCCAGGGCGCGGGCGGCCGCTCGGCCCCCGAGATCGCCCGGACGCTGGAGGCGCTGGGCGCCAACGTCGGCGGCGGCGCCGGCGCCGACGCCACCCAGATGTTCGTGTCCGCCCCCATCGCGGCGGCGACCGAGGTGGGCGCCGTGCTGGCCGATGTCGTGCAGCGCCCCGACTTCGTCGAGGCCGAGGTGGCGCGCAGCCGCACCCAGGCGGTCAACGGACTGCGCGTCAACCTGAGCCAGCCGGGCCCGCTGGCCTCGCTGGTTCTGAACCGGCTGGTCTATGGCGCGGCCCCCTATGGCGCGCCGAGCTCGGGCACGCCGGAGTCGGTGGAGGCGATCACCCGCGAGGAGATCGTGGCCTTCCATCAGCGCTGGTGGCGGCCCGACAGCGCCACGGTGATCGTCACCGGCGGCATGGAGCCCGAGGCGGCCTTCGCCTGGGCGGAACAGGTGCTGGGCGGCTGGGAGCGGCCCTCGACGCCCAAGCCGACGGTCGGCGCGCGCGCCGGGACGCCGACGGGTCCGCGCGTCGTGGTGGTCGACATGCCGGGCGCGGGGCAGGCGGCGGTGACGGCGGCGGTGCGCGCGCCGCGACGGGCCGACGACGCCTACTATCCGCTGGCAGTGGCCAACGCCGTGATGGGATCGGGCCAGAACGGGCGGCTGTTCCAGGAGGTCCGGGCCAAGCGCGGGCTGAGCTACGGCGCCTATTCCACGCTCGGCGCCCGGGCCGAGGGCGGGGCCCTGGTGGCCTCGACCCAGACCAAGAACGAAAGCGCCGCCGAGGTGGTCGGGCTGGTTCTGGCCGAGTTCGACCGGCTGGCGCGCGAGCCGGTGCCGGACGCCGAGGTGACCAACCGTGAGACCTTCATCACCGGCGGCTTCCTGCGCTCGCTGGAGACCACCGGCGGCCTGGGCGGCCTGCTGGCCGGGGCGGTGGTCGATGGCCTGCCGCTGTCGGAGATCGAGACCTATCCGCAGAAGATCGCGGCGACCACGCCGGAGAGCCTGAGCGCGGCGGCGTCAATCGTCAGCGCGGAGGACGCCATCGTGGTCGTGGTCGGCCAGGCGGAGATGTTCATCGACGCCCTGCGCGCGGCCCATCCGGACGTGGTGGTGATCCCGGCGGCAGAGCTGGACCTGAACAGTCCGACGTTGGGGCTGATGCAGGTGCGGACGGCGGAGTAGGCGCTTTCCTCCCCATTGCTGCGCAATGGGGAGGGCAGGCCCGAAGGGGCCTGTCCCGGGTTGATCAGCGTCCGCGGAACTTCGCGATGGCGTCGACGGTCTTGCGGACCTGGGCCTCGATCGCCGCCCAGTCGCCGGCCTTGACCGCCGCGTCGGTGATCAGTTTCGAGCCCATGCCGGCGGCGACGATGCCGGAGCCGAACCATCTGGCGATCGAGGCCTCGTCGGGGTCGACGCCGCCGGTGGGCATGATCTTGGTCCACGGCATGGGTCCGAGCACGGCCTTGACGAAATCGGGGCCGCCGACGCTGGCGCCGGGGAACAGTTTGACGATCTCGCAGCCCAGCTCATGGGCCTGGCCGATCTCGGTGACCGAGCCGCAGCCCGGGAAATACGCGGCCATGCGGCGGTTGCAGACGCGGGCGACCTCGGGGACGAGGCAGGGGCTGACCACGAAGCGGGCGCCGCGATTGAGGTAGAGGGCGGCCGTGCCGGCGTCGATCACCGAGCCGATGCCGAGGACGACGTCGGGGTCGGTCATCTGCAGTTCGCGGGCGATGTCGCCGAACAGGTCGACCGCGAAGTCGCCGCGGTTGGTGAACTCGATGACCCGGGCGCCGCCGCGGGCGCAGGCGCGGATGACCTCGAGGCAGACGTCGGCGTCCGGGTGGTAGAAGACCGGGGCCACGCCCTGCGCTTCGAGGGCGGTGAGGACGGCGAGGCGGTCGTGGCGCATGGGGAGGCTCCGGAGTTCCGCGACCTGACTCGGCCGGGCGGCCGGGCGCGTCAAGTCGGGGCGCTTCAAACCATGTGACGGCCGGCGGACCGATCGTCGTCCGGAGAGGTCCCCGCGACCGGGTCTTGACAAGCGATGGTCGGGAAATGAATATGAATTCACATTCAATATCGGAGTCTCGTCATGAGCACCGTTTCCCTTCCTTCCACCGCCTCGGCCCCGCGGCCGGGCGTCCGCCGTCAGGCCGCCCTCCAGGTCGCGGCGATGGCCGCCCTGGTCTTCGCCGTGTCGTTCGCCCTGTCGCCCAGCGAGGTGGTCGGGGCGGGGTATGGCCCCAAACTGATCCTGCTGGGCCGGATGGCGCTGCTGGTCCTCGCCGCGGCCTGGATGATGCGCGCCGCCGGGCGGCGCTGGTCGGACGTCGGCCTGAGGGCGCCGCGCCGCTGGTGGAGCATTCCGGTCGCGGTCGTCGCCGGCTATCTGGCGCTGGGCGCCCTGGCGGGGGCGATGCAGATGGCGATCCTGCCGGCGCTGGGACTGGCCGGTCCCGATCTGTCAGCCTTCGCCGCGCTGAGGGGCGATCTGCCGGAATATCTGTTCTGGGCTGTGCCGGTGGCCCTGGGCTCGGCCGCCGTCGGCGAGGAGCTGGTGGCGCGCGGCTTCCTGACCGACCGCATCGCCGCCGTCCTGGGCGGAGCCGCGCCGAACGGGGCCGTGCTGTTCGCCGCCGTCATCCTGCAGGGCGCGCTGTTCGGCGCCTGCCATGCCTATCAGGGCCTGGGCGGGGCGTTGCTGACCGGGGCCGTGGGCGTGGTCATCGGCCTGGTCTGGCTGTGGAGCGGCCGCAATCTGTGGGCCGCGATCATCCTGCACGGACTGGTGGACTTCGTTAGTATGACGGCCTTCTATGCCGGAGCCGTCGGAGGAGCCTCTTGACCATCGCGCCGGAAGGCCCGCGCCCGCCGCAGCAGAAGCGGAGCGAGGCCACGCTCGCCCGCATCCTCGGGGCGGCGAAGACCCTGCTGGCGACGCGGGATCTGGACGACATCACGGTCGAGGATATCGCCCGCGAGGCGGGGGTCTCGGTCGGCGCGCTCTACACCCGCTTCAAGGGCAAGGACGAGCTGCTGACGCATCTGCTGGACGCGACCCAGCGCGAGCAGCTGGGGCGGCTGGAAGAGGTGCTGGCGGCGGAGCGCTGGGCGGGGGTCGACCTGGCCGGACGGCTGGACTGGCTGGTGCAGACGCTGCAGGCCAGCGCGCGGGCCAATCCGGGGCTGATCCGGGCGGTGTTCGGACGGCTGCTGTCGCAGTCGGCGGCGCTGAACGCGGGGCCGGCGGCGCTGAACGAGCGCAGCGTGGCGCTGATCGCCGACTGGCTGCGGGCGGCCCCGGACGGGGTGACGGCGCCGGATGCGCCGGCCGCCGCGGCGACCACCACGGCCTGGCTGTCCTATTCGGTGCACATGGCGATGCTGTATCCGTTCGCCTTTCCGGGGCAGGACGGGGAGACGGTGACGCGCGAGCTGCGGCGGGCGGCGCTGGCGGCGCTGCGCCCGGGCGCGGGCGGGTAGTTCAGCGCAGGCCGGCGAGATCGACGATCCGCTTCACCATGGCGCTGTCCTTGTCGAACAGCGGGTCGAGGACGGTGAAATGGTTGAGGCCGGGGAGGGCCTCGTAGCGGGTCTCGACGCCGCGGGAGCCCCAGAGGTCGGCCATCATCCGCGACTGGCGCAGGAATTCCGGGCTCTCGTCGGCGCCGACGAGGCAGTCGAGGATCGTGCCGCCGGGGGTCGAGCCGTCGGGGACGGGCCAGTGGATCGGCGACAGGGCCGCGGCCTCGGCTTCGTCGAGGCGCAGGGCGACGTTCAGCGAGGTCGGGATCAGGGGGGCGAGGTCGAAGACGCCGCTGATCGCCACGGCGGCCGAGGCGCGGCCTTCGCTCAGCATGCAGGCCGCCATATGGCCGCCGGCGGAGTGGCCGAGGACGACGGGGCGGGCGCCGGTGCGCTGGCGGACGGCGTCGACGGCGGCGCGGACCTGGCGGAGGATATGGCCGAGGCGGACGGCGGGGGCGAGGTCGTATGACGGGATGGCGAGGCTGACGCCGTGGGCGTTCAGCGCCGGGGCGAGGCCGGAGAACCAGCTGCGGTCCAGCGCCTGCCAGTAGCCGCCGTGCAGGAAGACGGCGACGGGCGCGCCGGGCGCGACCTCGAACAGGTCCATCACCTCGCGCTCGCCGGGGCCGTAGGCGATCTCCAGCGGCGGACGGGCGGCGCGGGCGGCCTCGGCGGCGCTGCGCCAGCGCAGCATCACCGCCTGATGGTCCGGCACCCGGGCGCGGTTGTTGTATTCGGCCTCGAGATCGATCGCCGCTTCGCCCTTACCCGCCACGCTGTCATCCGCTAGAGGAAGCCCTCGAACCTGAGGGACCGCCGCCATGATGACCGCCATCTTCGTCTTCATCAAATGCGAGCTGGGCCACGCCAACGACGTGGCGGCCGACATGGTGGACAATGTCGAATACGTCTCGGAGGTCTATTCGACCTCGGGCCAGTACGACCTGCTGGCCAAGTTCCAGCTGCCGAAGGACATGGACATCGGGACGTTCGTGACGAAGTCGGTGCAGACGCGGGCCAACATCCGCGACACCTTCACGGTGATCACCTTCTCGCCCTTCCTGCCGACGAAGTGAGCGTCGGCTGACGCTACGTCACCGCTGAATCGCTGCTAACCTCCCGGCGACGGAGGCGCACATGACCGATCTCGATACCTTCCGCGCGGAGACGCGGGCCTGGCTGGAGGCGAACTGCCCGGCGGAGTGCCGCGGGCCGGTGGTCAGCGACGAGGAGCGGGTCTGGGGCGGGCGCAACGCCGTCTTCCCGACGCCGGCGCACAAGGTCTGGCTGGAGAAGATGGGCGCGCGCGGCTGGACCGCGCCGGAGTGGCCGACCGAATACGGCGGCGGCGGGCTGAGCCGCGAACAGGCCAAGGTGCTGGGCTCCGAGATGCGCCGCATCGACGCCCAGGCGCCGCTGGCCAGTTTCGGGGTGTGGATGCTGGGACCGGCGCTGCTGGCCTTCGGGACCGAGGAGCAGAAGCAGAGGTTCCTGCCGGAGATCGTCCGCGGCGAGATCCGCTGGTGCCAGGGCTATTCCGAGCCGGGCGCGGGATCGGATCTGGCCTCGATCCAGACCCGGGCCGAGGACAAGGGCGACCACTGGATCGTCAACGGCCAGAAGGTGTGGACCAGCTATGCCGACAAGGCCGACTGGATCTTCTGCCTGGTGCGGACGGATCCGGAGGCGCCCAAGCATCTGGGCATCTCCTTCGTGCTGTTCGACATGGCGACGCCGGGCGTCTCGACGCGGCCGATCACCCTGATCAGCGGCAAGAGCCCGTTCTGCGAGACCTTCTTCGACGATGTGCGGGTGGAGAAGGCGAACCTCGTCGGGACGCTGAACCGGGGCTGGGACGTGGCCAAGGCCCTGCTGGCGCATGAGCGGACCATGATCGGGGCCATGGGCGAGATCGCCGGGGGGCGGCCGGTGGGTCAGGTCGCGGTGGGTTCGCTGGGCCTCGACGACGATGGGCGGCTGGACGAGCCGATGCTCCGGGCGCGGATCGCCGAGCTGGAGGTCGATGCGGCGGCGTTCAAACTGGCGCTGGAGCGGACGGGAGATCTGGCCAAGGCCGGGCAGGCGCATCCGGCCATCGCCTCGATGCTGAAATACTACGGCTCGGAGCTGAACAAGCGGCGGCACGAACTGCTGATGGCGGCGGGCGGATCGGAGGCGCTGGAGTGGGAGGGCGAACGGTCGCGCGACGGGGCGACGGCGCGCGACTGGCTGCGGACCAAGGCCAATTCGATCGAGGGCGGGACCAGCGAAGTCCAGCTGAACATCATCGCCAAACACCTGCTGCAGCTGCCGGGAGCCTGACGGATGCCGCTGATCCTGACAGAAGAGCAGACCATGCTGAAGGCGGCCGCCGACGGCTTCCTGAACGAGCACGCGCCGATCGCGCACCTGAGGAAACTGCGGGACAGCCGCGACGCGGACGGCGTGTCGCGCGAGCTGTGGCGGGCGTTCGGGGAGATGGGGTTCGCGGGCGTGATCATCCCGGAGGCGCACGGCGGTTCGGGGCTGGGCGCGGTCGAGGCCGGGGTGGTGGCCGAGGCGCTGGGGCGGACGCTGACCCCGTCGCCGTTCATGGGCTCGGGGGTGCTGGCGGCGACGGTGCTGAAGGGCGGTTCGGACGAGCAGCAGGCGGCGTGGCTGCCGCGGATCGCGGCGGGCGAGGCGATCCTGGCGCTGGCCGTGGACGAGGGTCCCAAGCACGCGCCGGCGCGGATGGCGGCGACGGCCGAGCGGTCGGGCAATGGCTTCCGGCTGAACGGGACCAAGGGATTCGTCCTGGACGGCCATGTCGCGAACGCCCTGATCGTGGCGGCGCGGACGGACGAGGGGATCGGCCTGTTCCTCGTCGATCCGTCCACGGACGGCATCACGGTCGAACGGACGGTGATGGTCGATGCGCACAATGCGGCGCGGGTCACCCTGACCGACGTCGAGGTCGACGCGGACGCCCTGATCGGTTCGGTCGAGGGCGGCGAGGCGCTGCTTGAAGGGGCGTTGAACCTGGGCCGGGCGTGCGCGGCGGCGTCGCTGACGGGGGCGGGGGATCAGGCCTTCCAGACGACGCTGGCGTATCTGCGGACGCGCAAGCAATTCGGCAAGCTGATCGGCGAATTCCAGGCGCTGCAGCACCGGGCGGCGCATCTGTTCAGCGAGATCGAGATCGCCCGGGCGGCGGTGATGGGGGCGCTGCAGGCGCTGGACGCGGGCAAGGCCCACGCGCCGCTGGCCGTCTCGGTGGCCAAGGCCAAGGCCGGGCGCGTGGCCGAGCTGGCGGTCCAGGAGGCGGTGCAGATGCACGGCGGCGTCGGCATGACCGACGAGTTCGACGTCGGCCTGTTCATGAAACGGGTCCGGGTGCTGAACGAACTGCTGGGGGACGCGGGCTTCCATCAGGAGCGGATGGCGCGAAGCCAGGGGTTCTGAGTTTCCCTCCGGTGTCTCCCGGGGTGGCGAGGCCGGACGGCGAACGCTAAACCTCGGACAGGGAGACACGCACATGACGACGCGAGCCAACGCGCCTGCCTATATGCCGGGGTTCGGCAATCATTTTTCGACCGAGGCCGTCGCCGGGGCGCTGCCCGAGGGGCGGAATTCGCCGCAGCGGGCGCCGATGGGGCTGTACGCGGAACAGCTGTCGGGGACGGCCTTCACGGCGCCGCGCAGCGAGAACCGGCGGTCGTGGCTGTACCGGCTGAGGCCCTCGGCCCAGCATCCGGCCTACAAGCCGTTCAAACAGGGGCTGGTGCGCTCGGGGCCGTTCCACGAGGCGCCGCCGTCGCCGAACCGGATGCGCTGGGATCCGCTGCCCATGCCGGCCGGGCCGACCGACTGGGTCGAGGGGCTGGTCACCTATGGCGGCACGGGCGATCCGGAGGCCCTGTCGGGGATCGGCATCCATCTGTATGCGGCCAACCGCTCGATGGTCGACCGCGTCTTCTACTGCGCCGACGGGGAGATGCTGATCGTCCCGCAGGCGGGACAACAGGCTTTTGTCACGGAGATGGGACGTATCGACGCCCGACCCGGGGAGGTCGTTCTGATACCGCGCGGGGTGCGCTTCCGGGTGGAGTGCGACGGCGACATCCGCGGCTATGTCTGCGAGAACTACGGGGCCCTGTTCCGCCTGCCTGATCTGGGCCCGATCGGGGCCAACGGCCTGGCCAATCCGCGCGATTTCGAGACGCCCGTCGCGGCCTTCGAGGACGTCGACCGCCAGACCGAATGCGTGCAGAAATTCGGCGGACGGCTGTACGCCACCACCTTCGACCACTCGCCGCTGGACGTGGTCGGCTGGCACGGCAACTACGCGCCCTGCAAATACGACACGGCGAAATTCAACACGATCGGCACGGTCAGTTTCGACCATCCGGATCCCTCGATCTTCACGGTGCTGACATCGCCGAGCGATACGCCGGGGACGGCGAACTGCGACTTCGTCATCTTCCCGCCGCGCTGGATGGTGGCCGAGGATACCTTCCGTCCGCCGTGGTTCCACCGGAACGTGATGAGCGAATTCATGGGGCTGGTCACCGGCGAGTACGACGCCAAGGAGGGCGGTTTCGCCCCGGGCGGCGCCTCGCTGCACAATTGCATGAGCGGCCACGGGCCGGACCAGGCGTCCTACGACAAGGCGGTGGCGGCCGACCTGAAGCCGGTGAAGATCGAGAACACCCTGGCCTTCATGTTCGAGACGCGCCTGCCGATCCGCACCACGGAATGGGCGCAAACCTCGCCGACCATGCAGCTGGACTACGACGACGTCTGGACCGGTTTCGAGAAGGGACGCGTGGAATGAAGCGCTTCGTGATGCTGGCGGCCCTGCTGGCCGCCGCCTGCCAGCCAATGCCGGCCGAGGGCGGCAGGACCGACCTGGCCCAGGCGGCGCCGACCAGCCAAACTCCGGCCAGCGAGGCCTCGGCCTGCGCGGCGAGGGGCGGCAAGATGCTGCCGCAGGGCCGGATGCAGACGGTGCAGTGCGTGGTCTCCTATCGCGACGCCGGACAGCGCTGCACCGACGGCGACGACTGCGAGGGAAGCTGCCGCATACCGGACGTGGCCAATGCGCCGGCCGCCGGGGCCGCCGCGGTCGGCCAGTGCCAGCCGACCAGCAGCAGTTTCGGCTGCTACACCACGGTCGAGGACGGCAAGGCCGAAGCCACGATCTGCGTCGACTGACCCGATGCATCCGGCGACCCGCGACGGCGTTCCCGCCCCATGACCCTGGCCGAGATCGCCGCCCTGCTGGGCCTGAACCTCGGCCTGCTGCTGGCGGCGATGGCGGGGTTGTGGGCGCTGTCGCGGCGCTGGAAGGGGATCGGCTTCATCGACGCGGTCTGGCCCCTGGCCCTCGCGGCCCCGGCGGCGTCGGCCTTCCTGCTCGCCGGCGGCGATCCGGTCCGTAAAGGCCTGCTGCTGTGGCTGGTGACGCTCTGGGCCCTGCCGCAGGCGTGGCGGCGGCTGGGGCCGGCGGCCCGGGCGGAGGCCGACGGGCGCTACGCCGTCGCGAACGCGGAGGCGGCGGCGCGTCGGGGCTGGAGCCCCGGGCGCACGCGGCTGCTGCTGGTGTTCCTGCCGCAGGCCGCCCTGGCGTGGCTGGCCTCGCTGCCGGTGCAGCTGGGGCAGGCGGACTTCATGCCGCCGGTGGGATGGATCGGCTGGACCGGCGCGGTCCTGGCCGTGGCGGGCATCGGCCTTGAAGGGATCGGGAGCCTGGGACTGGCGAAGCGCGCGGCCGCCGATCCGTCGGCCTTCCGGGGCGCGCGGCGCTGGCTGCGCCGGCCGGAGTATCTGGGCGACCTCGCCGTCTGGTGGGGCCTGTTCCTGATCGCGGCCGAGACCGGCCCCGGCCAGGCGTCCGTTCTCGGGCCGATCTTCCTGACCTTCGCCCTGGCGCACTGGGCCAGGACGGAAAACCCCCGCCGCGTGAGCGACGGGGGCTGACCGTTCGAAGGTTGACGCGGGCGTCATGAGCGCCCGCGGTCGTCCGTCTTACTGGGCCGGGTTGGCGTCCGACGGCGAGGTGTTCGGCGTGTTCTCGGTGGTCATGCCGCCATCGGCGTTGCCGGCTTCCTGCTCGATGCGGTCGGCTTCCGCGTTGAGGGCGGTTTCCTCGGCTTCGGTCGGGGCGGCGGCGGCCTGTTCTTCCAGGGCGTCCGCTTTTTCTTCAGCGGCGTTGTCGGCCGGGCTGTTGCAGGCGGCGAGACCGGCCAGGGCGAAGGTGGCGACGGAGGCGATGATCAGTTTACGCATGAGGAGTTCCTTCCACAGTGGAGCCCCCATAATGCGTCGCTTCGGATTTGGTTCACGGCGACGTGACCGGTCCGTGAGAATTTCGCTCATCCTGCCTCGGCGAAGGCCACCCGGGCGGCGCCCAGCAGGGCGGCGTGCTTGTGCAGGATCACGTGAGTCGGGATGGCGGCCATGTAATCGGTGAACCGGCCCTTGCGCTCGAAGCGCTCGCGGAAGGGGCTGGCCTGCAGGAAGGGCAGGATGCGCGGGGCGATGCCGCCAGCGATATAGACCCCGCCGCGCGCGCCGGTGGTCAGGGCGATGTCTCCGGCCACGGCGCCGAGGATGGCGCAGAAGCGGGCGAGGGTCGCTCCGCAGGCGCTGCGCGGATCGGCCAGGGCCTCGGTGGTGATCTGGGCGGGGTCGTCGATATGGGTCTCGCGCCCGTCGATCTCGGCCAGGGCGCGGTGCATGTTGAGCAGGCCGGGGCCGCAGATCAGCCGCTCGATCGAGACGCGGTCGTAGCGGCGGCGCAGGATGCGCAGGATCTCGTCCTCGACCGGATCGCCCGGCGCGAAACAGGCGTGGCCGCCCTCGGACGGCATGGCCATCTCGCGGCCGTGGAAGTCGCGGATCAGGGCCGAGACGCCGAAGCCGGTGCCGGGGCCGAGCACGGCGATGGCCGACTCCGGGTCGCCCTCCTCGGGGCCGCCGAGCGAGGCGAGCTGGTCGCGCGGGACCACGGGCGCGCCCCAGGCCAAAGCCTCGAAATCGTTGATCAGGCGCACGGGATTGAGGCCGAGCGTGCCGAGCTCCTCTTCCGACACCCGCCACGGGGAGTTCGTCAGGTCGATGGCCCCGTCGGTGACCGGACCGGCCACGGCGATGACGCCCGAGGTCGGCTTGATCTCGCAGCCGTCGACATAGGCCTTCACCCCGCTGAGGAAAGTCGGATGGTCGGCCCCCTTGAAGCTCTCATGGTGCTCGAGCACCGGCTTGCCGTTGACCATGTGGGCGATGGCGAAGCGGGCGTTGGTGCCGCCGACGTCGCCGACCAGCAGCGTCTTGTCCCAGGCGATGGTCATCGGGTGGTCTCCTCGGGGCGGGACATCAGGCGTCGACCGCGCGGTCGACGACGTTGGGATCGGGCGGGCTGTCGCTCCAGGCCGTCGCCACGGGCGGGCCGGTGAAGCAGACGGAGGCGCCTTCCTCGGCGGTCGAAACGACATGGCGGAAGGCGCCGAACAGTTCGCGGCCGTAGCCCCAGGCCGAGCCGCCCGCGTGTTCCGGCGAGCGCGTCGCGGCGGGTCGGGTCGAGAGATCGACGCCGACCGTGGACAGCACCCCGGCCTCGGCGTCCAGGCGGATGAGGTCGCCGTCGCGGATCCGGCCCAGCATGCCGCCGGCCAGGGCCTCGGGCGAGACGTGGATGGCGGCGGGGGTCTTGCCCGAGGCGCCGGACATGCGGCCGTCGGTGACGAAGGCGACCTTGAAGCCCTTGTCCTGCAGCACGCCGAGAGCGGGGGACAGGCTGTGCAGCTCGGGCATGCCGTTGGCCTTCGGACCCTGGAAGCGCAGCACCACGACGACGTCGCGGTCCAGCTTGCCGTCCTTGAAGGCCTGCAGGGCGTCTTCCTGGGTCTCGAAGACGGCGGCGGGGGCCTCGACGATGCGGTTCTCCGGCTTGACCGCCGAGACCTTGATGACGGCGCGGCCGAGGTCGCCCTGGACGAGGCGGAGGCCGCCCTCGCGGTCGAAGGGATCGGAGGCGGGACGGAGAATGTCCGTGTCCAGACTTTCCTTCACGCCGTCGCGCCAGACCAGCTCGCCGTCGACCAGCGACGGCTCCTGGAAATAGTGGTGGATGCCGGGGCCCATGACGGTCCGGACGTCGGAATGGATGTTGCCGGCGTTCGCCAGCTCCCGGGCGACGAAGGCGACGCCGCCGGCGGCCTGGAAGGCGTTCACATCGGCCGAGCCGTTGGGATAGACCCGGGCCAGCAGGGGGGTGACCGAACTCAGCTGGTCCATGTCGGTCCAGTCGATCAGCACCCCGGCGGCGCGGGCCATGGCCACCAGATGGATGGCGTGGTTGGTCGAGCCGCCGGTGGCCAGCAGGGCGACGATCATGTTGACGATCGACTTCTCGTCGATGACGTCGGCCATGCGGCCCTCGCCGGAACGGGCCAGTTCGACCGCGCGCTTCGCCGCCGCCGCCGTCAGGGCGTCGCGCAGGCCGGTCTCGGGATGGACGAAGGCGGTCGAGGGCATGTGCAGCCCGGCCAGCTCCATCATCATCTGGTTGGAGTTGGCGGTGCCGTAGAAGGTGCAGGTGCCGGGCGAGTGGTAGGAGCCGATCTCGCTCTCCAGCAGGGTCTTCCGGTCGACCTTGTTCTGGGCGTAGAGGCCGCGGACCCGGGCTTTCTCCGCGTTCGGAATTCCGCTGGGCATGGGGCCGGCGGGGGCGAAGATCACCGGCAGGTGCCCGAACGCCAGCGAGCCCATGAACAGGCCGGGCACGATCTTGTCGCAGACGCCGAGGGCGATGACGGAGTCGAAGGCGTCGTGACTGAGGGCCACGCCGGTCGACATGGCGATGACGTCGCGGCTGAACAGCGACAGCTCCATGCCCGGACGGCCCTGGGTGACGCCGTCGCACATGGCCGGCGTGCCGCCGGCCACCTGGGCCGTGGCGCCGAGCGCGCGCGCGGCCTCGCGGATCACGGCGGGGAATCGCTCGAACGGCTGATGGGCCGAGAGCATGTCGTTGTAGGCGGTGACGATGCCGACATTGGGGGCCTTGCCGCCCATGGCGGTCAGCTTGTCGGCGACGGTCTGGCCGGCGAAGGCGTGGGCCCAGTTGGCGCAGCTGAGCTTGGCGCGGGCGACGCCGTTGTCGCGGGCGGCGTCCATGCGGCGCAGATAGTCCGTGCGGGTCTCGCGGGAGCGCTCGACGATGCGGGCGGTGACCTCGGCGACGACAGGGTTCAGGCGGGTCATCGGGTGGTCTCCGTCCAGAGGACTTCGAGCGGGACCTTGTGGGCCAGCAGGGCGGCGATCGGCTGGGTCGCGGGATCGCCGGCGGCCTCGCGCTCGAACACGGCGCGTTTGGCGGCGCCGGTGAGGGCGAGGATCACGCGGCGGGCGCCGATCAGATACGGCAGATTGATCGACAGACGTTCGAGGGACGGCGCGCGGCCGTCGCGGCCGGCGGGGACGCCGAGGACCGTAGGCGGCAGGGTCGGGGAGAGCAGGGTCTTCAGGGTCGGGCTGTCGGGGAACATGGAACAGATATGGCCATCCTCCCCCATGCCGAGAAGGACCGCGTCGAGCCGGCCGCCCTCGGCGGCGAGGGCGTGGGCGGCGAGGGCGGCGGCGCGGTCGACCGTCACCGCCGGCGAATAGAGGGGCACGAAGCGGGCGGCGGCGGCGGGACCGGTCAGCAGGTCGCGCTTGATCAGGGCGGCGTTGGACTCGGGCGAGGTCTCGGGGACGTAGCGTTCGTCGACGAGGGTGACGGAGACATTCGACCAGTCCAGCGGCGCCACGGCGAGCCGGGCGTAGACGGGGGAGGGCGTCGAGCCGCCGGCGCCGGCGAGGACCGCCTTGCCGGTGTCGGCGAGCGCGTCCGACAGGGCCCCGGCGAGGCGGCTCGCGCAGGCCTCGGCCCAGGCGGCGGCGTCGGGAAGGCGCTCGACCTCACCCATGACCGGTGTTCCATTGCCGGCCGGTGCGCGACAGCAGCAGGTCGGCGGCCTCGGGACCCCAGGTTCCGGCGGCGTAGTCGTGCGGCGTGAAGGCCGCGTCACGCCAGGCCTCGGAGACCTCGTCGACCCATTTCCAGGCCTGTTCGGCCTCGTCGCGGCGGACGAACAGGGTGGAGTCGCCGGTCAGGGCGTCGAGCAGCAGCCGCTCATAGGCGATGCGGCGGCGCGGGGGGCGGGCGGTCTTGTCGTTCTGGCCCCAGGAGAGGGACATCTGGATCGGCTGCAGCTGCATGCGCTGGTCGAGGCCGGGCTTCTTGTTCATCACCGAGAGGGAGATGTCCTCCTCGGGCTGGAGCGCGATCACCAGGCGGTTGGCCTCGATCGCGCCGCGGTCGCCGTGGTCGAAGATCGAGTGCGGCACCGGCTTGAACTGGATGACGATCTCGGTGCGCTTCTCGGGCAGGCGCTTTCCGGTGCGCATGAAGAAGGGCACCCCGGCCCAGCGCCAGTTGTCGATGTCGGCGCGGACGGCGACGAAGGTCTCGGTATCGGAGTCCTCGCCGCGTTCCTCATCATAGCCGGCGACGGGCTTGTCCTCGACCGTTCCCGCGACGTACTGGCCGCGGACCGTGACCCGTTCGGCCTCCTCGGGGGTGATCGGGCGCAGCGAGCGCAGGACCTTGACCTTCTCATTGCGGACCGAGTCGGGATCGAGGTCGCTGGGCGGCTCCATGGCCACGAGGCAGAGCAGCTGGAGCATGTGGTTCTGGAGCATGTCGCGCAATGCTCCGTACTCGTCGTAATACGGCCAGCGGTCGCCGACCCCGACGGTCTCGCCGACGGTGATCTGGACGTGGTCGATGCTGAGGTTGTTCCACAGCGGCTCGAAGATGGTGTTGCCGAAGCGCAGGGCGATCAGGTTCTGGACCGTCTCCTTGCCGAGGTAGTGGTCGATGCGGAAGACCTGGTGCTCGGAGAAGGCGTCGGCGACGGCGTCGTCGATCTGGCGGAAGGTCTCGAGGTCGCGGCCGACCGGCTTCTCCAGCACGACGCGATCCTCGGCCTCGGCCAGGCCGGCGGCGCGCATGGCGGTGACGATGCGGGCGTAGAGCGAGGGCGAGACGGCGAGGAAGGAGACGCAGGCGCCGTCGCCGACCTTGTCCTTGAGCGGCCTGAGGCTCTCGACCGAGGTGGCGTCGACCGCGAGATAGTCGAGCCGGGCCTCAAGCCGGGCCCAGGCGGCGTCGGACCAGGCGTCGTCGGCGCGGGCCTTGGCCTCGACCGACTGGCGGACCTTGCCGATGTATTCCTCGCGACTTTCTTCGGACCGGGCCGCCCCGATGATCTTGAGGCCGTCGGGCAGCAGTCCGTCGTGCTCGAGAAAATAGAGCGAGGGGAGGAGCATCCTCATGGCGAGGTCGCCGCCGCCGCCGAACAGCACCAGGGCCGCCATGCACTCTCCTTCTCTCTTCCGGGTCAGGCTCCCGGTTGTCTGGCCGCTTCCGCCCTCTGAGCCAACACGTCGAGGACGTCCTGAAACACCATGTGACGGGCGCGCAGCAGGACCAGCAGATGGTAGATCAAATCCGCGGCCTCGGATGCGAGTTCCGAATCCGGTCCGGCGGCGCCGGCGAGGGCCGTCTCGACGCCCTCTTCGCCGACCTTCTGGGCGGCGCGTTTGGGGCCCTCGGCGAGCAGGCGGGCGGTCCAGCTTTCGGCGGGGTCGGCTGCGGCGCGGGCGGCGATGGTCGCCTCCAGCCGGGCGAGGCGGCCGAGGCCGGGGGCGTCTTCCTCGCCGAAACAGCTGATGCGGTTCAGGTGGCAGGCGTTTCCAACCGGGCGGACCTTGAGGACCAGGGCGTCGGCGTCGCAGTCGGGGGTGATGTCGACGACATGCAGACGGTCGCCCGAGGTCTCGCCCTTGCGCCAGCGGCCGCCGCGCGATCGGGAGAAGAAGGTCGCCTCGCCGGACTGGAGGGTCTCGTCCAGCGCGGCGCGGTCCATATAGGCCAGGGTCAGCACCTGAAGGGTGGCGGCGTCCTGGACGACGACGGGGATCAGGCCGTCGCCCTTGGCGAAGTCGAGGTCGGAGGGATCGATCATGGTCTCACCTCAACGCCCGAACCGGCCAGGAAGGCCTTGAGTTCGGGGATGGACAGGGCGCCGGTGTGGAAGACGCTGGCGGCGAGGGCGCCGGACACATTGGCGCTCTCGAACACGTCGAGGAAGTGCGAGGCCGCGCCGGCTCCGCCCGAGGCCACCAGCGGAATGTCCAGCCGGCCGCGGGCGGCGGCGAGCTGGCCGATGTCGTAGCCGCGGCGGACGCCGTCCTCGTCCATGCAGTTGAGGACAATCTCGCCCGCGCCGAGAGACTGCGCCTCAACGATCCAGTCGAGGGTGCGGCGGCCGGCGCCGCGGCTGGCGGTGGGGTCGCCGGTGTACTGGTGGACGAACCAGTCGTCGCCGGCGCGCTTCGAATCGACGCCGACCACCACGCACTGGGCGCCGAAGCGGTCGGCCATCTCCGTGATCAGCTCGGGGCGTTCGAGGGCGGGGGAGTTGATGGAGACCTTGTCGGCCCCGTGGTCGAGGCAGCGGCCGGCCTGTTCGACCGAGCGGATGCCGCCGGCGACGCTGAACGGGATGTCCAGCAGCCGGGCGATGTCGCGCACCCAGCCGTAGTCGAGGGTGCGGCCCTCCGGCGAGGCGGCGATGTCGTAGAAGACCAGTTCGTCAGCGCCCTGATCGCGATAGCGGGCGGCGAGGTCGGCGGCGTCGCCCATGTCGACGTGGCCCTCGAAGCGGACGCCCTTGACCACCCGGCCGTCCTTGACGTCGAGACAGGGGATGATGCGGCGGGCGGTCACCGGACCGCCCTCCGGCATGAGAATTGGCCGGTCATGACCGGGCGGTCTCCAGCGCCTGTTCGAGGGTGAAGCGGCCCTCGTAGAGGGCGCGGCCGACGATCGCCCCCGAGGCCCCGACCGAGCGGGCGCCGGTCAGGTCGGAGAGGTCCGCGACGCCGCCCGAGGCCTGGAGCCAGAGGTCGGGGCGGCGCTGGTGGATCTGCGCCAGCAGGTCGAGATTGGGCCCGGTCAGGGCGCCGTCGCGGCCGACGTCGGTGACCAGCAGGTGTTTCGCCGATCCGGGCGGGTAGCGGTCCAGCGCGGTCCAGAGATCGATGTCGGCGGCCTGGGTCCAGCCCTTCAGCGACGGGACCCAGCGGTCGCCCTCGGCGCGCACGTCGACGGCCAGGGTGATCCGGTCGCGGCCGAAGGTCTCCAGCCAGCCGGCCACGGCCTCGGGATCCGAGACGGCGAGCGAACCGACGACCACGCGGCTGACGCCCGCGTCGAGCAGCCGCTGGACGTCGTCGGCCGAGCGGACGCCGCCGCCGGACTGGATGCGGATGTCGATGGCGGCGGCCAGTTCGCCGATCAGGCCGTGCTGGACGGCCCGGCCGGCCTCGGCCCCGTCCAGATCGACGATATGGGCCCAGTCGGCGCCGGCGGCGGCGAAGGCGGCGAGCCGCGCGGCCGGGTCCTCGTCGTAACGGGTCACGGCGTCGAACCGGCCGTGCATCAGGCGCACGCAGACGCCGTCCCTCAGGTCGATGGCCGGGTAGACGATCATGCAGCGAAATCCAGGAAGTTTCCGAGAATGCGGGCGCCGGCGGCGGCGGATCGCTCCGGGTGGAACTGGCAACCCCAACGATTGGCGTTACGAACCACGGCCGGAACCGGATCACCGTAGTCGGCGCGGGCGAGGGTCGCCTCGCCATCGGAGCAGACGTAGCTGTGCACGAAATAGGCCCAGGCGGAGTCGTCCAGGCCTTCGAGCAGAGGGTCGGGACGGACGATCGACAGCCGCGACCAGCCCATGTGCGGCACCGGGCGGTCCGGATCGGGCGTCATGCCGCGCACTCGGCCCGGGATGAGGCCGAGCAGGGGCCCGCCCTCGCCCTCCTCGCTGGACTCGAACAGGAGCTGCTGGCCGAGACAGACGCCGAGCAGGGGCCGGGGGAAGGCCCGGATGGGATCGACGAGGCCGAGCTCCGACAGCCGGGCCATGGCGTAGCCGGCCGCGCCGACGCCGGGCAGGATCAGCCGTTCGGCCGATGCGACCTCGGCCGGGTCGGCGGTCAGGCGGACGGTCGCGCCGAGCCGCTCAAGGGCGAACTGCACCGAGGCGACATTGCCCGCGCCGTAGGAGACAACGGTGACGAGGCTCATTGATCCTCCCCCATCGGGGGAGGGGGACCATCCGAAGGATGGGGGAGGGGGTTCGAGGCAAGAGCGGTGCGTGGGGCAGGCCCCCTCCACCGCTTCGCGGTCCCCCTCCCCCAGAGGGGGAGGAATGACATCACAACACCCCCTTGGTGCTGGGGACGGCGTCGCCCTCGATGCGGATGGCCTGGCGCAGGGCGCGGCCGAAGGCCTTGTAGACGGCCTCGGTCTTGTGGTGGTCGTCGTCGCCGGTGACCGAGACATGGATGGCGGCCCCGAGGTGTTCGGCCAGCGAGCGGAAGACGTGAGCGGTCAGGTCGGTGCGGTAGTCGCCGATGAAGGGGGTGCTGAACTCCCCCTCGAACACCGGATAGGGGCGGCCGGACAGGTCTATGGACACGGCGGCGTTGGCCTCGTCCATGGGCAGGACGAAGCCGTAGCGGGCGATGCCGCGGCGTTCGCCGAGGGCCTGTTTCAGGGCCTGACCGAGGGCGATGGCCGAGTCCTCGATGGTGTGGTGCGGGTCGGTGTGCAGGTCGCCCTCGCACGACAGGCGCAGGGAGAAGCCGCCGTGGGCCGCGACCTGCTCCAGCATGTGGTCGAAGAAGCCGACGCCGGTGGCGATCGAGACGGGGCCGGTCGCGTCGAGGTCGATGGCGCAGACGATGCGGGTTTCCTTCGTGTCGCGAACGGCCTCGCCGGTGCGGTGCGGCCGGGCCGGAGCCGGGGCGAGATCGAGGGCGGCGAGGAGGCGGTCGTTGACCTCGGGGCGGGTGGAGACCGGCAAGCGCAGACGATCGCCGGCGCGCTCCGCCGGGACGCCGTAGCGGGCGACGGCGGCGAGGACGGCCTCGGGCTCGGAGGGCCGGGCCATGATGACGGGGCCGAAGCCGGGCTCGACGGCCATGGCCCGGGACAGGGCCTTGACCAGCCGCTCGCGCTCGGACCGGACGAGGGCGATGCGCTGGCCGGTCTCCATCATGCGCGAGGGGTCCAGCGCCTGGAGGGCCAGCCGGATCGAGACTTCCGGGAGGGCGTATGGCTCCATCACCGAAGCGAGCCGGGCGAGGGTTTCCGGCCGCGCGAGGGCGGCGCCGACGCGGGCGCCGGCGAGGCCGTGGGCCAGCGACAGGCTGCGCAGCACGACGAGGTTGGCGTGGGCGTCGATGACCTTGGCGGCGGAGGGGGCGTCCGCGAACTCGGCGAGGCCCTCGTCGACGACCAGCAGGGCCGGGGCGACGCGCGCCGCCATCTCGGCCACCGCCTCGGGCGAGCCGAGGGCGCGGACGATGACGGCGGCCGGCGCGGCGCCCGCGGCACGGCGGGCGTAGAGACCGGCGAGCGTGCGATACGGCTCGGTCCCGGGCGCCTCGACGGAGAGACCGTCGCGGGCGGCGAGGCGGAAGACCAGCTCCAGCCCGTGGGTCAGGCCGCGCACCGGCAGGACGCGGTCGGCTGGGACGCCGTAGACCTCGGCCATGCGGGCGGCGAGGGCCTGCGGCTCGGCCGGGTAGCGGTCGAGGCCGTCGCCGCCGGACACCAGGGGGGCGAAGGGAGCGGGGAGGTTGGTCAGGCTCATCCGCCGCTCCTGAGGTCGGCGGCCCGGGCGTGGGCCTCGAGGCCTTCCAGCCGGGCGAGGGAGGCGGCGACGGGGGCCAGGGCCCGGGCGCCCGCTTCGCTGACGGACTGGACCGACATGGAGGTCATGAAGCTGGCCGTGGTGATCCCGCCGAGGGTGCGGGCGCCGCCGTCGGTGGGCAGGACGTGGCTGGGGCCGGCGGCGTAGTCGCCGAGGGTCTCGGCGGCGAAGGCGCCGACGAAGATCGCCCCCGCGGCGGTGATGCGCTCGACGAGGGCTTCGGCGTCGACGGTTTGTATGGCGAGGTGTTCGGGGCCGTAGAGATTGGCCACCTCGCAGGCCTCGGCCGTGTCGCGGACGCGGATGGCGCGGGCGGCGGCGAGCGAGGCGCGGGCGATGTCGGCGCGGGGCAGGGTCTGAAGCTGGCGCTCGACCTCGGCGAGGATGGCCTCGATGTTGGCGCGGCTTTCCGAGACGAGAATGACCTGGGCGTCGGCGTCGTGCTCGGCCTGGCTGAGCAGGTCGGCGGCGGCGATCTCCGGGTCGGCGTCGCGGTCGGCGATGACGAGCAGTTCCGAGGGGCCGGCGGGCATGTCGACGGCCGGGCCGCCGGGCCGGGCGGCGGCCTGCTTCTTGGCCTCGGCGACGAAGGCGTTACCGGGTCCGAACAGCTTGTCGACGGGTTCGATCTCGCCGTCGTCGAGGACGGCGCCGAAGGTCAGGGCGGCGATGGCCTGGGCCCCGCCGATCAGCCAGACGGCGTCCAGACCGGCCTCGGCGGCGGCGTAGATCATGGCGGGGTGGACGCCGCCGTCCTTCGAGGGCGGGGTGACCACGACGCGCTCGCGCACGCCGGCGACCGCGGCGGGGATGGCCTGCATCAGCAGGGACGAGAACAGCGGCGTGGCGCCGCCCGGGACGTAGACGCCGGCCCGTCCGATGGGCCGCCAGACGAGGCGGGAGCGCACCCCCGGCGTGGTCTCGATCCACGGCGAATCCTCGGGCCGGGTGGCTTCGTGGAAGACCCGGACATTGTCGGCGGCGATGCGCAGGGCGCGGGTGGCGGTCGGCGGCAGGGCGTCGCGGGCGGCGGCGATGGCGTCCGGGGTAATGGCGATGCGGCGCGGCGCGAAGCCGTCGAGCTTCACGCCCCAGTCGGCGACGGCGGCGCCGCCCCGGGCCTGAACGTCGTCGAGGATTTCGCGCACCACGTCGCCGACCCGGGCCTCGGCGCGGCGCGAGGGGCGGGCCAGGGCGTCGCGACGCCCGGCGGCGTCAAGGGTGGTCCAGTCGATCAGCCGCATCACATCATCTTCTCGATCGGCAGGACGAGGATGGCCGAGGCCCCCGCGGCCTTGAGCTTCTCCAGCGTCTCCCAGAACACCGCCTCCTGGCAGACGGCGTGGACGGCGACGGCGTCGTCGCGCCCGGACAGGGGCATGACCGTCGGCGAGCCGGCGCCGGGCAGGATGGCGGTGATCTGTTCGAGCGCCGAGCGGGGGGCGTTGAGCATGACGTATTTGGCCCCCTGCGAGGAGACGACGCCGGCCATGCGCTCGATGATGCTGTCGAGCAGGTGTTGCAGGGCGGGCTCGGGGGCGGCCGGCGAGCGGATCAGCACGGCCTGGCTTTCCAGCACGGTGTCGCGTGCGCCCAGGCCGTTGGCCTCGAGGGTGGCGCCGGTGGAGACCAGGTCGCAGATGGCCGAGGCCAGCTTCAGCCGGGGGGCGACCTCGACGGCGCCGCGCATGGTGACGATGTCGGCGCCCACTTTCCGCTCGTCGAGCCAGCGGCGCAGGATCCGGGGGTAGGAGGTGGCGATGCGCAGGCCCTCGAGCGAGGCCGGATTGTCATAGGCCAGGGTCGGCGGGACGGCGATCTTCAGGGTGCAGCGTCCGAAGCCGAGCGGCATGATCACCTCGGCGACCGGGCCGCCGTTGCGGGCCTCCTCCAGCACGTTCTCGCCGACGATGCCGAGGTCGCAGACGCCGTCGGCGACGAAGGTCGGGATGTCGTCGTCCCGCACCCGCAGCAGGTCGATCGGATAGTTCTCGACCCGGTAGAGCAGGTCGTTGTTTCCCTTGACCACGCGCAGGCCGGCGTCGCGGACGAGGTCGAGGCTGCGGTCGGCCAGACGGCCGGATTTCTGGACGGCGATGCGCAGCCGGCCCTGGACGGTACTCATGATGTCTACTCAGGCTTTCAGTCGGTCCAGCACCAGGCGGTAGCCCTGGTGCGGCATTTCCTTGAGGAAGCGGGCGACCCGCACGACCGTGGTCGGGCTGGCCTGGGCCTCGGCGGCGATCTCGCGATAGGACTTGCCGCCGGCGTCGAGCAGGCGGGCGACCTCCCAGCGCTCGGCGAAGGCGCGCAGTTCCGCCGGCGTGCACAGGTCGGCGAGGAAGGCGTCGACCTCGTCGCGCGACTTCAGGGTCAGCAGGGCGTCGTAGAGGGCGACGCGGCTGCGGGCCGTGGCGGCGGCGTTGCGGGGGAGGGTGTCGGTCATGCGCGTTCCACTATGCTGTAACAGTGGAACGGTCAAGGGGGCGGGGATTGTGCACTTGACGTACCAAGAGGGAGATATAGATATGCAGCCGCGTGACAGGCCGGACGAAATCGAGATCACAGAGGAGATGATCGCCGCTGGTGTCAGTCGGCTTCAGGATCTTCCTCAAGCCGAAATAGGCTCAGCTTACGTGGTTGAGGAGGTTTTCCGGGCAATGGCCGCTCGTCAGCCTCACCCCGGCTCCTGATAGACGCCCATAGAAATATCGTATGCCAGTAGAGCACCTCTACATCGCGGGCGGTCCTAGCGAGGTCATCGCCAGACAGGGCGAAATCCCATGTGGTGGGGGTGACCGCCGTTGGCTCTTTTCGGAACCAGTGCCGGCCGTCCTTAAGCAGGCCCAGGTACCGGCTATGCGCGATGATGTTCCGGTTCTCGGTGCAGATGTTGAAGCACTTGAGGGCGTACGTCATGGCCTCCACGTCAGCGGGGGCGGAGTCCTCCGCCAGCCGCTTCAGCAGATCGACGCGGGCGCTATTGTTGAGGGTGTCAAACAGCAGCGATCGTATGCTGTTTGGCACATGAAGGTAGTGGTGGAAAAAGACGAACAGGCTGCTGGCAAGCTCGTTGTGGAGCATGACGATCTCACCGACCGCCAACCGAATAGCGGGGAGCGGATAATCTGCTACCTCCCAAGCGTAAGGATCACCCTGTGAGCGAGACACCCGAACCCCCTAAACCCGACGACGTTCTCCGCCGTATGCTGGCGATGAAGCCTGAACCGAAACCGCCGTCGCCTGCAAAGAAATCCAAGAAGGGGATTCACAAGCCGGACGACGCAGCATAAGGAAAGGGCGTCGCCCCCGGTTGCACGAAGACGACGCCCCCTCAGCCCTTACTTACGCTTGCGCGGTTTGGGGACCTTGATGGTCTCGACAATCGCAGTGCTCTTACGAGACTGCGCTTCGCGGACGGGGATGAACTCCCCGGTGCGAGCGTCGCGACCGATTTTGCGTGTGGTCATGGCTTTCACCTCCTTTCCGGGGCCGGTTGCCCCTCCGTACGGGCAGCGGCTTTGGAAAGTCGGCGGGCGAATCGCACACGCCGTCCGACAGTAAATGCGGCGTTAAGAAAAATCCAATTCTTTGAATTACTTAGTCGCGCTCGATCCAGCGCGACTTGTAGCGGCGCTTGCGCTTCTGCTTAGGCGGCGCAGGTAAGGCCGTCAGCCCGCCGATAGGTGAGGCGCTTGCCGGTGATCATCGACAGGACTTTGGCGGCGCGAGCGGTGTCGTCGATGCCAAGGGCCATGCGGTTCGTGTAGCGGAAATCAAACTCCGCCAGATAGCGGTGCAGGTGGCGCTTGGCGCAGTGCTGGTACACGCCGCGCATGCCGCGCTTGAAGATCGAGAAATAGCCCTCAATCGTGTTCGTATGGATGCTGGCGTCCAGAGCCGAGACGTATTCATCGCGGTTGTGGTTCACCACGCCATGCTGACGGTTCCAGAACATCGAACCGTAGAAGGCGGCGCTGTCCGTCATCAGGCGAGCCTCGCGGGTGACGTTCGCATTGATGATCGGGAACAGGGTCGAGACGCGAAGATTGTCCACGACGTACGACTTGGCGCGACCGCTCTCACGGTCCACCAGCGACAGGACTTTCATCTTCATCCCGGAGCGGACCTTTTGGCCCTTCTCCGGGCGATGGTCCGGGTCGAAGCCGATAAAGGTCTCGTCGATCTCGACCGGCGTACCCTCGCCACCCATGGGGAACGGCGTGTCATCGCGCATGGCTTCGCGGATGCGATGGGCCATGAACCACGCGGTCTTGTAGGTCACGCCAAGCGAGCGCATGAGCTGGTGGCTGCTCATGCCCTTCTTGCTGGACGACAGCAGGTGAACCGCCAGAACCCACTTGTTGAGCGGCACATGCGAACGCTCAAACAGGGTGCCGACCGTGACCGAGAAAGGCTTGCGGCAGTCGCGGCACTTGTAGACGCCGGGGCGGGTGCTCTTGCCCTTCAACTCGACCGAGTTGTCCACCGTGCCGCAATGCGGGCAGGTCCGACCGTTCGCCCACTGGAGCTTTTCCAGATGAGCGCGGGCCGCGTTGGCGTCGGTGAAAATGGGGTCGGTCAGGTTCATGCGCTGATACTACATGAAGCGTTTGGTACGTCAAGTACACAATCCCCAAGGGGGCTAGGGGCTAGGGACTGGAGTCCAGGGATTAGCGTTGGGGACCAAGGTCCAATCTGAACGATCGGCCGGGCCGGACCCGTCGCCCCCCCTAGCCCCTAGCCCCTGGCCCCCAGCCCCTCTATCTCAACCCCATGACCAAGGTTCTGATCATCGGCGCGGGACATGCGGGCGGGACGGCGGCGGCTCTGCTGCGCCAGTACGGGCATGAGGGGCCGATCGTGCTGGCGGGCGAGGAGCCGGCGCCGCCGTATCAGCGGCCGCCGCTGTCCAAGGCGTGGCTGAAGGGCGAGGCCGATCTGGAGGCGCTGCTGCTGCGGCCCGAGGCGTTCTACGAAGAGCACGGGATCGAACTGCGGCTGGGCGTGACGGCGACGGCGATCGACGCGGCCGGGAAGACCGTGACCTTCGCCGACGGGACGGTCGAGCCGTATGACGCCCTGATCCTGGCGACGGGGTCGGCGGCGCGGAAGCTGGCGATTCCGGGCGCGGACCGGCCGGACCTGCTGGAGCTGCGGACGCTGGCCGATGCGGAGAAGCTGAAGGCGGCGCTGGGGCCGGGCAAGCGGCTGGCGGTGGTCGGCGGCGGCTATGTCGGGTTGGAGGCGGCGGCCTCGGCCCGGGCCCTGGGGGCCGGGGCGGTCGTCATCGAGCGGATGGACCGGGTGCTGGCGCGGGTGGCGTCGCGGACCCTGTCGGACTTTTTCACCCGCTATCATCGCGAGCATGGCGTCGAGGTGCTGACCTCGGCCGAGGTGACGGCGTTCGAGGCCGGCGGGGTGCGGCTGGCCGACGGAAGGCTGATCGAGGCCGATACGGTGCTGGTCGGCGTCGGGGCGCTGGCCTGCGACCAGCTGGCGGGGTCGGCGGGATTGCGGTGCGAGAACGGGGTCGTCGTCGACGAGACGGCGCGGACCTCGGACCCGGCGATCTGGGCCATCGGCGACGTCACCTTCCGGCCCATTCCCGTGCATGGCGGGCGGATGCAGCGGCTGGAGAGCGTGCCGAATGCGCTGGAGCAGGCCAAACAGGCGGCGGCGGCGATCACGGGTCGGCCGGCCCCGGCGCCCGAGGTTCCGTGGTTCTGGTCGGATCAGTACGACGTCAAGCTGCAGATCGCGGGCCTGCCCGAGGGCGCGGACCGGCAGGTGCTGCGCGGCGACCCGGACGCGGCGGCGTTCGCCGTCTTCCATCTGGCCGGCGACCGGATCGTCTGCGTCGAGGCGGTCAACGCGCCGGCCGAGTTCATGGCGGGGCGGCAGATGATCGGACGGGCCACGCCGGTAGACGCGGCCCGGCTGGCGGATCCGGCGGTGACGATGAAGGCAGTGGCGGCGGGCTGAAGGTCAGGCGGCGACGATGGCCGCCTTGCGGACCGGTCCGTTCAGCCGCTCGATCAGGGCCCCGAAGGAAACCGGGCGGCCGATCAGATAGCCCTGGGCCATGTCGCAGCCCATGCCGCGCAGCAGGGCCAGGGCGGTGGGGGTCTCGACCCCCTCGGCGGTGACCTTCATGCCGAGGCCGTGGGCGAGGTCGATGGTGGACTTGACCAGCAGGGCGTCGCGGGCCGAGTCGTCGAGGCCGAGGATGAAGCTCTTGTCGATCTTCAGCTCGTCGGCGCGGATCTGTTTCAGATAGGTCAGGGACGACAGGCCCGAACCGTAGTCGTCCAGCGAAACGGAAATCCCGGCTTCGGCGAACCGGTCGAGCAGGTGCAGGGCGACCTCGGGATTGGCGACCACGGCGGTCTCGGTGATCTCGAAACAGAGGCGGGCCCCGGAGGTCTTGACCGCGGCGAGGGCGAAGTCGGCGAAGCTCTCGTCGGACAGCAGGCGGCCGGAGATGTTGACCGAAACCGTGAGGTCGTGACCGGCGCGGCGGAGCTCGGCCTGGTCGCGGATGGCCTGATGGATGACCCATTCGGTGAGCGGCCGGATATGGCCGGTCTCCTCGGCCATGCCCACGAACAGATCCGGCGAGACGCAGCCGCGGCGCGGATGGGTCCAGCGGGCCAGGGCCTCGACCGCCCGGACGCCTTCGGCGCGGAAATCGTATTTGGGCTGGTAGTTCAGCGAGAACTCGCCGTTGTCGAGCGCGGCCATCAGTTCGCTGATCAGGGACAGATTGCCGGCGGGATCCCCGTAGCGGAGAGCGTCGAAGGCCATGGCGCGGCGATGGGCGGCGCGGGCCTGATCGACGGCGATGGAGGCCCGGTCGACGGGAGAGGCCACGTTGCGGTTGGGCTGTCCGGTGCGGGCCACGCCGGCGGTCAGGGCGATGTCGACCGGGGCGCCGTTGAGGATCACCGGGGCCTGGGCCGCTTCGCAGAGCCGGGCGGCGGTCTGGACGGCCTGTTCTTCGTCCCCGGCCGGCAGGACGAGGCCCAGAACGCCGGCGCCGACCCGGGCGACGGGCGCGCGGCCGCTGAGGGCGGAAAGCCGATGGCCGACCGTGGTCAGCAGGCCGGCCATGGAGTCGTAGCCGATGGCGTTGCGCAGGATCTCGAAGCGGTCGACGCCGAACAGGACGACGTAGACCGGCGCCGCTCCGGCGGCGAGCCGCTCCAGAGACAGACGGTTGCCGAGGCCGGTTTCCTGATCGTGCAGCGCCATATGGGTCAGGCGCGCGTCGTGGTCGTGCGGGTTCGTCCGGCCGGAGACCGGCGAAAGCAGCGCCGACAGGTACGCGAACGGACTGCGCATCCTCCAGCGTCTAACCCACTCTCATGAAGCGGGGGTAAATCTCCGGGACTCAACCTTTGCGGGCGTTTCGCGCCTCAGTAGACGTCGCGACGGTAACGGCCGGCCTCGGCGAGGGTCAGCAGACGGTCGGCGCCCAGGACTTCCTCCAGGGCCGAATGGACTCCGTGGGACATGCCCTCGAGGCTGCCGCAGACCAGGATCGTCGCGCCGCGGTCGATCCAGCCGACGAGTTCGTCAGCGTTCCGCCCGACCAGCGCCTGGACATAGCGCCCGTCGCCCGGGTCGCGGGAGAAGACGCGGTCCAGCCGGGTCAGGAGGCCGGAGGCGCAGGCCGCCCGAAGCTCTTCGTCGAGGAAGGCGTCATGGGCCGAGGTGCGCTCGCCGAACATCAGCCAGGTTCCGCCATGGGCGACGCCGGAGCGGGCGCGCCAGTGGGCGCGAAGGCCGGCGAGGCCCGTGCCGTTACCGATCAGGATCAGGGGCGTTTCGGGGGGCGGGCCATGGAAACTGCGATTGGTGCGGATCCGCATCCCGACCGCAGCGCCGACGGCGAGGCCGCGCGTCAGCCAGCCGGAGGCGAGGCCCGGCGAGCCGTCGGGGCGGGTCATCAGGCGGACGATGAATTCGGCGCGGCCGTCGGCGGGCAGGGAGGCGACGGAGTATTCCCGGCTGCCGGGGGAGACGCCCTCGAGGGCGGGCAGGCCGATCTCGGCGATGTCGCCGGCGACCCAGTCGGGACTGTGATCGACCGGTTCGAAGGCCATCAGCCAAGCCTCTCCGCCCGGGCTGCCGGGGTTCAGATGGCGGCGGGACGCGAGACGCCAGCGATCGAAGGCCGGCGGGGCCCAATCGGCCTGGACGGCGTGGCCGGTGACGACGCCCAGCTGGCGCTGCCAGTGCCGGATGGCGCCGGCGTCGCCGTTGTCGACCTCGATGCGGTCGAACAGCGGCGTCGCGCCCGAGCGCCGCAGCCAGAGGTCGAGCGCCCGGCCGAAGCCGCAGAAGTCGGCGTAGGTGCGGTCGCCGAGGGCCAGCAGGCCATAGGAGAGGCCGGCCAGGTCGGCGGGCGCCGTCATGTGCTTGCGGGCGAACCACGACATGGCGTCCGGGCCGTCGCCCTCGCCCGTGGTGGAGGCGATGATCAGCACCCGTCCTTCGGCCCTGAGCGCCTCGGGCTCAAGGTCGCCGAGCAGGGCGACGCGGGCCGGGACGCCGGCGTCGGACAGGCCGGAGGCGGTCATCCAGGCCAGTTCCTCGGCCTGGCCGGTCTGGCTGGCGAAGGCGACGAGCAGGGCGTCGGACCCCTCGGACGGGGCGAGGGCCGAGGCGCGCGCGGCGGCGGTCCGGCGGGCGCGGGCGCGCCTCCGGGCGACCGCCGCGACGATCAGCAGCCACAGGACGACGGCGGCGGCCGCCCACAGCCAGCGGATCGGGTCGGCGGTCACGCGCCCTCGGACAACATGGCGGCGAAGGCGGGGGTGATGGTCTCGGTCATGCCGTCCTCGCCGCGCACGACGAAGGCGGCAGCGATGTTCATGGCCTCGGCGAAGGCGGGACCCTCTCCGGGGCCCATGACCATCAGGGCGGTGGCCATGGCGTCGGCGTACATCGCCGTGTCGGCGAGCACGGTGACCGAGGCGACGCCGTTGTCGACCGGACGTCCGGTGCGGCCGTCGATGGTGTGGCTGTAGGCCTGGCCATAGACCTCGTAGCTTCGAACCCAGTCGCCCGAAGTGGCGACGGCGATGTCGAACAGGGCGGCGACGGTGCGGGGGGCGGGGGCGCCGGGCGCCTGCTGCAGCTCGGCCCACCACGGGCGGGCGTCGGGCTTGACCCCGGCGCCGCGCAGCTCGCCGCCGATCTCGACGAGGTGGTGGGTCGCGCCCATGGCGGTGAGGCGTTCCGAGACCTTGTCGACGGCGTGGCCCTTGGCGATGCCTGACAGGTCCAGCCTGACCCCGCCCAGCTGCTGCACCGCGCGGGAGTCGCGGTTGAGACGCAGGCGGCCCCAGCCGGTGAGCGCCTTCGCGGCGGCGATCTCGTCCTCGAAGGGAACGGTGTAGCCCTTGCCGAAGGCGTCGAGCGGGCGCGGGCCCGGCGGGCCGAAGCCCCAGAGATCGACGAGGGCGCCGAGGGTCGGATCGACCGCGCCATTGGTGTCGTCGGCCAGGTCCAGGGCGGCGTTGAGCAGCGCCCAGAAGGGCTCGGACACGGCCCAGAACCCGGGCGGGGCGGCGTTGAGGCGCGACAGCTCCGAGCGCGGCTCCCAGTGGCTGAACAGGAGGATGATCCGGTTCAGCTCCTCCTCGATGGCCGACTGGAAGGCGGCGCGGGCGAGGCCGGCGGGCGGGGCGAGCCTGACCGCCCAGGTCGTGCCCATGGTCTCGCCGACGAAATCCCAGATCAGGTCCGAAGGCGGACGCGTGGGGGTCCGGCCATGGGTGGGGATCAGCACGCGATTATGCTCGCGCGGTCCGCCCTCGCCGATCCGGACGGGCGGCGGGGCGGAGCGGTTCGGTTCGGAAGGGCGATCGGTCAGGGCAGGACTTCCATGACGGCGACGTACTGGGCGCTGGCGGCGATCGCATCGCCCCGGGCCGGGGTCCGGACCGTGGCGTTGAGCCAGTACAGGCCGGGCTCGGGCCAGGTGACGGTGAAGGCGCCGTCGGCGCCGGTGGTCACGGTCATCTCGTCCGGAGTGTCGCGGTAGCGGGTGCCGCCGCGGGCGATGGTGACCTCGACGTTCGAGGCCGCGACGCCGTCGACGGACAGTTTGAAGGTGGCCGGCTCGTCCGCGACCAGATCGTTCGGATGGGTGACCGGGATCAGCGCCAGGCCGTCGGCCGGGTTGGTGAAGACGGTGTCGGTCGGGGCGCCCAGGGTGACGAAGGTCTCGATCCGGCTGGAGGTGCGGGTGGCGACGACGTCGGTGGCCCCGGCCGGAACGGCGCCGGGGAATTCGGCGGCCGGGCCGCGCCAGCGCTTTTCCTCGCCGTCGAGTTTGTAAGTGGCCATGACGCCGCCCGTGACGTTGGCGATCTTCCAGGTGCCCGGCTGGGTCAGGTGGAGATCGAAGGTCGAGCGGTAGCGACCGCGCATCATGTTCTCGGGCTGGGCGGTCGAGCCGTCCGGCGCGGTGATGACGAGGCCGGCGAGGTTCATGGCGGCGTGATCGGGGATGAAGACCCCGTTCGACATTCCCGCGTCGAAGGCCACCCAGGCGTCCGTTCCGGACAGGACGGTCGAGGTCGGGGCCAGCCAGGCGCGATGCGCCTCGGCCGACAGCGGCAGGGTCAGGGCCGCGAGGGCGGCGAGAACGGCGAGCGGCTTCTTCATGGCGGACTTCCCTAGCGGGTGACGGTGACGCTGACCGCGCCGAGTTCGGTGGAGCCGGAGGCGCGGCCGGTATTGGCGGCGCCCCAGCGGAAGGGCACGCGGACGGATTCGCGGCCGCCCAGTTCGCGGGCCGCCTCGACGACCATGACATAGTCGCCGGCGGGCAGGCTGGAGAGGCGCGAGCCCGGCACGGCGACGGTGTGGCGGCCGGGGGCCTTGGTGGCGCTGGAGACGCCGTCGGCGGGCAGGGTCAGGGCGCGACCGCCGCGCCGCCACCAGGTGCGCATGTCCTTGAGCCAGTCCTTGCCCTCGGCGACGTTGGAGACTTCGTACCAGACGGCGAGGGTGCGAACCGCGGTGTTGTCCGGCCGCTCGATCCACACCGCCACATAGGGACGGTGATAGGCCGCGACCGACAGGCGCGGAATCTCGATGGAGACGTTGAGGTCGGCGGCGAGGGCCGGACCAGCGACGGAGCCGGCGGCGAGGGCGGTGGCGGCGAGGGTGAGCTTACGCATGGGGCTCTCGGGCAGGCGATCAGTGAATGAACAGAAGGGCGATGACGGCGGGGATCAGCAGGCCGAGGCCGAGCAGGGGCCAGGTCGATGGCCGCTGGCGGGCGTGCATCCAGGTCAGGGCGAAGCCGGTGACGGCGAAGATCACGCAGGCCGCGGCGAAGACGTCGATGAACCAGTACCAGACCGGACCGGTGTTGCGGCCCTTGTGCAGGTCGTTGAGCCAGGCGATCCAGCCGCGCGTCGTGCGCTCGCGCAGGGCCTCGCCGGTGGCGCGGTCGATGGTCAGCCAGCCGTCGCCGCCCGGCTCGGGCAGGGCGACGTAGATCTCGTCGGCGGTGGTCTCGGTGGGCCGGCCGGCGATCTGGACCTTGAAGGCGTCCGAGGCCCAGCGGGCGACGGCCTCGGGGACCGGGTCGGTGGTGTCCTGCGGGAAGGCGGCCAGCCGCTCCGCCAGGGGCGCCGGCAGGGTTGCGGTCTGTTCGACGGTGACCGGTTCGGCCGGGATGTCGGCGGCGTGGTTCAGGGTGATGCCGGTGACGGCGAACAGCAGCAGGCCGATCAGGCTGAGCGCCGCCGAAATCCAGTGCCACTGGTGCAGCTGCTTCAGCCAGAACGAGCGTCTGGCGTTCAGGGCCTTCGGGGGCCGGGCGGGCGTGGCGGCTTCGGTCACGAACGGCTTGTGCCGAAGCTGCGAACGGTTTGCAATAGCGTCAGTGAGACAGCCGGACGCCGAGGCTGAGGGTGCGGGGCGGGCCGAAGCCGGCGACGCCCGTGCCGGTCTCCGACACCTCGACCTCGGCGTCGAACAGATTGAGGGCGGCGATCCAGACGGTGGTCGAGGGCGTCAGGGCCCAGTCGGCGCGGAGGTCGACCGTGGCGGCGGCGTCGAGGACGCGGCTGTTCAGGTCGTCCTCGAACCGGCGGCTCTCCCAGCGCAGGTCGGCGGCGAGCGTCAGGTGATCGACGGGCCGCCAGTCCAGCCCCGCCGTGGCGCTCCAGATCGGCGCCTGGGCGGGACGAAGACCGGTCAACTGCGGGGCCATGGCGCCGCCGTCGACGCGGGCGTCGGTGGCCGAGAGGGCCGCGCGGAGCGACAGGGAATCGGAGGCCCGCCAGCGGGCGTCGATCTCCAGTCCAGTGGCCTCGATGGTCCCGGCGTTCATCCGCTGGCGCAGCACGCCGCCGGCGGGGACGAAGCCGGCGCGCGGGAAGGTCCCGGGGCCCTGACCGACGGTGACGTTGACGATGCCGTCCTCGATCCGGTTCCAGAAGGCCGTGGCCGTCAGGGCGGCGCGATCGGCGGTCCAGGCCCAGCCGGCCTCGACGCCGGTCAGACGTTCGGGCTCGAGGGCGGCGTTGGCCTCGGTGATGTCGTTGCCGACGCGGAAGGGGCGGTGCAGCTCGTTGAGAGTGGCGGGGCGAAAGCCGCTGTAGGCGGCGAGGCGCAAGGCCTGGCCGCCGCCGATCTGACGGCGGACGCCGAGGCGGGCGCTGACCACCTCTCCCGAACGGTCGGGGTCTGCCTCGTCGAAGGTGGGCAGGCCGGTGGCGAGGTCGCGCTCGAGCCGGCGGCCGTCGCCGTTGGACCAGACGTCCCAGCGCAGCCCGCCCGCCGCGAGCCACCGGCCCGAGGTCCAGGAGCCTTCGGCGTAGAGGCCGGCGACCGAATTCTCGCCGCCGGCGACGCGGCTGCGGGTGAAGCCGGCGCCGAGATTGCGGAAGCGTTCGCGCGTTTCGCCCTCGTTGAAGCGGGCGTCGGCGCCGAGCTCCCATTCGACGCGGGCGATCCCGCTGACGATGACCCGGCGCAGGGCGGCGTTGGCGCCCCAGCCGGTTGCGGGGGTCTCGTCCTGCGACGAGGCGGGCGTCGCCGAGGACCGGTCGGGGGCGACGGCCACGAAGGTGTTGAACAGGTCGCTCTCGCGCCGCCAGGCCTGCAGCCGCCAGCCGGGACGATCGGCGCGCGGCTGGAGGGCGGCGGCAGCCGACAGGACGTGGCCGCTGGACGAGGCGCGGCTGTTCTCCACGCCCGAGCCGCGCTCTTCTTCGAAGGCCGCGGCGCGCAGGGAGACGGCGGCCTCGCCGAGCGGGATGTCCGCGCGCAGGGCGGCGGCGCGGACCTCGAGGTCCAGCGGCCGGTCGGCGGCGCCGGCGTCGGGACCGCGCACGGGGACGTAGCCATCGCTGGTCTCGTATAGGCCGGAGGCGACGAGGCCAACCGGGCCGGCCTCGGTCGCGCCCGAAGCGCCGAGGCGGGTCCCGCCGCGTTCGGAGATCGAGGCGTCGAGCACCGCGCCGGCGTCGCGCTCGCGCAACTGGATGACGCCGGTCAGGGCCCCGGCTCCGTAAGGGCCCGCGCCCGAGCCGCGGACGATGTCGAGGCCGGACAGGCTCTCGGTTGGAACCGGGGACCAGATCACCCAGCCGCCGAACGGATCGTTCACGGGTACGCCGTCGAGGGTGACCAGGGTGCGGCCGGCCCCGGACGGGGCGATGGCGCGCAGGCTGATACCCTGGGTGGTCGGATTGGCCGACAGGCTGGAGGTGCGGCGGAACAGGGAGACGGCGGGGACCGAGGCCAGCGCCTCGTCCAGCCGCTGCTGGTCGCGCAGGTCCGTGTCGTCCAGGCGGATGACGGAGAAGGCCGCCTCGCCGGCGGCCGGCGGGAGGCGGGCGCCCGTGACCACGACTTCGGGGAGCTGGGGCGGCGGGGGAATCTGGAGCATCGGACGCTTCCATACACGCCGTCGCGGCCGGTTGCGCCTGTCAGGCCGCCGCAGGCACCGGGTCGGCGGCCATCACCCGGCGGATGGCGTCCAGCAGGGCGTCCGGCTGGATCGGCTTGCGGGCGACCCCGTCCATGCCCGCGGCCAGATAGTCCACCGCGTCGTGGGGATCCGCATTGGCCGTCAGGGCGAGAATGGGCAGGCCGGCATAGGGCGCCCCGAGCGCCCGGATGGCCCGGGTGGCGGCGACGCCGTCCATGATGGGCATCTTCACGTCCATCAGGACCAGGTCGTAGCGGGTTCTCTGCACCTGCTCGACCGCTTCGGCGCCGTTCTCCGCCGCGTCGGAGGTGCAGCCGAACAGGTCGAGGACGCGGCTGGCGACGAAGCGGTTGGTGGCGTTGTCGTCCACCACGAGCACGTGCAGGGTGTCGTGCGGCGTCGGGTCGGCCATGACCATCCCCTGCCGGCGCAACTCCGGACCGGCGACGGGCAGGGTCAGTTCGATCTCGAAGCGGGCGCCGCCCTGGGGCGAGCGCGCGACCGACAGGCGACCGTCCATCCGGCCGACGATCTGGCGGCAGATGGCGAGGCCGAGGCCGGCTCCGGCCCCCGCGCGGCCGGCCTGACCGGTGTTGAACGGTTCGAAAATGGCGACGGCTGCCTCTTCGGGCACGCCCGGCCCGCTGTCGTCGACCGTGGCGGCGACGCTGACCAGACCGTCCCGCCCGCTGGTCCGGATCTGCACCGCGACCCCTCCGGCGACGGTGAATTTCAACGCATTGCCGATCAGGTTGTTGAACAGCTGTTTGATCCGCATCTCGTCGCCGACGACCCAGTCGTGGTCGCCCGTTTCACAGGCGACCCGCAGCGTCAGCCCCTTTTCCTGGGCGCGCGGCCGCCACAGCGCCTCGAGATCCGCGGCCAGGCCGTCGAGATGCACCGGAGCGGTCTCGAAATTCATCAGGCCGGCCTCGGCCCGGCTCATGTCGAGCGCGTCGGTGAGCAGCCGAAGGAGGCTCTCACCGGAATCGAGGATGGTGCGGACGTAGGGCTTGATCGACTCCTGGGTCAGTTCGCGCTCCATCAGGGCGGCGACGCCGAGGACGCCGTTCAGCGGGGTCCGGATCTCGTGGCTCATGACGGCGAGGAACTCGGACTTCGCCCGACTCGACGCCCGCGCCTCGGCCTCGGCCCGCGCCAGCTCCCGCGCCAGGGTTCCCATGGCTTCGGCCCGGCGCTGGTGGATGGCGCTGCTGGCCTGGAGCACATGCACGCCGGCCCCGACTCCGGCGTAGCGGCCGCCGGCGGTGACCACGAAGCCGTTGAGCAGATTGCCCAGGCTGGAGGCGTCCAGCGACTGGAACAGGCTCTCGGCGTCGGCCTCGGCCTCCACCACGCGCGGGTTCGTGTTCATGAAGGTGGCGGCCGGGCGCCTCGCATAGAGCGCCCGCCCGAACTCGGCGGCCATCTTCAGGGTGAAGGCGTTTCGTTCGATCAGTCCGATCGGACGGGCGTCGCCGTCGACCACAGCGATGAGCAGGGTGTCGGGTTCGCTCTGGAAGCGGTCGTAGACCTCGGCCCCGGACGTGTCCGCCCGATCGGCGCCGACGCGCTCGCAAAGTCTCCGATCCTGGCCATGCCCGCCCTCTGGCTGATGGGCGCGTCATAGGGGCCGGCGACTTAACCGATGCTTTGCCGTTCGTGAAACTTTTGCGAGATTCGCTTGTAGAACAATCAGTAAGCGGAGCTAAAGCCGGCCGAGAAGCGCCGCCGCGAACTGGGACAGGGTGTCGTCGCGCGCGCCCATGACGACGATGCGGTCGCCGGGCCGGGCGAGTTCGACGAGGCGGTCGCCGCAGGCGTCCCGGGTCGGGAGGGCCTCGGCGTGGCGGCCGGCGGCGCGGATGCCGGCGGCGATCTCCTCGCTGCCGACGCTGCGGTCGGTGGTGCCGCCGTAATAGACCGGCTCGGGCATCAGCAGGACGTCGTCCGCGCGCAGCAGGCCGGTGAAGCCGTCGATGAACTCGTGCTTCATATGCTTCAGCGGGCCGAAGCCGTGCGGCTGGAACAGGATCAGCAGGCGGCCGTCGAAAGCGTGCAGGGTCTTGAGGGTGGCGGCGATCTTGTCCGGGTTGTGGGCGAAGTCGTCGATGACGGTGACGCCCTTGGCGGTTCCGACCACCTCCATGCGGCGGCGGATGCCGGAGAAGGTCTCGAGGGCGGCGACGGCCTGGTCGAGCGGCACGCCGACGGCGCGCACGGCCCCGAGGGCGGCGAGGGCGTTGGCGACATTGTGGGCGCCGGGGACGTTGAGGGTGACCGTGTGCTTGGGTCCGCCCTTTTCGGTCAGGGTGCAGCGCATGCCGGTCGGGCGCGGCTCCAGGTCGTGGGCGTTCAGGGTGGCGGCGTCTTCCCCGAGGGCGAAGGTGACGACCTTCTCCGGCGGCAGGGACTGGGCGAGGGCCGCGGTTTCGGGATTGTCGAGGTTGAGCACGGCGGTCGTGGAGCGGCCGGTGAAGCCGCCGAACAGGTCGCGCAGCTCCTCCATTGACTTGTGGTCCAGCGAGATGTTGGAGACCACGGCCACGACCGGATCGTAGCGGGCGATCGAGCCGTCGGACTCGTCGACCTCGGAGACGAACAGGTCGCGACCGCCGATCAGGGCGCTGGCGAAGGGGTGGTCGACGTCGGCGAAATTCTTCATCACCGCGCCGTTCATGACCGTGGGCTCACGGCCGGCCCGATGCAGGATCCAGGCGATCATGCCGGTGATGGTCGACTTGCCGCTGGTGCCGGCGACGCCGATCGAGGTCGGGGCGGCGTTGAACAGTTGCGACAGCAGTTCCGGGCGGGTGACGATGCGGGCGCCGGCGCGCTTCGCGGCCCCGATGTCGGGGACCGTGTCCTCGATGGCGCCGGTGGCGACGACGATCTGGTCGGGACGGTTCACGCCGGAACCATCCTGCGGATGCAGGTTGACGCCGTGGGCTTCGAGCCAGGCGAATTTCTCCGGCGTGCGGCCCTGGTCCCGGGAGCGGTCGGAGCCCTCGATGCGCGCGCCTTGCGCCTGGACGATCATGGCGAGGGGGAGCATGCCCGAGCCGCCGATGCCGCAGAAGAAATAGTCGTTCGCCATGGATGGCTGAGTAGAGGGGTAAGCGAGGAAGGGGAAGAGACCGGCGGACAGGCGAGGCGGCTTCCGGAAACGCTGCGCCCGGCCTAAGCTTCGGCGTATATTTCCTGAAGGTTGCCGATGACCGCCGATGCCCGGCCCTCACCACTGACCCGCGTGCTGGACATTCTGTTCGGGAAATCTCTCACGCATGAGCAAAGGCGGCGGTTCGAGGCGTCCCGGCCGCCGAAAGCGATCGAGAGAGCCTATGGCGTCCTGTACCTGGCCTCTTTCCTCGCGGTACTGACGGTCTTTCTCTGGGGCTACGGCTGGTTGCCGTTCGTCGATTCCCGGCTCGACAAGGGGTGGTTCTGGCCGGTCTTCGGCGTCAACGTCCTGTTGAGGTTAGGGTGGGAGCAAGTCACAGGTTTTTACGAACGCCGCGCGAGGGCCGGTGAGGCTTTGAAGGCGGCATCCCCGGAATGAAGATCGGCATCGTCAACGCCAGTTCGCGCTTCAACCGGGAGCGGGCGGACGCCGTGCATGCATGGCTGGAGACCCATGTGCCGGACGGCGCGATCAAGGCCGTGTTCCACCCGGCCAGCTTCGGCAAGCACGGGCATTTCGGCGGCGACGACGCCAGCCGGGCGGCGGCCTTCGTCGAATACGCCAACGATCCGCGGCTGGACGCGGTGTGGTTCGCGCGCGGCGGCTACGGCTCGTGCCGGATCGCCGAGGCGGTGCTGCCGCAGCTGACCGATGTGGCGCGCGCGAAGCGGTATCTCGGCTATTCCGACGCGGGCACCCTGCTGGCCGGACTGTACAAGGCGGGTTTCCCGCATGTGGCCCACGGGCCGATGGCCTCGGACGCGGTGCGCAATGACGCGACGGCGTGGCGGGCGCTGAACTGGCTGAAGCGCGGCGACCCGGCCTCGTGGGAGCCGACCCTGCACGAGGACCCGCGCCCCGCCGTCGCCTTCAATCTGAGCATTCTCGACGCCCTGGTCGGAACGGCCTTGGAGCCGGACCTGACCGGCCATGTGCTGATGCTGGAGGACGTGTCGGAGCCGCTGTACCGCGTCGACCGGATGATGTTCCACCTGACCGGCCAGGCCTCGATCCGCAGGGTGGCGGGCATCCGGCTGGGGCGCATTTCGGACATCGTCGAGAACGATCCCGACTTCGGCCTGACCCCCGAGGAGATTGTCCGCTACTGGTGCCAGCGGTCGGGCATTCCCTTCCTCGGCGCGGCGGACATCGGCCACGACCGCGACAACAAGGTCGTGCCGTTCGGGCCCCGCCAGGCGTGACAGCGGCGACGCTGGCGCGAGGCCCTGCGCCACGCCATGTTCGAGGCGCATGAACCGTCGCAACCTCCTCTTCCGCGCCGCGGGGCTGGCCGCCGTCGTCGGCGGCGCCTGGTGGGCCCGCGAGACCCTGTTCTGGCCGGCGCCGGACCTGGCGTTCGCGCAAGGCGGCGCCACGCCGTGGCTGCCCTATGCCCGGCGGGCCAATGTGCCGACGGTGAAGGTCCGCGTCGACGGGCGTGAGATCATCGCCCTGATCGATACGGGGGCGCAGTATTCGGTCATCGACCGGCGTCTGGTCGAGGCCCTGCCGCCGCAGCGCCGGTCGCTGTTCGACATGCCGATGGTCGCCTATGGCGTCGGCGGCGGCAGCCAGATGGGACGCGGCACGACCGTCGACGTCTCCCTGCCGGGCCTGGCGATCGGCAAGCTGCGGGCTGCGATCCTCGACCTGGGGCCGCTGGCCTCCGCGGACGGGCTGAACACCCCCCTGATCCTCGGCCGGGACGTGCTGGAGCATCTGGTGCTGGCGCTCGACCCGGCCCGGCGGCATGTGCGGCTGATCGCCCGCGACGCCTTCGTGCGCCCGCCTGATCTCGCCCCGGCGGAAGTTCGGCGCTCCGGCGGCGGCCTCGTCGCCGAGGTCACCATCGAGGGGGTCGTGGTCAGCGCGGTGGTCGACACCGGCGCCTCGTCCCTTCTGGCCCTCGACACGGCGACGGCCCGGACGGCGGGACTTCTGGACGGCCGGCCGCAGGTAGTCGGGACCAGCCTGGTGCTGGGCGGGTCGATGCGGGCCGCCGTGCTTGAGGCGCGCACGGTGACGTTCGCCGATCATCTGTACCGGCGGGTCCAGGTCGGCGTGTTCGACCAGCCGCCGCTGCCGAATTTCCCCGGCGCCCTGGTCGGGATGGAGGCTTTCGCCGGCCGTCGGGTCGCACTGGATCTCGGGGCCGGGACGCTGCACGTGTCCCAGCCGCTGGACCTGACGGTGGGCTGAGCCTCAGAGGCCCGAGAAGGTGTCGCAGGTGGCCGGATCGCCGGACTGGTAGCCGCGCCGCAGCCATTCCATGCGCTGGGCCGAGGAGCCGTGGGTGAAGCCCTCGGGCACGACCCGGCCGCCCTGACGCCGCTGCAGGGTGTCGTCGCCGATGGCCGAGGCGGTGCGCAGCCCCGCCTCGAGATCCCCGGCTTCCAGCGCCACGGCGCCGTTCGAGGCGGCGGCGGCGTTGGCGGCCCAGACGCCGGCGTAGCAGTCGGCCTGCAGCTCGAGGGCGACCGAATACTGATTGGCCTCGGCCTGTCCGGCGGCCCGCTGCTGGGCGCGCTGCACCTGCTGCGAGGTTCCCATCAAGGTCTGGACGTGGTGGCCGTATTCGTGGGCGATGACATAGGCGCGGGCGAAGTCGGCGTCAGCGGCGCCGAGCTGGGTCTCCATCTGCCGCCAGAAGGACAGGTCGAGATACACCCGCCGGTCGCTGGGGCAGTAGAAAGGCCCCATGGCCGACTGGCCGAAGCCGCAGCCGGTCGAGGTGCCCTGCTCGTAGAGGACGACGGTCGGAGGCTGGTAGCCCTGAAGCTGGGTCTTCCAGACGTCGTCGACATTGGCGCCGATGACATCGACGAAGGCGCCGGCCTGGTCCTCGGGACTGCCTTCGACGCCCTGTTCCGAGCTGCCGACCCCGCCGAGCTGGCTGGTGATCTGCTGGGTGGTCTGGGGGTCGATGCCGAAGACGAAATAGCCGATGGCCGCCAGGACGAGGGCGCCGATGCCGCCGCCGGCGATGCCCGCGCCGCCCATGCCGCGCCGGTCCTCGATATTGCCGCCGCGTCTTCCGCCCTGCCAGCGCATGATCCGTTCCCTCGTCCCTGAGATGAAAGCCAAGCAGGAACGCGGTCGTCGGGGAAGGGATGCAGGCCGAAAAAGGTCTAGCGGGCCGGGCGGTCCAGCCAGGCGTCGATCTGGCCGACTCCGGCGGCCGTGGCGCGGCGGCGTTCCGTGGCGGCTTCGCGCAGCGCGCGCTCTTCCTCCGGCGACCGGAGCGGGCGGTACGCCGGCGCCGGCAGGAGTTCGGACTGGCGGGCCGCCTCGATCTCGAGCCGGATCAGCCGGGTTTCGAGCTGGAGCTGGCGGGCGAAGGCTTGGCGCTGGTCGGCCTGGGCGCGCAGGCGGTCGATCTCGTAGCGGTGCTGGTCGGCCTGATAGCGGTGGGGGTCGACGGTCGGGCCGGCGGCCGGCGGCCACGACTGGGCCTGGGCCGAACCGGCGGCGGCGAGGGCGGCGACAGCGAGCAGGGCGCGGGCGGCGGTCATGACCGGAATATGGGCCGGGCGCCGCGGATCGCCAAGCGCGGCCGTCAGGCCCCAGCGAGCGTCCAGACCCGGGTGCGCTTGACGGCGGAGTCCTCGAGCTCGCGGGTGGTCGGGACTTCGTATTCGGCCAGCAGATCGAGTCCGGATTTCGGAAAGTAGGTCCGCAGCGGATCGCCGACGAGGACGCGGACGCCGCGGCCCGAGGCTTCGGTCAGCCAGGCGAGCACCCGCTCCGCCATCGGCCGTTCGTAGAAGACGTCGCCGGCGCAGATGACGTCCACGTCGGGCGGCGGGGCGTCGAGCAGGTCGGCGTCGGTGAAGTCGAGGGCCACGCCGTTGGCTGCGCCGTTCAGGGCGACGGCGGCGGCGCAGAAGGGATCGATGTCGGCGCACAGGGCGGAGGCCGCCCTGGCCTTCATCGCGGCCACGCCGACGAGACCGGAGCCGGCGGCGAAGTCGAGCACGCGCTTGCCGGCGACCTCGTGCGGATTGTCGAGCAGCCATCGCGCCAGGCCCTGGCCGCCGGCCCAGGCGAAGGCCCAGAACGGCGGCGGCAGGCCGAGGTCGCCGAGCTCCTCCTCGGTCAGCCGCCAGAGGGGGGTGATCTCGTCGGCCAGCCAGAGCGAAATGCCCGGGGCGTGCGGCACGGGCTGGAGGCGGGTGTTGGCGAGGACGAAGGCGGAGGGGTCGGCGATCACGGAGCCCCGCTGGCGGATCGCAGCACCTCGAGATAGCCGCTCGCCACTTCCATCCGCCGGCCCTGCGGCTTGCTTCGAACCGCCCGGTGCAGGGCGGGGAGCTTCCAGCAGGGGACGTGCATGAAGAGGTGGTGCTCGGCGTGGAAATTGACCCAGTAGGGGGCGATGAAGGCGCGCTCCCACCAGGCGGCGCGGGTGGTGCGGGCCGCGCGGAAGGCGTCCGTGGCCGAGCCCTCGACGCAGGCGTGCTCGGCGATGTTGCGCAGCCGGGTGACCATCGGGAACCAGGTGGCCAGAGGCAGCAGCCACAGGACGAAATACGCCCACCAGACTCCCGCCAGCACGGCGGCCGCGAGCAGGGCGGCGTTGACCAGCAGGAAGGGGGCGACGCTGCGGCCGGTGACGACGGCGCCCTCGGCGAGGTCCTCGTCGCGGCCCCGGCGGAAGGCGTCGAACAGGTAGAGGACCCTTTGCTTGAAGAAGGTCTGGCCGGTCAGGTCGCGGACGATCTTGCGGCGCAGCGAGGCGCGGGTGACCGGGAAGGGGGCGGACAGGACCAGATCGGGATCCTCGGCCTGCTGGGCGTATTTGTGGTGGCTGAGGTGGTAGGGCCGGTAGAGGCTCAGCGAGGCGCCGACGGGGACGGCGCAGAGCCAGTGGCCGAGGACGTCGTTCAGCCGGCCATGGGGCGACAGGCCGCCGTGCGCCGCCTCGTGCATCAGGATGGCGAGACCCAGCTGGCGCGTGCCGATGACGGCGACGCAGAGGGGGATCAGGATCGGCCAGACCACCCCGGCGGCGACCGCGATCAGGATCACGCCCCAGCAGTGCAGGACCAGCAGAGGGCCGACCCAGGCGCGGCGCGTCTGGAACGGCGCCCACTCCTCGGGGCTGAACAGGTCGGTCGGACGGGCGCGGGGCGCGGCGGGCATGGGCGGAAGGATACGCCCCGGACCGGTCCCCGGAAAGCGGCGCGGCCGGCGAGAGAGTGTGTCAGGCAGGGCTGACGAAAAGTCAGGTTGACATGACAAAATCCGGATGTAAGGTAAGCATGACTTCACGTCAGGAGGACTTGTCATGCTCGGCATCGCGAAAACACAGACATCGGCCAACCGACGCTATGTCGTCCGGACCATGGCCTTCATGAGCGGCTATGTCGCGATCAATGTGGCGGCCATCTTCGGCGCCTTCGACGACATCGCCTCGCCGGTCGCGGCCTGGGCCCTGGCGCTGTCGGTGTCCGCGCCGGTGGTCGGACAGATTTGGGCGACGCTGTCGCTGATGCGGGAGTCCGACGAGTTCGTCCGGGCGGTCACCGCCAAACAATTCATCCTCGCCTCGGGCCTGGCCATGGCCATCGCCAGCGTCTGGGGGTTCGGCGAGAGCTACGCCGACGCCTATCATATCCCCGCCTGGATCATCTATCCGCTGTTCTGGGCCTGCTTCGGCCTGGTGGCGCCGTTCGTCAGGAGCAGCCGATGAAGAACCGGCTGAAACTGCTCCGCGTGGAACGCGGCTGGACCCAGGAGCAGCTGGGTCAGGCCCTGGGCGTGTCGCGGCAGGCCGTGAACGCACTGGAGACCGAGAAACACGATCCGTCGCTGGACCTCGCCTACCGGATCGCCGTGCTGTTCGCGCGGCCGGTGGAAGAGGTTTTCGAGAACCCCCACGCCTGACGCCGTCAGGCTCAATCCAAGGACATCTCCGATGCTGCATCTTCGTCACTTCGTGGCGCGCTCGACCCTGCGCGCAGTGTGCCTGGCCTCTGCGTCATTATTGGTCGCAGGCGCCGCGGTCCTCGCCGTGCGGGCCGAGGCGGCGCCGGTCGCCGTCGCCGCCCAGACCGCCTTCGCTTCGAACCGGTTGTCGGTCGAGGTCGTGGGCCGGGGGCCGGACGTGATCCTGATCCCGGGCTACGCCTCCTCGCGGGAGGTGTGGCGGGCCGAGGCGACCCGGCTGGCGGCGACCCACCGGGTGCACCTGGTGCAGCTGGCCGGGTTCGCGGGCGAGCCGTGGACGCACGGGGACGGGCCGTTCCTCGAGCCGATGATCGGGGAGCTGGCCCGCTATGTCCGCGAGAGCCGGCTGGAGCGGCCGGCGGTGATCGGCCATTCGATGGGCGGGCTGACCGGCCTGCTGCTGGCCCAGGGCCATCCCGATCTGGTCGGCCGGGTGATGAGCGTCGACAGCCTGCCGTTCTTCAGCGCCCTGTTCGGGCCGACGGCGACGGCGGAGACGGCCCGGCCGTTCGCCGACCGGGCGGCGGCGTCCATCCTCGCCGCGGACGAGGCGGGCTTCGGGGCGCAGCAGGGCCAGACGGCGATCGGCCTGGCCCGGGATCCGGCGACGCGCGAGGCCATGGTCGAATGGTCGCTGGCCTCGGACCGGCGGGCGCTGGCGACGGCGATCCGCGAGGTGATGACCACCGACGCCCGGCCGGGGCTGGCGGCGATGACCACGCCGCTGTGGGCGGTCTACGCCTCGGACGCCGACGGCGGGGCGCCGGCGGCCATGGCCGATGGGATGTGGGGCCGGGAGTACGCCACCCTGCCGGGGGTCAAGCTGGTCCGGGTCGACGGTTCGCGCCATTTCATCATGGCCGACCAGCCGGACCGGTTCGCCGACCTGGTCGATCAGTTCCTGGCCGACTGACCCAGACCGGCGAGGCCGGCGTTGCCCGGCAGGCGGCAGGCGGTGATGACGCGTTCGCGCCGTCCCGCCTGTCCCTCGTCGGGGGCCAGGTCGAGGCAGTCGACGACCTGGATCGGATCGGTGTCGGCGATGATGACGCCGCCGCCCTCGACGCAGTCGATCTCGATCAGGTCGCCGCCGTCGCGGGTGCGGCCGACCACGGCGGCCTCGGCGACCGCGCAGACGAGGCCGGCGCGGGCGACGGCGGCCGTCGCCAGCTCGCGGGCGGGCGCGGTCGATCGCGGCGCAGGCGGTTGGTTGCGGCCGTAGTTCATCTCCTCGCGGGAGGAGGGGATGCGGCTGGGCGTCTCGGCCGTCACCCCGTACTGGCCGGGGCTGTAGATGCGGATGCCTTCAGGCTGCCGCAGGGGGGTCGGGGTCTGGGCCACGACCGGCCCGGCGAGACCGGCCAGGCAAAGGACGAGGAGCGCGCGCATCAGTCTGTCTCCGCAGGGGTTGGGGCAGCGTCGCCGGCCCGGGTCAGCTGGCCGCCGAACTCGCCGGCGTAGGCGGTGGCCAGCAGCGAGCGGAACACGGTGGCGGGAATGGCGAGTTCGTAGCCGCCCTCGACATAGGGGCCGGCCTGGTAGGGGCCGATCAGGAAGGTCAGGCCGGCGGCCTTGCCGGTCGCGTCGCCCGGAGACAGGACGAAGGGCGTCGACGCCACGCGCGGGCAGGCGAAGGGCTTGCTGTCGAAGGTGATCGAGGCGCCGTCCGGCACGCGGGCGCGCTTGGCGGTGTTCAGGGCCGAGCACAGGGCCTGGTCGAGGGCGGTCAGGTCGGCGCCTTTGCGGAACAGGTCGGCGAGGCCGATCTGGCGCTTGAGCGCCTTGTCCCAGAGGATGCCGCTGGTCAGGGTGTTGGGATGGGCGCCGCCGGAATAGTCGAAGGAGGTCCGCTTCAGGCTGAACAGTTTGGCGGTCTCGGCTGCGGCGGTGAGGGTGACGGTGTTCTCGTATTTCGGCCGGTCGGTCGCGGCGCCCGCCTCGGTCAGTTCGCCCTGCGCGCCCTCGGCGAACTGCTTCAGCTTGCGCACCTCCTCGGCGTAGAGGCGGGCGTGCAGGTCGGGATGGGCCTTCAGCTCGGCGGGCAGGGTCAGGCTGACGTCGGCGTATTGCGTCTTCGACTCATAGCCCGCAGGGGCGGCGGCGTCGGCCGGGGTGATCAGGGCGTTGGGGTCGGACGTCGCGGCGGCGGGGGTCTCCGGCTCGCGCTCGCGGTTGCAGGCGGCGAGGGTCGCGGCCACGGCGGCGGTCAGGAGCAGGAAGCGAAGCGGGCGGGCCATGCGGGTGTCCTTCAAAGCGGAAACTGAACCGAGCCGAGAATGATGGCGAGAAACAGGATGAGGCCGGCGTCACGATTGGACCGGAACAGCCGGAGCGCAAGGGCCGGGTCGTCGGGCCGAACGTCGCGGGCCTGCCGGAACAGGTGGGCGGCGAAGGGCAGCAGGGCGACGTAGAACAGCGGGCCGAGGCCGGCGGCCGCGCCGGCGGCGACGGTCAGGAGGACGGTCAGGAGGTAGAAGACGCCGACGCCGCGCCGGACGTTCGGGCCGAGGCGGCGGGCCGAGGATTTCACCCCGACCATGGCGTCGTCCTCGATGTCCTGCAGGGCGTAGATGGTGTCGTAGCCGAGGGTCCAGAAGACGGCGCCGAGGTAGAGGAGGAGGGCGGAAAGGGCGATGTGGCCATGAGTATCGGCGGAGGCGACGAGGAACCCTTGTCCGGCCGCCTCCAGACTTCGGAACCAGGCCCACAGCAGGAACGGCAGCCCGCCGACGGCCGCCGCGAAGCCCATCAGGACGCCCCAGTTGAAGGTCAGGCCGAGCCAGGCCTGCGGCCACCAGGTGATCCGCTTCATGAAGGGGTAGACGGCGACGAGGATGAGGGAGGCGACGCCGAGCAAGATGGCGGTCGCGTTCAGGGTCAGCAGGATCAGCAGGCTGACGAGGCTGCAGCCGATCACGAAGGTCCAGGCCTGTTTGACGCTGATGCGGCCGGAGGGGATGGGGCGCAGGGCGGTGCGGGCCACCCGGGCGTCGATGTCGCGGTCGACGATGTCGTTGAAGGCGCAGCCGGCGGCGCGCATCAGACAGGCGCCGACGGCGAAGCCGAGGAACAGCCAGGCGTCGTAGAGGTCGGGCGCTCTTCGGTACTGGCCCAGCGCCAGGGCGATGCCCTGCCAGCCGGGCAGGAGCAGCAGCCAGATGCCGATCGGCCGGTCGAAGCGGCCGAGTTTGAGCCAGGGCTTGAGGCCCTCCGGCGCATGGCGGTCCACCCAGTTCGAACCGGCGTCGGGAAGCGGGGCGGAGGTCATGGCAGAGGTTCTAGCGGGTTCCGGGGGCGGGGGGGAAGGCGAGGCGGCAGGCAGCGGGCAGCAGGCAGCAGGCGTGACTCGGCGCCGCGTCCGGCCGGCGCGGTGAAGGGAAGGCGTGCGGAGCGCCGGACCGGAGCCCGGAGTTCGTTGTGAGTTACCGTTTCGACTCCGTACTGACGCTCCGCGCGGAGATTTTCCGGGAGCTTGCGTCGGGTGGCGCTCTTAACGCCTTACCGCAGCGCCTCCGGCGGGCGGGCCGTGCTTGCGACACGGGCCCCGGACCGGGCGAGTATCCCCCTCGCCCCTGACGTCCGACCTCCTCGATCAGACCCCGGGCGTGCGCCTGCCTTGCTCCCGGATCAAGTCCGGGATGACGAAGACAGGCCGGAACCGGGCCCCCGCTTCTCCACATCCCGCCGCCAGATCACGCAAGGCCTCTGCGCCTCCCTTGCGACGGGACGGACCGATTGTCCCACGGCTTCGCCCCCAGGCGGGTTCAGGACGCTGAGGCGGGAGGGATGTCGTGCGGAAACAGTGAGTTGGCCGCTGAAAGTTTGATGGCTGCGCATGAACTTGCAGCGCAGCAATTGGCCACTGAGCGCCCCCTTCCCCCCTTGATGGGGGAAGGGTCGGGGTTGGGGGTGACAGCCTGTCCGGATGAAGCGCCGTCCGAGCCATCTGCTCTGACCACCTTCACCCCCATCCCAACCCTTCCCCCATCAAGGGGGAAGGGCTCAAAGGGCCGCCGCTGCTCGTCAGGGCCTTCCCACCACGGCGTCCACCGAGTTGGTGGTGACGGGGTGGTAGCCGGGGCGGGCGCGGGCGTAGAGCGGGGTGGCGATGGAGCGGCCCCAGTCGCCTTCGGCCCAGAGGCTCTCGAACAGGGGCAGGACGAATTTGCGCCGGCCCATGGTGGTGAGGAATTTCTCCAGCGTCGGGACGGCGGGCTGGTAGCGGTGCTGGACGGCGATCTGCAGCCAGGAATACAGCACCTCGGCGTTGCCTTCCTCGCGCAGGTTCAGGGTCGCCTCGAGGTCGGCGAGCTGGGCCTCCGTCAGCCAGTCGGCGCCCTCGCGCCGGTTTTCGGGACGCCAGGCGAGGAAGCGCTGGCGTTCCTGGGTCGACCAGCCGGACCACGGGATGGCCGAGGCCGGACCCCTGTCGGCGAAGAAGGCGCGGGCGGCGGCGTCGACGGGGACGAAGGCGTCCGACACCGGCGGGACCCAGTTGGACGGCATGCCGGGCTGATAGATCCAGGCGTCCATCATCAGCTGGCGTTCCAGCTCGGGCGTCGTGACCAGATGGGTGCGGATGTCCTCGAGGAAGCGCTCGGTGGTCATCGGCCGGAAGGCGTTGCGCTCGAAATAGCCCTTGAGCCAGACGTCGAACCGCTCGCGGCCGACGACGCGCTCGATGGTGCGCAGGAAGGCGGCGCCCTTCTCATAAGCGACGTCGGTCAGGCCTTCGTCGGGATCGCGGCCGGCGAGCTCCAGCTTGAGCCGGGTGTCGGCGGGCGGCAGGTCGGCGAGGGTGGACTGGAGGTCGCCCCAGCCGAGCGACTGCAGCATCAGGGCGCGCTCGGGGCCGTAGACGGCCTCCATGATGCGGTTCTCGAAATAGACGGTGAAGCCCTCGTTGAGCCAGAAGTCGGCCCAGGTGGCGTTGGTCACCAGATTGCCCGACCAGCTGTGGGCCAGCTCGTGCGCGACCAGGGAGACCAGCGAGCGGTCGCCGGCGATGATGGTCGGGGTGGCGAAGGTCAGGCGCGGGTTCTCCATGCCGCCGAAGGGAAAGGAGGGCGGCAGGACGAGGATGTCGTAGCGACCCCAGCGGTAGGGGCCGTAGAGGCGCTCGGCCACGTCGACCATCTCGGCGGTGGGGATCAGTTCGTCATGGGCGTCGTGGAGCATCGACGGCTCGGTCCAGACCCCGGTGCGCTCGTCGATGGCCTCGAAGGCGACGTCGCCGACGCCGATGGCGATCAGATAGGGCGGCACCGGATTGGGCTCGTTGAAGCGCCAGGCGGTCAGGCCCGGGCCGGCCGGCTGCCCGCCGCCGACGGCCTCGGCGCTCATCACCGGCTTGAGGTCGGAGGGGGCGACGATGCGGGCGTCCCAGGTCTGGCGGATGCCCGGGCTGTCCTGGGTCGGGACCCAGGTGCGGGTCAGGATCGCCTGGCCCTGGCTGAACATATAGGGCTTCTGGCCGCCGGCGGTCTGGGCCGGGGTCAGCCACTGCAGGGCGGCGGCGTCGGGCCGGGTGGCGTAGCGGATGACGATGCGCCGGCGCTCGCCGGGGGCGAAGGCGGGGAAGCGGATGGTCAGGGGCTGGCCGAGAATGGGGTCGTTGGGGCCGGTCTCGAACTGCAGCGGGGCGCCCGCCGCGTCGCGGACGTCCCGGATGTCGAGGTTGCGGACGTCGAGGATGATCTCGTTGGCGCCGGGCTCGGCGGTGACGTCCAGGGCGGCCGTGCCCGCCAGGGTCTTGGCCTGGAAGTCGGCGGCGAGGTCGAGGGAGACGTGGGTGACGCGGGCGATCTCGGGCCGGGCGTACGAATGGATGTCGCGGACGTAGTCGGCCGGGGCGATCGCCGGGGCGGCGGCCGGCGCCGTGTCGGAGCCCGGCAGGTTCATGGCGGCGCAGCCTCCGAGCGCGGCGGCGAGGGCGAGGGCGGATACGAGGCCGAACTTGCGGATCATCGGGGGCGTCCTTGTGCGATTGTCGGCGGGACAACGCCTCGGACGGCCGGAAAGATCAACCCCCCGGCCGCGCCCCCGGTCAGCCGCCGGTCGGGATGGGGGCCAGATGGCGGGCCTTGAACAGGCGGCCGCGCTCGGCGACGAGCACGAAGCCGAGGGCGGCCAGGCCCATGACCGCCATGCCCAGGGCCATGGGGGCGACCGAGCCGTTGAACTGCTGGCCGATCAGGAAGCCGAGGGTCGAACCGACGGTGGTCGAGATGAAGCCCTGGGCCGAGGAGGCGGTGCCGGCGATATGGCCCATGGGCTCCATGGCCATGGAGCCGAAATTGCCGGCGATCAGGCCGAAGCAGAACATGGTCAGGCCCTGCAGGACGGCGAAGGTCCAGATCGTCTCGTGGCCGGACAGGGCCACGGCGGAGTGGATCACGGCCATGACGATGAAGCCGAGCAGGGCGGTGTGCGAGATCAGCCGCGAGCCGAGCTTCTCCACCAGGCGGGCGTTCAGAAGCGAGGCCACGGCGATGCCGCCGGCGACCAGGGCGAAGACGGTGGTGAACAGGCCCGGGGCCTCGAAGACGTCGAAGAAGATCTGCTGGCTGGAGTTGATGAAGCCGAACAGGGCCCCGGTGATGCAGGTCATGGCCAGGGTGTAGCCGATGGCCTGGCGGTGGGTGACGGCCTGCCGGAAGGCGCCGGCGATGCGGACGACCTGGATCGGCATGCGGTTTTCCGGATGCAGGGTCTCGGGCAGGCGGATCGCGGCCCAGACCATGAAGGCGCCGCCGGCGAGGGCGAGGACGCCGAAGATCCACGGCCACGGGGCGACGGTCAGGACCAGCTGGCCGAGCGTCGGGGCGATGATGGGAATGCCGAGAAAGACGAGGAAGCTGAGCGACATCACCCGGGCCATGGTCCGGCCGCTGTAGCGATCACGCACGATGGAGACGGCTAGCACGCGCAGGGCGGCGGCCCCGAGGCCGGTGGCGACGCGGGCGGCGATCAGCAGTTCGAAGGTCGGGGCGAAGGCGGCGAGCACGCTGAACAGGACATAGAGCGTCAGGCCGGCCATCAGCACCGGCTTGCGGCCATAGCGGTCGGCGAGCGGGCCGTAGATCAGCTGGGCCGTGCCGAAGCCGAGCAGATAGGCGGTGATGATCCACTGGCGGCTGTTCTCCTCGACCACGCCGAGGGCGTCGCCGATGGACGGCAGGGCGGGCAGCATGGCGTCGATGGCGAGGGCGTTGAGCGCCATCATCATGGCGATCAGGGCCACGAATTCGGGAAAGCCGGGCCCCTTGCGGGCGGAGGGGACGGCGTCGGCGGAGGTCATCGAGGCCAGATGCGGACGTCGGCGCGGCGGCGCAAGCGCCGGGGCTTGAAATAACGGCGGCGAAACGTGAAGTGAGCGGCCTGATCAGAGGGCCCTTCCATGACCGACTTCCCCGTCACCGTGTTCCACAACCCCGCCTGCGGCACCTCGCGCAATGTGGTGGCCATGGTCGAGGCGGCCGGCTACCGGCCCGAGGTGGTCGAATATCTGAAGGCCGGCTGGGGCGCCGACCAGCTGCGCGCACTGTTCGCCCGGGCCGGGATCACGCCGCGCGAGGCGCTGCGGGAGAAGGCTTCGCCGGCCGCCGAACTGGGACTGCTGGAAGATGGCGTCAGCGACGAGGCGATCCTGGCGGCCATGGTCGAGCATCCGATCCTGGTTAATCGCCCGATCGTGACCACGCCCAACGGCGCGGCCCTGTGCCGGCCGTCGGAGGCGGTCTACGACCTGCTAGACCGGACCCCGGACGGCTTCGTCAAGGAAGACGGGGAGCGGGTGAAGGGCTGACGCCCCTCAGAGGCCCAGGGCGGCGCGGATGTCGCGCCAGTCGATGTATTTGAAATTCTGGGTCCCGGCGTCGTTGACGTCGTCCTGGACCACGACGAGGCCTTCGGGGAAGGCCTCGCCGACGGGGCCGCCGAGGGCGTCGACGCCGTCGGTGCCGGTGACCCGGTCGACCGCCCCGGCCTCGACCATGAAGCGGCCGGCGTAGACCGGCTGCGGGCCGTCGATGCGCCAGACCGGGAAGGTCGAATCGCCCTGGCTGGAGCCGATCAGATAGCGGGCCGGGCCGTCCTCGAGGATGGCCAGCCCCTCGGCGTCGGCGACCAGCACGCCCGGCGCGATGGGCTGCACCAGGGCGCGGCCGTCGCCGGCGGCGGGGTCGAGACGGTAGCGCCACACCCCGACATTCTCCTCGGCGATGTAGAGGGCGTCGGTGGCCTCGTCGGCGGCGCAGCCCTCGGAGATCGTGCCGATCCCGAAGCGACGGAGCTCGCGGGCGGCCGGGCGGCCGGCGGCGTCGACGGTGAGCAGGAACTGGCGGACCTCGCCCTCGTGGCCGACGAGGATGGCGTGGACCTCGGCTCCGCGGCGGGCGAAGCAGAAGCCGTAGGGCTCGACCACGTCGGAGGTGATCGCGCCCCAGGGGCGGACGCCGGCCTCGCTCGCCGGGTCAAACAGATACAGGGCGACGCCGGTCTTGCCCGGGGTGCGGTCGCTGGCGCCGAGCACCACCTGCGGCCGGCCGCCGACCGACAGGCCCGCGGTCAGGTCGACGTTGTTGAGCAGGCGGCGACGCCTTCGACAGCGGCGCCGCGGAGGATCCGGAGACGCGCGTCGTCCTCCAGATCGCCCGCATCACCGGCCGCCTCCCGCCCGCCAAACGCGCCGTTCTGGTCGCCCTGGCGAGGGAGTTGGGCCGGCCGTAGGGGGGCGGTCGACGGCGTCGGCGCGCGGCAAACTCGCCCATGGCCTGAACCTGCGCCGTGCTGAACCGTTGCCTATGCGCTCGTCCTCCGCGCCTTCCGCCATCCCTGCCTCGCCGGTAGCGATTGATTCACCCCGATGCGGCATTTTGAGAGGGGGCGTAGACGCGGAGTTCTGACGTCCCATGACCGCAAGCCGCATTCTGATCGCCGACGACGATCCCCTGCTGCGGTCCCTCCTGGTGCACAGGCTGACCGCGGACGGGCATGACGTTCTGGTCGCCGGGGACGGCGCCCAGGCGCTGGCCTCGATCGCGGAACAGAAGCCCGACCTGATCGTCCTCGACGCCCTGATGCCGATCATGGACGGCTTCGAGGTCCTGCGCCGGCTGAAGGCGGACGGGCTCTCCACCGCGCCCATCATCATGCTCACGGCGCTGAAGCGCGAGCAGGACATCGTCGGCGCCCTCCAGCTCGGCGCCGCGGACTATCTGGTGAAGCCCTTCATCCCGGACGAACTGAGCGAGCGGGTGCGTCGGCTGCTGCGGGCGGCGCCCCTTCAGACCCGGGAGGATGGCGATGATCGCAATCGCGCCTGAGCTCCCCGCCGTCGTTCAGGCCGATCCGCAGGCCCTCTACGAGGCCGCGGTGGCGGACCGCCGGGCGGGTCGCCCGGCCGACGCCGTCGCCAAGCTGGACGTGGTGCTGGCGGCCCGACCCGACGACCTCGACGCCCGGCTGAACCTGGGTCTGGCCTTGCTGGCGCTCGACCGGCTGGAGGAGGCCGAAGCGGCCTTCGCGGCCGTTCTGGCCCGCGCGCCGGCCTATGCCGACGCCCGGACCGGCCTGGCCCGGGTCGCCCAGCGACGCGGCGATCTGGCGACTGCACGCCGGGAGGCGGCCGAGGCCGTCCGGCTGGCCCCGGGAGACGCCGAGGCGGCCGCCCTGGCCCGGACGCTGGCCGAGCCGCCGCGATGGCGTCTGGATGTCGGCGTGGCGCGCAGCGAACTCTCGGGCGGCCTTCCGGACTGGTCCGAGGCGCGCGTCGCGGTGGCGGGCGCCCTCTCCGACCGCTGGAGCGCCACCCTCGCGGTCGAGGCGACCGAACGGTTCGACAACCGAGACACCTATGTCGAGGCGCGTCTGGACCGACGGTTCCGGCGCGGCGGAGCCTACGTCCTGCTCGGCGGCGCGCCGGACGCGGACTATCGGCCCGAACTGATGTTGGGCGTCGGCGGGCAGGCGCGCCTGACGGACCGGTTGTCGGCCACCCTCGACGCCTCTACGGCCCGCTATCCGACCGGCACGGTGACCGCGGTCCAGCCCGGAGTGGCCGTTGAGGTCCTGCCCGAGAGGCTGCAGCTGGCGGCCCGATGGATCGTCGTCCGCGACGAGAGCGGGGAGCATCGCCAGGGCTGGACGGTCCAGTCGCGCTGGCAGGCCACCCCCCGCCTCGGACTGCGGCTCGGCTATGCCGACGCCCCTGAAAGCTCGGAAGGGGTGACCGTCGACGTGGCGGCCTGGAGCGTCGGCGCCGACATCGACGTCACCGATCGTCTGAGGTTGCGCATCGGCGCGGTGTCCGAGGATCGCGGCGCCTATGACCGGCGCGAAGCCACCGTCGGGTTCGGCCTGCGCTTCTGATGGAAGGCTTGCTGCTCCTGTGGTGGACGTCGATCGTGCTGGTCCTGGCGGCCCTCGCCTGGATATCCGCCCTGGTCGTCGGCCGCCTGTTCCGGGAGCAAAGGGACGCGCGACGCGGCCGTGACCGCGACCGGGCCTGCGACGCCTTTCTTGACGTCATGAACGGGGCGGGGGACGCCCTGGGACGACTGCGCGGCGTCGACCATAGAGCGCGGGTGATGGGGGAGGCCCTGCTCGAACTGCTGGCCATGGTCCGGGGGGGCGAGCGGGAAAGGCTGCTGGAGGCCCTGCAGTCGATCAAGATGGACCAACGATTCCGCCGCCGCCTGTTCCGGGGCGGCATCGCCGGCCGGATGGTGGCGGCGGAGACGCTGTCGCACTTTCCGGGCCCGGAGACGGTCGAGGCCCTGAAGGCGGCGCTGGCCCGGACGCGCCACGGGAATCTGCGGGTGGCCCTGATGCGATCGCTGATCGAGCTCGACGCCGCCCCGCCGCTGGCCGAGGTTCTGCAAGAGGTCCACCGCAGCCGGGGGTCGGACTCCCTGCTCTATCTCCCCTTGATGCGCCGGCTGGTGAACGGCGACACCCGGGCCGCCCTCCACGCCTTCGGCGACCCCGCGACGCCGCCGAAGGCGCGGGTGATCCTGGCCGAGGCGCTGGGCGCCAGCGGGGATTTCCGGGCCCTTCAGCCCCTTTGCATCGGCGCCACGGCGCCTGACGTGGAGCTGAGGATCGCTTCCGTGCGCGGCCTCGCCGCCATGGGCCACCCGGCCGCCGAGCCCCGCATCCTCGCGGCCCTTGAGGATCCCGTGTGGATGGTGCGGTCGGCCGCCTGCGAGGCCGCCGGGCGGATCGGGCTGAAGGCGGCCGTTCCGTTGCTCATCACCCAGCTGTCGGACCCCGTCTGGTGGGTTCGTTTCCGCGCCGGCGAAGCCTTGTCGGCCCTGGGCGCCTCGGGTCTGAAAGGTCTGCGGGCGGCGGCGGCCGGGCAGGGCGATCTGCCGCGAAGGGCCGCGTCGCTGGCGCTGGCGGAACGCGGCCTGGCGCAGGCGGCCGCATGAGCGCCCTGATACTGCACTGGCTGGCGGTGCTGGCCCAGTCGATCGCGATCTTCGTCATCGTGACCGGCCTGCTGCAGAACCTCGTCTATCTGGTCCAGCTGGGTCTGGCGGCGGCGGCGCTGATCCAGACGCCGCCAACGCCGTCGGGCGGCCTGCTCTGGCGGCGCTACGCAGACGCCTCGCCGCCCATCGCCCTGCTGGCGCCCGCCTATAACGAGGCCCTGACCATCACCGAAAGCGTCCGCTCCCTGCTCTCGCTGCAGTATCCGAGCTTCGAGGTGATCGTCATCAACGATGGATCCAGCGACGGCACGCTTCAGGTCCTGATCGACGGTTTCGGCCTTCGACCGATTGAACGGCACTACGATCTGCCGATCGATCACAGGCCGATCCGCGGCGTGTACGGGGCAAGGCATCAGCCGCGGCTGATCGTCGTGGACAAGGAGAACGGCGGCAAGGCCGACGCCCTCAACGCGGGCATCAATGTCTCGCGTGCGCCGATCTTCTGCTCGATGGACGCCGACTCCCTGCTCGAACCGGACGCCCTGCTGCGCGCGGTCAGGCCCTTCGTCGAGGACCCCGAGCGGACGGTGGCGGTCGGCGGCACGGTGCGCATCGCCAACGGCTGCCGGATCGAACACGGCCGGGTGCTGGAGGTCCGGCCGCCGCGAAACCTGCTCGCCCTGTTGCAGACGGTGGAATATCTGCGGGCCTTCCTGATGGCCCGTCTGGCGTGGAGCCGCATCAACGCCCTGACCATCATCTCGGGCGCCTTCGGACTGTTCCGCCGCAACCGCGTCATAGAAGCCGGCGGCTACACCCGCGGGACGGTCGGGGAGGACATGGAGCTGGTCGTCAAACTCCACAGGCTCATGCGGGACCGCGGACTGCCCTATCGGGTCGCCTTCGTGCCCGAGCCGGTCTGCTGGACCGAGGCGCCGGAAGACCTGCGCGTCCTCGGGCGTCAGCGGGCCCGCTGGCACCGGGGCTCGCTCGAGACCTTCGAGCGTCACTGGGACATGATGTTCCGGCGCAAATACGGGCGGGTGGGGTTCGTCGGTTTCGGCTATGTCTTCCTGGTCGATGTGCTGGGTCCCATCGTCGAACTGCTGGGCTATTTCCTGATCCCGCTGTTCTGGCTGACGGGACTGCTGTCGATCGAATATCTGCTGGCCTTCGCCGCCGTCACCTTCACCTTCGGCGTGGTGATTTCCGTCGGGTCGCTGGCTCTGGAGGAATCCAGTCTGAGGCGCTTCCCGCGCGCCCGCGATCTGGTGCTCCTGACCTTCGTCGCGATCCTCGAGAATTTCGGCTACCGGCAACTGAACAACCTCTGGCGCCTGCGCGGAGTCTGGCAATATCTGCGGCGCAGCCAGTCCTGGGGAACGATGACCCGGAAAGGCTTCGGGGCGCCGGCAAGCGAGGGAGCGGCTGCGCCATGAGCACCGACGTCGATCCGCCCCTGTCGACTCCCGCGGGGACGCCGGACAACGAGCCGGAGCGCCTCGCCGCCCTGCAGGCGCTGAGGGTGCTGGACACGCCGCCCGAGCCCCGCTTCGACCGGCTCACGCGCCTGGCCGCCGCCCTGTTCGACGTCCCGACGGCCCTGGTGTCGCTGATCGACGCCGAGCGCCAGTGGTTCAAGTCCCGGCACGGTTTCGAAGCCTACGAGACCGGACGGCGGGAGGCTTTCTGCAACCGCGCCCTGCTGCTGCCGGGGCGCGCCGTGATGGTTGTCGAGGACGCCACGAAGAATCCGGATTTCGCCGACAATCCTCACGTCACCGGCGAGGATCACGTGCGGTTCTACGCCGGCGCCCTGTTGACCACCGCCTCAGGGCACAATCTCGGCACGCTGTGCATCGTCGATACGAAGCCGCGCCTGTTTTCCGACCGGGATCGGACCCTGCTGCGCGAACTTGCGGACCTGGTCACCGAACAGCTGGAGTTGACGACGGAGCGGCTCGCGGCCGAGGAGCAGCGGTGGCTGCTCGAACTGGCGGAGTCGGTCTCGCACGTCGGACACTGGCGGCGCACGGCGACGGGCGAGACGACCTGGTCGAACGAGGTGTACCGGATCTTCGGACTTGCGCCGCAACCCGCCGGGACGCCGGTCGACACCGACGCCGTGCGGTCCGCCTATTCGGATCAGCAGAGAGCGCGCCTCGCGGTCTTTCTGACCCGGGCGATGGAGCAGGATGCGACCGGCGAGTTCCAGACCTCCATCACCCGGCCGGACGGCCAGGTGCGCCAGCTGGTGGTCAGCGCCCGTCGCCAGCTCGACGACAACGGCCGGGTGGAGGGTTTGTTCGGTGTGGTCCAGGATGTCACCGAGCGGCATCGGGACCTCGAACGCGTGCGCCGGAGCGAGGCCCAGTTTCGCCTCCTCGCCGATCATATGGGCGACGTGGTCACCCGTCTGAAACTGGACGGGTCGAGCCGCTACATCTCGCCCGCGATCCGCGGTCTGCTGGGCTACAGGCCCGAGGAGATGGAAGGCCGGCCGGCCCAGGCCTTTCTGCATCCCGACGACCGGGCGGGGCTGCTCGATGTGTTCGCCCGCATGGCCGCGGGGCAGAAACGGTCCATTCTCCAGCATCGCGCCCTGCATCGCGACGGCCACGTCGTATGGGTGGAGACCGCCTTCCAGGCGGTTCTCGACGGCGAAGGCCGGCCGGGCGAGGTGATCGCGGTGATCCGCGACGTGTCGGAGCGGCGCCTGCTCGAGGAAGAGCTCCGCGACGCCCGTGACAAGGCCGAGGCGGCCTCGGAGGCCAAGAGCCGCTTTCTGGCCAACATCAGCCACGAGGTCCGCACGCCCCTGACGAGCATCATCGGCTTTTCCAAACTGCTGCAGGCGCGGGACGGCCTGGGGACTGTCGAACGGCAGTGCGCCGACCGGATCAATATGGCGGGCCAGGCGCTGCTGAACGTCATCAACGACGTGCTCGACTATTCGAAACTCGAGGCCGGGGCGATGTCGCTCGCCGCCCAGCCCTTCGATCTTCGCGCCCTGTTGCGCCAGACCGCCGAGATCGTCCTCGGCCAGCTGGAGGAGAAGGGTCTCTGGTATGTCGAGGAGGTGGACGAGGCGGCGCCGACGGTCCTGGTCGGCGACGCCGGCCGCCTGCGTCAGATCCTGCTCAATCTGATGAGCAATGCGATCAAATTCACCGAACGGGGCGGGGTGAGCGTCCGGGTCCGGGCCAGGCCGTCGCGCGAGGGCGAGCCGCGGCTGCGCGTGACGGTGAGCGATACGGGCGTCGGCGTTCCGGCCGGGACGGCGGCGACACTGTTCGAACGCTTCGTCCAGGGCGACCCGTCGACCACGCGCCGGCACGGCGGCACGGGCCTGGGCCTCGCCATCTCACGTCAGCTGGTCGAGATGATGGGCGGCGAGATCGGCGTCCACAGCACCCCGGGCCAGGGTTCGGACTTCTGGTTCGAAATTCCGGTTGTGACCGATGCGGGCGCGGGAGGCCCTCCATGATGATCCTCCATGTCGATGACGACGAGGGGATTCGCGCCCTCACCGAACTGGCCTTTTCGCTCGGCGGCGGAGCCGAGGTCAGGTCGGCCGCGTCAGGAGCCGAGGCGATCGCCGTGCTTGAGGCCGGTTGCAGGCCGGACGTGATCCTGTTGGACGTGATGATGCCGGACCTCGACGGACCGGGCGTCCTGGCGAAGATCCGCCAGCTGCCCGGCCACGCCAGGACGCCGGTGATCTTCATGACCGCCCAGAGTCAGGATCATGAACTGGATCGCCTGCTCGCCCTCGGCGGCGTCGGGGTCATCATCAAGCCGTTCGATCCGCTGACCCTGCCCGGGCACGTCAACGACCTGCTGCGGAAGGCGCGTCCGTGACAGACCCCATGGCGGCGCTGAGGTCGGCTTTCGTGGCGCGCTGCCGGACGGACCTGGCCGAGCTTCGCCGCCTCGGCGACCGGGGCGACATCGCCGGCGTCGGCGCCTTGGTGCATCGGCTCGCCGGCGCCGCGGGCTCGTTCGGCTTCCCGGAGATCAGCGCGGCGGCGCTCGCCGTGGACCAGCAGATCCGCGACGGCGGCGCGGCGTCGCAGACGGATATGGAGAGATTGCTCAGGCTTCTGACGGATCTGGCCGGGGCGGAAGACTCCCGGTCGCCGCCCCGGCCGGGCTAGCCGTCCGGGCGGCCTGTGGTGCGGGCGGTCGGGCTCGAACCGACACTCCTTTCGGAACCGGATTTTGAGTCTCGCGGAATGCGCTACGACATTCCACGAGATCGCCGCCGATTCCACGACAAGTCATTGTTACGGGTAGACAATCCGGAACAACGCCTTGCGAGATCGTCGCCTTCTCTACGATGCGGTTCGCTCTCTCGCTGCACCTAGCGAGCACCTAGGGGCCGAACCGGAAACGGAGGCCCGATGTCACGGATCAAGCTCACCAAGACGCTCGCGGAGGCTGCCTCGCCACGCGAGCGCGACTATGAACTGCGCGACGCCCTCACCCCCGGCTTCCTGCTCAAGGTAACCCCGGCCGGCGGCAAGGTCTTCATGCTCGCCTATACCAATGTGCAGGGCCGGCGCCGCAAGCCGGCGATCGGGCGACTCGGGGAGCTGACGGTCGAGCAGGCCCGGGCCGTCGCGCGCGACTGGCTGGCGGATGTGCGCCGGGGCGAGGACCCGAGCGCCGAGCGGACCCAGGCCCGGCTCGCCCCCGACATGGCCGACCTGTGCGAGCGCTTCATGCGGGAGTACTCCGAGCCCCGGAACCGGCCGAGCACGGTGCGCGGCAACCGCGAGCGCATCCGGGCCCACGTCATCCCCAAGCTTGGGCCGATGAAGGTGCAGGACGTCACCCGCCCGCATATCGCCGACCTGATCGGATCGATGCAGGCGACGCCGACGGCGGCCAACCATCTGCTGTCTTTGCTTCGCAAGATGTTCAATCTGGCCGAAGTCTGGGGTTACCGCCCGGATGGGTCCAACCCCTGTCGGCATGTGCCGCGCTATCCGCAGAGGTCCCACACCCGCTTCATCAACGACGACGAAATGCGCCGGCTGTTCGCCTACATGGATCAGGCCGGGCGGGAGGGGCTGGAGCATCCCTTCATCCTGCTGGCGATCCGGCTCCAGTTCGCCTTCGCCGCGCGCAAGTCGGAAATCCTCGGCCTGCGCTGGGAGTGGATCGACTTCGGCCGCCGAAGGGTGGCCTGGCCCGACAGCAAGACCGGCGGCATGTCCAAGCCGTTGACCGACGAGGCCGCGGCCTTGCTTGAGAAGGCGCCGAGGTTGGCCGGCAGCCCCTATGTGGTCCCGGCCCTGTTCAACCCGAAGGCCCCGATGCCAACCCACACTTATTCCGGCGGATGGGCGCGCATCCTCCAGAGAGCCGGCGTACGGCACTACGGGACCCACGCCATCCGCCACAGGGCGGCGACCGACATCGCCAACTCCGGCGTTCCGACCAAAGTCGGCATGGCGCTGACTGCCCATAAGACGGTGACCATGTTCATGCGCTACGTCCATCCGGAGGACGAGGCGATCCGCGCCGCCGCCGATCAGGTCGCGAGCCGTCGCCGCGAGCTGACGGAAGGCGCGGCCGTCGGGCCGCGCGATCTTGCCTCGCTCAGGCGCCCGGCGCTGTCCCTGCCGCCGCCGCGCACGGCCCTTGGCGCCTATCGGCCGCTGAGACGCGCAGGAAAGTTGCGGGCCGCCCGCAAGCCAGTGGAGGGCCACGCCCATGACTAAGAGTCGTTGGCCTTCGCCGGACCTCGTCGCACGCGCGGTCCTCGTTGACGATCTGGGTCCCGTTGCGTTCGTGACCACGCAGGAGGCCGCGCGATTTCTTGCGCTCAGCCCGCATTCTCTGGAGTGCTACCGCGCCAAGGGGACGGGGCCCGCCTTCTACAAGTTCGGCAAGGCGGTTCGCTATGCGCTCAGTGATCTGGAGGCATGGATGGCCGACTGTCGACATACTGAGACGGCTGGCGGGTCGTAAAGACTATACTGATCCCTGCCCCGGAGGGGTCTTGTCGCCCTCGGGCCTACAGCGCGGCGCGGTACCGCTGCTCAATTCTTTCGAGGGATCTATGGTTTCGTGCCGCCTGAGCGGTCGCGGGATCGCAGACTGTTGCGATGATATGATCGGCTACGCTGTCGGGCGCAGCCGGTCGCAGCCCGGTAGCCGATTCCGTCTCGCTGAGGGTCCCGCCATCCTCAAACATGTAGCTCCGGGAGATCGAGCCCCAAGTTTTGTCTGAGCAGTCGAATTGGCTTTTGTATGTCATTCGCTGGACGTGCCGGCCCGCACTTTCACCCTCCTCCAATGGTTGGGGCGCGGCAAGAATGTAGTGAACGGTCGCAGTGGAGAGAGCACTCCCGTCGCCGCGAACGACATCCTCCAGGACGACAAGAATATCGTCGTTCGCTGTGGCCACATACCGGTTACCACCCGCCTCGCCGCATCCGACTACAGCCAGAGCTGAGAGGCCTATCAAGATGGTTTGCCGACGCATTCTACCCTCCGCGATGCCCACCAAATCTCTAGGAGAAGATGAACATATCGCTACTGAGGTCCGACAGCGCGGTGTCAACCAGGCGCACCGAACCCGATCCGGAGCTTATGAGGACATCAGAGCCGTCCTGAACCGAGGCGAAAAGGACCGCCTCGAAATCCTGCAAAACGTCCTCGTCGAAGGAGATGCGATCTTCAAGGCCGTTGAAGTCGCCGATCACGTCTGCACCGAAGGCGGACTCGCCGAACACGAAGACGTCCGCACCGCTTCCGCCAAGCAGGAAGTCGTCGCTGGAGAGGCCTCTGATAATGTCCGCGCCTGAAGTGCTCTCGGACCCAAGGAGCCGCGCAGCAAGGTCAGACCGGGTCAGGATTGTGGAGTCCGCGAACACGAGTTGCTCGACGCCGACCTCGCCGCCTTGACCGTAGTCCATCATCTGGCCGTACAGGGCGATCCGCTCCCCGGAAGAGAAGACCAGCCACAAGCCATCCGCTCCGTCGTCCAGACGTTCGACGGTCATGGTGGAGTGATCGAGTCCGGTCCCGAAGATGATCTGGTCCGCGGTCCCGAATTCGTCGTAGATCCAGTCCTCCCCGCCGCCGGCTGCGATCAGGTAGGTATCGTTGCCTGCCCCGCCATCGAGATCTTCGTCCTCGGCGGTGCCCGACAAAGTGTCATCTCCGAGCATCCCGAACTTGAAGTGAGACTCGGTCAGGCTGGAGAGCTGCGTGTTGAGAAGGGTGACGGCGCCATAGTTGGTCGTGATCACCACAGCATCGCCCTGCTGGACCGACGCCGCCAGAACGCCGCTGAAGTCCTGGAACATCCAGTCTGCAAACTCTATCCGGTCCGTTGCCCCGAAGTCCGTCACCACGTCATTGCCGAAGGCCTCCGTCTCGAACACGAAAAGGTCGGATCCGGCGCCACCGGTCAACGTGTCGTCGCGATCGAAGCCCTTGATCCGGTCGTCTCCGGCCGTGACCGCACGCTGCAGGATCAGATCGGCCAAATCCCCCTTCGTGAGTACCGTGGAGTCGGCGAACACGATCTGTTCGACTCCGTCGCTCCAGCCAAGGCCGAGCCCCGCCAGCTGGGAGTCCAGCAGGATTCTTTCGCCTCCGGAGAAGATCAGTTCGACGGAGTCGTAGCCGTCTTCGATCCGGGAGATCGACATGCCGGCGATGGTAAGGCCTGGCCCAAGCAATAGGGTGTCCGCGTCGCCCTCGCTGTCGAAGATGACGTCGGAGCCGCCCCCGGCGTTGATGACGTAGGTATCGTCGCCCGCGCCGCCCTCAAGGAAGTCGTCGCCAGCTCCTCCTGTCAGGGTGTCATCCCCAAGGAGCCCGAACTTGAAGTTGCCGGCCGTCAAATCGCCAAGGGTCACTCCCTCAATCCGGACCTGCCCGTAATCGGTATCGATGAGGACGTCGGTTCCGTCCTGACTCATCAGGCCCTGGAGGTCGGAGAAGCTGGCATACATCCACTCGGCGAACTCGATACGGTCCTCCGAAGCGCTGAAATCAGTGATGACGTCGTTTCCAAACGCGGCGGAATCGAAGACGAAGACATCCCGTCCTGCGCCGCCGGCCAACGCCTCGTCCCGATCGAATCCACGAATCTGGTCGTCGCCCGCGGTCGCCGACGCGGCCACCAGCATGTCGGCCAGGTCGTCTTTCGTCAGCACCGTGAGATCCGAAAATACGATCTCCTCAATCCCGTATTCGACCCCGCTGGAAAGCCAGAGGAGCTGACGTGCGAGCGATACCGATTCACCTCCGGCGAAGTTCAGACGGACCCCGTCCTCACCAAGACGCTCCAACGTCATGCCGTTGGCGCTCAGGCCCGGCCCGAGAAGCAGTCGGTCGGCGACGCCGCCGTGTTCCTCGATCCAGTCGTGGCCGTCCCCCGCATCGAACAGATAGGTGTCGTTGCCCTGACCTCCCTCGAGATAGTCCTGACCGGCGCCGCCTTCGAGAACGTCGTCGCCATCATACCCGAGGATTGTGTCATCCCCGGCGGTCTGGCTCGCCGACAAGACGGCGGCTTCAATGGCGGAACGGGACCATACGGTCGTGTCGGCGAAGCGAACCTCCTCGACGCCGCCGCTGCCGAACTGCTGTTCGATCCGGACCTCGGTGACACCTGCGGGTCCCGCGACATGGAGAATGAGATCGCTTCCACTCCGGGAAAGGGTCACGTCTGCCGGCGTCACTCCGGCGCTCAGTTGAACGACATCGATGTCTTCCGGGTCGCCGTAATCGCGGATGGTATCCGCGCCGCCGCCGGGCGCGATCAGATAGGTGTCGCTTCCTTCACCGCCGTCGAGCATGTCATCGCCGGCGCCTCCGTCAAGCGTGTCGTCGCCGGCGCCGCCTTCAAGGCTGTCGGCCTGGGCGCCGCCAGACAACAGGTCGTCCCCGGCGCCGCCCTCCAGCAGGTCACGGCCACCCCGTCCTTCCAAAACATCATGGCCGGCGCCGCCCATGATCCAGTCCGCAGCGCTTGCGCCGGTCAGAACGTCATCGCCGTCCGCCCCTGACAGAAAGCCGCGTCCGCCGTTCACTGTCAGGGTGTCATCGGACGCGGTGCCAATGACTGCGGAATCGAAGTCGGCCGAGAGCGCCGCCGACAGGATCGCGGACCGGCCTTCCAAAGTCGCATCGGCGAGAATGATCCGCTCCAGGCCCTGCCCGGAAGAGCCCCCATACAGATCGGGTTCAAGCTGGCCCCAAATCGTAATGGTGCCGCCTGAGGGCGTATGGATGAGAAGGTGGTTCCCCGCGATCTCGAATGTCACGTCGGATAGCGACAGGCTGCCGAGGTCCAGCGTGTCCACATCCGAAGACGTTCCACCCTGCTCGATGATTATATCTGACCCGTCTCCATCCGCGTAGAGATAGGTGTCCGATCCCGCGTCTCCCGACATCTCGTCGTCGCCAAGACCGCCCTGGATGACATCCGCTTCTTCCGTACCCCACAAGTAGTCGTCGTCGTCGCTACCGCGCAGCACCGCACGTGCGGCAATGTCCTCACGCGACCATGTGGTGCCGTCGGCGAAGCGAAGGCTTTCGATGCCGTAACCGAAGCTGTTCGGGCCGGAATCCAGAGCCCACAGCTGATAGCTCACCGTCAGGCGTTCGTCGCTGGAAAGGATGTGAATCTCCAGATCCAGCCCGCGCCAGGTGAGTTCGACATCGGACGGATCGACATCGATGAGACGCAGTTCGTCGCGAGAGGTGCGATCGTTGGTGAAGGCGGTCTCGGTAATGACATCGTCGCCGTCCCCGAGCCGCCAAAGATAGATATCGCTGCCGCGTCCGCCGGCCAGGGCGTCGGCGCCCCCGCCGCCTTCGAAGACCTGGTGATCACCGTAGTAGACACCCGACGAGCTTCCGCCCCCGTTGAGGGAATCCGCGCCGGCCGAACCGCGGATCGGCGCGTTGAGGGCGATTTCGGCAAGGTCCCAGACCTCGCCGCCTGCGAAATAGATCCGTTCGAGACCGTGGGTTGTCTGCAGGAAATGGTCCCGCACTGTCACGGTCGCATTTGTTGCGAGGTCCTGGAGGACCAGATCGTACCCGACCCGGGATGCGCGAATGTCGGAGGGTGCAAGGTCCACAAGCGTAAGGACGTCGACGTCGGCGAAGGCGCCCGCTCCAAACTCCGCTATGAGGTCGTTTCCATCGCCCGACCGATAGATGTAGTGGTCGCTGCCGTATCCGCCCGCCAGGGTATCGTTGCCCGCGTGGCCTTCGACGACATCATCCCCATTCGTGCCATTCAGGTTGTCCGCGCCGCCCGTTCCGGCGTGGGTAACGACGGACGAGGCCAAGCCCTCAAGCCGTAGGACAAGTTCGGCCTGATCCCACACAGTGCCGTCGTCGAAGCGCACGATCGCCATGCGTCCTTCAGCCTGGCCGTGGATCACGACCGCCTGCGCGCCCGACCCGCCGATGGCCAGTTCCATATCGCCGGAGCCGGTCGCCGACCGGCGTACGACGACCTCATCGGGGTTCACACCTCTGAGTTCTAGGGTTCCGCCCGACGCGTTGTAGATGATGTCCCTGCCATCACCCGCTGACCAGACATAGGTGTCTGTGGCGCCGAAGCCGTGGATTTCGTCGTTGCCGCGCCCGCCTTCGTAGACCCCGGCGACGTCCCAGCCCAGGATCACATCGTCTCCGTCCGTCTGGGCATTGGCCCTCAGAAGGGCGACCACGTCGGCATAGGTGAGGACGACATCCTCAAAGACGAATCGCTCAATCTGCCCGGAGACGCTGTCTCCGATATTCAGTCCCTTCTCGATGACGATACGCCCCGGAACATTGCCGAGGATGTCGATCACGAGATGGTTGCCGTAGGCCGCACCGATACGTCCGAACTGAACGTCCGCAAGCGACAGGCCCTGTAGAACGAGGGTGTCGGTGGTCGAGGCGTTGTTCGACAAGCTGGCGCCGTCGGCGATGACGTCGTACCCGTCGCCAACCTCATAGATGTAGGTATCGCCGCCGTTGCCGCCGACTAGGCGGTCGTGCCCCGCTCCCGATTCCAGGGTGTCGGCGCCGCTCGTCCCCGTCAGCGTCGCTCCCGTTCCGGCGGTCAGTCGGGCCGAAACGTCCGACGGGTAAAGGATAGTGTCGTCATCGAAGACGATTGTCTCCACCGTCGCGCCGGCGAACCAGCCGCGAACGGTCAGGACGTCGGCAGTCCCGGCGATCCGTACCAAGAGATCACCGCCCGCTCGTTCGAAGACAATATCCGTATCAGTGATGCCGGCTCCCAGCTGGATTGTGTCGAAACCGCCGTCGGCGGTTTCCACCACCACATCCCCGCCGGAACCGAGACCAAACAGATAGGTGTCGTCGCCCGCGCCTCCGATCAGCTCGTCGTTTCCGCCGCCGCCGTCGAGTTCGTCTGCTCCCGCAGTTCCCCGGAGGATGTCGGCCTGCCCGGTGCCATCGGTCAGCGTTCGGGCCATGACATCGGAGAGACTGAGGGTGCGGTCCTGGAATACGAACCGCTCCACCGCGCCGTGGCCGGCTCGAAGGCTGACCACGATCGAGCTCGAAGGATCGTCGGGGAAGCTGATCAGGAGCTGGCCCCCCACCACTGAGAATGCGGCTTCGCGGGCGTAATGGCCTCGGATCAGGACGGCGTCGTCCGCCGAGTCTGCAAAGACGGTCGGGCTCGTCTCCACTATGGTCGCGTGGACGCCCCTCTCGACGGCGTAGCTGTCATCGCCGAAGCCGCCCGCCGAGATCGCGCCGTCGGCGGCGAAGATCAGGTCGTCGCCATCCCCCGCCTGCGGGCCGCCGGGTCCTGCAACCACCTGGGCTCCCATGGCGGCCTCGTAGAACGCCATGGTGATCGCGTTGTCGTGGCCGTTCTGCAGCAGGTAGTACTTCAGCGCGGCTCCGAAGGCGGCCGTGTCGCCCATGTAGAGTTCGCCCTTCAGGGCGCCCAGCCAAGGAGCCATCTGGGCGACGAAGGCCATCGGCTCATCGCCGTGATGCATGCGCAGTTCGAACGACATGCGCTCGACGATCGCGCCGAGATCGAATGCATACTCGCCGGTATCTTCGTCATAGGCTCCCGCGAACGCCCAGAAGGGATTGGTCAGGGCGTCCTCCGCCGAATTTTCGTGCAGCAGGAGGTCGGAGAGCGGGATCTGGGGAATAAACCTCAGCCCCATGAAGTCCACGAACTGGTCGAACAGACCATCGAGGGCCTGGCCCCACCGGGCCGTCATGACGCCGGTGAACGGAACCCCGTAGAAGGCTTCAAGGATAGCCAACTCTTCCGCATCCACGTGCGGTCCCCGTGATCCGTCGGCGACGGTTCCGATCTGCGCCCACTCTGCAAGCACGTCGCCCAACCGCTCTCTGAACGTCGAGGCGTCTAGGCCGGCGGCATCCACCACCAGCGCCCGCACCATACCCAGCAGGTCGCTGTTCTGGGTCATGGCGACGCGCAGGTCCGCCACGTCGCCGAACCCTTGCAGTTCCGGCAGGAGGAGCGCGTCCGGGTCGAACACGAAATTGGGCGGAAGAACGTATTCCGTGACCAGTTGATTGGTGGCGAACCAGATTGTGGATGCGTCGCCCACGCCCCCGACGCCGCCGAAGCTTGACGTCCGCGCGACGAGGTTCCCGTCCTGGATCAGGCCGACCTCGGCATAGTTCAGGCTGATGGATGTCACGCCATGATAGCTGAGGGTCTGCAACTCCCCGGCATCCGTGACGCCGTTGCCGTTGGCGTCCACCCAGAGCTTCAAGCTGGAGAAGACCGCATCGGAGGCGTTGATCAGCCCGTCATGGTTGGAGTCGTAAGCAGCCAACTCGTCAAATCCGTCGGTGACGGCATCGCCAAAGAGTTCAGCGATTCCGTCGACGATCCCGTTGGCGTTCGCGTCGAGGACGAGGAACCCCTCGCCCGGCCCGACCCACCCGGTGCGTTCGGTGAAACCGTCGCCGTCCATGTCGAAATCCGCCGTGGAGGCGTCGACCGCGATCAAGTCGATGCCGCCGCCATCCAGATCAAGGACGAGGGGGTCCTTCGGCGGATCAAAGAAGGGATCGGGTCCGCCTGGGCTCCAGGGTCCGCCGGGTCCGGGCGATGGCGGCGGCGGCGGCGGTGGCGGGGGAGACGGCGGGTCATTCCATGGGTTGTGCCGGTCCGCCCAGTCGGACGCCCGGTCGATCATGTCCTGCAGGTTGTTCAAAACGTCTACGAGGCCCGGAACGCCGAGCGCGCCTTTTCCGAGGATCGGAACATTTCCGAGCAAGTCGGCCAGGTCTCCCGCCGGGCGCAAATCACGGAGAGCCTGGACCAGGTCGTCGTCAGGGCGCCCATCCATCTCATTGATCTTGTTGCCGAACTTTTCGGCTTTTGTGGCTGCGTCGTAGACGTCTTTCAGGCCCTTGAGGTCCGTGGACTCCGTCGCGTTCACGGCGGTCGTCAGAACCCCGTTTCGCGCCGAGGTGACCGTCTGCTGCATCGGCACGGTATAGGGAGGCGCTTCGGGCATGCTCATGCTCCACTGTCTGGGAGCCACGCTGCTGCGCGCGCCGCCGCCTGTCTACGTTGATTTTTCGATCAACCTAGGATTTTCCCCAGAACCTTCGTGACGACCAAAAATTCTCGATCGCGGGGTCGAAAAGTTTACACAAACTTCGGACATCGTCCCCGGCCGGGAAGGGCCTATCGCCTCCGGGCATGGTGAACCCCCACCACCAGTGATCTGCAAAGGGCTAACAGCCGTGCTGCGGACCGTCGCCAACGATTCTGGCCGAACCTGTTAGCCGGCATGCTGTGGACAAAGTCCTTGGGCTACAAAGTCTGTGAAAGCGGTCGCGACACGTTAATCTCGCCGCGCCTCCGCCTGGGTTGCCTTCCGGGGCCGTGTTCACCGGGCCGTTCGGAGATTGCCGATCGGACGACTTCCGCTATCAGAGGCATATGGCGATCACGGCGGCGCAGATCGATCTTTGGCGGCAGGAGCCGACCGAACACCAAGCCTTGGAGTTCAAGGAAGCCAAGGCGTCCTTCAATTTCGAGAAGCTGACGGAATATTGCGTCGCCATCGCGAACGAGGGCGGCGGGCACCTGGTCCTGGGTGTCTCTGACGCCAAGCCCCGGGCGGTAGTGGGAAGTCAGGCGTTCCCCAACATCGTCGATACGGCAGACAGACTTTTCCTGGCTGTGGGTTTCCGGGTGGAGGTCGAGGTCGTGGACCACGACGACGGGAGAGTCGTCGTCTTCACGATCCCCCCGCGCCTTCGCGGGACGGCCCATCACCTCGACGGCAAGTACCTCATGCGCTCCGGCGAAAGCCTTCGCCCCATGTCCGAGGATCGGTTGAGGGCTATCTTTGCCGAAGGCCAGCCTGATTGGGTCGAGCAACCTTCTCTAGCCGGGTTGGACGCCGCGCAGATCGTGGAGCTGCTCGACACCCAGACCTTCTTCGAGCTTCTCAAGCTGCCCTATCCAACGTCGCAGGAAGGCGTTCTGGAAAAGCTGATTCAGGAGCGTCTGATCGACCGCGAACCGGATGGCTTTTCGATCCGTCGCCTTGGCGGCCTGCTCCTCGCGAAACGGCTCGATCAGTTTCCCGATCTCGCGCGGAAGGCGCCACGCGTCATCGTCTACGAAGGCGCCTCGAAGCTGGAGACCCGGATCGATCAGATCGGCCAGCGCGGCTACGCAGTCGGATTCCAGGGCCTGATCGATTTTGTGATGGGGCAACTCCCCCAGAATGAAATCATCGAGCATGCGCTTCGACAGAAGGTGAAGCTGCTGCCGGAGCATGCCGTTCGCGAGCTGATCGCCAATGCTCTGGTGCACCAGGATCTTTCGATCGGCGGCATGTCTCCGATGATCGAGGTGTATTCCAACCGGCTGGAGATTTCGAACCCGGGCGAGCCCGTCGTACCTGTCGAACGCTTCATTGACGGCTATCAATCACGCAATGAACGTCTGGCGGACCTCATGCGCCGCATGTCGATTTGCGAGGAGCGAAGCAGCGGCGTTGATCGGGTCATTACCCTGGCCGAAAGCTATCAGTTACCCGCACCGGATTTTCGAGCGGCGCATCACCGGACGGTGGCGACGATCTATGGCCAGAAGCCTTTTGAGGAGATGGATCGCGAAGGCCGTATTCGAGCCTGCTATCAGCACTGCGCACTGAAATACGTTTTGTCCGAGCGGATGACCAACCAGAGCTTGCGAGAGCGGTTCGGTTTGGGGGAAGCGAAGAACGCGACAATTTCGCAGGTGATCGCAGCGACGTTCGAAGCCGGCTTTATCAAGCCTGATGCGACGGCCGGCGAATCTCGCCGCTACGCGCGCTATTTGCCGTTTTGGGCGTAAGTGCATTTAAGCGCTCAACGCTTCGCACGATCGCAGGGTTGGAAAAGCGATCCTTTCCAGCGATCTCCAATTTTAGCGCTAATCCCAACGACGCAGCGATTGGCTATTTAAAAGCTGGTTCAAAGATCGCTCTACGAACGTCGTAAAATCCGAGGCTACGGCGCTTTGCTCATTTAATCGCAAACCGAGTCGGCGTTAGGAAAATGCCTCACAGCGATTTTCCGGCCATAAATAGCGCCGCTAAAATTTAACGCGTTAAAATCGCTGGGGAGCGCGAAGTACGTCCTGCTTAACCGGGTCCAGACGATCCGCTTCGTTCAACGCCCAATCGCTCCAATCCTTGAGCGAACTGGAGCCATCCAACGCACTTTGTTCCAGAACGGCGCTTACAAAGCCTCTTATATCCATGGCGGTGCGCCACGCGTGCGCCTGTGAGAACAGGAAATCCCGGCGCTCTTTGGCTTCGCGTTCCAGACGCTCGCGCTCCCGCTTTTCGGCTTCAACGCGCCGCTTGATGATTTCGGCTTCGTTTCGCGCGTCGTTCGATCGCCCATGCGTATTCGGATCGCGCGAGGTTGCGATATTCCGCCTCACCAGTCAGCAGAACGGCGGCGACGATCTCGGTCAGCTGGTCTTCAAGCTTCCTGCCCTCTTCATCAGCCCACACCCGACGTGGCACGCCCTCGTCCCAACGCGGCTTCAGCTCAAACGTCAGAGGTCCGACCGGGCCGGCCTGGACCTGATGTTGACCCCAGCGGTCCGGCTTGGCTGCCGGGTGATCCAGGCTGAAGGCCAGCCATTGATCGTCGATCTTCACACGGAGATCGCGACCCGTCTTTCCCGTGACGTCCATCTTCGCGCCCTGACGCGACAACCCGCTGGCAAGGGCGTCGAGCACTCGCAGGCGGCGCTGCTCGAAAGGCGAGTCAAAGATCGGAGGATCCCAACCGAAGCTGGAGGCCTCGTATTTGATGCGCCGCTTCGCGTCGGCCTCGATCAGTTTGCGCACCACGGCAGAGGGAGAAGAGAGGTCCCGGACACGCGCGACCTTACCGACCTGTTTGATAATCCTCCCGTGGACGTCTTCCAGCGGCTCCTCGAACGTCGGCGCCTCGGGGAGGGGCTCGGCCAGTTCCGCTACGGGGTCGTAAGGCCAGTGTCGGGCAGAAGCGCCGATCTGAACGAACTCCGGCTTTCCGGGAGCGCGCTGGGGCAGGCGAACGCGCACGACAGGCTTGCCGGCGTTCAGCTTGGCCCAGTAGTCGCGGTCGGGCACCGGGATGTTGGCCGCCACGCAGTGCTTCATGAGGCCGACGTCCGAAAGGCCGAGCGATGCGGCGACCGTACGAACCGGCTCTTTCCAGACAAGGTCGTAAAGCGCTTGGCGTGAGAGAAGGGGCATGGGGAGACCGGAGCTGAGTCGAAGTTTAGGTGGTCGGCCGTACGGCCTCGCCTCGGGTGAGAGTGGGCCAGACCGTCGGCGTCGCTTCAAGGGCGGCTTCGCCGTCGCTACGCGATGAGCGCGCCGCGCTCACCCCTGACGCGCCGCCGCCGGTCTGGCACAGCGCCGCCATGGCGATTGCGAGGGATGTGCGAAGCGCGCCGCCGTTGCGTGTTGGAAAATGATGCGGGAGACTCCGGGGATGATCCGGCGTGACTATCACCGAACTTCTTTCGAGGAGCAGCGGATTGCCAAGCGGCGCCGCAGAAGCCAGACCAAGGGCATGACGCGTTCGCTCGATCATCTTCCGGCAGGCAAGCGGGCGGAGCTGGCCTTTGTCGTCGAGCTGCTGAGAACCAGCTTCGACGAGGCGGTCTCTACGCGTCAGGCCGAGCATCTGAAGAGCGGTCGTATCCTGCGGATTGTCCTCTACGGAAGCTATGCGCGCGGCGACTGGGTCGAGGATCCGGTGGGGCGGTATTTCTCTGACTACGACCTCCTGGTGGTGGTGGCTGATGAGGCCCACACCGACGTGCTGGAGTACTGGGAGGGAGGGGAGAAGAAGCTTCTGGCGGCGCTGTCGGCTGGAGAACGGTTGCGGACGCCGGTCAGCTTCATCGTTCATAGCCAGGCCGAGGTCGATGACGCACTCGGGAGAGGCCGGCCGTTCTTCGTCGATATCCTGAACGACGGGGTGGCGGTTTATGAGGCCGAGGGTGCGCCGGCGTTCGCGGAGCCGCAGCCTTTGAGCCCCCAAGCCGAACTGGCGGAAGCTACAGTGCACTCCGAGGAGCACTCGGCCTCAGCGGTGAGCTTCCTCAGGTCAGCGGCGCACGCCGTCGATGACGCCGACTACAGCCTTGCCGCCTTCCTGCTCCACCAATCCGCCGAGCACCTCTACAATGGGCTGGTTCTGACGCTGACGCTCTACACGCCGAAGAGCCACAATCTCGTGAGGCTCCGGAATCTGGCTGAGCAAATCGAGCCGTCGCTTAGCGAGGTCTGGCCGACGGAAGCGAAGTTTCAGAAGCGGTGTTTCGAGCTTCTGCGCCAAGCCTACGTCAAGGCGCGTTACTCCCGAAGCTACCGGGTCACGGCCGAGGAGCTGGCTTGGACGCGGGAGCGGATCGAACTGCTGCAAAGCCGGGTGATCGCTCTTTGTGAAGCCCGGTTGGCTTCCCTCAGAGACCCTTCAGTCGACAGCTGAAGCAGCCGCCAGCTTCGACGAGCGCTGCAGCGACCTCCAATAGAATCCCCTGATCTCCAGAGACCGAATGGACGGCTAGCAAAGCGCGTGACGGTCTAGGGCAGGATAGGCTTTGCGCCGGCATTGTCAGACAAATCGACTTGAGTTGGGTCGCGAGCCACGGCGATCAGTCATTGCGGCTCCGGAATCATGCGGTGGGAGAGGCGCCGGTCTCACGAGTGGTGCGGTTCAGGCAGGTTATGGGTGCAGGAGCCCCAGCCCGTGTCCGATCGCCTGTCAGAGCACCTCCACTTCCTACGGACCCCCGAGGCCGCCGCGCTCCTGCGCGTCTCTCCAAGGACGCTGGAGAAGCATCGCAGCCAAGGCACCGGGCCGGCATTCCGCCGAGCAGGCGGCACCGTCCTTTATACTAGGGAGGATTTGGAGGCCTGGACGCGCCCCGCTAGGGCGTGGGAGTTGTCGCGCGCGCCCTCAAGAAAGTGAACAATCCCTAGAAGCGCCACCTGCGGACACTGGGTCCTTCTGGAGTACGCGACGCGCGGTGCTTGAGTTCAAGCGTCAACGCCGCTGAGCGCGCATCGAGTCTGGCGGCTTTCCACGATCATTGTGGCACCTGCACGATACACGCGCCGGATCGGGTCCTTTGACACTAGGCTTCCCAAGTACGTTCCGTTGCCGGCGAACCATCGAAGCTGCTTCTTTTCGAGCAGGCCGAAACCGCCAGTCGACAAGACCAAGTCGCCGCCGGCGGACACGTCGATAAGGGCGTGAAGGACATCGTCTCGCAGGACGTATAGCCGCGTGTCTGTCAGGAGGTAGAGGTATCCATTCAGTTCAACGATGCGCCGCGGCACAGCTCCGATGTCATAGACCATGGCGGGGCGCCCTTCCGCGTCGAGCGACACGATCCTGCCAGAGTAGCCCGCGAGGTAGACGCCGTTGGACCCCGAGGCGAAGCTGGCTGCATAGATCCAGTCCGAGGCGGAACGCTCACCCACCTCGTAGCCCAGGGTCACCGTGAGAGTATCCCCACCGATGCGAACCTCGTGCCGGTCTATCTCGCGAAAATATCTGACTCCCGCTTCCTGCGAGAGCGCTGCAGCATCAACGCCCGTCAATAGCTCGCAGGCGTCGTTCAGGGCACGCATTCGTTGCGGCGCGGCAGGCTCGTGGGGATTGAGGTCCGGGTGCCATTGTTTGGCGAGCTGCCGATATCGCGTTTTCAGATCGGCCGGAGTTAACGGCAGGGACAGGGACATGAGGGCTAACGCGGCATCGACGTCTGCGCTCGTACCCGATCGTTCCGACGTCGTCCGTCGCGTCCATCCCGCTCCGATCGGAAGTTTGACGCCCCAGAGTCCGTCGCCGTGTTCGCTAATGCACCATGCCTCGTCGACGATCGTAAACAGGTAGCGGTCGCTGGACCGAGAAAGGCTGACGCACCGGATGTGGTTGCGCAGTTCGTCATCGTCGATGCCGAGCCGGTGTTTGGCGGCGATGATTTCCGGCGCTTCTGAAAGCGGCGTCTCAAACCTAGGCCGCAGCTTGGCGTCGTACGCGTGCAGGATACAGTTGCGCGACATTCCGATGAAACCCTGACCGAGTGGATGGACGCCAATGCGGTATAGGTCGCGGTCGAACCCTTCCTTGGCCGCCACTTGACCTGCCGGGTCGTAGAGCAGCGCGGCGCTCGAAATCACGCCCAAGCTTTCGGCCTTGCCCAAGTCGTCGATGACGAGCGTGCCGCCGGCGGAAGGATAGGTGAGCCGGAATGACGAATCCGGTCGATCGCTCTTCGCGATTTTTTCTACCGTCAGAATCGACCAAGGCGCGTCTATGACTTCGAAGAGTTCCTCGGTCCCTGTTGGAGCGGATGGACCTTCGCGCGCCTCCCATCGAGCGGGCGCTCGCGGCAGGCGGACGAGAGGCACGCCGGAAAGGTCCAGCTCGGTCAGGGGAGGCGTGGCCGAGGCCGATCTATGGGACCGGGCGGCCCGCTGGATCGGGGGCGGGGGCGCCTGATCAGAACCAGTGGTATAGAGTGCGTAGGTGCGACTGTTTCTGACACGGGTGATGCGACCGGCCCGCTCAAGAAAACTCAGGAGCGTGGCGATCAGCCTGCCGTCGGGTTCGCCTAGCATCTCCTTCAGGTCGGTTTGCAGGCAGCCCGGGTGTGCCCCGATAGCTTCGACGATTTGCGGTACGAGCGTCTGTTCGCGCCGAAGCCGATCAAGCAGCGGAAGCCAGGACGAAAGTTCAGGCGTCTGAGTGACGACTCGGGCTAGTTCCGCTTGCGCCGTCGCGTCACCCGTCAGAGCGAAGATTCGACCCCCTTCGTCGATGCAGGGGATGGATTTGATATCGAACTGCCCAAAGTCCTTCTTGGTCTCAGCAACAAAGGCAGGGAGAAGCCGGATGCCTTCTACGCCGTGAAGCGCAGCCGTGCTGAAATCGTTGGCCCGGATGGCTTTCTGCATTCTGACCATCGAGTCGAAATAGGCGGAAGTGGCCCGCGCCGACGCGCGCGGGGCTGTCTCCGCAACTGACTTTGATTCATGGTCTGCTTTGTTGAATGACGAAACCGAAGTCGCGGGGGACGGCTTCCGGCCGAACAGCATCCTGAGAATCCCGTCCATGACCAATTCGCCTAGTTTCGCGCAGCGAATGCTGCCCCCTCGCATATGACCACCGCCGCCCGCGAGCCTCAAGCGGCTCAGGCACCGCATCAACCTACTCGACCGCGCTCCTCTACCGCGCCACGCTTGACGCTAACTATGCCTACGTTCGACTGAGAATCTGGACCGGATATGTCGCACCAATAGGTCCGTTCCTGATTCAATGCGGCGGTTGGTGAGGTCCGCTTTCGGGCAGGGCGTCGGTCGACTGTCGAATGTGCAGGTCTAACTCTTTGCTGACCTTGATAGTGACTGCTCGTTCGCAGGTTGATCAAGGGTGTGGCAGCCGAAACCGACCGTGAAGCGGGCTGCTATACGGGAGTCAGGACATTTACGGCTATGAGCCAACTCACGCCCGCCGGATAACCGCCTTCAAGCGGTCCTCTGAGCGGGCGTGAGGACGACGAGGCGGACCGCCTACGTAGCTGCGCTCTATTTGCGAACCCGGAACGAGCCGCTCTTCTGGCTAACGGTCGCTCCATCTTTGAACGGAATATCGCAAGCACTTCGATCGTCGAGGAAGGTTTCAGCAAAGTACTTCAGGAGCCTCGAATCGCGCATTACCTCAAGATCGCCGGGCAGATGGTTGATGACCTCCTGGCTGGCCAGAACGATGAGCTTAGCTCGGGGCCTGGAGGCCATGACGTTGAAGCGGTTCAGCGACAGCAGGAACTCATCCTCGTCGGCGATCGCGTCCGGATCCCCCAGCGCATAGCTGGCGATGATCACGTCGCGCTGCTGCCCCTGAAAACGCTCGACCGTGTTCACCGCGTCACGGATGAGGCTGCGGTCATCGCCGAGCGGCTCGAACAGCGCCTGCAGCTTGGAAACCACTAGCGCCTTATGCGCTCGGTGCGGTGTGACCACGCCAACGGCCTTGGTCCAGAAGCTTTCGGCGTCATGCACTCCGGCACCCAGAGCCTCCGGATCACCGTCTAGGACAGCGCCCAGGCGGTCGCGCAGCATCCAAAGCAAGCCCGCCACGGTCTGGGCTTCGAACTCGTTCCACTGACTGCTGCGACCTTCCGGATATATAAAGGCGCAGACTGGCTGGTGGGGGTCGAGCAACCGGGCGAGCGCCGCGCCGAACGCCAAGCTCAAAGGCCAGTTCGCCGGCGTCGTCGAGGGGAGAGGAGTCTCCAGACGCATCCGCAGATCAGGAAAGCGGGCAACAAGACCCGCCGGATATCCCGCGAACCGTCCCAGCCCGACAATCTCGCGGTTCGACCGGTAGTTTTCCAGCAAGTCCTTGGAGACCACCCCGCGGTAGTCGGCGAGGAAATCGTAAACTGAGCCGACCAGCGTCTCCAAGCCGAGCGGCGCCTGGACCGACTGGATCGGCGGAAGCTGCTTGGGATCGCCGACGACGATCGCCGACCCACCATGCGCGAGCGGGGCAAGCGCCAGCACCGCGTTGGCCATGTCCATCTGCGAGGCCTCGTCGATCAAGACCACGTCGAAGAGCGCCTGGGCGGCACTGCCTTTCAGGCTCGCGAACTTGGTCACCTGCTGGGGCGGCGCCGACACGATTGCCGACATCGTCCCGCCGGACAGGAGGTCATGGAGGTCGCAGATGTCCGGCGAGGCCTTGTCGTTGAGGAGATTGACGCCCGCCGGAAGCCCCGGGGCGTCCGGCTTTGCGTCCGAACGCAGGCGGGCCAGCCGAACCTTGCCGGTCGTCGCCTCCCCCAGCGCGACGATCTGGCTGAAGGTGCGCAAGACGACGTTGTCGGTCGCATCATAGGTGTTGCTCGTCACCAGGATCCGGATGGGTTTACTGGCGGCGTGCGCTTCCAGCAGCAGGCCGAGCAGGATGGCGCGAAGCGTTTGGGACTTTCCGGTCCCCGGGGGGCCCCAGATGAGGGCGAGGCGCTTTTCCATCGCCTCGCGCCAAGCCTCCCACTGACTGTCGTTGAGTAGAACGTCCAATCCCTCCAGCGTCGCCCGCGTCGCGGCGGCGTTGCGGCCTGTGGGGGCCAGGGCTGTGTTCCGAGTGTCCCAGAGCACCTCCGCCACGGGCACGTGGGCTGTCGCGGTCTTGGGCGCCGCCTTGCCGATGACATGGGCGGTCGGGGCGCCGGCGCTGATCGCCAGGGGCGGGTTGCCGATCGCCTTGAGGGCGGCCTCAAGCCTGTCGGTCAAGAAGTCCTTGACCTGGTGATCCAAGACAACGTCCCGACGCAGGTCGAGCGTGGACTCGATGCGTCTCAGGAAGGCCTCCACCTCGGGCTTGAATTCGACGGCAACTAGGCGCGCGTCACGATCGATCGCGACCAGCTGCGTCGACGTCAAGGCCCCCGGAGAGCCGAAGTCGTTGATCCAAGGCGGCAGACTCTGCGGGAGCGGCACGCCACCAGTGAAGTCGCTGACGCGCCGCGAGTAGAAACCCGGTTCGGAGGCCGGAGACAGCGCGCAGAGGAAATCACCCTCCTCGAACTTCGCCTCACGCGACCCTTCGGCCAGGGTGTAGATTCGCATCCCGGGGCGCAGCATGACGCCCAAGGTCTTGGCCGCGGCCGTCAGCGCCGGTCCCGCCAGCTCCTGCTCCAGCCGCGCGGCCAGATATCTCGCCTCCCGCTCGTGCACCGGCATGGCCAAGGAAATGCCGTGCTCCAGGCTGACAATCTGAGCGTTAAGCTTGGCGAAGGCGTACCAGACCTGCCCGTCGGCGCTCACGCCGCGCAGCGACGCCGGCGGCTTGATGTCCGAAATCTTCGGCGCGCGGCTGCGCAGCTGGCCCTGCAGATCGAGACGTAGCCGCCACATGACCGAATGCAGCGCGCGCAGCTTAGTCGTCACGGTCGAGCGCAGCTGGCCGACCTGCTGGCTCCAGGGACGGGGCTGGCCCATACGGGTCCAGATTTCGTGCGCCCGCTCTGACGGCACCTGATCGGACAGGGGGTCTTCGAAGATCACCGGAACGCGGAACTCGAACGGCGCACCGCCTGGCTTCGTCGGCGGCGTATAGGTCCGCGCCAACTCCAGCAGAGAATAATAGTGGGGAATGGGCGCGGCCACGAGCGCCTGGATCGCGTTGCGCACGATCGTGATGGGCGCGTTCACCGAGCGCAGGCGTGCGTTCTCGATGATCTCCTCGGGCGGAAACAGCCAAGCCAACTTCTTCAGGCTGCCGTCCGCCAGGACGTGCTGGAGGTTGCGGCCGATCACCCGCAGCATATGCTCGTAGGTGACGGTGTCCCAGATGTAGATCTGGACCGTCGCATCGGCTTTGGCCTTGGTCGCGTCCGAAAGCGCCCTTTCGACATAGGCCAAGAAGCTCAGCAGCTCGCGGGTCTCACTCTGGACGCTTCGGGTGTCGTTCACGAACACCTGCGCCTCGATCTTTTCCCGCTGGCCGCTGGCGTAGGAGTGCCCGCCAACGCCGAAGGCCAGCGTCAGGCCGCTGCCGAGGTCAAAGTCGGCCGTCAAATAGAGATTGAGGTCGGCCCAGTTAGGGATGACCGCCGAGGTCCCCGACCCGGCCGGAATCTGGCTGTCGCCGCTGGCTAGGGCTTGGGCGCGGCCCGCCACGACCGTTCTGGTCGCGCGCAGCTTAGGATGGCAGTCGAACGCGGCGTCATCGGCCTGCAGCGGCGCCAGCGATCCGGTCGTGCTGATGTTGCGATCGACGAGGGCCCGGCGGGCTCCGCGCGGCAGGAAGGCAATGGAGCTGAGATGGCCCTGCGCCCTGGCTAAGGGCATGCAGTGGTCCGGGTTCTCAGGCGTGGTCGCGTTCCACACGTAGCCGAGGTACTCGCATCCACTGCATCCGGTGCTCACGTGCCAGTCGAGATCCTTCCAGGGACGCGAGAGCGCCTCCGGCAGCTCGACGACGAAGAAGTGTCTCAGACGCGGGGCAAAGACGTCGATCTCGAGGGTCTCGATGTCCTCGTTCAGGGCGATGGCCAATTCGTCGGCCGTCGCCACGGTCCCGGCCCTTTGCCGCTCCGCCTGAAGGCGGACGATCGCCGCCGCGTCGTGGGAACCTGGCCAGATCGCGGCCTCCGCGACGACGGCGAAGCGGTCGGCATAGCCGTTGTCGGCGAGCCAGCCAGCCAAGGCCAGCGAGTAGTACGTGATCTCGGCAAAATAGGACGCGCTCGGCTCGGCGGTCATCTTGATGTCGATAACCCGCAGGCCGGTGCGGCCATCGGCGTCGTGCACCGAGCCATCGGCTTCGACGACCCGGCCCACATCAGCGGGGGCCAGCACCTGGATCAGGTCGGGGACCAGTTTGGCGAAACCGAGGGACTGAGCAGCGGCTAGGGCGTCGATGCCGATGGCGGTCTGAAAGGTTGGTCCCACCTCAAACGCCGGCCGCACCAGGAACACCCCCGGCTTGGCGGCGGCCATCACATTTCGAAGCTTCTGGTCCTGGAAGTCCGCGCCGGTCACGACGCCGACCACCGACGCCGCGCCGAAGGTCGTCTGCAGGTCCTTCAGCTTGTCCTGCTCCCAGCGCCCGCCCTCCTGCATGAGCGCCGCCATGCCGGTCCGAGCTACCGCCTTGGCCGGCATGCCCTGAGCGTCACGTTCCGGTTGATAGTCCTTGTTTTCAGGCGAAAGGAGAAGTCGCAGCTGTCTCGGGCAATCGGTACGGAAGTAGTTGCTAATCACGCGTTTGCTGAGATATGGCACCGGCAACCCCCCAATACTTGGAGACAGCCTAAGGTCGTCGTAGCGCATCCTCAAGCGGGATCAGGTTCGACTCTTTCTGTCTTCGCCTCGGGGCCAAGGCCTTGCCGACCAGGGAGGCCCTGCGTAGCGCCGCAGCGTCGATGGTGTTGAACGGAAGCGCCAATTGGCCGTAGCGGTCGAGCCACCGGGCGACCTCGGCATCGACCTCGGCGACGTCCTTGTTGCTCACCCCGAGGATCGGCGTGGGCCCCGCGCCGTGGCGAAGGACAAAGACGGCGTCCCACAGGCCGCGATCACCCTGGGCATGCAGGCCGCTGCCAGCCTCTCCAGGCATGGGAAGCACGCTGGTGATCCGCAGGTCCGTGCGCGCGATCGCCTCGGCGAGCGCTCTCCAAGCGGGCGCGTCGGTATGGCGGAAAGAGAACGCCACGATGCCGTCGGGCTTCAACACGCGAGCGATTTCCGCAAAGGCCTGGCCAAGGCCGTCGGTGTAGCGTTTGACGCTGCCGGCCCGCGATGTGTTGGCCACGAGGCTGTGGGCCAAGATGTCCTGCTGCTCGCGCGCGTCCAGCACGTTGAGACCCTTCAGCCAAGGACCGAAAAAGCGTGCGAGTTCGGAATAGGCGATGTTGTCGAAGTAGGGAGGATCGGTCATCACAACGTCGATCGACCCGCTTTCGAGGAAGGCCAGATTGCCCGCCGTGCCCATGTGGATTTGGTTGATTCGCCGCTGAGCTCGCGTCGGTACCTCAACGAAGTCCTTGGCGCCGACCGGTTCCTTGGGCCTACGCGCGTAGGCCGCCGCCGCGCTCAGCTTGCGGATCGCGTTCGGGAACGAGCCGCGGCCCGCCCTTTCAATCCAGGGATTGAGTTCGACCGGACGCTGGATATGTCGGAACGCCCGCAGCGAGAACAGCGGCGTCAGGCGCCGCCAGCCGCCGGCGTAGGACGCCATCATGCAGTTGGTGGTCAGATGGTCGCTGAACGCCATTGCCACCGCGCCGCGCAAGGGTTGGTCCAGATGGGAGATCTCGTTGGCGAGTAGGCCTAGATGCAGCAGTTGGCGGTCGTTGAACAGGTCACGCCAGCGGCGATAGCCATAAGCGCTGAGCCGCTCGTCCGACCAGCCGGTTGTGTCGATCGCGTCGTCGGGGATCAGTACCTCGCCCGCCTGCTCGGCCTCGACGAGCGCCGCTTGCGCCCGCTCATAAAGCCGGACGTCCTCGTCGGTGGCCTTGCGGAACGTGCGTTCCGACATGGGGACGACGCGATTGCCTGTTCCGGGCGCGATCGTCTCTACTGCAAACAGCCGCCAGCGGGGGGCGCCGCACCGCCGGCCGTGATCGATCAACTGCTCGCCATGCTCGCAGCGCGGGCATTGTGCCCGTCCGCGCAAGACCGCACCATGGTCGCAATCGGTGTGAAGTCCGCAGCTGGCACAGTCGAATGCCGTCGTACGCGCCGGTAGAGCGTGGATCGCGCCGCACGCGGCGCAAAAGGCGTGACGCTTGACGCCGTCATCGGCTAGGACGTGGTTGGGATGAGCGTCGAAGTGGTGGCCACATCGGCCGCATTCGACGACCTGAACCCAGAAGTGATGCACCGTCTGGTCGTCGCCTTTGCAATGGTACGCCGCCAATCGCGCTCCGACCTTGGCCTTCAACTCGGCCAGGATCGGCCCCAGGTCGGGAAGGTCCCCCGCGGCCAGCTCCATCCGGCTGACGGCGCAGGCAACGGGGTCCACGTCGCAGCCATAGGCCGTCGCTCCCAGGCGCGAGGCTTCGAACACGGACGTGCCGCCGCCAACGAACGGGTCCAGCACCTTCAGGCCGCTGAGGTCCGCGCCGCCATAGTACAGCTTGTTGAAGTCGGCCGTCGCGGACGCGGTCACGCCGATAAGCAGGCTGCGGAAAACCGATCCAAGCCGCCGCGCGAACCACTTGTGCGCCGTATAGATCGGGCGTGGCCGGCGTCCCTCGCGAATGGCGAACCCGACCAACTGTCCGATCGGAAGTTGTCCAGCCTCCACCAGGGACCGCCGATAGACCCTGGCGCGTCCGCGCGCCTTGTTCTCGTTCTCCTTAAGGGACGTCGGCATTACTTTCCTCTGGAAGATTCTCCATGCCGCGCCACTATTTCTAGCCTTTAAAGCGGGGTCGCCTCCTCGTCCACCGGTGAAGCCTGTTCGCCAACAAGTTGCTCGCCCCCCTGGCATGCCAAGACAGTGCTCGACGCGCCAAACCTTGTGCCGGTGCGTGCTCCCGGCGCGCCCACTCACACAGCGAAGACGTCGGCGCCGACGACCATCTCCACACTCAGACCGCGCCCGGTTGCACGGTCGCCGAAGATCACTAACCGCGGCACGAGACCGGAACCGGATGTTGCTAACGAAGCCTTGGCTGGTGCGAAGGTGGCAGTCTACGTTGGCGGTTGTGCGTCTTGACTCTGGCCGATCCCAAGGACGGCGTCTGCCGCCGAGCAGCTGCGGCGACGGACGGATGCACGAAGCGCAGTATTTGAGTCTCGGCTGCCTCGACGCATGTCGTCAGTTCGGATTGCGCGCTTGGGAGGGCACCGTATGGGCAGGGCCAAAGAATGGATGATGGAGCGGGAGGCGCGCGGCTACGACGACGCCGAAGGCTCCATTTGTCACGACTGTGTGGAAGATGCCTATCTGGCGCAGTGGATCGACGAAAATGCGACGGAAACCATCTGTCGGTTCTGCGGTCGTGAGGCCGACGAGCCGATTGCCGCTAGCTTCGAGGAGTTCATCGGCGTGGTGCTGGACGGGATACGCTTCGACTGGAGCCATCCGGACGACGAGGGGATCATGTTCATCAGCCGGGAGGGCGGTTATCAGGCCTCCATCTCCGATCTCGACGACGTCCTTTCAGGGTACGAGATCAGCGATAACGTCAGTGTGGTGGAGGCTCTGATCGAGAGCATCGACGACAACGGCTGGGTCGAGCGGGACTATTACATCGGAGACAAGAGCCAACAGCTGAAGTGGGGATGGGACAAGTTCAAGCGGGTCACCAAACACCAGACCCGCTACCTGTTCCTCAGCGTAAAGAACGGAGACGATTCCAGCGTTCCCGCGTCGCAGATGCTGGACGCGATCGCCGGGGTGATCGCGTCGGACCTCGGGGATATCGAGTTCGTGAAGGTGATCGGCCCGGACACGGATCTGGTTCGGATACGGATCGACTCCAAGAAGTTCGAGACGGCCGCTGATATCGGCTCCCCGCCCGAGAAGTTCGCGCTGCAGTCCAACCGAATGAGCCCTGCAGGCATTCCCATGTTTTATGGCGCGCTGGACGTCGACACCGCGAAAGCCGAGACGTTCGACGAAGCGCAGCATCTCGGTCAGACGATATCGATCGGTGTCTTCCGCCCCCTGCGCAACCTGCACCTTCTCGACCTGGCCGAGTTGCCCAATATTCCAAGTGTCTTCGACGCCGAAGGCCACCACCTGATTCATCCGCTGCGGTTCCTTCATGCCTTCGCGAGGGACCTCGCCAAGCCGATCGCCCGCGACGGTCGAGAGCACATCGAGTACGTTCCGACGCAGATCGTGACTGAGTACTTCCGGAGGGTATTCAGGGTCGGCAAGATGCGGCTGGACGGCTTGATCTATCGCAGCGCGCGTCATCCCGGCGGCACGGCCGTCGTGCTGTTCTGCGAGAATGCGCAGTGTGTGGACCCTGGTGCGACGAGCAAGCCATGGAAGGAGCCTTTGCTGCGGCTTGAGTCCGTGTCGCACGAGGCGTGCCCAGCGCTTCCTAACGCATTCTGATCGGTCGGTCGCTTGTGCCAGAGCTATTCTGGCGCAGACGCGTGGTTGGAGTACGGGCGGGATGCCTCGGCGATGGGCGGCCTAGGCAGTATGGACGTCTGCATTCCGCCGGTCTGCCAATGTCTCCTGTTGGCGCAGAGGGAACATCAGCTTTGTTGTTGGTGCGGGTGGTCGGGCTCGAACCGACACTCCTCTCGGAACTGGATTTTGAGTCCAGCGCGTCTACCAATTCCACCACACCCGCACAGGCGTCAGCGCGCTCTGCTCCTATAGCGCACCTAGGCTTGTTTCAACCGTTTGCGGACAGCCAAGGGGCCGGTACGCCAAGCGCCCGCCCCGTCTACGGAACAAGGAACTAGTGCGGCGGGCTGACGCAGGAGAGAGAAACCGCTTTTTGAGTCCGGCGGATCACTAGTGTTTTCAAGCCGTTAGCCGTGGGGCGGCGTTGGTGCGGCGCTCCCGACATTTTCTCGCGTTTCGGCAACTGACCCGCTGGACGTATGCGGGGGTGCGGTCTGGAGCGAAGTCGAAAGGGAATGGGCATGCGCCCATGGTGGAACGAAGGCTTGCATCCACTACCCAGGACTCGTCGAGCCCGGCCCGCCGTTTCCCGGTACGACCGGATACCGCGGGGCGTAGCGTTCCTCCGGGGTCTTCCACTCGCGAAAGAACGCCAACGGATCCTGTTCGCCCAAGAAGATGCGAGCGAGCTTCAGTCGCTCAAGCACCTCACCTCTGTCCGTCTCGGGAAGATCGGTCGCCCGCCGCTGCACCCCGGCCAGGAAGCGCTCGATTTCCATGACCTCCGACCAGCGCCGGATGACCTGCCCCAGTTCAGACCGGCTGTCCGCGATCGACTGCTCAACCCGTCGGCCATCTTCCTCCCGCCGTCGGCGTTCTTCGGCTGCGAGCCATTGCTGATGACGAAGATCGGCCTGACGTTCAGCCTCGTCTAGTTTTGCGACAAGGGCGGGCGCCGCCGACTCGATGGCCCGGACAATCGTCCTGACCTGACCAGACAGCGAAGCGGAGCTGGTTTCCTGCCACTGCATTGACCAGCTCACCCGTCCGTAGGGCGAAAAGGCGATGATGCGCAGTCGGCCGCACGGAAGTCGCGGGTCGTGGTCCAGCTGTGGTCAACGGCATAGCGCCCGCGAGGAGCGACATAGTCGGTCTCGCGGATATATTTACCGGCAAGATATCGCAGCGTGACAGTCTCGGACATCTCCACGACAGCCAGTCCGATCGCGACGGTCCCGACATAGACCACTGTCGGTCGAAAAGGGGACCACAGCCCGTTGTGCTGCCAATAGTCGCGCGGCTTGGAAGCGACCTCGCGCTCGTCGAAATGCCCACGCCCCAGTCGGGCCTCGGAAGGTGCCAGAACGACCCGATGCCCAAGGGATTCCAACCCGTTGAAGAGGTCGTTGGCCAGGTTGAGCGCCTTGTCGAGGCAAGCTTTCGAAGCGGTCACGTCGACCAGCAGTTTCTTGTAGGGCTTGAGGTAGGCGCCGTCGTCGACTGGCCGGCCGTTCTCGAAATGCGTGCGCGCGCCGCGGATCAGACCGTGGAGCTGGTCGCGGGGGATGCGAACGGTAGTTGGGGATCGGCGGCGCGGCGCCGCTTTGGGTTTCGGGGGCGCCACAGCCTCGCCGTCCTGGCTCCAATGCACGGGATCGCCGGGCCGCGCATCAGGCAACGGAGTTTGAACCGGGGTTTTGCCGACCGCCTGTTTGGCCCAATATCCGCGCGCCGGACGCGGGACGTTGAGCAAGGTGCAAATCCGGGCCAAATAGCTGCCGGACACGCCAAACCGTTCGGCGATCCGGATCATCGGCTCCGACCAGACCAGCCGGTAGAGTTCTTCGCGAGAGACCATTCCTTCAACTCCCGGCAGACGCCCCCCGGCTCAGCCGGTGCGGCAGTCAATTCTCGATCGCCGGCAGCTAGCTAGCGCGTGGCTCTCGTTGCTAGTCAGGACAACGCCTTCTACGCTAGGTCGTAGAGCGATAGGTCGGGGGACGATTTGGCGAGCAGGTTTTTTGAACAGCCGATCCTGAACTCGCCCTACGACGAGCCTCGGCTTCATCATGCCTTGGACAGTAAGGGCCAACCGACGGACCTGCCCCCGGTCGAAGGGCGTCGCAAGTCGGAACTCATCTCACCCGTCCCCAAGCCAAAGAAAGAAGGCAGGCGGGCTAAGCAGGCAGACCTCGACCTGTTCGCGGAGGAGGACGCCGAAGGGCAGGCCTACACGCTCGCGATCATCAACGAAATTCGCAGCTACGTCTCAGCTTGGCGCCGGCTCCACAATCCGACGGACTGGGGCGTCACGCCGGTCACGCAGCGGCTCCTGCAATATTGGCGCAGCCACTCGTTCGAGACGATCCGCCCGTTCTTCTGTCAGGTCGAGGCGGTTGAGACCGCGATCTGGCTGAGCGAGGTCGCGCCGAAACAGAAGCAGCACGCGCACCTGTGGAAACACATCCAGGCGGCCAACGAGGGCGCCAACCCCGAACTGATGCGGGTCGCGCTGAAGCTGGCGACCGGCGCGGGCAAGACCACCGTCATGGCCATGCTGATGGCGTGGCAGACGCTGAATGCAGTGCGGTCGCCGGCGAGCAACCAGTTCAGCCGCGCTTTCCTGATCGTGACGCCGGGCATCACCATCCGGGATCGGCTTCAGGTGCTGATGCCCGCGCACCCGGACAACTACTACGCCAGGCGCGAACTGATCCCGGCGGACATGCTGACCGACATGGCGCGGGCCAAGATCGTCCTGACCAACTACCACGCCTTCAAGCGTAAGGAGACGATGTCGCTGTCGAAGGTGGGCAAAGCCTTCCTTCAGGGGCGCAACGAGCCCATCCAGACGACCGAGACCGAGGGCGCGATGCTAAAGCGCGCCTGCGGCGAATTGCTGGCTTTCAAGAACGTTGTGGTCATCAACGACGAGGCCCACCACTGCTATCGCGAGCGGCCCGAGGGCGACGCCGAGGCGCCGGTGGCGGCCGAAGAGAAGGAAGAGGCCAAACGCAACGCCGAGGCCGCCCGCCTTTGGATTTCAGGACTTGAGGCGCTGAAGCGCAAGGTCGGCGTGCGCACCGTCTACGACCTGTCGGCGACGCCCTTCTTTCTTCGGGGGTCTGGCTATCGCGAGGGGACCCTGTTCCCGTGGACGGTGTCCGACTTCTCGCTGATGGACGCCATCGAATGCGGGATCGTGAAGCTTCCCCGCATCCCGGTGGCCGACAACTCCGTCACAGGCGAGACGCCTATCTATCGCGAACTGTGGGAGCACATCGGCAAGCGGATGCCCAAGAAGGGCGCCGGCAAGGCCGGGGTGCTCGACCCGTTGGCCGCCAGCTTCCCCGCCGAACTGCAGACGGCGCTCTACGCCCTCTACAGCCACTACGAGAAGACCTACGACGCCTGGAAACAGGCGGGGCTGGAGACGCCGCCGGTGTTCATCGTGGTGTGCAACAATACCGCCACGTCAAAGCTGGTCTACGAATGGATTTCCGGCTTCGAGCGCGAGGACGCGGACGGTGGTCTTCGGACACGCCACCACGGTCATCTCCCGCTGTTTCGCAATTACGACGAGAGCACCGGCAACCGGCTGACCAAGTTCAACACCCTGCTGGTGGACTCGGAGGCGCTGGAGTCAGGCGAGGCTCTGGACGGAAGCTATCGTGACCTGATGGGCGCCGAGATCGAGCAGTTCAAGCGCGAGAGAATCGCTCAGACCGGCGACCAGCAAGCCGCCGATAATCTGTCCGATACCGAGGTCCTGCGCGAAGTCATGAACACCATCGGCCGAAAGGGCCGTTTGGGCGAGCAGATCCGATGCGTGGTCTCGGTCTCGATGCTGACGGAGGGCTGGGACGCCAACACCGTCACCCACATCATGGGCGTGCGCGCCTTCGGCACCCAGCTGCTGTGCGAACAGGTCGTCGGCCGGGCCCTGCGCCGTCAATCCTACGATCTGAACAAGGACGGCCTGTTCGACGTCGAATACGCCGACATCCTGGGCATCCCGTTCAACTTCGCCGCCGAGCCGGTGGTTGCCCCGGTCAAGAAGCCGGCCAAGACCACCCGCGTTCAGGCAATGAAGGACCGGGCCGCCTTGGAGATCACCTTCCCCCGGGTGGAGGGCTATCGCTACGACCTGCCGGACGAACGCATCACGGCGGAGTTCAGCGAAGACAGCCGCCTCGAACTCAACCCCGACAACGTCGGTCCGTGCACCGTTCTGATGGAGGGGATCGTCGGCGAGGGCGTCGAACTGACCCCCGAGGTGCTAGAGAACATCCGGCCGAGTTCGATCTCCTACAACCTCGCCAAGCGGCTGCTTTACACCCGGTTCAGGGACGCCGGCGAGGACCCGCCCATGCACCTGTTCGGCGATCTGCAACGAGTCTCGCGCCGCTGGGTCGAGGAGGGTTATCTGGTCGCCAAGGGCGTGCCGGTCGGGGCCATTGGCTACACCGAGCTAGCCGACAAGGCAGTTGAGCGCATCTTCCTCGCCTGCCAGCGCGCCAACGAAGGCTCGAAGCGGATCAAGGCGATCCTCGACGCCTACAACCCTTCGGGCTCTACCCGTTTCGTTGCCTTCAACACTTCCAAGGAGGTCCGGGCCACGGCCAGGGATCGGAGCCATGTGAGCCACGTCGTGCTGGACAGCGACTGGGAGGCAGAACTGGCGCGGGTCATCGAGCGTCACCCGCGCGTCGTCTCCTATGTGAAGAACCAGGGCATGCAGTTCGATGTGCCCTACCGCGACGGGGCCGTCCCTCGCCGGTATGTGCCCGACTTCATCGTCCGCATCGACGACGGCGGAGAGGAGCCGCTGAACCTGATCCTGGAGGTCAAGGGCTATCGCGGAGGCGACGCCCAACTGAAGGCCGAGACCATGAAGACGCTGTGGGTCCCGGGGGTGAACAACCTTGAGACCTATGGCCGCTGGGCCTTCGAGGAGTTCCGCGACGTTTTCGCGATCCAGGAGACCTTCGACAAGCTGGTCGCCGAGGTCGTCGCTCTCAGGGCCCGGGTGGCATGAGTTCGCCGATCTCCCTCATCACCATGCTGAATCAACTGAAAGCGATCTGATGGCCAAGGCCCCCAAGCCCCCCAAACAGGTCTCGACCCTGACGCACGACGAGGCGACGCGGCGGAACATTCCGACGGCGGAACTGCAGTCGACTGCGGAGTATCTGGAGGAGATGAACCCGCCCGAGCCGGTCGCCTATCCGCGCGCCCGGCCGCTGGCGCAAGGGGAGCGGCGCGAGCGGGACGAGGACCTGGACCCGCAGATCGTCTGGAACGGCGCGCGCATCCGGCTGACCAAGGCCCAGGTCGATCAACTGGCCGAGACCGGCGAGGTCGAGATCGGCGACGCCCAGCTGGTCTGGCGCGGCAAGGATACGCAAGACTGGTCGGACCTGATCGTCCAGACGCCGCCGCTGTACATCCAGGAGAAGATCCATCCCAAGGCGATCATCGACGACCTGAAACGGCGCTCCGACGCGGCGGCCCCCGCCGCGCTCGACACCATTGACCTGTTCGCCGACTTCAACGGCATCGACCCCGAGGCGAAGACCGAATTCTACCAGCACGACCAGCACTGGTCGAACCGGATGATCTTGGGCGACAGCCTTCAGGTCATGGCCTCTCTGGCCGAGCGCGAGCACCTGGCCGGCAAGGTCCAGTGCATCTATTTCGACCCGCCCTACGGCATCAAATTCAACTCGAACTGGCAGGTGTCGACCCAGAACACCAAGGTGGCCGACGGCAAACAGACCGACATCAGTCGCGAACCGGAACAGGTGAAGGCCTTCCGTGATACCTGGAAGGACGGCATCCACTCCTACCTGACCTACCTGCGCGACCGGCTGACGGTCATGCGCGAGTTGCTGACCGATTCCGGTTCGATCTTCGTGCAGATCGGGGACGAGAACGTGCATCGCGTGCGGGCAGTACTCGACGAGGTCTTCGGAGAGTCCAACATCTGCGCGCAGATCACAGTCGTTAAGACAGCTAGCGCCACTTCTGAGTATCTACCTCAGGTCGCTGACCACATAATCTGGTTCGCCAAGAACCGCGACTCTCTCAAGTTCCGACAGCAATACACTCTCAAGCAGGTGGGAGGCCAAGGCAGTGGTCAGTACACCAAAGTCCAGGAGCCGGATGGATCACGGCGCAATCTAACGAAGGTCGAACTCTCTGGCATCGACCTGCCCGAGGGAGGGAGGGTCTTTCGTTTAGACAACATGACGAGCCAGCGACCGCCCGGCGACTTTCCAGTTCACATCGATGGGAAGGCAATCCGACCCTCAAAAGGGTACTGGAAAACGGGCGAGGCCGGGATGCCGCGCCTCGGACGCGCCCAACGTCTCCAGCTAGTCGGGAACACGCTTACCTACGTCCGATTTATCGATGATTTCCGGGTGTTTCCGATCAACAACGTTTGGACAGATACTGGAGCGTCCGGGTTTGGCGATGAGAAGGTGTACGTCGTCCAAACCATCTCGAAGATCGTCGAACGCTGCATCCTAATGGCCACCGACCCCGGCGATCTCGTCCTCGACCCCACCTGTGGCTCCGGCACCACCGCCTATGTGGCCGAGCAGTGGGGGCGCCGCTGGATCACCCTCGACACCAGCCGCGTGGCCCTCGCCCTAGCCCGCACTCGCATCATGAGCGCGCGCTATCCCTTCTATCTTCTGGCCGACAGCCGTGAGGGGCGCGCCAAGGAACAGGAACTCTCCGGCCTGCCGCAGCCGCTGTCCTCCGCCGAAGGCGATATCCGCCAGGGCTTCGTCTATGAGCGCGCGCCGCACGTTACATTGAAATCCATCGCCAACAACGCCGAGATCGACGTCATCTGGGACGAGTGGCAGGCGAAGCTGGAGCCGCTGCGCGAACGGCTCAACGCCCTAACCGGCCGGTCGTACGAGGAATGGGAGGTCCCGCGCGAGGTCCAGGGCGGCTGGTCCGAAGAGGCCCTGACAGTCCACCGCGACTGGTGGGCCGCCCGCATCGCCCGGCAGGCCGAGATTGACGCCTCCATCGCCAAACGCGCCGATGTCGAACTGCTCTACGATCGCCCCTATGAGGACAAGACCAAGGTCCGCGTCGCCGGGCCCTTCACCGTCGAGAGCCTGTCGCCGCACCGGGTGGTGCCGTCGGACGCCGCCGAACTGATGGACGACCTGGACGCCGTCGCCGGCAAGCGCCGCCGCAACCTGGCCTCGCAGCCGCCGGCCGATTTCTCGGCCATCGTGCTAGAGAACCTGAAGACCGCCGGGGTGCAGCAGTCGACCAAGGGCGAGAAGATCGTCTTCACCTCTCTGGTCCCTTGGCCCGGAGAATACGTCGCCGCCGAGGGCCGCTTCATGGAGGGCGAGGTCGAGCGACGCGCCGCCATCTTCATCGGCCCCGAGTTCGGCACCACCAGCCGCCCCGACCTGACCGCCGCCGCCCGCGAGGCCACCGAGGCCCGGTTCGACGTGCTGATCGCCGCGGCCTTCAACTTCGAGGCCCACGCCTCGGAACTGATGCGGCTGGGTCCGCTGCCGATCCTGAAGGCCAAGATCAACCCGGACCTGCACATGGCCGGGGAGTTGAAGAACACCGGCAAGGGCAACCTGTTCATCGTCTTCGGCGAGCCCGACGTCGAGGTCGAGGCCCTGCCCGACGACCAGGTGACGGTGCGGGTCAAGGGCGTCGACGTCTTCGATCCCAACACCGGCGACATCCGCAGCGGGGACACCAAGTCGATCGCCGCCTGGTTCATCGACACCGACTATAACGAGGAGAGCTTCTTCGTCCGCCACGCCTACTTCCTCGGCGCCAACGACCCCTACAAGAGCCTCAAGACCGCCCTGCGCGCCGAGATCGACGAGGCCGCCTGGGCTACGCTTTACCGGGAAGTGTCGCGACCGTTCGACCGGCCGAAGAGCGGCCGGATCGCGGTGAAGGTGATCAACCACTTCGGGGACGAGGTGATGAAGGTGTTCAGGGTTTAGGGATGGGCAAGGGGGGCTATCACGGCGGATCGACCATCATCGGGCCCGGCTCAAGCTGGTTCAGCGATACTCCGGACGGCTACGTTCGAAAGAAGAAGCCGAAAAGGAAGAAGGCGCCGAAACCGGGAAGCGCCCGGCCGGCACCTGTGGAGGCCGTCGCGCCGCCTTCACTCGACGCCCAGGTCGCTGAAGCTCGTCGGAAGGTGGAGGCGACGAAGAAATCGCTGAGGGTGTGCGAGACGAATGTCCGCTACGCGGTTCGTGCCCGGGACGTGGTGGCCCAGCGCCTTGTAGAGGTGAAGGCGGAAGCTCTTCGTTTGGAGGGGTTGTTGGCGAAGCAGCCAGCCAAGCTCCCTGGCCGCCAAGGGCGACAGCCATGAGCGGAACACTTGATTTGGCCGAGCCCGCGGTGACGCCGGACGTACACGAGTTGGGAGCATTGGTGGATAAGGCCCGGAGCGTCGCCTTGGCCTATCGTCGGCTAACCGGGCGACCTCTGGGGGTGACGGGAGAGGTCGGCGAATACGAAGCAATTCGATGCCTCGGCCTCCAGCTGGCCCCGGTACGAGCGGCCGGGTTTGACGCGGTCGATGCCGAGGGGCGACGCTATCAGGTCAAGGCGCGCTGCCTGCCTGGAGGAGCCTCTAAGGCGCAGCGGCTCGGCTCGATCAAGATCGACTCGCCATGGGACGCTGTCCTACTTGTTCTGATGGGAGAAGACCTGGTCGCCACTGAAATCTGGGAGGCGGACCGCGCGGCCGTTATCGAGGCCCTGTCGGCGCCGGGCAGCAAAGCGCGTAACGAGCGTGGGGCCCTTGCGGTCGCGAAGTTCAAGTCGATCGGCCGGTTGGCCTGGCCGAAGGAGGCCAAATGAAACAGCCCTCAGAAGTGGCGTTGTTGACGCCCGTGCCGCTCGAACACTTGGTGAGCGGGGAAGCCGTGTGCCAACGCGAGGGCCGTGTGGCTTACGGCAGCGAAAGCGGCATGGTGCTCAGCGAACTGGCCGCCGCCGCGACCGACGCGGAATGCACGGCCCTGTTCTACGCCTCACACGCGACACCGGATGGCCCGCCACGGATTACGTGGAGCGGTCGTTTCGTGGGGCTGACCGGGGCCAAGGCCGGGCGTCATCCAGACCACGACCGGCTGCGGCCGCCGAGCACGGATTCAGATGGAAGCTGGCTCGTGTTCTACGAGGTGGCCGACCTGAAGAGGCTCGAGCCTGGCGATCAGCTTCCGCTTGAATCGCTCAAGACTCCCAAGGGCAAGAAGCTGGCCAAGGCGTTTGTCCCCCAAGGGCCGATGCTCATCGAGAACCCATTTTAGGCTGTTTCGAGCGACTCAGAGGTCAGCATGAGCGGAGATGACGCGATTGAGACGCTAATCCTTCGGTTGAAGGATCAGGGACGCAGCAGTCCCGAGGTGAAACGTTGGGCGGAATTTCATCGTCGCCTGTGTGATCTGGTGCTTGGCGCCCCACCGCCGCCCCTCCCTCTGATCCTTGCGGCTTCGGGGGCTTCTGCGGCGAGTAAGCAAAGGCGCCTTCGCGAGCAACTCGAGTGGGCGCAGACGCACCGCGTCCTGAACGAAGCCATCGAACTGCTGAACGCTCTCCCCGGTAGCGATTGGGAGAGTAAGCCCGCGGCGCGCTGGCACCAGACCACTTGGACCGGGGCCTGACTCCGTGGGCACCCTACTAACCCACCAATTGTTCCGACGCGGGCAGAGTGACGGCAAAGCGGGCTGACTACGCGAGGCAATATGCCGGGTTACAATCACTACTCCGACTGCACCTGTGGCTGGTGTCAAAAGTTCTCCAGTCTTCGCGGCAGTTATGACCCCACCGCAGACAATGCGCGGGTCTCACTCCAGGAGCTTGGATTCAACGGCAGTTGGTCATCCTGCTTCGTCCGGCCAAACGCTCGGTGTCCCGTTTGCTTCGCAGCCGTATTCTACTACTCAAACAGCTCCGGAAGTTCGGTTTATTTCGACGAGTTGGGTTGGCCATGGCCTAAGCACCCCTGCACTGATCACCCCAAATGCAAGGCGACAGGGGCCGTTTCCGCACAGCCCGTCCGAGGTCGAAAGCGGGGAGAGATTGATGAGGTAGGGGGCGCTCTGGTCGCAGTTGGAACGGACCCCAAGCGGTCATTTCGAGAACGCTATGCTTCCGATCCGTGGGAACCTTACATCGTGTTGGCGATAGTCCGCCTCGGTTTTGACAATCACCTGAAGCTGGAATCGATAATGGCGCCGGGTGATATGCTGCACACTACGTTCGTCTCAGCGAAAACCACCGTCGCCGTTCGAGACTTGGTCAGCGCTCAGCCCGGCCGGATATGTGTCCTGTTGCCGGATTTTTCATCAAAGGTCTTCACTGCTCGGACCCTAGCTGAGCCGGAGTATCTTTCGATGTTTGATCGTTCGGACGACTAATGGACTTCCGCATCGCTGACACTTTCACCGACGCCTTGACGCGCCTACCGGCGCAAGACCAGAAGGCGGTCAAGGTGAGCGTGATGGACCTGCAGCTAAACCCGTCTGCGCCGGGGCTGCAGATGCACCGGATCGACAAATCCAGGGACGCAAACTTCTGGTCGGCGCGGGTCAGCCGAGACGTGCGTCTAATCCTCCATAAGACCGCCGCCAGCATCCTGGTCGCCTATGTCGATCACCACGACAAGGCCTACGCCTGGGCCGAGCGTCGGCGCATCGACGTGCACCCTCGCACCGGTGCCGTGCAGATCGTCGAAGTCCAGGAACTGGTGGAGGAGGCCCGGCCTGACCTGTTCCGAACGTGGGAAGAAGACGCACCGGATCCGGCCTCGGACCCGGTTCCGGCCCCGCCCGCGCCGCCGCTGTTTGCTGGCCTGGCCAAGGAGGACCTCCTGTCCGTCGGCGTTCCGGAGGACTGGCTGTTCAGCGTTCAGGAAGCGTCGGAGGGCCGCTTCTATGAACTGGCGGACCACCTGCCCGGCGAGGCGTCAGAGGCCCTGCTGGAGTACGCCGCGACCGGGATGTTGCCGCGACCGGCGCCCCTCGCGCCCGAGCAGGCGCCCGCCGATCCGTACCAGCATCCGGACGCCCGCCGCCGCATCCTGACCGTCGGGTCGGCCGACGAGCTTCAGGCCGCGCTGGACGCGCCCTGGGACAAATGGTCGGTCTTCCTGCATCCATCCCAGCGGGACGTGGTGGAGCGCAGCTTCAATGGCCCCGCCCGGGTCGCAGGCTCTGCCGGCACCGGCAAGACGGTGGTGGCGCTGCACAGGGCCGTTCGGCTGATCCGCGAGGACCCGGCGGCGCGCGTGCTGCTGACGACCTTCTCGGAGCCTCTGGCGAACCATCTGAGGGCCAAGCTGGGCGTTCTGGCCGGATCGGGCGGCGCGATCGTGCCGCGTGTCACCGTGGCATCCTTTCAGGGACTCGCGACCGACCTGTTCCAGCTGGCGTTCGGGCGCAAGCCCCGCGTGGCCTCACCCGAGCGGGTCGAGACGGCCTTGGCCGAGGCCGTCGCCGAACAGGAGTTGAAGGGCTTCTCGCAGCGCTTTCTGGTCGCCGAGTGGACCGGCGTGATCGATGCTTGGCGAGTGGCCGACGCCGAGGCCTATGCCGGGGTGCCGCGCCTGGGCCGCAAGAACCGGCTGGGCTCCCGCCAGCGCGACGCCCTGTGGCCGATCTTCGCCGGGGCCCGAAGCAGGCTGGACGCGCAAGGGTGTCTGACGTGGCCGGCGGTGTTTCACGCCCTCGCCGACCATTACCTCGCCAAGGCCGACAAGCCTTTCAGCCACGTTGTTGTGGACGAAGCCCAAGACCTCGGCGTGCCCGAGCTGCGGATGCTCACCGCCGTCGTCCCTCAAGGAGCCGACAGGCTGTTTTTCGCTGGCGACCTGGGCCAGCGCATTTTCCAGCAGCCCTTCTCCTGGAAAGCATTGGGCGCCGACGTGCGAGGGCGTTCGACCACCCTTAAGGTCAACTACCGAACCTCACACCAGATCAGGCAGTCCGCCGATCGGTTGCTGCCCACAATGGTCCGCGATGTCGACGGGCGAGAGGAAGAACGCAAGGGAACCATCTCGGTATTCGAGGGGCCCGCCCCGGAGGTCGTTCTGAGCGCGGATCAGGCCGAAGAGACGGACCGCGTCGCGGCCTTCATCCGCTCTGCGCTGGACGCCGGGATCGCGCCGGCTGAGATTGGCATCTTCGTCCGCTCCCGGGCTGAACTCCCGCGCGCTCGCGCTGTCGTCGAACAGGCAGGTCTGACCTCAATCGAACTATCCGAGCGTCAGGTTGATATTGGAGACCGTGTCGCCATCGGCACGATGCACTTGGCCAAAGGGCTCGAGTTCAAGGCCGTCGCCGTCATGGCTTGCGACGACGAGGTCCTGCCTTCCGCCGAACGTATCGACGCGGTGGTGGAGGAGAGCGAGCTGGACGACGTCTATGAGACCGAGCGCCACCTTCTGTACGTCGCCTGCACCCGAGCGCGCGACCGGCTTCTGGTTAGCGCCGTGAAGCCGGGGTCGGAGTTTCTAGCCGACCTTGAACACGTGTCTGGCTGATGTCGAATGGCTGCATGGCGCACCGCGGCTTGTAAATCTTCACGGACGTTCACCGCGCCCGCTTTGGGGCAGGCGCAGCAACCGAAATGCGGGTGCCTCTCGATCCGCCCCAAGTCGGTGCCTTGAAGCGCCTGCCTCCGAAGAGACCGTCGGCTAAGCCTGCTACGCCCGCTTGAGCCTCGGTGGAAGCGGGCGAACTCGCCCGTGATATTGCCAAGAAGGCGGCGTCTGCCTGAGCCGCGACGGGGCGAGCTGTAGACCGCCGCGTGGCTCGCTTGGGCGGCCTGAAGACGTCTGCTCGTCAGACGTCGATACGCGTCTCTGCGCAGACGCTTTGCAGCCAATGCACGAGCTCGATCCCCTCGACATCGACCTTGAGGACAATGTCGAGGTCCTCGGGCCGTAGCTGGAGCCGGCGTGTCGCCAAGGCCAACAGGAACTCTGCCGCGGCGCCGCCCCGATCGACGGCCGCCGCCTTGAGGATACGGGCGATCAATCGGCCCATCTCGCGACTGTCTTCAGTACGATCCCGGTAGTTGAGCTCCGCAGGGAGCGCCGCCCGCAGGATGCTGGCCTGGATGACGTCGTCGTTGAAGCGGCCGAAGTTGCCCGGGGCGAGCAGGGTCTGCTGGAACCAGTTGGTGCGGATCGCCGATTTGCCGGGCTTCCCGCCCTTTCCGGCGTTGGCGCGCAACTGCTGCAGGACCGAGGAGATGGTAAAATAGACGTCGGCCTGGGTGTGCGGCTTGTTCGGCAAATCCTGGGGCCAAAACACGAACCCAGGCTGCAGCGTCAGCTTCCGATCTGCGGCGTTGCCGAGGAAGAGATCGTTCGTGAGTGGGTCGGAAGCGCGCCTCAATCGGTCGAGACGCGCCTGGACAAGGGCGGCCGCCACCGGGCTAGGACTTTCGATCGCCGTCGCCCGCTGCAGGAGTTGCACCTCCTCAGCCCAGGCGTTGTGGCTGCTGGAGGCCGGAAGGACGATCTCCTCGATGGCGAGGAATTCGTAGGGGTATGGGTTGTGGGTCTTCTCGAGGCTGGCCGCGAGCGACGAGCGACCGGGATCGCCAGTGCTCTTGGAGAAGCCGACTAGATAGGAGAGCGGGGCTTCGGGGGCGATGCTCCTCAAGTCCCGGCTCAGGTCGAGCAGGGTGCGGCCGCTCTCGATGACCGTGGCGACGATGACGATGGCGGTGTTGGAGGTCTTGTCGACTTCGGCATCGATTGCGTCTCGGGCCACGACTTTCGCCTCCGGTGCCGCGATCTCCTTAATATATTCGGCGAGCGCCTTGGATTGCGGGTCCGCCGCGATGATGTGGTCTGTCCTCGCCGGGATGGATCGCCGCGCGGCATAGTCGAGGCGTTTCTTGAAGGGCTCCGCGGCCATCAGCTGCGGCGGCGAGACCTCGAACTGGCGGGGCGGCTTGCCGCTCGCGCCGAGGCCGACGGAGAAGACGTCTTTCCCGGCGAGGCGCATCATCAGTTCGTCGAGCTTCGGCGGTTTGTCGTTGATGGTGATCAACAGGGAGTCGTGCTGGGGGCCCGCGAACTCGAACTGGTCGCCTTGAAGCTTGATGGCATGGGACCCGTTGCGGCAGGCCTCGCAATCAGCTTCGGTCGACACGGTCGTCCTCGTCACGCCGTCAGGATTCTTCACCGTGTCGACCTGGAGGTCACCGACGACAGTGTGCTTGTCGGCGTTGTCCCCCAGGAAGAGCAGATGCATCACCTGTTTGGCCGCAAACCCGCGCAGAGCCATCAGTTCGTTCGCCAAGGATCCGCTGGAGGACGCCGAGATGAGCACGAACGACTTCTCAGTCTCGAATTCCGAGGCCTTGAACCCCGCATAGGAGGAGAAGTTGTCCGCCAACAACGCTTCGCGGTCGAACGAACGCCACTGCTCATTGATGGCCGCGACCACGGTGAAGAGGGCCGGAGTGTCGATGTAGGCTTGTCGGGCGTCTGCGGGGACTTTGGGTAGCACGCAGAAGGCGATGAAGGCGATCTCCGCTCCGCGGGTCAGGATGTTGGACACCCTGATGAAGCGGTCGGAGTGGCGGCCGGAAGGGTTCACGAAATGGTAGGTCGACGTGGACTCCACGAAGCCGTGACGCTGGTTGAAGATCGCTGTCAGGGCGCGTCTGCGGATGTCCTCCAGTTCGACCTTGAGCGGCGGATTGGCACCGCCAAACGTGCGTCGCGAGGCTTCTTCGCCCGCCAAGTCATAGCCGATCACGGTCACGACGCTTCGTCCACCCAAGCGGGCGAGGGCGGCTATCGCCTGCGCGTCCGTGGAGAGGAGTTGGAAGGTCTGCTCGGACATCGGCTCCCGGACCACAAGGACCAGCTGGTCGGGCACGAGGTTGGCCTCTATCTCATTCTCCAACAGCGTTCCGAACTCCTCAACCCGCAGCATCTCCACGGAATTGAAGACGAAAAGCACGTCTTGGGAACGCACCTTCCTGCGGACCTCCAGCCTCAAGGAATGTAGGGTGTTCATGGCCGCCTCATCGGGATGAGGAGAGTGAGCAGGCTGCCGACGACTAGGGGCCAGCCTTCGCCTTCGGGCGGATCGTGACGTTGGAGGGCGTGTCCGTCGATTGGCTTCTCGGAGGTGAAGTCGACGAAGAACGACATCCGCCCAGTGCGTAGTCGAAGGAACCCTTTCTGCCGCTCGAGTAGGCGCAGGACATGGGGCAGGCCTTGTCCGAAACGCTCCGCACCCTTGGTGCTCCCGCCCCCGAAACAATCCCGCACGGCCTGCTCTTCCTCCCCGAGGGTCAGGGTGTCGGTGGGCTTGTGTGTCCAGCTGCTGGCGAAGCCGGGGCCGGCGTCTATCACGGACAGCTCGAACAGATGGGCCTGGGAGGCCTCGGGCGGCGGCTCCAAGGAGCGGCAGTAGGCTTGCAGGGGTTCGAAGCCCTGGGTGATCCGGGCGAAGTCATCCGGCGATCCCGAATGGTGCTTGGCGCTCAGGGCGCGGATCGAGAGGGGCAAGAGATCGCCGTCGTGGTCGTGGAGGGCATGCTCCTCGGTGTTCTTAAACACTTCATAGAGCATGGCGCCCAAGGCCTCGTCGGCTTGGGGATCGAAGTGGGCGCGGTAGGTGCGCTGGAGGACCCGCGCGAGCATCCATGCGGCGAGGTTGCGGAAGTTCTCCCGCGTGCGCAGACGGTATCCGCCGCGAGGGTCGGGAGTGTAGAGCAAGTAGGGCACCCCAAGGCCAAGGTGGTCAGCGCAAACCACCTCCACGGCCTGGCCGCGATACGCCTCTTGGGGCCTGACGCCTTGAAGGAGGTTGAGGCGTTCGATCGCCAAGTTCCGCACCGCCGTTGTCCTGTCCAACCCTTTCGAGTCGCCAATGGCGTGACCGCACAGACCCGCGACCAAACCGGGTAGTTTGCGGACCAGCTCCGTCGCCTGCTCTTCAGAGTCGGCCCAGGACTGGACGCTATCGCTGGAACGGCGGGCCCAAGTCAGTATGGCTTGAACCAGCGCGGCTTCCGCGCCGATGCCGGTGTATGAGAGGTTGTTAGGCAGGACGAGGGAGCCATCGAACGCGGCGGCGGCGGCGTCAGCCAGGGCAGCTTCGGTCGCCGCTATGGTAGAACGCTTCGCAATCTGCACGGCCGGCTCCCGGGTTCAGCGCACGCGACTGAGCAGGAACACGACGGCTGATCAAGGGGAGAGCGCGCGGCCCCGCCCGGTTTTCGTGCCCCCGGTGTGGGATTGCTGGAGCGGGCGCCCCGAACCATAGGGAGTGCGGACCTGAACGGAGCCTCACGTGACCAGCCTTCCCCCCGGAGGATGGCGAACGGGTGTGCCGACCCGGGCGACTAGTGATCACCGCATGGCCGATCTGTCTTTTCGGCGACCCGCCGCTTTTGTCGCCTCGGTCATCTAAGTTTGCGACTGGGCCCAAATGTCCGCGATAGTCCGCGCAAACACGCCAAGGGCAAGGCGATGAGGCGGCGCAGAAGCGAGAAAGGCGCTGGGGTGGTCTGAGTCAAAGTCCGGATTCCAGCCCTAACCCGATGTCCGCTACTGGCGCTGCACGGACCTTCGGCTGTCCTGCCGAGTCGCTGACCTGACCTTAGTCGGTACGGAGGAGGTCGGCCGGCGGCACTTCCAAAGCGGCCGCGAGGCGCCCTACCGCCCTCACCGTCGGATTGCGCACGCCCCGTTCCATGTCGCTCAGGTAGCTGCGCTTCATCCCAGCGTCGAACGCTAGCTGCTCCTGGGACAAGCCCGCTTCCTCGCGCAGCCGCCTGATGTTCCGCCCCAAGATGACCACAAGGTCCATTCGCCGAGATGGCGCGATTGCCGTCTCCGGCGCTGTCCCCTAATCGTGTCAATTTGGGTGTGGTCGAAGGAGGCGTGATGTTTCGTTGGTTCAGACTGGTCGGGCTGCGCATGAAGACCATTGCTGTCGTGGAGCGAGAGTACGGCAGCAAATTGGAGGTGGCCGGAGGGGCGGACTCCGAGCTGTTCAATCGAGTGACCCGGCTGGCGCGTGACTTCGGCGGTAACGAGTACGACGCGGCGGCCGTGTTCATGGTCACCGACGCCGCGATCCGCCTTCGCCATGGAGCGGAAGGTCGGATGAGCCTCCTCCAGATACTACAGCTTACAAACCAGCGCCTGCCGTTGATGCGACAGCCCGCCTATGTGAATGAGGCGACAGAGCGCGCCTTGGGGGCGGTGGATGCCTGATCGATGACCTACTCGCCGGGGTTCGGGCTGCCGGATTTGATGTCGCCGATTTCTGAGCTGCGGCAGGCGGTCGCCGATCTGGAGGCGCAGCCCCAGAGCCTCGTGCGGGATAAGACCTTGGCCGGGCTTCGCGGGACGCTGGAGATCAGGGAACGGGAGCTGGCCGACGGGACGGGGACCGAGGAGGGCGGGTTCCGCCCGGCGCCGACTGAGCATTCGTGAGCCGCTGTGGGAGCCTCGCGATAAAGTACCTCGACCACTGGCTAGATGGTTGGGCGTGGGGCGGCAAACGCGTCAAGTTGTAGGGCTTTTCAAGGGGCACCCGGGCCAACTGGCCTGTTCGGTGTTACAAAGTAACGCAAATGGCTTTGCCGCGTGGCGAGCGCAGGGGCCGCCTGATCCGGTCGGGGCTCCGTTCTCGTGTCTCACGCTTGTTTGGGCGGCCTGCTGGTTCCGTCCACGGCCCCCACTTGAAGCCTTACCTGCGTAGCTGAAACCTACGTGAGACTTGAGAACCGAGACGGGCCTACGCCCGCAGCGCCCGGTAGAGCGTCGCCCGCCCCACCTGCAGACTGCGCGCCACGTCCGCCGGGCGTTCGCCGGACTGGATGAGCTTCCTGGCATGCTCGACCTGCGATGCGATCAGCGCCGGCTTTCGGCCGAGCCGCTCGCCACGCGCTTTGGCCGCCTGCAATCCGGCACGCGTGCGCTCGCTGATCAACGCCCGCTCGAACTCGGCGAGCGCCCCCATCATGTGAAAGACGAGCTTGCCCTGGGCGGTGGTCGTGTCGATGCCCTCAGTCAGCGACCGGAAGCCGATGCCCCGTTCGCCCAGATCGTGGACCAGAGTGATCAGGTGCGAGAGGGACCTGCCCAACCGGTCGAGCCGCCAGACGACCAGTACGTCGTCGGTGGTCAGCGCGGCGAGGGCCTCGTCCAGACCTGGCCGAGATGTGGCCGCACCGGACACCCTGTCCGTGAAGATGCGGGCGGTCCCGGCGGCTGACAGCGCCTGCTCCTGAAGGTCGAGGTTCTGGTCCCCTGTCGAGACCCGTGCATATCCAATTTCCATTCGGAGAATTTGAGACAGGAATTCGGGACGCGCAAGTGATTGTTTTCGCTTGGAGTCGGCCGCCGTCTCGCAAACGATCCTTTTCGGGACCGGCCTGATCGCCGCGTCGGTGGGGACGCTGTCGACCGCCCGCGAGGTGGCCCCCACCCCGCGGCAGGGGGCGGCCCGCTCGCGCGCGAAGCCTCTATCCCTAGGACCGACAAAATTTGTGGAAAATCGGCTGATCGCCGCTTTCCTTTTTTTTCCGACGCACCCCACCAAAAGACACAACCGCGACTCAGAACGAACCGCGGCCACAGTAGGCAAACCGCCGACAGCCCTGACGGCCCGGGGTGCAGCGCAGAACGCGCGAAGAACAAGCCCACGTAGGAGGGGCTAGGCGACGGCGTGTCGGACGCCGGTTTTCATCACACGCCCCGATCGGGGCCACTGACCTATGGAACCGGTTATGACCGACAGCCTCCGCCTGCCTGAGCAGGCGCACCCCACGACCACCTTTGCAGACTATGCTGCCGCAGGCTTCGCCGAAGATCTGCTGCCGATCTTGCCGCACGACGCGGCGATCAACCCTGAAAGCCCAGCCCACGACAACCTCGTGGAGAACCGAGGGAAGGTCCCTGGAAAGAAGCGCCGGGGCGGCTGGATGGGGTTCGGTGATTGGACCGAGAGCTACGCGACGCCCGACGATCTGCTGATCTGGCAGGGGTGGCGCGCGGGTATCGGGATGCAGGGCAGGCGCTTTCCCGCCCTCGACATCGACGTTGACGACCCGGAGCTTGCCGATGCCATACACAAAGAGGCCACATCTACGCTTGGCGTCGCCCCCGCCCGGTTCGGGCGAGGCTCCCGCCGCATCCTTGTCTACGCTGGAGCTGGCTTTGCGAAACGACGGGTGGTGTTCCGTAGGGCTAATGCGCCCGCTGCCGAAATCGCCGAGGGCGGCGCCGCTGCCGAAAAGCCGCAAGCGGTTGAGTTTCTTGCTAAGTGCCAGCAATACGTCGTTGAAGGCATCCACCCTAAAACCGGCCAACCCTACGAGTGGCGGGGGGACGGTGGTTCGCTTGTCGAATGTGGTGCGGCTGGCCTCACGCCGATCACCGCCGCCCAGCTCGATACCTTCGATGATCGCCTAGAGCTGCTGCTGGAGCTGTTCGGCTACGAGGTCATCAAGCGCAGCGTCGGCGGCTACACCGGGGACGGCGATGTCTACCAAGAGGGCCTTCTGGCGCCCTCGCTGGGGGCCGTGGAGCGGGCGCTGGCCGCCCTGCCGAACGAGGCCGATTACGACGAGTGGATTAACGTGATGGTGGCCACCAAGGCCGCCACGGGGGGCAGCGGCGAGGGTTTCGAGCTGTTCGCCGATTGGTCCGCCAGCTCGGGCCTCGACGTGCCCGAGACAACCCTGTTCAAATACGAGAGCTTCCACGCCCCTTACCGCATCGGCTGGGATTGGCTGGCGCGGCACGCGACCGAGAACGGCGACGGGAGCTTCCACAGCGCGCACGAGGATTTCGAGGCGCTGGAGGAGCCGCCGGCACCGGGCGAGGAACCAAAAGGCCCGCTAGTCACGTCCAAGGTTCAGGCCATGTTCGACCGCTACGTCTGGGTGGAGCGGCTGGAACGCGCCTGTGATCTGGTCACGGGCGAACTGTTGACCCGAACGCAGTTCAACGTGCGAAACGCTCACATCGGGCCGCCCACATCGTCCAAGGATAGCGCCTGGGCCGTCTTGATCTCCAATCCGAAGCGGCTCCAGACGGTCAAGGCCGTGACCTACCGGCCCGGCTCGGGTCTGTTCGTCAGCGAGAACCTGCCCGGCCTTGTCGGGCCGTGCGTCAATCAGTGGCGCGATCCGTGCCCTGATCTGCCCGCAACAGTCTCAGACGCCGACGTGCGTTTCTGGCTCGACCACGTGGCCTTTGTCATCCCGGACGCCCGCGAGCGGGGCATCGTCCTCGATTGGCTGGCGTGGGTCATCCAGAACCCAGGCGAGAAGCCCAATTGGGCCATTGTGATCGGGTCGACATACGAGGGCATGGGCAAGGACATGCTGCTGGAGCCCGTGCGCGAGGCGCTAGGGGCCGCCAACGTCCGCGAAGTCGGCCCCGGCGACCTCATGTCTCAATGGACATGGTGGGCAGCGAACACGCGGCTCGTGATCGTGGAGGAGATGCACAGTTTCGAGCGGAAGGAGACGATGAACCGGCTCAAGCCGCTGATCGCCGCACCACCCTACACCCTGACCGTCAATAGGAAGGGCGAACCTCAATACGAGGTGCCCAACATCATCGCGTCGGTGTTCTTCACCAACATGGACAATGCCCTCGCGGTGTCGAAGCAAGACCGGCGCTTCTTCATCACGTGGAACGACGGCGAACCCCGCACCGCGGAATATTACCGATCGCTCGACGCGTGGTATCGGGGCGGCGGGCGCGAGCTGGCGGCGCGCTGGCTCCAGCTCCGCGACGTGTCGGCTTTCGAGCCGAAGGGCCGCGCCCCCGACACGGCGGCGAAGGGCGCTATGCGATTGGCGGCTCTGCCTGATCTGGAGGCGACCATCCATGACGGTCTGCTCAACAGGGAAGGTCCCTTCGCACGGCGGCTGGTGACGGTGGGCGAGGTGGCGGAATGGGTCAGGGACTTCATCGGGCCCTTCCGGCCACCGTCGCCGCGTCGACTGGTGGGGGCGCTGAAGGCGGCTGGAGCCATCCAGTTTGATCGGCGGCCGAGCCTCGGCTCCGTACCCGCCGAATGTCGACGGCCTCATGCGTACGACCCGAAGCAGGTCCAACTGTTCGCCATGCCAGGCGACGGGGTGGCTCTGGAGCTGCTGGACGATCTGCCGGCGCTTCGTGAGGGGTTCTGGGCTGAGCGCCTGAGCGTCCACGAGGAATTCGCGGCCGACGCCATGGTCGGAGGTGTTCAATGACGACTCCTCGTCTGGACGGAGCCGAGGCCATCGCGGCCTATCTCGGCAAGCCTGCCCGCTGGGTCTACCAGGCCCGCGAGCGGCGCTGGCGGGTGCCGATACGCAAAGCGGACGGGCTCGGCCTGTACGCCTTCGTGGACGAGCTGGACGCGTGGCAGCGCGATCCGGCGACCCTCGCGTAGCAGGAGCGGAAGGGCGGGGCGTGACGGCCCCGCCCGACCGTGCAAAAATTCACGATCAGGAGGGCAGAGCGAATGGCCAACGTACGGAAGATCACGCATCCGCGCCGGAAGGACGGCTCGATGAAAGCGAGCTGGCGCGCGACGTGGACCGCGCCCGACGGCAAGCGGCAGTCGAAGAACTTCCCGCGCAAGGCCGAGGCCGATGCCTGGCTGCGCGACGTGGGCGCAGGTCGGGTCGGCGGCTCTTCAGCCATGACCGTGACAGAGCTGGCGGCGGCGCACATGCGGTACTTCGATGGGCTGGTGAAGGCCGGCGAGCGGGAAGCGGTGACGCTCGACGGCTACCAGACGGTTTCCAGCGCCCACCTCGCCGCCGATCCGGGCTTCGCGCGGCGGCGGCTGTGCGACCTAACAGCCCCCTCGATCCAGACGTTTCTCGACGAGACGTTCGCCCGCACGGGCTCGGCCGATCTGGCGGCCCGCGTGCGCCGGACGCTGGTGACCTGGTGCAAGTTCGGGATGCGGCGCGGCTGGCTACATGCCAACCCCGCGCAGGCGTGCGTCGTGGAGCGAACGCGCCGGACCAGCGACGAGGAAGGTGACGGGTTCAATCTTCCGGACAAGGCGACGCTGGCGGCCCTGATCGCCGCAGCGGGGAAAGGGCCGCAGGCTACGAGGGACACAGCGGTTGTGCGCCTGCTCATGTTCGGCGGCCTGCGCATTTCGGAGCTGCTCGGTCTCGCGGACGATGCGCTTGTTCTGAAGCCGAAGGGCGCCACGGTCCGAGTGCGAGAGCGCCTCCAGCGGCGTCACCGGACGCTGGGGCCGCCGAAGTCGGTCAAAGCCCGGCGCGATGTGCCGGTTGGAGAGGCCGCCGCCCTGGCCGTGCGCGCGTGGCGTTTGGCGCGCGTTCAGCCACCGCAACGGGCAGCTCCAAACGACGCGCGTGGGTGGTCGGCTGTTCCCTGCGCCCGACGGTGGGGACGTCTGGTTCTACGATGACTTCATCAACGGCTGTTGGCTGCCGCTGATGCGTCGCGCCGAGCTGGTCGAGATGCTGCCGGACAGCAAGGGCAAGAACCGGCCGGTGACGGCGTTCAGCCCGCACACGCTGCGGCACGTCGCGGCCAGCCTCTGGATCGCACAAGGCCTGTCGCCGAAGAAGGTGCAGGACCTGCTCGGCCATTCGACCATTCAGTTGACGATGGACCTGTACGGGCACCTGTGGACCGACCCTGACGCCGATGACGCGCTGGCGCAGGCGAGCGAAAGGATGGTTGCGACATCGTGAGCCCCGGGGCCGTGGGGAGGAACTCATACGAAGTATATCGGACGGATTGCAGGCGGCGGTGGTGAGCGCGTCAGCGCGAGAGCAGCGCTAGTTCCATGTCACTGTCGGTCAGTGCATTAATTTCGGCGACAAGGCTGCGATACGCACGGACCTGGCGCTGATGGTGCCCGCAGCTCTCTCGGTCTGGACGGGCTGCCATGATTGCGGCCCGCGCTATCAGGTCCTCGCGCTCGACCTTCGCTTCTATCATTGCGGATCGTTCCATGACCTATGATCCCAGTCGTTTCATGTACCGGGGGTTAATTTCGGCGTCGAAATAATGCTTCCTCCGGATCCAAACTAGCCCTTCGTTGCGAGTTATGACCGCGACGTCGACTGGGCCGCCGACCGTTTCGGAGGGCTTTGTCACCTTCTCTTTCAACGATTGGAGCTTGATGAGGGTTTCAGCCAGTTCGGCCAATTCGTCAATTGGGAGCACTGCGAGGACGCGACGCATTGGGATGTTGTGTTCCCTGCGCGCTTCATCCAACCAAGTCTTCCGAACCGCGGATGCTGCGTCTGCAATGATGTCGTTGAGGTTCGGCACAGTGGCCAAGTCCACGCCTGCGGCCGCTGAGAGCGCCGTCACGAAATCGCCAAAGCCATCACGGAGCGCAATGCTCAGCGAGCTGTACACGTCGTACGAGACCCCGAGAACGAAGGTGTCGGTCATCGACGTCTGAGCGAAAGCATTAATGCCGGCCGGCGTGTCGTGATCTACGATCGTCCGCTCGACCTCGGCGCAGATGAGGTGGCTGAGCGCCAAGCCTCCGCACTGATAGTGGATCATCGAGGGGAAGGTGTCGTGGTCGCCGTAGCCCGCAAAAACGAGCCCCGTTGAGCCGAGGTGGCTGCCAGGCTCTTTGTAGACCTCGGTCAAAGCCATCCGCATTAGCGCCGGCTGGTCTGAGGGTACGGGCAGCGACGCGCCTGCGGCCAACAACGGCAGGTCGTCGAATAGCTGGTTGGTTAGCGTGCCAAGTGCTTCGTCCAAAGCTTCCTGACTGAGGCCCTGTGGGAATTCTGTTCCGTCGAGTTCGAGTTGACGACGAGCGATGTAAGCATCTCCGGCTGCTACACGCCCCGGCCCATCGGAGGCGGACTCCTTCGCCACGATCAGTGCGGCTAGCGCTACAGTTCGGGCGGCGCTGATTAGCGCCTTCTGTCGAACGTCCTGTGGAAATAGCTGAAAATTGTTCCGGAGGTAGTCGAAGAACTCTTCCGCGTACTCTTGAAGCGAGTTGAACGCCTTTTCGGCGAGCTGCCGGCGAAAGGCCTTAACGATCAGCTCCCAAGGCACTTTCAAGAGATCGGCTGAGTCGAACACCATCATTCCGACGGGATGGTGGTCCGACAGCTGAAATATCTTGTTGGCACCCTTGAAGTACCGGACCTCCTGGTCAGAGCTGTACCCGTGAGTCACCGTCGTTGCGCTGTCCGCAGCCAAGACGACCGCGTGACGGTTCATCACACAAACTTCTGAAGTCATATTCCCCTCACGAGCTCAGGAGAGCGCGCCCGGTTCGGCCTGTAAAGCCCCAGCGCTTGGTCCGGGGAAGCGTCCTGCGCGTGGAGGAGTTTGGCGTCTGGAACGAGTGGCGAACGTTGCGGCGCTCGGAGAATGACGGAGCACGGCGCGCTGCGAGGAAAAACTAATAAAATCAACGAGACGCCACGTATCGCCCAACGCGAGTACCGAAACGCATTCTGGGGTCCTAACCCGTTGACTTTATTGTGGTGCGGGCGGTCGGGCTCGAACCGACACTCCTTTCGGAACCGGATTTTGAGTCCGATAGTGGCTAAATCATCTTACTGTTTTATAAGCATATTTCAAGAGGAAATGTGCTTGTGTGCTAAATTGTGTGCTAACCACTGAGGTTTGTCTCCTCGCGGGAAGCCCCGTATTGCTTAAGGAGATAGCCAACCGAGATATTCTCCGCGATCGCGTCGTGTGGAATTAGGGCGTAGCGCCAAGGCTTACCCCCATAGGTACCCGCGTGTTCGCTGGCCCAAGCGCACCATTGGACGGCAACCTCGCGTTTTGCCAGGACGTCTTTGTCGGTCATCTGCGAAGCCATTTTCGGCTCCAGCATGACCATGCAATCGTCCATCTCAGCGACAAAATCGGGCTGATATTCGAGATGGTTGTTTCCGCTGCGGTAGTACATTTGGAACTGGCCCTTCGCAGGACGGAGCCACTTGAGTGATTCTCGTTCCAGAATGACCGCTAGTTTGCGTTCAGTATCTGAGTGGAACTTGGCGACGTTGGAGAGGCACTTCGCAAAGCCGCCGAATAGATAGCGAGCCATATTGCTCTTGTCGGCGGGCGACTGTCGGAAATCCAGCGGTGGCTCGTTGATCGCCGTGAACGCGCTTTCCTTTAGTTCTGTCCAACCCTGCCGTACTTCGTGATGATATTCGACTTTGTCATCGAGCCAAAAATGGTCCTGCATCTGGGCATGAACGGCACGTGCGATTTCGCGCTGATGGAGGGCCAGAACCCGGCTTGCTTCTTCTTCGGAGAGATAGCTGCACAAGTGGGCGGCCACCTGCCCGGCGAGATCATAAAGAAGATCGGCGTGCTCGTCGTAGGCGACATCAGGAAAGTCGATGAGTCCGCTGACGACATAGTCTTCTAGTCGATCCTCAGACACCATTCCCGGACCCATACCGATAATGTCAACCTGATCGGTGCGTAGGTGTTTTGCCCAGAGCTCCTCGCTCGGGGCGGGGTAGCGCATCCCAGAAAGATCGAGTTTGAAGGGTTTGAAACCCGCCTTAACCTCCCCTTTGGGCATCACGATGATGCGGGGAATATCAATGGTACCGTCAGCCATGAGTTTGGCGGTGGCTGCCACAACCGCCGCCATATTGGGAGCAGGCTTGGCAATCCCGTCCAGCTCCATCTGCGCAGGCTGATAAAGACTGGCAACCTCTTTAACGACTTGGGCCTGCACCTCTGGCCGGCTTAGGTAGGCAGAGCTCGGAACCTTGTCAGGCTCACGGGCAAGCTTGCGGAAGGCGTCATAGGCCAGCCTGGCGACCTTTAGATCCTGAGGATCAGCAAAGGCAGGCGGAGGTGGAGTCGGTGTCGCGGCACTGTCTCCCGAAGCTACAGACTGCATTCCTAGGCTAGCTAGGATTGTTGGAGCAGCTACGACCGTTACTGTCTTACGAGCAAAGTCGGCGTCGTCGAGGACCAACTGTTTCAGTCGGATCGGCGAGTTCGGGTTATTTGCCTCATCTACGATTTCTTGAAAACGGTCATGGGCGACGATGTTCAAGCGATCAACAGCCGTGACGCCGGTTCGTTTGCCGTATGGTAGTCTTAAGCCGCGACCAATGCTTTGCTCGATCAAGGTGCGCGCGTTTGCCGCGCGTAGCGGAATGATAGTGTAGAGGTTGGTGACGTCCCACCCCTCCTTCAGCATATTGACGTGAATAACGATCTCGACGGGATTGTCGTTCTGTTCAACCGTGAGAAGCTTCTCGACTGTCTCCTCCTCCTTCACGCTAGAATCGACCTGGATGACCTTGTGGGTGTAGCGGCCCTGGAAAAAGGCATCCGATTGGATCAAGGCCATGAGCTCGGCAGCATGTGTGGTGTCGCGGGCGATCACGAGCACGAAAGGCTTCACGATCCGCTCGCCGTTTTCGCGAGCATATGTCTCTAGGTCGACCTTCACGCTTTCATGGAGACGGATACCGTCCTCAAGCTTCAGCGTCTGAATTGCTTCAGGAGATTTGCCTGCCGGGTTGAAGTCCTTGCGCGTGACGACGGCCGGCTCTTTGACGAAGTGATCCTCCATCGCACGCGCTAGAGGATAGTCAAAAATGACGTTCTGAAACGGAACTGGCCCGCGCGCGCTTTCCGTGAATGGGGTTGCGGTTAGCTCTAAGCCCAGAATTGGTCTCAGCTCATTGATGGCTCGCATCCCAGCGGTCGCACGATAGCGATGCGACTCGTCCATCAAGAGGACTAGGTCTGGAAGGTTGGCCAAATAGTCGAAATAGCTCTCACCGATCTCTTCACGGAACGAACGGATGCGCGGTGAACGCCCGCCCCGAACCTCGGAAGAGATTTTGGCGATATTGAAAATGTTGATTGTTGTCGGAAACAGCTGCCCCCCGGAGGCGATCTGCCGCTCGAAGTTCTCGCCAGTGGTTAGCACTGGCGGTGCAATTGCGAACTCTGAAAGTCCCTTGAAAACGTACTTTGGCGTGTTCGGGGTGAAGTCCGCGATCAGTTTGTTGTAGATCGTTAGATTCGGTGCCAGGACGAAGAAGTTGTTGATCCCATGCGCGCTCTTCAAATACGCAATGAAAGCACCCATTAGACGCGTCTTTCCGACGCCTGTCGCTAGTGCGAAACACACTGAAACGAAGTCCCGCTCGAAGTCGGAAACGCTGGGGTATTCGCTTCGGATGACTTCCAACGCCGTTGCAAGATCCGTCCGCTTAGAAGGCGGCACGATCTCTGTCATGCGGTCAAGGATTTCTAAGCTGCGGCGCTGCGGTTCGCGGAGGCTCAAACGGCCGGCAATGGCGTTAAGATGGCGGAGATTGCTCATTCGGCATCTCCGTCTTCAAACAAACCTGGCTGAGGCGTAGCCGGGCTTGGGGTCAGCTCAATAAACGAGAGACTGGAGACGTTTAGGCTATAATCGTCATGCCCCCATTCGCAACGTGAGCGAATGTGGTTCGGTATTTTGCGTACCGTTAGGTTGGGCCAATGGTCAGGATTGCCCCTAAACGCCGCACAAAGGATAAGCAGTGAGCGCCCCTCTCCCACGTCCTCGCTGAGGGCACTAAGCTCGTCTGGTCCTAGGGTTTGGGTGGTTACGTAAATGAAGTCGCTTTCGGAAGAGCGGCCCTGCTGCCAGTAAACATCCGAGCTGGGCTCATAGGCGAAACCTTCCAGCTTGCATATTGCCTGTGCTAGCATCGCTGCATTGTATTCTTTAGATATAATCGCACGGCCCCACTTGTCTTTCTCTAAAAGCGAGGGGGCGAGTTCATAATACCTAAATCCGCCGCCGCCCTTCCAATTGACCGCTTTCGAGATACCGCCCTGATCGGTTCCATCAATCACCTTTTGCAGACGCGGCGCTATGTGTGTGAAGCAATGGTCACCCAACTCGATCATAATCCATCGGCGACCAAGCTTGTGAGCAACAGCTCCTGTTGTTCCTGAACCTGCAAATGAATCTAGAACCAATTCCCCAGGCACGGTGCACATTTCAATAACGCGCCTGATCAAGGCTTCTGGCTTTTTACCATTGGCGAACAAGACCCCTCCTTCTTGACCTACGCCACCGGTGGTCTTGATGTCAGTCCAAAAATCGCCAGGATTCCTCATCAGATTTTCATCAGCAAAAATTACCTGTATTCTTGGCTGCTTTGCATTTCCGTCAAATTCCGTCTTGTAGAAATAGATAAGCCCACGAGCGGACAAGCCCGCCGCTATCTCATGGGATCGCTTCGGCTGGGCTTTGGCCATTGCCAAAACGCTCGAAGAGCCTACCGCTTGAATTATTCGCCAGGCATTATCAAACTTGAAGTCACTCTGTGCGCCAGCAACGATCCCCATCCGTTTGAAGTAGCTCGTCAGTGTCTCCGTATGAGCATCCGCGAGAATCTTGTTGCACTCGTCAACATCCGACGGTCGGCGCACTTCACTTGTAGCGATCTCTTTCAGGCGATCGATTTGCCCGCGATCTATCCCAAGTAGTATGGTCTTATATTCATCATTCCAGACGCCAATCGGTACGTTTTCTATGGACAGGCGTGGAGTAATATTTTTCCGATAAATAAGGATGTATTCTTTTAATTTAGGTAGTTTTTTATCAACGTGAGACATCTTTACACCCGATGCCTCGCTCATCTTGACAGCGACAACATTTATACGGTTCGAGCGACCGAAAATCTCGTCCATTAGTACTGTTAAGTAGGCCATCTCATTGTCGTCGATCTGGACGAAAATAAGACCGTCGTCTTTTAGAAGAGTCCGTAATAGCTCCAATCTGTCGCGCATCAAGCCGAGCCAAATCGAATGCTCTAGGCCATCATCATAATGCTCAAATGCACTTCCGGTATTGTAAGGGGGATCAACATAAATGCACTTAACTTTTCCAGAGTAGTCTGCTTCGAGCGCCTTCAGCGCGAGCAAGTTATCGCCGTGGATTAGTAGATTGTCGAAAATGTCGTTCTCGCTCACTCGCGCGGATGCAACATAGCTCTTTTTCGCGTCCTCAATTAGGATGCGGGGCTCTAGTCGTGGCCGACTGTCTTTCCCGACCCAAGTAAGTTCAAGTTTTTGCCTTTGTTTCACGCGAGATTACCGATTTGGGGGGCTTGAGTTGAAAGATAAGCGAAGAGTCGCTCAGGGTATTGCTGATCTCCAGTGTCAACTGCGAGCAGCGGAGGAAGTGCTGGACTATTCTCCAAACCGTAGTGAGTGGTCATCAGTGCCCTGATAATACCACTGACATCTGTTTGTGTCTTGTAAACATTAAGGGGATTTCGACCGACGCTTATCTGCTGCGTCTGCGTCCACATTAACTGTCGGAGATTATCGAGCTCCGGGCCAACGGCGGCTACAAGCCGTGGCAGAGCGAGGGGTGGATGGCCTGAAATTCCATCGCGAAGCCTCTTCATCATCACAAAGGAAACGGCATATGCGCCATGCCGATAGGCCATCTTCTCCTGGTCGCTAGGGGCTCCGGCCGCCTCTTCGCTCATGCGGGATATGATGTATCTGAACGCTATCACCGCATTCCGTAAAGCCAAGGCCGAAAGTGCGGGCGTGAAAATCGTTGAGTACGGGTACTGCCCGACCTTTTGGACGCTCGCTGCGTTGCGTTTCGCCATCACTGGGAGACGTGGATCTGGCTGCAGCATCGAGAGTGCAAACGCAGCCTCCTCGACCCGAATAATTGTGGGATCGGTGAGGTCCAGTGCCTCAGCCTGATAAGCGTAGCGATAACCCACGATCGCTAACTCGCGGCGGATACGCTCCTGCTCTGGATCGAGCGCGACGAAATCCGCTTTGCCTACGTCATTCTGATGGTTTCGAGCACGAGTGACGGATTGCCCAAAATCGTTCTCGGCGTCGGCAGCGATGATTGTGACAAGGACGCGTGCGTCTGCGATGCCGGCGGCGCCCGATGCGCCCATCCGGCGAGCGGCAGTTGCTACAGTCTGAGCGCCGTTGACGATGGACAGCTTATCGACCTTGAAATTCTTCTGTAGCCTATTGCCGCTCCGTCCCTGCACGCTGCTGCATAATGCGGTTACACCGTTATTGAAGAATTCGAAGTCGGCCGCATTACTGGCAAGGCTGTTATCAATGGAGCGGTTCACATCCGTGCGGTGGCCCAGCGATGCTCGAATGTTCCGCGCGTAAAGCGCCTTGCCGTGTTGCAGATGTAGCTGTGCCAATTGCTCCAGCTTGACTAGGCCGATGTAGGCCGTCCGATTGCCGGAAATCTTGGCCCAGTCATAGAGCGTAAGCCTGCAATCAATTCGCGCATGTGCGTTCACGTCCTGTAGCGCGGCTAGGATGGCTGACGCTGAAAAATCGAGTACCGGATCGACAAGCCGCTCCTCACCATGCGCGGGGTCAGCAATTAAGTCGGCGATGGTCTGGGCCGGATACTGACGAAGATGGTCACCCGTGTGCGCGACTACGAGCTGAATACGCTCGCAGTCATCTAGAGCAGCATTAATCTCAACCTGTCGGTCGACTACGTTTTGGTTGAAGCCGATGAAGTCGGACGAGACCAGTTTGCGAACACCTTGGCAGAACGCATTCGCTTCATCCTGCGTGAACTCCGCCGACGACTTCAATTTGCTCTGGATCAGATACAGCGTCTTGTTCTGTGTCTGATAATAGATGGAGTCGATCCCGAGATCGCCGAAATCATCCACGACTGACGCGCAAGCATCGGCAACCGAAGCACCACAATGATGATGGACCACGAAGGCACTAATCGAACGAGCGAGGTTCTTAGTGTCGTTTTGAGCCGGGTCAGGGGCTGGCTGTAGCAAGGGTGGAAGGTTCGCGACGTACACGTCGCGAAGGTGAGTTTTTAGAAGCGTTTGCTGAGCTGCGTCCATTCTCGTTCTAGCCCGGCTTCTTCAGAGGATGGAGCCGGCGGCTGTCTCCGCTATTTCGCCAATAGCTCCCGGACTTGTCATTGCTGGGCCAACCATCTTCGGGATGGGTGAGAGCATCGACCAGGAGCAGCACATGCTTGGCAAAACCAACGGCATCGGTGTCCAGTAGCTCGAATGAAATGGCCTTGAAGTGCGCTCCGAACGCATTGCGCGCCTGAGCAATCCGGGCCAGTTCGTCGAGGATTGGCTTTAGATGGATAGTGTTGGTCGAAGGTGCGCTTGCATCGTTCAGCCCGTCCCGGATCTCGACCTTGAGAGCATCGCGGAGCTTTACGTTGATCGCGGGAAGAAGGTCGCCAAGCGTGTAGGCCGCGCCCTGTCTTCGCGGGACCGCGCACTCATATTTCAGGGTGAGATAATCGAGTACGGCCTCAAGGATGACGCCGGCCTTGCTGCATATGGCTTGTGAGTCGATTGGCGATTCCGCCAGCAATGTACGCAACCGCTCGACTTCGGGCAGCGAACTGATGACCCGGATGCCGTCCGAGATAGCCCAACCAGTAAGCTCTACAAATTGGCAGGCTTGTCCGGGTTTCAGCCAGCCCCAGCGGTACTTCTCACGCCATGGACGGTAGTGGGTGGTGACGATGGTGTGCTGGAACCCCGCACTGACTTCGTAGATCATACCGATCACGCGCTCGACGTGCGGCTCGTCAACGCTACCCAGCACGTCATCAAGGATCAGCACGGTTTGGTGCGCCCGGTCACGGGCCGCGAGAGCCAGAAACACACAAAGACCGAGCGTGTCCAAATGGGATTGACTGAAATACGCTTGGGGCGGCGCATCCTGTCCTTCAAATGTAACCCCGAGCTTGAGCGAAGATTTCTGCTTGGGATCTAGCTCAAGCGCAATCTTGTCCAACCCCTCACCGGGGTGCACTTTTTCGTAGAGCCTACCGACCTCTTTGGCGATTTCGGAGATGATGCCATCTGTGAACTTTTGCCGTTCCTCGACACATTCGACGAGCGCCTTGTCGACTTTAGGAATTAGATCGGAAAGCTCAGTGACCCGGGACGCGTTGGCTTCATAGCGCTGGGTGGCTGCCTTTAGCTGCGCGCGGAATTTGCTTTCGTCTCGCCAACCAGCTTCGACGTCGGCCCACGAAGCTGCGATCGTTTGATTTGTGGCAAGCCACGCTGGCAGCGCGGCAGCCTCACCAGGAGGGGGGGCGGCCGGAAGCTGGACGTTTGCCTGCCATGCGTGTGCCGATTGCGCATCTGAGAATGCTGCAACAGCTTTCAAACAATCGGCTTCGGTTTGCTGCAAAGATGTCTTTGCAGCATCGAGTGCCTTGTGAGCCTGGCTCCATTTCGTCGTGGCGGCCGTGAGCGTTGCGAGCTGTGCGAGCTTGTCCTTGATGGCCGCAGCGAGGCCGCTGGCGTTTTCAGTGCTCTCGCACAGAGGGCATTTCTCGATGTCAGGGTGACCGTCGAGATAGTCATGACCTGCGGTCAGAATGTCCAATCGTCCCGCCGCTTCGCCGTCCACGGTCGCCAGCGCAGCGCTTTGGGCTTGGTCCGCTGCATCGGCAGTGGCCTGTGCGGTCGCATTCGATGCCTGTTTGTCCTCCAGCTTCTGAGGGTAGCTGGCGAGAGCATCGTAGGCTGCACGAAGTTTCGTTATCGCCGCGATGTCGGCGTCTAGTCCCGATGTCGGGTCCGCCAGCTTTTGCTTAGCCCACGTGACCGCGTTCAAGCCTGATGGACTGCCCGCCGCTTCATAGAAGCCTTGCAGCGCAGCCAGATTCTCTTGCTCGGCGGCGACGGCTGCCTGCTTGTCGCTGATGAGAGATTTTCCAAGTTGCCGAAGAGATTCTTCCGACCTGTCGAATGAATCGATGTCGATAAACCTCTTGATGGCTTCATACCGCTTCGCCGGCTGAGCTTGTATCAGCTCCAAAATCTGCCGTTGCCGGAGCAGTTCAATCCGAGGGCGCGCGCTCAGCGGCGATACCGTCACCTTATTCGCAACTAGCTTGCCACTGCATATGGCGATGCTGGTTTCGAGATCGACCGCCAAAGCGCTCGCCGGTTTGCCTGCTGTGGGCCAGAATTTCTCCAGCCCCTTGCCCATCCCTCTGTCTTCAAGCGATCCTATGCGCTCGGACGCCAGAAACTCGAAGGCATCGCAAATCGTGGTCTTGCCGGTGCCATTCTCGCCGTAAATGAGGGTGAGCTTCTTGCCCTTTTCAAAGTCGAGCTTGAATGTACCCGCAGAGCCTCGGAACGAAGTCAGGGTCAGCGATTTCAGTGCGGCTGGCGCGCTCATTCCGCTTCTGCCTTCGCCGACGCTAGGTCGATCTCAAGCTTCCAGTCGTCACCCTGCATGGTTCCCGCAGAAATCTTGGTGATCAGCGCCTCACGCCGTTCAGCGCGGAGCAAGCCGGACGCGATTAGGCGGTCTACAGTGAGGGCAGCCAGGCTCGCGGATGGCGTCGGCGCATCGGTCATTGCAGCCTCCAACGAAGGGTGAAGAGAGGTCTTAAATCGGTCGTTTGTTCTAGCTTGCTTTCGATCTGAGCGATGAGTTCTGCCCGTTGGTCGTCGACCCTGTCCTGTGCGTCGAATAGGGTGCGGCGCTTGGTTGAGCGCTCGGCCTCAAGTGTCTTGATAGCCTTCTGGCCAGCCAGCTTATCTTCAAGCGTCAGCGCCAGCGTGGCGGCACGACGCGCGTCCTTGATTTGGCGATCCAACTCCTTCAGTTCACGCTCAAGACCGACTTTCAAGTCGTCGGCCCAACCGTCAAGCTTGTTCGCCTCGGCCTCAAAGTAGCGGGCGTTGCGCTCGGAAATGCCTCGGCGGATAGCATTCTGCTGGCCGTTAATTTGCGATTGAAGCTGAGGCTCCACTTCATCTGGCATCGTGGCAGGCAGGCCTATGTCAGCTCCGACCGTCAGTAGGCGTGTCGCTGCCTCTGCGCCCAGGGTCTCGCCATCGTCGCATTGGGCGGCGATTAAGAGATGGTCCTCACTCTGTCCGAGAGCGTCAACAGATAGAAGCTTGACCGTCATCCAGCCTGACTTGCCAAGGTAAGGCTCAAGAGCACTGATCCGGCCGTCGTAATCCGAATAATTGAACACCATCTCGGCAACCGGGAGTTCGCGGTCGAGAGCGCGATTGATCAGTGCCTCACCCAAGGGATGATTCAGCCGGAAGAAATGCGCTTCGCCCGACCGTCGCGGTAGCTCGTAAAGGCCTTCCGGGATCGACCTGTCGCTTATCCAATCAGGGAGCTGGTTGAGCCGGAATGAAGACTCGTTGATGAATGTCGCCGCCCCGTCCAGCTCGTGCTTCGCGAGCCGCATCAGCTGCTGCTCAAAGTGGCTCAGATGCAGATTGGTGTCCTGATCGCGCAGCCTCAGCTTCTCCCTCACCTCGTCATCGAAGTTCTCTAGGAGCTTGCGGCGGGCTGTCTTCATAGCCTCGGTAATTTCTGTGCCGAGTTCTCGTTGAAGGTCGTCAAAGGCCTGTTTGATGTCTTCTGGCTGGCGACATTCGTTGTAGATTTCAGCGATCCGCTTTTCGAAATCTACGCCGGATTCAATAGCGCCGAGCACCTCGTCGCTGGCTCCGAAAACGCCTTCAAATAACTGGAACTTTTCGGACAACAATTGATAGACGCGCTGATCGGCCTCGTTCTTGCGGTTCAGAAAATTGACGACGACGACATCGTGCTTCTGGCCGTAGCGGTGGCACCGTCCAATTCGCTGCTCAATACGCTGGGGGTTCCAGGGTAGATCGTAGTTGACGATCATCGAGCAGAACTGAAGGTTGATGCCCTCAGCTCCCGCTTCGGTAGCGATCATGATTTTTCCGGTGTCACGGAAATAGTCAACGATCGCGGAACGCATATCACCCGTTCGAGACCCCGTGACCCTGTCGGAGCCCTCATGCCGTGCAAGCCATTCTTGATAGATTGCACGCGACTGCTCATCTGTGTTGCTGCCGTTGAAAAGTACAATCGAGTCCGCAAACGGACTGTCGGCGAGCACACGCAGCAGATAGGACTGAGTCCGCCGGGACTCAGTGAAAATGATCGCCTTCTCCGCAGCTCCACCCTCTCGTGCTTTAGCGAAACCCACCTGAAGCGCAGTTAGCAGCGCGCGCCCCTTTGCGTTCTGCTCGATGGAAGTGGCGAGTGAAGCAAACTCCCGTAGTTCAATAATCTCGTTTTCAAGTGACTGCTGATCAGCCTCGCTTAGTGGCTCGACATCGTCGTCGTTGGTCCACTCATCTTTCGTCTCATCAAGGGCCTCGTAGTCCTCCTCAACAGTCTCAACTAGCGAAGCAGGCGGTCGAGCTTGATCCAGCCGAACTTGCAGCCGGTTGGAAATGGATTCGAGGGCTCCCGCGATGGCGAAGGACGACGATGCCAGCAGCTTCCTCAGCACGAGAGTCATTAGCGCGCGCTGGCCTGATGGCAGTGCTTGAAGATTATCGCGTTGGAGATAGGCCGTGACGAGATTGTAGAGCCGATCCTCGGCCTCGTCGGGGCTGAACTCCTGCAGGATCGCGTGGCGCTTGGTATAGGGAATGTAAGCTGTCACCTGCCGCCGCAAAGTGCGGTGGCAGACGGGTTTGAGCCGTTCGCGCAGGATATCGAACGACCGATCCTGCGGCACGCCAGCAAATTGCTCCCGGAAGCTCTTGAGGTCGCCGAAAGTGTGCTCGTCGATGAAGCTAATGAGCCCGAATAACTCAAGAAGGGAGTTCTGGAGCGGCGTGGCTGTGAGGAGAAGCTTGTTTCGGTCAGCAAGCGCAAGCTTGAGCGTGTTCGAAATCACATTGGTTGGTTTGTAAACATTGCGAAGGCGATGAGCCTCATCAATTACAACGAGATCCCAAGGCGTGGATGCAACATCCGACGCTTTGCTTCTAGCAAATTGATAGGAGCAAATGACGACACTATCGCTTGGCTGAAATGGGCGAAGGTTACCCGCCTTTATCTCTGCATTGTATGATCGAGCCTCCAGGATTGTTCCGGGAATGAAGAACTTTTCCTGAAGCTCCTGATGCCATTGCTTTCGCAGATTTGCGGGGGCGATAATCAGAATACGTCGTTTATTCTCAGCCCAGCGCTGAGATATTACGAGACCTGCTTCTATAGTTTTGCCGAGACCAACTTCGTCGGCCAACAATGCGCCTTTTGATAACGGCGACGAGAAGGCGAAGAGAGCGGCGTCAACCTGATGCGGGTTCATGTCCACCTGCGCCCCCGCGATAGCCACGGCCATGCGTTCGGAACTGTCGGAAGAACGACGCCGCTTTAGATCATGAGCAATGTAACAGGCCTGATGATCGCTGATCATGGCCCTGAAATACTACCGGGCATTGTCCCCTCCGAGGGAGCCAGCCTAGCCGAAAGCAGGACTTGTGTCCTGTGATTCGCTTAAGGTTCTCCGTCAGATTTTCCGTAAACGACGGACGATTGATCCATCTAGCCTGCGGCTACCGCAGCCAAGGCGGCCGGAGGAATTGACGGGCTTTGAACAGGGCTCGCAGCCGTCGTCGATTGGCAGCGCGTGATGCCTGATTGGCGAGCGAACCGGTCAGGAAACTCGACGCGAACCTATCCTGCTCGTCAGGCTGAGGGCACGAGCTGGGATTCATGCTGAAAAACCGCGAGGTCGCCTCGCTATCACTTCCGCTGCCCCGCCCGGTCTTGGATTTCGTCTTGCGGCGGGCGACCACACGGAACCGGGCGGCAAGGCTTGGGATAAGCGCGAGGGTGATACGCCGGGCGGCGCGTGCCGCTTTCGCGAATGCGGCTGGGAGAGATTTGGCAATCTTTCTTAGGAGGGGGCCCGGTTCTGATTGCAGGAATCGCGAGCCCGTCAGCGTGCGCGGGGATCACGCTCTGGCCCTTCCCGCGCTCTGGCTTCGGCCTCCAGCCGCCGTCTCTCGTATTCACGCTCCAGGGCGATCCGGCGCTGTTCTTCTTCCAGCCGGCGCTCCATTTCCCGATGCTGATCGGCGAGCAGTTCTGCCCGCTCCTGTGCCTGGCTCTGGACCAGTGCCGCCATTTCAGACTGGCGATTGGCGTTGAGGCTTTCTCCGAAGGCGCGCGCGTCCTCGGCGCGCTGCGCTTCTGCTGCTTTGGCGAGGCGAGCCTCCTCCGCGAGGCGTTCGGTCTTCGCCGTCTCGCTCAGGGCCTCTTTGACCCTTCGCTGAAGACGCGCCATCCCCTCGGGTTCCTGTGGTCTCTCCCGGACCGCGCGTTTTGCCTGTTCCGCTGCGAAGGTTTCGATCGCCTCGCGAGCTGTCTCCTCCTGTCGCTGCTGGATTTCTTCTATCGCCGCATTGTGGCGTTGTTCCTGCTCTACGAGCGCGGTCGCATGCCGCTCTAAGTAGGTTCGCCGCACGGCCTCCAGCCGCGACAGATCCTCTGCGCTGACGTGATCCTGCGGGAGGGGTTGGGGTTCGGGGGCTGAGGGCTCGGGTTGAGGGGGTTGGGGGTTGTCCCGCAGGATTGCCCGTGCCTCTTTGACTGACGGCAGGTGGTTCGGGTCGATGTCCACCATGAAGTCGCGCAGCTCTTTGGCTCGCACGTCCTGGACCTGCCTGCCTAAGCTGTGGACCCGCGCATCCGCGTCGAGGAGAACGAAGTCCCGCTTGTCGCCGCGTGCCAGCATATAGCCAGCGTCCTCAAGAGCCGCCTTGAACGCGCGTCCATCATCGGCGGAATGATAGAGTTTGGTGATCTGGGCCTTGCGCGCTTTGTGGTCGAACTGGCCGCGCTCGGCCAACTGCCATTCGGCGTGGTCGATACGGGCATCTGGCATGTCGGGCTGCCGTTCACGGTCCCGCTTGGCATGCTTGCCGGGGACCATCTCGTGGCCGAACTCAAGCTCAAGGCGCTGGCTGGCCCGCTCATGGGCCAGGTAGTTATGGCTGTCCGCCTTGAGCGTCATCGTGTCGATGTCGGTGCGCGCCCAGACGACGTGGATGTGCTCGCGCCCGTGCTTCTCGTGCAGGACCACGGCGCGGGGTTGGCCTCCGAAGCCGAGTTCCTCCTCCAGCACGTCCACGCAACGCGACCATTGGTCGGCGGTCATCGTGTAGGCTTCGGCTGGGTCGATGTTGGCGTGGTAGAGACCAAGGCGGCCCTTGGTCCCCTCGGAGAGGGTCTGCCAGTCGCGGAAGGCTTCGCGGAGTGTGCCGGCTGGCGACTGCAGTTCCAGCACCTCGACCCGCTCGTTGGTGTCACGGCGGCCGAGGTGTGTCGCAAGCTGCTTAGGACTGGCCCGGCTCGCGCCCTTGATGATCATGGTAGGGGTCTTTCCCGAGGGCGCGATAGATGGCGTTGCGGACGCCAAGGTAGGCGTTCAGCGCCTCCTTCAACTGGGGCAGGTCAGCGGCTTGGCCGCTGTTCAGCGCGCGAGCGATTTGATTGATGTTGTTGCCGACGCGACCGAGTTCACCGAGCAGTTGCCGCAACACAGCATGATCGGCGGAAGGGCGACGTTGAGCGCGCGGGCCAGCTCCGCCGAGGGCGGCGGCGCGCATGAAAGCTCCGGCGGCAAGACCGGAACGGGAGGAGAGCGCTTCCAGTTGGGCGCGCTCCTCGGGGGTCAGTCTCACAGTGACCGTAACGCCTCGTTGGCGTTTGTCCGTTCCGCTCGTCATGCCCACCCTCCGACAATGAAGGGGTTCCAAGGGTCCGCCCTGGACGGTGCAGGCTGTAATGCCTGCCGGGGGTTTAGGGGAGCGGTCCCCTGATCTGGTTTCCAAAGGGCACGAAGGCTCTTTGGTCGATGGGTCCAGGGAGCGCGAAGGCTCCTTGGTCGGTCCCAAGGTGAAACCTAGGTCCAGGGTTCAGGGGCCGGACGGGCTCCTGATCTGGGGGTTCCACAGGGGGGCATGAAAGCCCTCCCTTGGCCAGGGGATGCAACGGGGGTCGGAGACCTCCCTTGCCAAGCGCGCGGTGTTACCGCGCATGGCTTGCAGCTCTGGATATTCCATAATCAGGATAGCATACGGACGGCGAAAGTTTAGTTAACAACGTTCGCTATCAGGCTGGATTTGCGAACTATTCGCAAGTATTTCACAGGCCTAACTGGGTTCGTGATAAACTCGAATAATGCGATTCAGTGATCACGAACATTGCCCCGGCATCGGTCTGGGCGCGCCGCTCGACGACCCTTCGGACTTCAGCCGACGGCGCTTTGCGGCGCGGCTCCGGACTGAGCGTCCGATGCTCGATCAGGAGGATACGGCCCTCCGAAAAGAGCGCGTCATGCTGGATATCCTGCATGGTGCGCGGGGCGATTTCGGGTCGCTCCTGCTTGGGGACTGCGAGGTCATTACCTACAACGCCTTCCCGCGTCTCCCCTCCTACCTCGCGGTCATTCCGAGGTTTCCGAAACCCCTGCCGAAGCGCTGGGTGAGCGCCGCGAACCTAAATTTGCGCTTTCTCGGAAGGGGGCTCTGATGGACGAATACGAGACAAGGGCTGATGCGCCAGAAACGCCTGCGGCTGACTTTGGTCGCCGCCGGGTCGAGGGCATTCTGAAACGCGAACGGCCTCTCGACGAACAGGAACGGGAACGGCATCACTACGCCAACTATCTCCTCGAACACATGCTCTGCCGTCACCGGTTCCGCTCGTCGGCGCATTGGTCCTGGCTCGGAGATGGCCCCTCCTTTGAGGTCTACTGCATGTGGCGACGGGCGACGGTTTCAGCGGGAGCCGGCGGCGTCCGCTGGCGCGTCTGCTATGATCTAAAGAAGGCTGGCGCGGCCAATCTCGCCTGAGCACGTTCGGGCCATTTCACTCTCTTCCATATAGGGCTTTTGTCCGCTCCAGACGCTCTTGCTCCTCGCGGTCGATAGCTGCCAGCCGCTCCTCTCGCTTCCTCTCAAGTTCAGCGCGGGCTGCATCTTCTTCCTTTTGGAAATACTTCTCCAGATCGGCGTCAGGGTTCGGCGTCGGCGTATCTCCCCGCAAGGCGGCAATCACCTCCTGCTCGCGTTCGGCATAAAGCTCGCGGACTTCCTCCCGCCGCTTCTCGAACCGGTCGGCGTCCGCCCGCGTGTGTTCCTCGAAGGGAACGGGCTGTGCGGCACGCTCGGCTGCTTCTTCGGCCAGTCTCCGGCGCTTCGCGTACTCGTCCTCATCCATTGGCAGCCGCCTTCTCTTCGAACGTTGCCGGTGGGATGGCCATGCGGGCAGCTAAGGTCTCGTTTTGATGGGCCTGCCGTTTCTCGACCGTGCCAGGTGTGGCACCGGTCGCCATGACGATAATGCGGTCCTTGAAGTCGGGACCGGCAAGAACGGTCGGCTCCGCTATTTTGACGCGCGTTCCGTCAAGCAGGCTGTCGCGGAACCCAAGCTGATCGGACAGGTCTTGGGCCAGGCCGTCCTGCATGCCGGGGTTCATGAAGCATCGGACGGCACAACCCCCCACCATTCCATCGGCATTCTTGCCGTAGGCGGTCTCCAACTGGCTTACTGTCTGAACGAACATCCAGAGCTTGATGCCGTACTGCGCACCTATCTCGAGAGCCTCCTCTACCGGAGGCATATGTCTCAGGCGCGGCAGCTCATCGAGAAGGAAGAGGATACTCGGTGGTTTGCCGCTGGGGAGATCAGTGACCAGCCTGCGGATATGTTGGGCAATCATCACCCGGAGAACGGAGATGTAGCTGTCCACCTCGTTCGGGCGCAGGCAGATGTAGATGGTGAGGTTCTTGCCGCTTCTGAGGTCGGCGGGCCGCCAGTCGGATGCGGCGGTCGCCCGGCTCATGCGCGCCCCCTCCCAAGCTGACAGACTGGCGAGCGCGGTCTGGAGAACGTTGTCGCGCAATCGGCTCTCCATGTCGCCAAGCGACTTGGCAGCCCGTTTCATGGTCGGGATTTCGGAGCTGGAAAGGCCAGCGAGAAAGCGTTCCCACCCCACGCCATGAATGATGTCGAGGACCTTATCGAGACCCCGTTCATTGGGCGGATTGAGATAGACGACGTAGGCGATGACAGCGGTCAGGATGTCTCGCGCCTTGTTCTCCCAGAATGGATCTTTGCCCCCGCCGGGTACGATCAGCATATCCGCCAGGAAGCGGGAATCCTCCCAGATATGATCTGGGTCATCTGAGACCTCGGCGACCGGATTGTAGCGATGGCTGCTCTCCGGTGTGAGCGGGCTGAACTTGATGACCGGGCCGACGTTGGCCGCACGCCAGCCGCTGGTTTTCTCGAAGAGTTCGTTCTTGACGTCCAGAACGACGGCCGGGCCATTCCACGTCAGCAGATTGGGGATGACATGGCACTGGCTCTTGCCAGACCGTGACGGCGCCACGGTGATCAGCGACCCCTCGCCTTTGAAAGCATAAAGAGCATCCGGGTCTTTGGCGTCGCCGCCGAGGATCAGGGCTTCGCCTGGCATTTCGTCGATGGTGACGGGAGCGAGGAGTTTTGGCGGCCTGAGGTCAGCACCGTTTCCAAGCAGGCGCGCGCCCAAGCTCGTGAGGACCTCGTTGTCGGGGTGTGCCTTTATGGCCTGCTGCAGTTCTCGGATTACCAGATCGACCATCACGGCCGCCTTGTCCGCGCCGACGTACCAAGTGAGGGCGTCGGCGTTGTTTTTATCCAAGCCCCAAGTGTTGGACCCCTCAAAAATGTTCGCCTGACCATCTCCCCATAAGAGGCCGAGGACCTGCATCTCTGTGTTGGAGGTGCTGAAATTGACCTTCTCATGGAACATGATCAGGCTGGCGCGGAGAGCTTCGCGGTCTCGCCCTGACATGGACGCCAAGGTGCGGCCAATCCAGAGCTTCATTTCCCATGGGTTCATGACCCGCTTCGATTTTCGGGCGAAGTGGAAGTCGATATTGCCGGACTTCTCGTCGAAGCGCCGATTGATGTTGTCGATGCGTTCGTCTGGGCTCTCGCCAAACGACGACATGATCTTTTCGAGGCCTTGTTCCCGAGCCTGCTTGTTGAATTTTTCCCGGCCTGACTTGACGCTTTGAAAGAACCAGATCGGTAGGCCAATGCCCAGAACCGGCAACAATATCGGCAGCCCGACATAGAAAAACAGCAGCATCAGCCGTTCGATCAGCCAGCCGAGGATGCCTGTTATCCAGAGCAGAAGGAAACCGCCTGCGGCTATGAGCAGCTTCGTCCGCTTTGACATCCGAACCTCCTGAGAGCCGTTGGGCAATCGCTGTTGCGCGAATACCAGCAGAAGCTTTGCCTTTGGTCCAGTCGCGCTTGGTTCGGGGGGCATGAAGTCAAGGCATGTAGCCCTGTCAGCCTGACCACGGCGGGCCTTCTTCATTCAGCATCCAAGCAGGGGATTCGGCTGCATCCCCGCAAGCCTGACGGCTTCTCCACTACGTTGCGTCGAGTGCGGGTCAGCCGAACGCCCTGCTCCCTGTCTGCGCATGAAGGCCCGCGATGGTCGCGGCCAAGAGACAGGGAGAACACACCATGAGCCAATTCATCGCCCCCGCAGACCTGGCTGGCATGACTGAACAGGAACTACGCGCCCTTCACGGTCGCATCCTCGCGGACTTACGCCGCACCGGCCAATCGGCGTTTCTGTCGCCGGGGATCTACGCATCGCTGCAAAGCATCGAGGAGGCGATCCTGCGCTTGCAGCAGCAAGCGCCCTTTCGGCCTCGCCCTCCTCAAGGCCCCAAGCTCTAAGGGCTTTGGTCGGGCTCCGCGCCGCCGGGCGATGCCGGCGGCGCGGATTGGTCCGCTCAATATTCAGACGCCAGCATGATCGTGAGCACACGGGTCGTCTGTGTGGTGTCGGCCGGGTTTTCCGAGCCGTAGTGGCAATCCCGATCGTAGTAGTCGATCTTCCAGAACACCTTCGTCCCGTCGATGCGAGCGGAGCCGAAGTCGTGTTCGCCGTAGGGGTCGTTGTCGCCGGTGAAGTCCCGATGGGTCTGCACCGCCTCGACGCAGGCGCTCTCGAATTCCTGTCCGAGGGCGCGCACGCCCTCGGTGATCAGGACCCTTCCGCCGATGAAGGTCGAACGGAAGGTGTCGTTCAGCGCCCGGATGCGGGAAGCCTGCTGTGCGCCGGGGTTCATACCAGTTCTCCCTGACGCGGTTCCTGAGAGGGTTTCGGGGTGTAGGCACGAGCGACCAGACGCCCTTGGAGCGGGATGGCATTGCAGCGGAGGTTGAAGCCCTTGCCGTCTTGATGGAGCCAGGCAGCGCCGATGCGGGTCCAGCGGGCATCTTTGCCGTCGCCTTCGACGCACCAGAGCATGAAGGCCGGTGAGTTGGTTTGAGTGGCAGTCGCCATAGTTCTTCTCCTTTCGAGATTGGAGACCGGGGGACCATCCCGCGGCCTCATGGGGAGAAGGCGGCGCGGCCCTTAGAGCCGGGGGTCAACGCTGGGCGTCAGCCCACCCGACAGGGCAAGCTGCACAAGCGAAGCGCGGAAGCGTAGGCGATTGATGCCCGGCGGGGCTGTGCCAGATTCGACCTAATGAGAGGCCGTGGAGATGTCCCTCCTCGTGTCGCCCCTCGTGTTTATGGGAGAAGACCCCGCGACTGCCCGTAATCAGTGGCGTCCCATGCCCCTGCGTGAAGATTCCTACGGCTTATGAAAACCGCCCCGCAGATTTGTCTGGCTGCTTCATCCAACGGCGCGCTAATGTTCTGCTTATGTTCTCGCCGCGTACCCAAGGCTCTGTTCGCCCCGCCGTCACCCCGCATGCCGCTTCAATGGCGCGCGTCAGGGGGTGGCTATGAGCTATCGCGGCGACGAAACCACTGGCTTCCAGTCACCGGCGCAGGACTACATCGAGCCTGTCCTTGATCTGGCGCGGCTTCTCGATCTCCGGGCTCCAGGGCTCTACCCGGTCAGGATACTCGGGCACGAATGGCGCGAGCGCGGCATCCATGACGGGGATATTCTGGTCGCCAATGCTGCGGCGGAACCGGCACCCGGCCAAGTCTGCGTCGCTTTTCTGCATGGCGAAGTGATCTTGGCCAGCCTGCGCCAGAAGGACGGCTGCTGGTGGTTGGCCCCGGCCAAACGCGCACCCGTCCAAGTCGATGACAGCGTTGAGGTCTGGGCAATCATCAAGGCGCTCGTGCGCATGCGGGTGTGAACCGATGTTCGCGCTGATCGACGGCAACAGCTTCTATTGTTCCTGCGAGCGGGCCTTCGATCCCACCCTGCGCGGCAAGCCGCTCGTGGTTCTATCGAATAACGACGGCTGCGTGATCGCTCGGACGCAAGAGGCCAAAGACCTCGGCGTGAAGATGGGCGATCCGTGGCACCTCGTCGCCAAGAAGCCGGAGCTGAAGACGGTGATCGTCAAAAGCTCGAACTACGTCCTCTACGGCGACATGAGCCGGCGCATGTATGCGGTCCTGGTCGAACTCGTGCCCGACGTTGACCCCTACAGCATCGACGAGATGTTTCTCGACGTGCGTGGGCTGCCGGGCGATCTCGTCCAGCGTGCTGGCGAGATCCGCGCGGCTGTCAGGCGTATCGCCAAGATTCCGACCTGTGTTGGTATCGGCCCCACGAAGACACTGGCGAAACTGGCCAACAAGGTCGCCAAGGGCGACCGCAACGGGTCGGGCGTGATGGACCTTTCCCGACCCGAAACGCGTGCGACGCTCTTCCCCGACATCGACCTATCCGATGTCTGGGGGATCGGGCGCGCGTCCATTGAAAAGCTGGCAAGCCAAGGCGTGCGGAACGTCGCCGACTTCGTGGCACTGCCCCAGGACACGGTGCGGAAGACCCTGACTGTCACCGGTCAACGAACCCACGCGGAACTGCGCGGCACCCCCTGCTTCCCCTTCGCCGTCCATCCGCCTGCCCGGAAGACGCTCGCGGTCACGCGGAGCTTCGGGCGCGCTGTGACGGATTGGGACGAGATGCGCGAAGCGGTCTCGGCCTACGCGGCCCGCGCTGGTGAGAAAGTGCGACGGCATGGCCTTCGCGCGGCGGGGATGCAGGTCTTTATGCATACCAACCGCTTCAACAACGATCCCAGCTACGCGAACCAAATGAGTTTCGCGATCGAGCCGACGGCGGACTCGATGGCCCTCATCAGGAGTGCCGTGCGCGCGGCAGAGCGCATGTGGCGTGACGGGTTTCGATACCAGAAGGCAGGGATTGTCCTGCTCGATCTCTACGCCCCGGCCGATCTGCCGGTGGCCGATCTGTTCGCCTCGACCGACCCTGAGAAATCCAAAGCGCTGATGGCGGCTCTGGACGCTGTGAACGGTCGTTTTGGCCGGGACACCCTCCGGCCCGGCGCGATACGTCAGGCCCCCGCATGGGGTATGCGCAGGGCCAACCTCTCACCCTGCTACACGACGCGAGAAAGCGATCTCCTCGCCGTCCACGCGGTCTGACCGAAAGCGCCAGGGATCGTTACCCGGATGGGCCGAAACCGCGTTCAGCGGGTTCGGTCGCTGCAAGCGATAGAGCCCGGCCCGGAAGGGGGCGCACAAAAATCCTTCAGTCAATCATCGCCGCGTAAGCGCGAACGTCGATGACGGGAACGGTCCCAATCGCCTGAAGCTGGGCGATCAGATCAAAGAGGAAGCGAGTGGCGGCCTTATCGACACTGTACTGCAAGTAAGTGCCGTCTGGCTGGCGGTTGAACCAGCCCGCATCGGCGATGCACCCGATATCCAGTACGCCGTCTGGCACCTCTTTGGTGAGGTGACTCTGGAGAGTGTCGCCCAAGGCGGGGCTCCAGCCAGAGCTTAGCGTGAGCGTGCCGCCAAGGATGTGGTGCAGAGCCTTCTTTGGTGATGGGCCGGTGATGGTTTGGGTGCTGAGGCTTGTCCGGGTCAGCCTACGGACACTCGCGACCTTTTCCTTGGCGTATTGAACGTGGTCTGCCGTCAGCTCCTGCTTCGCCTCGAAGACGGCGTAGACGCTCTCGGCAGGCACCACATCCGTGCCCTTGAAGGTGAAGACGAACGGCGAGTACTGGCGGTCATGGATGATAACGTCGATCTGCGCGCTGAATGTTCCGGTGCTATCGACGACAAAGCCCTTACGCGCCTCATAGCGCTTTGGGAGGTACAGGTTGAAAACGTCGATCCAGACCTGCTCACTGGCGTCTCCCTTGTCAGTGGGATGGCCGAGTTTGCGGGCGGTCTCGAGTTCGCTTTGCATCTTTTGGTGAAAGTCGGCGAAGAGTGCGCTGAGGGACCACTGGCTGCTCACTGGAAAACTACGCCCCAGTTGCTGCCGAGGGCAGTCTTGGCGGCACCCGCCAGCGCTGCTTTGCCCTGAGCCGTCAGGGTGTCAGAGACGACATTGTTGGTGTTGGACGGGTCGATCAGCCGGCGCGTGGCAATGTTCTGGCTGATGCCGGTTATAGCCGTCACGACGTTGCCCTGAAGGTTGCCAGCACGCGCGCCGCTCAGTGCGTCGATGACGAAGAGTTCGAGATAGAAGGATGGAAAGTCGAGGCCATAGCGATTCCGCCAGATTTTGATCAGGCGGATTTCATCGAGGCGGTTTGATCCGGACACGATGCGGCAATGTTCGGCGATGTTCGTCTGCAGCCAACTCCCGGTCTTGTTGCTCCAGAGGCTATGGTAGTTGCCAGACTGGTCCTGTCGTCGGCCTGGCGTCAGATCGACCTTCCACTGGCCGACGGTCAGTCCCACAGAAACGTTCTGGCGGCGTGCTGTGTAACCACCCGCGACGACAGCCGCGTAGAGCGTGTCGTAGATCTGTTTGAGCGGGGTCTGGAGCGTGGAGCTGAGCGAGATGAACAGGTCGATGTCGGTACCGCCCCGAACGGCAGTGCCCTTCGCAAACGATCCGCTCGTCTTGACTTCGACGAGGGATTGCCCGGCCCATTTGGCGATAAGAGGCGCAAGGGTCGCCTGGACTCCACGGACCGCCGAGGTGGGTCCGGTATCGATCTGATGGCGTGCGAGTACCGCCCTGAGGTGCTGTTCTGGCGTCAACATGAACGACCGTTCTAAGAATCTAGGGAGATAGATCTTAGCAGTATGCGGGCGAAATATAGTTGCGTTATCGGCGGCAGGCACCGTCTCTGGGAGACTACGAAACCAAATTACCCGCGACCCGTGGTCTAATTGAATGAGGGACCGTGCGGGGGTTTTGCGTGGATGAATGGGTACCAGCCGACGACTTCATTGCAGCGGATGTGATCCGTTGGACCGAGGGCATCTTCGACCGTCGTCGGAAGGGCAAGGCGATGCGCATCGGCGAGCGCACACTGGCCGGCGAGGTGATTGAGCGTACCTCTGACGGCTGGGTCAGGCTCCTCGTGCGCGTTTCCGAGATCACCAAAGCTGATGTAGCTGGCAAAACCATTCCGTTGATCAAACCCGGCGAAGCCATCAAGCGCGGTCTCAAGACCATTCTGCGCGGCAAGCCTGAGCGGCTGCTCTGGAGCGACGAGTCCGCCCGTGCGGCTGTCGTTCGCAAACGTGACCCTTCCAGATTTATCGAGTGACTCTGATCTCTGCGATGGCCGCTCCCGTTCGGGAGCTCAGAGGCCAACGGCCCTGCCTGTTCAGGCTGGGCCTTCGCGGGGAAGCCCGAGCAATCGCCGGTACCGGCTGTATGTGCTCTTGGACGCCCTTCGGCGTCTTTGCTTCAGAAGAGATGGTGCCGGTGGTCGGACTCGAACCGACACTCCTCGCGGAACTGGATTTTGAATCCAGCGCGTCTACCAATTTCACCACACCGGCAAGCGGTTGGGCCTATGCAGCGCGGGCGCTGCGGGGTCAACCGAGTGAGCGGATAATTGACCACAAACGGCCCCTCGCCGTCAACGGCTACCGCTTTGGTTTTCGAGTGTTGATGGCCGACGCATCAATCATGTCCTTAATATGGGAAGCGTAAAACTTCTCAATCATCTCAACTGAAGTTCGGCAGTTCTTGGCAACTTGGTAAATGTCGGCTCCTTCCATGAGCCGGAAACTGATGTAGGTGTGCCGGAGGCTATAGGCCGTCCGGGGGTTGCCCTCCCGGTCCTCCTTCATATCCAGCTCGGCGAGGATGGTGTTGAACAGCTCTCGCTGGATGCGCGGAAAGACCAAGTCCTTGGGCTCAAGGCTATGGCGCTTCTTCATCCGCTGGAACGGCAGGACCGCGCCAGGCATCGATTTGCAGTAGCCCACGCCACGCTTCCCCCTGACGGTGATGTGCAGGATGCGTTCGTTGTCGGCCCCGTCCTCGACGACCTCGATATCGCGAAGTTGGACAAGCTTCGCCTCGTCCGGGCGAAGTCCGGTGTTGACCATGAAGAGGACGTAGTCGTGCAGGTCCTCACAGGCCGTGCGCCACCGCTCCTTCAGCGGCTTCTTCGCGCGTTCGCCTGTGGCTTTGTAGAGGCGCTTGTACTCCTCTGGCGAAAACCACGCTCGGTGGCTGATCTTGCCCGACATTTTGTAGGGCGCAGAGATGTCCGGGAGATACGGCAGCCAGCCATGACGCTGGGCTGTTTTGAGGACGTGTCGAAGGGTGATGATTTCAGAGTGAAGGGTCGATCTGGACGGCCGTTTCGGATTCCCGTCCTTGTCCTTCCGGGAAGTCATGCGGTGGACGCGATACTCCTGAACGAGGCCCGGCGTGATCTCCTCCACCATTTTGTCTCCGAAGAAGGGCTCTAGGTGGACGCGGAGTCGAATGCCGTGGCCTTCGACATATTTGGCGTTGCGCTCGCCTTGGGTGATCGCTTCGTATTCGGAGAGGAAGTGCTTCGCCGCTTTCTTGAAGGGCGTGCCGTCTTTGATGTCTCCGCCCCGGTATTTGCCAAGGAGGCCGAGATACCAGTCTCGGGCAACGTCCTTGGCCTGGGCGAGGCTTTCTTCCTTGGTGCTGGTCCGCATCTGGCGGCCAGCCACTGAGCAGGAGCACTGCCAGTGCGGGCTATTGGGTCGTTTGTAGAGCTGGACCTTGCCGTCCAGAAACTTATGGCGGGCGGTATCGAGCATTGCGGCACCTCTGAGCGATTCTGTGCTAGCTGTGCGCTAGCCACTCATGTTTATAGGATACCACTAACCGACTGTTTTTGCTACATATCTAGTCTAAGGTGCTGAATAATATGCGCTTTTGAGTCCGGCGCGTCTACCAGTTCCACCACGCCCGCACAGGCCGTCAGGGGTCATCCCGGCAGCCGGACAGGTAGCGCGGGCAGGGCGGGGAGGCAATCGGGGACGTCGGCCCTTCAGCCGTCCGCCACCACATGACTGTCGGGCTGGCCCGCGAGGATGCGGCGGGCGCGGATGTACATCTCGACGCGCTGGGCGACGACGAGGCCGACCGCGAGGAGCATGAAGGCGTCCTGGACGGCGAGGACGTTGAGCCCCCATTCGGCGGCGTGGGGCTCGAGCACGGCGCGCAGGCCCTGGCGTCCGGCGAGCAGGGCGACGATCAGGATCAGGCCGAGCGGCGAGGCCTGGGCCTTGAGGACGCCCTCCTCGTCCTTGTGGATCACCACCATCTTGCCGCGCCACCAGCCGGCCGCGACCCCGAGCGCGAGCCCCGCGCCCAGGAGGGCGAAATCAACGGGGCGGAAGGGGGCGTGGGTCGGATCGAAATAGATCGTGGCCCACAGGCCGGACCCGATGAGCAGGACGATGATCGCCGGCACGACCCACATCCAGCGGGGACGAAGCGTGCGCGGGCGACGATTCCGCAACAGCACGAGCGGCAGCACCACCGCCATGACGATGAGGGGAATCAGTTGTTCGGTCGACATGGCGCGAGCCCCCGGTCGCCGCCCGGAATCCGGCGCGAACCTGTCGAAAGCTTAATCGCCGCCGCGCATCCGTAAAGCGCCGTCGTCGCCTCCTGAGCGGGCAAGGAGACGACGATGAAGCTGAGACATTTGATGACGGCCGCCCTGGGGGCGGCGCTGCTGTCCTGCCAGGGTCCAGCCGCCGTGCTGGCGCAGGAGGCAGCCGCGAATACGAGCGCCGCGGCCAAACCGCACGCGGCGATCACCGAGGCCCACCGGGCAAGGGCGCTGGACACCCTCGACCGGCGCCTGGCCCACTATGTGATAACCGAACGCACGCCGGCGATCCGGGCGCGGCTGGCGGAGCGGCGGGCGGCCCATATGGCGCTGACCGATCCGGAGGCCTTTCGCCAGGCGATCAACGCCGATCTGCTGGCGGTGTCGGGCGACAAGCATCTGCAGGTGTGGATCGAGGGGCGCAGCCGCGACGACGTCGCCGCCGCCGGCGCGCAGCCGACCATGGAGCAGATGGCCGTCGAGGAGGCCCTGAACGGCTGGGGCGTGCGCGAGGCCAGGGTGCTGGACGGCGGGGTCGGCTATCTGAACCTGGCCTCGTTCAGCGGCCATCCGGACTCGGCGCCGGCGATCGATGCGACGATGGCGAAGCTGGCCGGGGCGCGGGCGCTGGTGCTGGACCTGCGCGAGAACCTGGGCGGCGGCGAGGTCGCGCTGCGCCAGCTGATGGGGCATTTCGCGTCCACGCCGATGCGGCTGGAGGACATCCAGTTCCGGCGCTGCAAGCCCGACCCGGACGATCCCGAAGGCTGCATCCCGGACGGCCGCGATGCGTTCGAGCGCTTCGCCAATCCGGTGGCCGAGCCGACCTTCCCGACCCAGCCCATCCTGGTGCTGGTCGGGCCGGGGACGTTTTCGGCCGCGGAGGCCGTGGCCTACGACCTGCAGGCGGCGGGCCGCGCCACGGTGATCGGCGAGGCCACCGGGGGCGGGGCCAATCCCTCGATCACCATGGATCTGGGGCCCTGGTTCACCGTGGTCATGCCGATCGGCGAGGCGCGGCATCCGGCCACCGGGACCAACTGGGAAGGAGTCGGGGTGCAGCCGGACGTGGCCGTTCCCGTCGGGGAGGCGCTGGAGACGGCGCTGGGGATCGCCGCCCGGTCCGGGTCCTAGTCGCCGTCCGGCAGGTCGTTGTAGGCCTTGCCGCTGTCGGGCAGGCGGCTGGGCGGCGGCGTCATGTAGTTGTCGATGATGCCGTAGCGCATGGTGAAGGTGACCGAGCGCCCTTCGATCTCCCCGTCGCCGCCACCCGCCGGCCCGACCCGGGCGGTGCGGTGCGCGGCGAGGACGGCGGACCGGCCAAAGCCGCTTCCTTCGGGGAATTCGCTCTCGGCGGTACAGTCCCCCAAGCGGCCGCTGGCGCGGACCCGGCATTGAACGGCGGCGATGCCGTCCGCGAATCGGGCGCGGTCCGGGAAGCTTCCATCGGGCTGGCGGATCCATTCGAGACCGACGAAATTCTCGTCGCGGGGGGCGGCCGCCGCTTCGCTGGACTCCAGTTCGCGATCGCAGGCCCGGAACACGCGCCCGATCGCCTCGCGGGAGGGCGGGATATCCGTGGTGATGCGGCGCGGACCGTCGTCGGTCGGAATGGTGACCGTCAGCCGGCCTCCCTGGCTCAGGTCCCGGGCCACCGCACGGGGCCAGAAGGCGAAGGCGGTCGTGCCGCCAGGGCTGGAGATCCAGTTCGAGGCGTATTCCGGACCCTGCCCCACCCGATAGTTGAGGGTCCGGCGGCCGCTGCCGGCCGGCAAGCCCGCCATCAGGACGCTGAGACTGCCGTCCATGCAGCGGACGGCGACGCCGAAATTCTCGAAGGACACGGCGGCGATGGAGAGTTTCTGCGCGCGGTCCTCGCCGAAGTCCCAGTCGTCGCCGGCGTCCTGGGCGACCGCCGGGCCGCCGCTCGCCAGCAGGGCGGCGACCAGCGCCATCGCGGTTTTCACTTCACTCATCCCCGACTCCCGCAACGCGTGTGCATCGCAGGTCTAGCATTCCCGCCCCGAGGGTCAACGACGGTCAGGCCGGCCCGACCGTCTGTTCGATGGCGCCGAAGATGGAGTGGTGCTGATCGTCGAGCATCTCGATGCGGACGGTGTCGCCGTGCTTGAGGAAGGGGGTCTCGGGCTTGCCGCGCAGGATGGTCTCGACGGTGCGGACCTCGGCGATGCAGGAATAGCCGAGGCCGCCCTCGCTGACCGGCTTGCCGGGGCCGCCGTCGGCGTCGCGGTTGGAGACGGTGCCCGAGCCGATGATGGTCCCGGCGCACAGGTTCCGGGTCCTGGCCAGGTGGGCGATCAGGGTCCCGAAGTCGAAGGTCATGTCGGTCCCGGCGTCGGCCATGCCGAAGTCCTGGCCGTTGAGCTGGACGTTGAGCTGGCCCTTCAGCTTGCCCTCCCGCCAGCGGTCGCCGAGGGCGCGCGGGGTGACGAAGACCGGCGACAGGGCCGAGGCCGGCTTGGACTGGACGAAGCCGAAACCCTTGGCCAGCTCGGCCGGGATGAGGTTGCGCAGGCTGACGTCATTGACGAGGCCGACGAGGCGGATGTGGGTCAGGGCCTCCTCGCGCGACACGCCCTGGGGCACGTCGCCGGTCACGACCACGACCTCGGCCTCAAGGTCGCAGCCCCAGCTCTCGTCGGCCAGGGGGATCGGATCGCGGGGGGCGAGGAAGCCGTCGGAGCCGCCCTGGTACATCAGCGGGTCGGTCCAGAAGCTGTCGGGCATTTCGGCGCCGCGCGCCTGGCGCACGAGGGCGACGTGGTTCACATAGGCGGAGCCGTCGGCCCACTGGTAGGCGCGGGGCAGGGGCGAGGCGGCCTCGCGCTCGTGGAAGCGGCCGCGCGGCACGCCGCCGTGTTCGAGGCTTTCGGCCAGGGCGCGCAGATCGGGCTCGACCCGGTCCCAGTCGTCCAGCGCCGCCTGCAGCGTCGGGGCGATCAGGAAGGCGTCGGTGAACCAGGCGAGGTCGCTGGAGACGAGGACGAGGCGGCCGTCGCGGCCGTGCTTGAGCGAGGCGAGTTTCATGCCTCCGGCTTAAGGGGTTTCCACGCCGGGGGGAACCGCCCGCGTCAGTGATCCGCGCCGCCGTGGCTGAGGCGCGGGCGGGGCGGGCCCGGATTGCACAGTTCGGCGACGATGGCGCGCATCTCGCCCTCGCGGGCCGACCGGTGGCGCCAGTAGTCGTTGAGGTCGGCCACGGCGAGGCGCAGGGCGTCGTTGCGCTCCTTCGTCGACATCGGCCGCTTGCCGTGTTCAGGCGGATGCGGGTGGGCGGGCGCCGACGGGGCGTGGACCGAGACGATGGTGACGCTGGCGGCGGCGGAAGGGGCGGCGCCGTGGCCCGGGTCGCCGGCGCCGTGGCCGTCGTGAGCGTGTCCCGCTTCAGGACCGGGGGTGTGCCCGGCGGGGTGATGGCCCTTGTCCTCGACCTCGCCCTTCAGGGCCGTGTCGAGCGCCTTGACGCGTTTGCCGAGGTCGCCGCCGAAGGCCAGGGTCTTGCCGAGCCGGGCGCGCAGGACGCGCTGGAGGTGCGAGGCGTGCGCGGGCAGGGCCTCGGTGTCGGCCTTCATGGCGGCCTTGGCGGCGTCGTCGATCGCCTCCCAGATGGCGTGGGCGGCGTCGGTCCGCCTCGACCGCGCGCCGTGGCCGACCAGCCAGCCGACCAGGGCCGCGACCAGCAGCGCCAGCAGGATCGCGCCCCAGAACATCGGGTCGGCGCCGATCATGATGGTCGGGTCGAGCGGGGCGCCGGCCGTGTCGACGCCGGCGAAGTCGTCGCTGTAGGACATGCTGCTCCTCCGCCGGGCCGACCGCCGTCCGCGGACGGCGCATCTTGCCCCGACCGTTCCGCTTGGCAACGGTAAAGGTTAACAGGCGCGCGGATTCGCCGGATGCGGGAATGGGATCAGTCGGGGGTGATCAGGGCCTTGGCTTCGGCCCCGGTGCGGGCCCCGACGTCGCGCACCTCGATCTCGACCGAGACCGAGCCCTCCGGCTCATGGGCCCAGAGGTAGCGGCGCTCGATCTCGACCTCGCGGCCCGAGGGGGCGAAGCCGGTGAAGCTGTCGCCCCAGGGGGTGATGGCCTTGATCTCGGGCCAGGCCAGGCCGCAGGCGGCGTCCAGCTCCTCCATGGCCATCAGGGAGAGCTCGTCGCGCGGATCGGGGGCTACAGCCATCGCCGCACCCGGGCGCGGTAGGCGTCGTAGTCGGCGCCGAATTTGGCGGACAGGTAGCGCTCCTCGCGCCGGATCACGAACCGGTCGACGACGATCAGGCAGGGGATCAGCAGGAGCAGGACGAGGACGCTGTTCATGGCGACCGCGAGGCCCACGTAGGTGATGGCGAAGCCCAGGTAGATGGGGTTTCGGCTGAAGCGGTAGAGGCCGTCCGTGCCCAGGACGGTGCTGGGCTTCCACGGCTCGACGGCGGTGCCGAGGCGGCGGAAATAGCCGGCGGCGGCGCCGTCCAGCAGCAGGCCGCCGATGATCAGCGGTAGGGAGACGATCCGGCGGGTCTGGGTCTCCATGCCGAAGCCGAGGCTGAGCCAGCCATGGAGCTCGGGGCCGACGACGGCGGGATTGGCGAAGCGGAAGATCACCCAGCCGGCCAGCAGGAAGCCGATGAAGATCAGCGGCGGCGGGGCGATGACGCCGGGGGTGTCGCGGTTGGTCGTCATACGGTCTGGCCTTGCGGAGCGGTGAAGTCGGAGGCCGGGGCGTCCCCGGTGTTGATCACCTCCGACGGTTCGAAGATCAGCACCTCGGCCTCGTCGTCGGCGGCGGTGCGGTGTTCGACGCCGCGCGGCACGACGATGAACTGGCCGGGATCGAGGGTCTCGACCCGGTCGCGGAACTCGACCCGGAAGCGGCCCTTCCAGACCAGGAACATCTCGTCGGCGTCGGCGTGGCTGTGCCAGGGGAAGACGCCCTGGACCTTGACCAGGCGCACGTCCTGGCCGTTCAGCCGGGCGGCGACGCGGGGGCGCCAGTGGTCGGAGAAGGCCGCGAACTTTTCGGCCAGGTCGATGGTCGCGCCGGTGGTCACGGGCGCAGCGCCTCGTCGCCGTAAATGGCCACCCGGGCGGGGGCGTCGGCGGAGACGGCGCCGCGGTACATGCCGGAAGTGTTGATGGCGAAGGCGGGGGTTCCGTCGAGGCCCATGACGATGACGCCGCCGTCGCCGCCGATGGAGCCGACGTCGGCGATCTCGGCCTCGGCGGCGGCCTGGACGTCGGCGCCGGCGGCGGTGCGGTGGCAGATGTCGCGGGCCACGGTGGCGCGGATGAAATACTCGCCCGAGCCGGTGGCCGAGACGGCGCAACCGTCAGAGTTGGAGGCGTAGGTGCCGGCGCCGATGACCGGCACGTCGCCGACCCGGCCCCAGCGTTTGGCGGTCATGCCGCCGGTCGAGGTGCCGGCGGCGAGCCGGCCCTGGCTGTCGAGGGCGACCGCGCCGACGGTGCCGAACTTCCGCTCGTTCAGCGGCGGGGCGGCCCCGGGGTCAAGCCCCGGGGTGACGACGTCGTTGGCCGCCTGCGGACCGGGGGCTCCGGCGGGTCGCTCGGGGATGGGGAGGTTCTGCTGGCGCAGGGCGCTTTCCAGTCCGCGCCAGCGGCGCTCGGTGAAGAAGTAGGCCGGATCGACCTGCTCCAGCCCGACCGAGGCGGCGAACGTATCGGCGCCCTCGCCGATCAGCATGACGTGGGGCGACTGCTCCATCACGGCGCGGGCGGCGGCGATCGGGTGGCGGGTGGTGGTCAGGCCGGCGACGGCGCCGGCGGTCCGGTCCGAGCCGTCCATGATCGCCGAGTCCAGCTCGTTGCGGCCGGCGGCGGTGAAGACGGCCCCGCGCCCGGCGTTGAACAGCGGATCGTCCTCCATGATCTCGATCGCGGCCTGGACGGCGTCGAGGGCCGAGCCCCCGTCGGCGAGGACGGCCGAGCCGGCCTCCAGGGCGCGGTGCAGGGCGGCGCGATAGGCGGCGTCCTGTTCGGGGGTCAGGCTGTCGCGCTCGATGACGCCGGCGCCGCCGTGAATGGCGAAGGACCAGCGGGCGGGTTCCTGGGCGGCGGCGGGCGCGCCCAGGAGGGCGAGGGCGGCGGCGAGGGGGATCAGGCGGGTCAGGGACATGGCCGCAGCGTCGGCCAAGCGCGGCCTCAACTCAAGGCCTGACCGCAGCAGGGGCAGCCGGAGACCTCGACGCCGAACAGGGCGCGGACGCGGTCGGGCGCGAGGGCCTGCGCCGGGGCCGAGGCCTCGATCCAGTCGGGGCCGATGGCCAGCACGCGGTCGGCGCGGGCGGCGAAGGGCAGGTGGTGGCTGGAGGCGAGCACGATCCGGCCTTCGGCGGCGAGGGCGCGAATGGCCGTCTCGACCGCCTGGGCATGGGCCGGGTCCAGCAGGGCCAGCGGCTCGTCGAGCAGGCAGACCGGGGCGTCCTGGACGAACAGGCGGGCGATCAGGACCAGCTGCTGCTGGCCGCTGGACAGGCGGTCGAACGGGCGGTCGGCGAGGTCGGCGACCTCGAGCCGGGCGAGGGCGGCTCGGGCGGCCTCGAGGTCGTCCGGGGACAGGGAGGGCGACCAGCGGCGACGGCCGGCTCGGCCGAGTGCGGCGAGGTGCAGGGCCGAGAAGCCGGCGGAGACCGCGCCGGGCGGCGGCAGCCAGGCGACGGGGCCGGGTCGGCTGACGCGTCCGGAGAGGGGCGGGATCAGGCCGGCGACGGTCTTCAGCAGGGTGGTCTTGCCGGCGCCGTTGGGTCCGATCACGGCGACGATCTCGCCGGGCTGGACGGCGAGGTCGACAGGCGGCAGGCGGAAGCCGGGGCCTCGGCGCGCCGGGCGGCCCGCGACGAGGGTTTCGAGAACGAGCGGGTTCACGCCCGCCTCGAGGTGGCGATGAACAGGATCAGGAAGGCCGGGGCGCCGACGGCCGCCGACAGCAGGCCGACTGGCAGTTCGGCCGGTCCGAAGGCGGTCGACAGCCGGTCGATCAGCAGGGCGAACAGGGCGCCGACAGCCATGGACGCCGGGATCAGCGCGCCGGCCCGCTCGCCGACGATGCGCCGCGCGGCATGGGGAGCGAGCAGGCCGATCCAGCCGACCACTCCGGCCACGGCCACGGCCGCGGAGGTCATGAGGGCGGCGGCGGCGAGGGCCAGCAGGCGCAGCGGCGCGGCGCTCAGCCCGAGCGACCGGGTCTGTTCGTCGCCGAGCGACAGCACGTCCAGCCGGAAGCCCAGCCCCAGCAGGATCGCCGCGCCGAGGGTGACCGGGGCGAGGGCGAGGGCGGCCTCTTCGGCCGTGGCGCGGGTGAAGGAGCCGAGCAGCCAGTAGGTGATGGTGGGCAGCTGCGAATAGGGCTCGGCCGCGATCACCACCAGGCCGAGGCCGGCCGTGGCGAGGGCGCCGGCGACGATGCCGCAGAGGATCAGGGCGAGGCGGCCGTCGCCGCTGCGGGTCAGGGCGGCGCAGGTCACCGCCAGGGCGCCGGTGGCGAGGCCGCCGGCGAAGGCGGCGCTCTGGGTCAGGAAGACTCCGGCGCCGAGCAGCAGGGCGAGGGCGGCGCCGAAGCCCGCGCCGGAGGTGACGCCGAGCAGGTCGGGCGAGGCCAGCGGATTGCGGAAAAGGATCTGGAAGCCGGCGCCGGCTCCGGCGAGGGCGGCGCCGCACGTCATGGCGGCCAGCAGGCGAGGGCCGCGGAGCGTCAGGGCCAGCTCGGCCTCGGGTGAGCCCCGCCCGAGCAGGGCGGCCGCGAGGGCGTCGGGCGAAACGGCCAGCGGGCCGGTGGCCATCGCCGTCGCGGCGCCCGCCAGGGCCAGCAGAATCAACATCCCCGGAGCCGCCCAGGCACGGAACATGATCAGCCGATCCACCGGGGTTGGGCCACCTCGGCCGGGGCCAGGCCGTACAGGCTCCGGCTGAGCAGGGTCAGGCTCATCGTCCCGTCGACCGGATCGGCTAGCCACGCGCAGCCGAGCAGGCGGTTCACCGAGGGGGGGCGGTCGACCCAGCCGAAGGGGACCGCCGGCAGCAGCAGCAGACGCCTCCGACCGCCGTCGCGCCGCCGGCGCCACGCCGGATCGTGGGCGGCGGCCCGGGCGAACTCCGGGCTGAGGGTGACGATCACCTCGGGGTCCCAGGCGGCGACCTGTTCGCGGGTGACGCGGCCGATATCGCGCGAGCCCTCAGCGACATTGGTCCAGCCGGCACCCCCTCCAGCACCTCGGTGGCCAGCGCCCCCCGGAACCCTGTCTCCAGGCCGTCGGCGCCGCGCGCATAGTAGAAGGCGGGACCGGCGGGCGCCTTTCGCCAGCGGTCGATCACGGTCGAGGCGTCGTCCGCGAGCCCCTCGGCGCGGTCCGCGGCGCCGAGCAGGGCGCCGGCGTCGCGCAGGGCCTGGGGGATCCGCTCCAGGGCGCCGTCGATCAGGCGCCAGTCGACGCCGAGACGCGACCGCATCCGCTCGGCGAGGGTGCGGTGTTCGAGGTCGGCGTTGCCATAGTCGATAATCAACCGCGGCTTCAGGGCGGCGATTCCTTCAGGGGTCGCCGGGCGGGCCCCGCCGGCGAAGCCGCCCAGTTCGGGCAGGGCCGCGGCGAGGGCGGGCAGTGCGGCGAGGGCTGCGGCGTCCGGCTTGCGCGGCCAGCCGGCGAGCCGTTCCCGCGCGACGGCCCAGATCAGCAGGGCGGCGGGCTGGCCGGCTGCGACGACGTCGCCGGCGCCGGATCGCGGCGCGGGCGCACAGGCCTGCGGGCCCAGTCCGGCGGCCGCGGCGGAACCCAGTCCCAGCAAAACCGAACGGCGCGCCGGTGCCTTCATCAGTGCGAATCCCCTGTTCCAGGCCATCCTGCCGCGCGGGACCATCCCCCGCCACCTCACAGGCAATTTACCCTTAACCCTTGTCCGGTCTTGCGCGCCGTGCTGCTTATGCGCCCTTCGCGCGTCAGGTGGGGCGCTGCAACAGGGAGTGAGCCGTTGAGTAGAACGGATGGAGGGAGCGCCTTCACGGCGCCGGCCGGGCCGCAGGTCCGGCGAGCGAGGGGAGCATTCGCATGAATATCGTCATCATCGCCGGTCTGATCATCACCTTGCTGACGGGCGTGCCCGTCCTGATGCAGATCCTGAAGCATCACCCGAAAGGGTTGATCATCCTGTTCTTCGCCGAGATGTGGGAGCGGTTCTCCTACTACGGGATGCGCGGCATCCTGATCTTCTTCCTGACCCAGCATTTCCTGTTCGACGACGCCGCGGCGTCCTCGACCTACGGCTCCTACACCTCGCTGGTCTATCTGCTGCCGCTGCTCGGCGGCATCATGGCCGACCGCTATATCGGCACCCGCAAGGCCATCGCCTTCGGCGCCGTGCTGCTGGTCGCCGGTCATGGCATGATGGCCTTCGAAGGCCGTCCCGCGACCGAGACCCTGACCTATGCCGGCGCCCAGTACGAAGTCGTCAGCGAGGGCCGCGGCGCGGCCCGCGAGGTCGGCATCATGATCGATGGCCAACGTTATGACTTTACGCCCGCCGAGGGCGGAGGTCTGGCGCTGACGGATCTGCCCGCCGACGCCAGCCTGCCGCAGGTTCTGGCCGAGGGCAGCTATACGCTCGAGCAGACCCGCGACATGAACGGGGTCAACATCTTCTATCTGGCCATCTCGCTGATCATCATGGGGGTCGGCTTCCTGAAGCCGAACATCTCGACGATCGTGGGCCAGCTGTATCAGCAGGGCGATCCGCGCCGGGATTCCGGCTTCACCCTGTACTACTACGGCATCAACCTCGGGGCCTTCTGGGCCGCGGTGCTGTGCGGCCTGTTGGGCCAGACCGTGGGCTGGTGGGCCGGCTTCGGCCTCGCCGGCGTCGGCATGGCGCTGGGCCTCGTGGTCTTCGTGCTCGGCAAGCCGCTGCTGCAGGGCAACGGCGAACCGCCGAACCCCGAGCTGATCAAACGCCCGGTTCTGGGCCCGATCAACCGCGAATGGCTGATCTACATCCTCGCCTTCCTGGGCGTCGGCATCGTCTGGTTCATGGTTCAGCGCAACGCCCTGGTCGGCACCGTGCTGAGCGTCTCGACGCTGCTCTCGCTGGCCCTCATCGCCTGGATCATCGCCTTCGTCTGCAAGACCTGGGTGCAGCGCCAGCGGATGATGCTGGCCGTCGTCCTGATCTTCGGCGCGGTGGTGTTCTTCACCCTGTTCGAGCAGGCCGGCACCTCGCTGAACCTGTTCGCCGACCGCAACGTGGACCTGACCATCACCCCCGTGGCGATGCAGTTCCTCGGCGTCACCATCGGCACGCCGGCCCAGCTGGCGGAGGCGGGCATCACGCCCTCGGGCTTCTGGATCGACGCCACCATCACGGCGGCGCAGGTGCAGTCGTTCAACGCCGGCTTCATCCTGATCTTCGCCCCGATCTTCGCGGCGATGTGGGCCTGGCTGGCCAGCCGGAAGATGGATCCGAACCCGACGATGAAGTTCGGTCTCGGTCTGCTCCAGGTCGGCCTCGGCTTCCTGGTGGTGGTCTGGGCGGCCGGGTCCGGCATGGTCAACAGCGCCTTCCAGATGCCGCTGATCATTCTGGCCCTGCTGTACATGCTGCACACGACCGGCGAGCTGTTCCTGTCGCCGGTGGGCCTGTCGGAGATCACCAAGCTGTCGCTGCCCTCCGTGGTCAGCTTCATGATGGCGGTGTGGTTCCTCGCCAGCTCGATCGCCCAGTTCGTCGGCGGCCGTATCGCCGGCCTGATGGGCACCGAGACCGTGGGCGGCCAGGTTCTGGACCCCCAGGGCGCGCTGGCCACTTCGCTCGACGGCTTCGGCAAGCTGGGCTGGTGGGGCGTCGGAATCGGCATCGGCTTCATCCTGATCAGCTTCCTGATCAAGGGCTGGTCGCATGGCGCCAATGACCCGGACAACCATCCCGGGCCGACGCTGACGGACCGCGGCCAGGAGGACGGCAACGTCGCCCGGCCGGGAGCCAGCACGGCCGGCTGAACGCCGACCTAAGGCTGAATACAGGAAGGGCGGGGCCTCGCGGCTCCGCCCTTTTTGGCGCGTCGGGCTGGGCGCGCCGTCAGTTTCGGGGGTTTGGGCTCGCCTTCTTCAGAAGGTCTTTCTTATCTGCAGGAACAGCCACGGGCTCATCTTCGTGCGGCGAACCTCGTGGAAGGCCACCGGGGCGACGTCGCGCGGGCCGGCGTAGATGTCCCGGTCGTAGCCACGCTCGCGGTCGGTGGCGTTGCCGATGTCGAGGCGGACGGTGGTGTCGGACGACGGTTTCCACTGGCCGTAGAGGGTGACGAAGGGCTCGGCGTAGAGGGCGCGGACCTCGCGCACCCGGAAGAGGCGGCCCTTGTCGACGTTGCAGCCGTGGTCGAAGCCGTACGAGTATTTGCCGCCCTGCAGATCGTGGTTGAAGCTGACGCCGCAGCCGAAGGCCTGGTTGCCCTGGAAGCGGCGGGTCTCGCCGGTCAGGGGATCGACGACCTCGGTGTCGACCCAGCTGCCGCGGGCCTGCAGCCGGGCGTTCGGAACGCCCAGCTTGTCCATCGGCAGGGTCAGGCGGATCTGGAACTGGTCGAACGATCCGTCGCCGACATTGCCGACGCCGTCGAAGCCGCCGACCAGGGGGATGATGTCGATGACGTCCTCGACCTCTCCGTGCTGCATCGAGACCTCGAAGACGCCTTCGCCCCAGAAGCGGCGCTCGTAGACGGCTTCCAGCAGGGTGGTCTTGTCGGGCTCGAGATCCGGGTTGCCGCCCTCGACCTGGCCGATGTCGATGTCGGCCGAGGCGATGAAGTCGCCGAAGTCCAGCTGCCCCACCTGACGCTCGGCGCGGAAGCGGAACTGGTGGCCTTCCCATGGCGTCCAGGTCAGCTGGAGGCGCGGCTTGGGATAGACGAAGGATTTGCTCAGGTCGCTGTCGCCCGACTGGCTGATTTCCGAGACCTCGACCCGGAGGCCGGCCTCGAGGGTCAGTTTCGGGCTTGGTCGCCAGGTCGCCTGGCCGAAGGCCTCGCCCCGCAGCTCCTCGACCTTGACCGAGGACGACGGCAGCGGGATCGCCACGCCGTTCTCCTCAAAGGCCGTGTCGCTGTCGAGGAAGTTGTAGGCGACCTCGGCGCCGGTCTCGAAGGCCCAGCGCTCGTTGGGCCGGAAGCGCAGAACGGCCCGACCGATCGACTCGCCCTGGCTGCTGTCGGCGGAGAAGGTCGATGTGTCCGCGCCGCTCTCCGAAACGCCGACGTAGTCCTCGGCCCCGTAGCGCTGCAGGCCGACCAGTTCGAGGCCGAGGCGGGGCGACAGGTCGCGGGTCCAGTTGACGCCGAACTCGCCGTTGAGGGAGTCCGACTCCTCGTCGGTGAAGTTGTCGATGCCGGGGCCGGACCGGATCAGCACGTCCTGCGACCGGTTGCTGCCGAACCAGCCGAGCAGACCGTTGACGCGCAATTTGCCGCCGGCGAACGGGCGCTGGACGGCGCCGGTGGCGCGCACGTTGCGGAAGCGGTCCCAGAGGACCAGGTCGGCGTCCTGGATCAGGGTTCCCGAGGAATCGTAGCGGCGTCGGAAGCCGTCGCCGGTGCCGTCGGTGCGGTCAGTGGTGGCGCTGATCGACCCTTCGATGGAGTTGTCGCCCTCGCGGCGGGAATACTGGCCGGCGAGGATCGGGCCGAGGTAGCCGTCGGGATAGATGTAGCTGTTGAACTCCAGCACCCGCTCGACGGTGACCGTGCGCCGCAGGACGACGTTGGCGATGACCGAGCGGCCCTGCATGTCGATGCCGGGGGCGCCGCCGCGGATCAGCTCGATGCGCTCGACGCTGTCGGCCGAGATGCGGCGCAGCACCTGGTCGAGGCTGTCGCTCTTGGACGAGGGACGGTCGCCGTCGATCAGGACGTTGCCGGCGGCCCCGGCGAAGCCGCGCGTGCCGCTGTTCCCGGTGTCGAGGCCGAAGCCGGGCAGGCGGGCGATCATGTCCAGGGCGGTGTCGGGCCGGGAATCGGCGAAGAAGGCCGGTTCGAACACCAGCACGCCCTGCTGGGCCGTGTCGACGGCGGGCGCCGACTGCGCGGGTCCCGTGGCCGCGGGGGCCTGGGCGACGCTGTCGGGCGTCGGCGACGGAGCGGGCGGAGTCTGCGCCCGGGCCGGAACGGCCAGGGCGGACAGCGCGGCGGCGGCCAGCCAGATGGTCTTCGTCATAGATCCCTCTCCCAATGGCGCGGACGGTGCCTGCGCCTCCGGGAGGGCTCCAGTTACAAGCCGGACAGGTGGATTAATTCGCCGACAGGCTTGAGGCGGCGGGGTGTCCGATCCGCTCCCGGACCGGATCCGACCGTCGCCGCACGGTTCGGAACACGCCGCTCCATCCGCCCGCCAGCAGGCCGACCCCGACCGCCAGCGCCAGGTGCGGGAAGTCCGGTTCGCTGAAGCGGAAGAGGTCGGCGACCGGCTGTAGGTAGAGTCCGCCGAGAAGGACGGCCGCCAGGCTGGCGGCGATGCCCAGAACAGGCGGCGATGGGGGCTGAACAGGCCGACCCCGGCTGAGGCGGCGTTGGCCAGCGCCAGGGCCAGATTGGCGACCGCGAGCGCGGCATGGGCCGAGCCCCGTGCCGCGGCCTCGCCCGCCAGCGGCAGGAGGCCGAGGTAGAGCCAGAGGACAGCCGCGAGGATCACCAGTCCCTGGCCGAGGCCGGCGGCGATCTCGCCGATGCCGAACAGGCGCGCTCGCAGCGGACGCGGGGGGCGCCGCATGGCGTCCGCCTCGCTGGGCTCGGCCTCGAAGACGAGAGCGCAGACGGGATCTACGACCAGTTCCAGCAGGACGACGTGGATCGGGAACAGGAACGGCGGCGCGCCGAGCAGGATCGGCAGCAGGGCCAGTCCCGCGATCGGCACATGGATGGCGGTGATGTAGACCAGCGCCCGGCGCAGGTTGGTGAAGATCCGGCGACCCAGCCGCACCGCGCCGAGGATCGAACCGAACCGATCGTCCAGCAGGACGAGGTCGGCCGCCTCGCGCGCCACGTCGGAGCCGCGGCGGCCCATGGCGATGCCGATGTCGGCCGCCTCCAGCGCAGGAGCGTCGTTGACCCCGTCGCCTGTCATGGCCGTCACGGCGCCGCTGGCCCGAAAGGCGCGGACCAGCGCCAGCTTCTGTACCGGCTGGACGCGGGCGAAAATCCGCACGGTCCGCACCCGCTCGGCCAGGGCCGCCTTGTCCAGCCGGTCGATTTCGGCGCCGGTCATCAGACCGCCGGAGACGTCGATCCCGGCGTCGGCGGCGATCTTCAGCGCCGTGGCGGGATAGTCGCCGGTGATCATGGCCACGTCGATGCCGGCGGCCCGGGCGACCTGGAGCGCCGCCGGCACGTCGGGGGCCACCGGGTCCAGGAATCCGATCAGACCCCGAAAGACGAAGGCGAGCGCTTCGGGGGCCGCCACGGGCTCGTCATGCTCGGCCTCCGCGACCGCGAGGACCCGCAGGCCGCCCGAGGCGAGACGCTCGAGGGCGGATCGCGCCGCGGCGGTCTGGCCGGGGTCCAGCCTGCAGAGGGCGAAGACCGCTTCGGGCGACCCCTTGGCCGCGGTGCGCCTCCTGCCCGGCCTCCGCCAGGTCTGCACCACGGCCAGCCGGTGCGGCGCCAGCGGCCAGACCTGTTCCGGCCGGTCGGACCCGGACATCAACGACGTCGCCGAGGTGGCCGCCCGGGGCGCCCGGGCCCGGTCGATCGTCTATCAGGCGACGGACGATCCCCGGCTCAAGACGGCGATCGCAGAAGCCTGGCGCGGAATGGGTGCGGGCCCCGGACCGGCTCCGAGAGTCGCCGTGCGCAGTTCCGCCACCGCGGAGGACTTGCCGGAGGCCAGCTTCGCCGGCCAGCACGACAGCTTCCTGCATGTCACGGGCGAGGCCGGGGTCATCGAGGCCTGCCGCAGATGCTTCGCATCCCTGTTTACCGACCGGGCCATCGCGCCCAGAACGGGTTCGACCATCTCAAGGTCGCGCTGTCGGTCGCGGTCATGCGGATGGTGGACGCCGACGACGGGGCCAGCGGGGTCGCCTTCACCATCGACACGGAGACCGCCTTCCCCGACGTGGATTGTCGCCGACCTGCTGTCGAGCGACGCGGCGCGGATCGCGGCGGGGGCGCCCGCGACGATCGAAGCCTGGGGGGAAGGTGCGGCGGTTCGGGGCCGTGTCCGGCTGGTCGAACCCTACGGCTTCCTCAAGATCTCCGCCCTGGGCGTCGAGGAGCAGCGGGTCAGGGTGATCATCGACCCCGTCGATCCTCCCGCGGCCTGGGCGGCGGTCGGCCATGGCTACCGGGTCGAGGCGGCGGTGACCGTCTGGACGGCCGGAGCGGTGGTCCGGGTCCCCGTGTCGGCCCTGTTCCGGGATCGCGGGCGATGGGCGGTGTTCAGGGTCGAGGGCGGCAGGGCGCGACTGCGGTCCGTCGACATCGGCCAGAACAACGGCGAACTGGCCGAGGTCCGCTCAGGGCTGAGGCCGGGCGACCAGGTGGTGCTGCACCCCGGCCAGTCCATCGCCGACGGCGCCGCGATCCGCGTCCGGGACCCGTGACCAAAACCGGATCAGGAGCCATGTTGAGCATGGGAAATGGAGCGGCCGGCGGGAATCGAACCCGCGACATTCAGCTTGGGAAGCTGACGTTCTACCTCTGAACTACGGCCGCGACCGGGGACGCCGATCGGAGGCGGACCATAGCTTCGCGCCCGCAAAAGAAAAGGCCCGGCGCGGCGGCCGGGCCTTTCCGTGGTTACGGGGCGACGTCGACGTCGACGCCGCGCTGTTCGAGGATTTCCTGGACGCTGTCGTCGCCCGCGAGGTGGGCGGCGCCGACGGCGATGAAGGCCGTGCCGGAGCCTTCCAGCATGGTCTGGATCTGGTTGGCCCAGTTGGTGTTCCGGCGGACCAGCAAGGCCTGGTAGATCTCCTCGCTGCTCTCGCGCATCTGATCGACGCCGAGGGTCTCGATGGCCTCGACGTCGCCGGCGGCCCAGGCCTCGACCAGCTTGTCCAGCTCGACGGAGGCGTCCTCGACCTCCTCGAGCGTCGAGCGCAGGAAGGCCAGCTGAACGTCTTCGGGGAAGCCGGCGAGGATGCGGATCTGTTCGTCGATGGTCTCGAAACCGGTGACCGGCTTGCCGGCGGCCTCGGCGCGGGCCTTGAGGATCAGTTCGACGCCCGAGCTCGGATCGTAGCCGGCCTTCTGCAGCGGGGCGACCGACAGGGTCAGGGCGGCGAACCACGGGCGGAACGGGTCCATCTGGGCGGCGCTGAGCCCGATGGTCTTCGCCGCTTCATCGAGCGTGGCGATCTCTTCGGCGGTCAGCAGGCTGGACAGCGGGGTGGCCGGCGACATGCCGTGCTGCATGACCAGCGGCACGACGGCGGCCTGGTCGTCGGGGTTGGAGATTTCGAGGACCAGCCGGTCGGCGCTGTCGAAGGCGGCGTCGATGCGATCCGTGCCCCATCCGGTGGTCGGGCGCAGCAGGTGGACGGTGCCGAACAGATAGAGGGTGGAGTCGGCGTCCCTGATCACCCACATCGCCGGGCCCCGGCCCTCGGCGGGCGGGACGGCGCGGATCGCGGGAGCGGCCTCGGCGACCGGCGTCGCGACCTGGGCGTGGACGGGCGAGATGACGGTTACGGCGAGGCCGAGGCCCAGCACGGCGCCGACGGTCAGGCGGCCGAGGGTGGAGACGGTGGTCTTGAGGCGTTTCTTGAAGGTCATGTCAGGTCCGTGGGTCGAGTGGGTGGGGGAGGAGGGGGTCATTCGGCGTCGATGAAGATGGCTTCGATCGGCTGGTCGAAGACGCGGGCGATGCGGAAGGCGAGGGGCAGGGAGGGGTCGTAGCGGCCGGTCTCCAGCGCGTTGACGGTCTGGCGCGAGACGCCGAGCCGCTCGGCCAGATCGGCCTGGCTCCAGTTGCGTTCGGCGCGCAGCACCTTGAGGCGGTTGTTCATCCGGCGGGTCCTAGCGGTGCTTGAGCCACCAGGCGGCCCACGCGACGGCGTAGCCGGCCAGCTGGAACATCAGGATGATCCACATGCCGCCGAGGAGCAGCTCCCCCGCGCTGAGGTCGATGGCCGCGGCGGACGAGGCGTCTGCATCGGCCGATAGGCTGAGCAGCACCAGGGCTCCGACGGCCATTCCGCCCGAGCCGCCCCACCACCACGCCCATTTGTGGGCCTCGCGGGCGGCCTCGTCGATGCCGCGCCACCACCAGATGCAGGCGGCGAGGGCGACGGACATGGCGACCACGATCAGGGCGATCGTCGCCGCCACGCCATAGGGGCCGGCTTGATCGCAGATCAGGCTCTGCAGGCCGCCGGCGAGGCCGCCGACCAGACCCACCCCGAGGAGGACCAGAACATAGGCGCCGAGCCCGAGGGGACGTTTCGGTTTGGGCACGCTGCCCATGAAGACCTCCTTGCGTGATGACAAGGACGTTTTACATCACCTCGAAGGCGTGTCAAGCAGCCTTGTCATTCCGCCGCGACGTCGGAGGCCGGGGCGGCGATCAGTTCGGGGCGGGACAGGGAGCGGGGCGAGCCCTCGACCGGCGGCAGTTCGGGCAGGTCCTTGCCCTCGTGGTCGACGTGGAGATCCTCGAAGCGGCGGGCCGAGACCATGACCTGGGTCTCCAGCGAGCCGACGAACTGGTTGTATTTGCCGACGGCCGTGTCGAGGGCCCGGCCGACGGCGGCGGCGTGGCCGCCCATGACCGACAGGCGTTTGTAGAGCTCCTTGCCCAGTTTCGCGACCTGTTCGGCGTTGCGCGACTGCTCCTCGGCGCGCCAGCCGTAGGCCACGGCCTTGCACAGGGCGAACAGGGTGGTCGGGGTGGCGATCAGCACCCGGGCGTCCATGGCCTGGGTGATCAGGTCGGGCTCATGGTCCAGCGCGGCCGAGAGGAAGGACTCGCCCGGCACGAACATGACGACGACGTCGGGGCTGGGTTTGAACTGGTCCTGATAGGCCTTGGACGACAGCTGGCGGACATGGTTCTTCATGCTGGCGGCGGTGCGCAGCGAGGCGGCGCGCGACTGGGCCTCCTCGTCGCCGTCGGCCGCGTCGGGGAAGGCCAGGGGCACCTTGGCGTCGATGACGAACATGCCGCCGCCGGGCATGCGGACGACGAAATCGGGGCGCTGCTGGCGACCCTGGTCGTCGGCGGTCGAGGTCTGTTCGGTGAAGTCGAAACGGCCGGCCATGCCGGCGGCCTCGAGCACGTTGCGGCAGGTCTGCTCGCCCCAGCGGCCGCGCCGCCCGGTGTTGCCCTTCAGCGCCTCGGTCAGGCGGCGGGCCTCGTCGCGGGTGGCGGTCGAGGCGGTCATCAGCAGCTGCAGCTGTTCCTTGAGACCGCCGGTCTCCTCGGCGCGGACCTTTTCGAGGGCGGCGACGTGCTCCTGGAATTTGGCCAGGGTGTCGGCGACCGGCTTGAGCTGGGCCTCCATCCGCTCGCGGGCCATCAGCTCGCGATTGCGGAAGGTCTCGTCGGTGCGCTTGAGCAGCTCCTCGGCGACGGCGCCGGCGGACTGGGCGGCCTGTGCGCGGAGGAGTTCGGCATTGGCCGACGACTGATCCTCGAACAGCTTCATCCGCGCCTCGGTCTCGGCGTGGCGTTCGCGCAGCTCCCAGTTCCGCGTCTCGGCGGCGGCGGCGCGGCGGCGCTCCATCAGGGCCCAGGCGAGGGCGATGACGGCGACCACGGCGGCGGCGAAAAAGGCGACGAGGGAGGCGTTCATGCTCCGTTCCTTAGCGGGAGTCGGAGGAGGCCGCCATGGCGGGAGGAGTGCGGGTTATGCCCGGGTAAAATCCGAAAAACACCGTGTGCAGAGTCTGCAGAGTCTGCAGGGTCCGCTCCAGAAATCGCCGCCGGCCGCCATGAAGGGCGTTCCGGATTGCACCCGGGTGAAACCGGGAAAACACGGTGTGCAGAGTCTGCAGAGTCTGCAGATTTCGTTTCGCCCCACGCCTGCATGTCGTCCTCGACTCCTCCGGACGGGCCGGATGGCCGTCCACCCCGCAGTCTACTCCCGACCTGCGTCAGAATCGGACGTAGGCCACGCCCCTCCACTCCATCGGGAGGGACCTGGCCTAGGCCGGCCGGCGCTGGCGCAGGGCCTGGATGATCGTCCCGTCGTCGAGCCAGTCGAGTTCGCCGCCGACGGGGACGCCGCGGGCCAGGGAGGTGATCTCGACGCCCGAGCCGGCCAGCCTTTCGGCGATGTAGTGGGCGGTGGTCTGGCCGTCGACGGTGGCGGGGAGGGCGAGGACGACCTCCTTGGCCTCGCCGCCGCGCACCCGGCCGACCAGTTCGGCGACCCTGAGCGCGTCCGGGCCGACGCCATCGAGGGCCGAGAGCAGGCCGCCGAGGACATGGTATTTGCCGCGGAAGGCGCCGGAGCGCTCCATGGCCCACAGGGCGCCGGCCTCCTCGACCACGCAGATCAGGCCGTTGTCGCGGGCGCGGTCGGAACAGATCGAACAGGGGTCTCGGGTGTCCGGCGCGCCGCAGACGCTGCACGAGGTCACCTTGTCGGCGGTCTCCTGGAGGGAGGCGGCGAGAGGGACCAGGAGTTGCTCGCGCTTCTTGAGCAGGGCGAGGGCGGCGCGGCGGGCCGAGCGCGGGCCGAGGCCGGGCAGTTTGGCGAGGAGCGAGATCAGGCGCTCGATTTCGGGTCCTGCGGAGGCGGCCATAGGCGGCGCATATCAGGCGGGAGGGCGGTTGCCTATCCGGTCGGCGGCCGGACCAAGGGGGTTCGTCACAACGACCACAACGCAAGGCACGACGAACACGACGGGAGCGAGGAGTCGGTCGCCTTCGCGGGCCCTTGCCCGCAATCATTCGATTGCGCCGCCCTGAAGGGCGCCGCGGACCCACTGGCCCCGTCGTGAACTCGTCGTGCCCGCTGTGATGAACCTTCCAGCGGCGGCCGGAAGGGCCGGACTCAGAACAGCTTGGGCATGCCGGGGATGTTCATCCCGGCCATCGGGCCCGCGGCCTCGCGCATCAGGGCGGAGTTGACCTCGTCCAGCTTGCGCTTGGCGTCGGCATGGGCGGCGACGATCAGGTCGGCGAGAATCTCGGTCTCGCCCGGGACCATCAGGCTGTCGTCGATGGTCACGCGCGTGACTTCGCCGGGGCCCTTCAGATCGATGGTCACAAGGCCGCCGCCGGAGCTGCCGGACGCGGTGGTCTCGGCCATTTTCGCCTGGGCGTCCTGCAGCTTCTGCTGCATCGCCTGGGCCTGCTGCATGAGGGCGTTGAGGTCTTTCATGGGCCCTAGATAGGCCCCCTCGACCCGGGGCCGCAAGGGCGCGGCGGACGGTCGCGGGTCGCATCTGTAACAGTATGTGTTCTTGAATGATCCGCGGGAGCGCCTAATTCGTATTCGCCACAGTTGCTAATACCGATCAGGAGGATTTCCCATGGCATTCGACGCGTCCATCGTCCGCGACCGCCCGCTGTCCGAGGCGGCGCTGGCCCAGCTGTTCACCGAGGCGCGGACGCGCAACGCCTGGTCCGACCGGCCGGTGCCGGAGGATTTGCTGAGGAAGCTGTACGAGCTGACCAAATTCGGGCCGACGGCGGTGAACGCCACGCCGGCGCGCTTCGTGTTCCTGACCTCGCCGGAGGCCAGGGCGCGGCTGGCGCCGCTGATGAGCGAGGGCAACCGCGAGAAGACCCTGCAGGCCCCGGTCAATGTGATCATCGGCCAGGACATCGAGTTCCACGAGACGCTGCCGAAGCTGTTCCCGCATGCCCCGGGGGCGAAGGACTGGTTCGCCGACGAGGCCGGACGGCGCGAGTCGGCCTTCCGCAACGCCTCGCTGCAGGGCGGCTATTTCCTGCTGGCGGCCCGGGCCCTGGGGCTGGATGTGGGACCGATGTCGGGCTTCGATCCCGAGGGCGTGAAGGCCGAGTTCTTCGCCGGGACGACGGTGGAGCCGAACTTCATCGTCAACCTCGGCTATGGGACGGACGAGAACCTGTTCCCGCGCTCGCCGCGGCTGGCGTTCGATGAGGCGGCGGAGATCCTCTGATCCAGCGATCTTCCTTCTCCCGATGGGAGAAGGTGCCCGGGCGGAGCCCGGTCGGATGAGGGTCGGATGTTTCAGTCGGCGTAAGCCGCCGCTCCAGCGGGTGACGCGGCTTGCGCCGAATGTCGTCGAACGACCCTCACCCTTTCGCCTTGCCGATCGCTTCGCTCCCGGAGGCTCAAGCCCTCTCCCATCGGGAGAGGGACGCTAGTCCTCTTCCCCCGCCTCGTCCGGGATGGCCGGCAGTTCGACGGCCGGGGCGAGCGTCTTGATCTCGCCGATCTTCGCGCCGGGGAAGGCCTCCATGACCGCGACGATGAAGGGGTCGGCCTCGATCTGCGCGCGTTCCTCGGCGCGCTTGCGGCGGTCGACCTCGATCATGGTCTCGCCGCCGCCCTGGCCGTTGGCGGCGATCAGCCAGGTGCGGCCGGTCCACTCCTTCAGACGCGAGGACAGGCGGCGGGCGAGGTCGATCGGGGCGCCCTCGATGCTTTCGTAGGTGATGGCGCCGGGCTTGAAGGCGACGGGGCGGACGTAGCGCTGGACGTCCATCTGCAGGCCGACCTCGCGCTTTTCGCCGATCAGGGCGACGACCTGTTCGAACGACTGGGGGTCGGGCAGGGCGGGCGCCGCGACGGGGCGGGCGGCCAGCTGGGCCGAGGCGCCGCCGCCGCCGCCTGAAGGGCCGCGCGGGGCCGGGCCGCCGCCGGGCAGGGGCTCGCCGTCGCGAAGCGCTTTGAGCGCCTCTTCCGGTCCGGGCAGATCGGCGGCGTAGGCGAGGCGGACGATGGCCATTTCCACGGCGTCGGCGGGGTTGGGCGCGCGGCGGACCTCGTCGAGGGCCTTGAGCAGCATCTGCCAGACACGGGCCAGGGTGCCGGCCGAGATGACCGCGCCGAGGGCGGTCAGCTTCTGGGCCTGGTCGTTGGGCAGGCGGGTCGCCTGCGGCCCCAGCATCTTGGCCACCGAGGCGGCGTGGCAATGTTCGAGCAGGTCGTTGGTAACCTGCACCGGATCGGCGCCGTAGCCGTAGAGGGTGCGGAACAGCTCCAGCGCCTCGGGGGTGCGGCCGGCCATGATCGATTCGAACAGGGCGATGGTCTGGCTGCGGTCGGCGAGGCCGAGCATGTCGCGCACGACCTCGGTCTTCACCGTCTCGCTCTTGTCGCCCTGGACCAGGGCCTGATCAAGCAGGCTGAGGCCGTCGCGGACCGAGCCCTCGGCGGCGCGGGCGATCAGGGCGAGGGCGTCCTGTTCGATCTTCATCCCCTCGCGGTCGGCGATGCGGGCGAGGTGTTCGACGAGGATATCCGGCTCGACGCGCCGCAGGTCGAAACGCTGGCAGCGCGACAGGATGGTCACCGGCACCTTGCGGATCTCGGTGGTGGCGAAGATGAATTTGGCGTGGGGCGGCGGCTCTTCCAGCGTCTTCAGCAGGGCGTTGAAGGCCTGGTTCGACAGCATGTGGACTTCGTCGAGGACATAGACCTTGTAGCGCGCCTCGACCGGGGCGTAGCGGACGCTCTCGATGATGTCGCGGATGCCGTCGATGCCGGTGTGGGAGGCGGCGTCCATCTCGACCACGTCCATGTGCTGGCCGGCCATGATGGCGGCGTCGTGCCGGCCGTGGGCGGTCAGCTCCAGCGAGGGGCGGTCGATGACCTCGGTCTCGTTGTTGAGGGCGCGGGCCAGCAGGCGGGCGGTCGTGGTCTTGCCGACGCCCCGGACGCCGGTGAGCATGAAGGCGTGGGCGATGCGGCCGGTCGAGAAGGCGTTGGTCAGGGTGCGGACCATGGCCTCCTGGCCGATCAGGTCCTCGAAGGTGCGCGGCCGGTATTTGCGGGCCAGGACGGTGTAGGCCGAGCCGTCGTCGGCGTGGGCGACGAGACCGTCGTCGGCGGCCGGGGCGGCCCTGGCGGAGGGTTTCGGCGCGGGCTTCGGTTCGGCCGTCGCATCGGGCTCCGGTTCGGGCGCGGCGGCGGCTTCGGCCTCGCGCATGCCGGCGGGCTCGGGCGCGCCGAACATGTCGTCGGTGTTGGGGTCGCGCTCCTCGGCTTCGGGCGCGTCCTCCTCCCACGGAGGCCCTTCGAGACTCGGTCCGGCGTCGCTCATGGGATCGTCATAGCGCGGCCGGGGCCGGGGGCGAAGGGGATGCGGGCAGGGAGTTGTGGGCGGGTCTGTCGGAGGCCGGTGCAGTCGCCTCGCTCCTCCACCCCTTCGGGGTCCCCCTCCCCACTGCGTAGGGAGGAGACGGGCGCGCGCGCTCAAGCAGCGAGCGACCGCGTCGCGAGCGATAGCGCACTAAAGAAGGAGGTGGAGACCGCGACCCGAAGGGGAATTCGTTGTGGCTGCTGCCTTCCGGCCCTGACCAGGTTGGCGAAGCCTTCGCCCGCGATCTCCGAGCGGGGATATGACGATTCCGGCTCGCCGATGCAAGCGGCGCCTTGCTAGAGAGGCGCCATGCCTCTCCCCGCGCTGAACACCTTCGCCGGCAATCCGCTCGATCGGGCGGGGGACCGGCGCAACGATCCCGAGTGGCTGGCGGAACAGGCGGCCAATCCCGAGGCGCTGGCGCTGGTGCTGTGGGAGGGGCGGCCGTTGCTGGAGGCGGGCGGGGAACCTCGGTTGGTCTGGCTGCCGATGGCGCATGCGCGGGCGGTGGTCCCGGACCGGGAGCTGTTCCTCGGCCTGTGGAAGGGGGCGCCGGTGTTCGCGGTCGAGGTCGAGGGCTCGATCGATCCGACGGCGGGGCCGCTTCGGGACGTGGGCGAGTTTCACGAGATGCGAGCGGCGGCGGCGCTGCTGTCGGGCGCGGACGCGGCCATGGCGGGGACGGCCAAGTCGCTGTTCGATTGGCGCCGGCGGCACGGCTTCTGCGCCGCCTGCGGGATCGAGAGCCAGGACGCCTGCGGCGGCTGGAAGCGGGTCTGTCCGGCCTGTTCGACCGAGCATTTCCCGAGGGTGGACCCGGTGACCATCATGCTGGCGGTGTATCGCGGCGGGGACGAGCCGCGCTGTCTGCTGGGGCGGCAGGCGAGCTGGCCCGAGGGGCGGATGTCGGCCCTGGCCGGATTCCTGGAGCCGGGCGAGACCATCGAGGAGGCCTGCGCGCGCGAGATCGAGGAGGAGGCGGGGCTGACGGTGACGGCGGTGCGCTATCACTCCAGCCAGCCGTGGCCGTTCCCGTCGCAGCTGATGATCGGCCTGGTCTGCGAGGTCGATTCGGAGGACGCGGCGCCGGACCAGACCGAGCTGGAGGCGGTGGCCTGGCTGACCCGGGACGAGGCGCGGGCCTGTCTGGCGGGGACGCATCCGGCGATCAAGGCGCCGCCGCCGATCGCCATCGCGCGGACGCTGCTGCAGGCCTGGGTCGACGGGTTCGAGGTCTAGCGGAAGACGCCGACGCCCCAGTGGCACTGCCCGGTGCAATCGGCCATCGAGACCTCGACGGTGTAGGTTCCGGCCGTCGTCTCGATCGCGACGATCGGCACATCGTCCAACTCCTCGTCCCGGTCGACCTCCCTGCCCGAGGCGTCACGGACGATCAGGTCGAGGTCCCGGCAGTTCTCGTCGCAGACGCCGATGAAGTAGGTTGCGCCGCCGGGCGCCTGAAGGTTGGTCATCTGTCGGCCGCCTTGGCCCAGACGGCCGCTCACGCGGGCGCCGGGCGTCAGCCCCATTTCGCTGGAGGCCGCATCCAGCTGGGCCGCGACGATGGCGGCGCCCGTGGGATTCTGGGCGGCGGAGGGCCCGGCGAGCAGCGCCAGGCCGAGGCCGGCGGCGGTCAAGGTCTTCAGCATGGAACCCCCCTGTGTTCGCGGCCGAACGTGTCACCGAACGCCGATCGCGGCAATGTCCGGGTGGTCGCACCCTGCCGGAGGATGGGCGCGTCCGCACCTGACGAAATCCGACGGGTTCGCCGCCCTCAGACCTTCGCCCGCGCCGCTTCCAGATCGGCGGGGCTGTCGACCGAGAGAGGAGCCTCGTCGATGACGGCGGCCCAGATCTGCAGGCCCATTTCGAGGGCGCGGAGCTGTTCCAGCTTCTCGCGGCGCTCGAGCGGCGAGGGCGGGGCGGCGCAGAAGCGTTCGAGGGCGGCGCGGCGGTAGCCGTACAAGCCGATGTGGCGCCAGACGGGACCGTCGCCATAGAGAGTCGAGCGGGTGAAATAGAGGGCGCGGCCGTGACGCTCGCCCGGGGGAAGGGCCAGCACGGCCTTGACCACGTCCGGATTGGCGCGGTCGGAGGGGTCGGCCTCGGGGGCGACCAGGGTGGCGATGTCGCAGGCCGGCTCGCCGTGCAGCAGGGCGGCGCAGGCGAGGGCGAGGCCGGGGTCGGCGAACGGCATGTCGCCCTGCAGATTGATGACCGCGTCGTGGCGGCCGTCGGGGTCGAGGGCGTCGAGTGCGGCGCGGATGCGGTCGGAGCCGGACGGCAGGTCGGGGTCGGTGAGGACGGCGACGCCGCCCGCGGCCTCGATGGCGGCGACGATCTCCGGGTCGCCGGCGGCCACCGCGACGGGCAGGCCGGACTCCGCCGCGCGACGCCAGGCCCGCACGATCATCGGCTGGCCGCCGATGTCGGCCAGGGGCTTTCCGGGCAGGCGGGTCGCGGCCATGCGCGCCGGGATCAGAACGAGCGGGTTCATCCTTGCCTTCCTGCCTGCGACGCCCCGACGCCGCCGCGGACGCCGCGGGCCAGTTGCGAAGGTCGCGCTAGCGTGTAAGAGACGCCCACGCAAGAATTCGCCCGACCGCCCTCGTGGCCGGGCCTCAGGAACGGGATGCGACGACGCGGATGAGCGGCGATCTGAATGTGAACAAGATAATGGGCGCCGTTCTGGCGACCGCCTTTGTCGTCGTCGGCGTGCAGCAGGTCACGGGCGCGATCTATCACACCGAGGCCCCTGAAAAGATGGGCTATTTCGTCGACGCGCCCGAAGAGGCCGCCGGCGGAGCCGCCGAGGCGGCGGTGCTGCCGCCCGACTGGGGCACGGTGCTGCCGACCGCCGATCTGGGCGCCGGCGAGGCCGCCTTCGCCCGCTGCCAGGCCTGTCACACGATCAACGCCGGCGGCGCCAACGGCACCGGCCCGAATCTGAACGGCATCGTCGGCGCTTCGGTCATGCATTCGGCGGGCTTCGCCTATTCCGACGCGATGAAGGCCCACGCCGCCGAGGCTCCGACCTGGACCTACGACGAGCTGGACCAGTTCCTGACCGCTCCGGGCCGCCACGTCCCGGGCACCAAGATGTCGTTCGCCGGCATCCGCGACACCCAGACCCGCGTCAATCTGATCGCCTGGCTGCGTTCGCAGGGCTCGGGCGGCTTCGCCATCCCGGCGCCCGATCCGGCCCGCCAGCCGGGCGCGGCTCCGGCCGAGGGCGCCGAAGAAACGCCGGCTCCGGGCGCGGAAGCGGCCGCGGCCGACGCCGGCGGCGCCGCCGGTTCTGCGCCGGACACCGGCGCGGCGGCCCAGTCCACGACCCAGGCCACGCCGGCCGCGCCTTCGGCGGCGACGAGCGGAGACGCCAGCGCGCGTTGATCCGCGATCGTCGAAAGACTTCTGACGGGGGCTCGCGATCGCGGGCCCCCGTTTTCTATGGGTGAATGGTCTCGCCGTGCTGGGTGTAGTCGAGGCCCTCGATCTCCTCATCCTTCGCCACCCGCAGGCCGGTGGTGAATTTGCACGCCATCAGGATCAGGAAGGTCCCCACCCCGCTCCAGGCGACGACGGCGAGCAGGCCGACCGTCTGTTTCAGCAGGCTGGCGTCGGCGCCGGCGGGATTGATCGCGGCGGTGGCGAACACCCCGGTCAGCAAGGCCCCGACCACGCCGCCGATCCCGTGGACCCCGAAGGCGTCGAGGCTGTCGTCGTATTTGAGGGCGCGCTTCAGCCAGACCGCGCCGGCGTAGCAGGCCGGGCCGGAGACCAGGCCGATGACGAAGGCGCCCTTCGGATCGACCAGGCCGGCGGCGGGGGTGATCCCCACCAGACCGGCGACGAGGCCGGAGAGCAGGCCGAGCAGGGTCGGGCGTTTGTGGTCGATCCACTCGACGGCGGTCCAGCCGATGGCGGCGGCCGCGGCGGCGAGCAGGGTGTTGAAGGCGGCGACGGCGGCGATCCCGTCCGCCGCCCAGGCCGAACCGGCGTTGAAGCCCAGCCAGCCGACCAGCAGCAGGCCGGCGCCGATGGCGGTGAAGGCGAGGTTGTGCGGGGCCATGTTGTCGCGGCCGAAGCCGTGGCGCGGGCCCAGCACCAGGGCCGCCACCAGTCCGGCCACCCCGGCGTTGACGTGCACCACCGCCCCGCCGGCGAAGTCGAGCACGCCGAGCGAGCCGATCCAGCCGCCGCCCCAGACCTGATGGCAGATCGGCGCATAGACCAGCAGGTGCCAGAGGAAGAAGAACAGGACGGAGGCCGAGAATTTGATCCGCTCGGCGAAGGCTCCGGCGATCAGGGCCGGGGTGATGACGGCGAAGGTCAGCTGATAGGCGATCCACAGGAACTCGGGCAGGCCGGGCGCGAGGGCGTGGGCCGTGGACGGCGCGACGCCGTTCAGGAAGGCCGCCTCCAGCCCGCCGACGAATCCGTTGGTCGCCGCGCCGCTGGAGCCGAAGGACAGGCTGTAGCCGACGGCGAACCACAGCACGGTGACGATGGCGAAGGCGGCGGTGGAATGGGCGAGGGTGGCGATGACGTTCTTGCGCCGGACCATGCCGCCGTAGAACAGGGCCAGCCCCGGCAGGGTCATCATCAGGACCAGGGCGGTCGAGGTCAGGATCCAGGCCGAGGACGCCTCGTTCAGCGCCAGCGGGGCCTGGTGGGCCAGCAGGGGCGCGGCGGGAGCGGCGACGGCGGGCCCGGCGGCCAACCCCGCGACGACGAGGACGAGCGGGGCGGCGAGGAGTCGGTTCATGCGGCGTCCGGGCTGTGGAGCTTCAAGGTCTCGGCCCGAATGCGCGTTCGACGCCGCGGATAGGGATAGGACTATATTGCGCTGCAACAGGCAAATGATTTCGCGTGCAGCGCAACACCGCGCGGTCAAGCTGCGCGAGAGGGAGAACTGCGGGACGATCCGGCATGAAATTGCCGCGAGGCTTCGCAGAGGCGAAGGGGTGGCGGGGCCCCTGCGGCGTTCCGTCGAAATTCCGCGCTTGCCAAGTCCCCGCCCGGCGCCGCCACTATGGCGTGCGCCGCCGCGCGCCGTCTCTTCAAGGGGGTTATCTCATGCGCACCAAACGTCTCGCCTTGCTCGCCGGGGCGGCCTCGGCCGTTCTGCTGGCCACCGCCGTTCAGGCCCAGACCCCGGCCTTCGAGGTCGCCGCCGCGCCCGCGGCCGCCGCCGCGCCGCAGTCGCGCGAGCAGCTGGCGCCGTTGCCGGACGTCGACATCCCCTTCACCAAATTCACCCTCGACAACGGCCTGACCGTCATCGTCCACGAGGACCACAAGGCCCCGATCGTGGCGGTGAACATCTGGTACCACGTCGGTTCGAAGAACGAGCCCGAGGGCCGCTCCGGCTTCGCCCACCTGTTCGAGCACCTGATGTTCAACGGGTCGGAGAACTACAACACCGACTTCTTCAAGGGCACGGAGCTGCTGGGCGCGACGGACCAGAACGGCACCACCAACACCGATCGCACCAACTATTTCCAGAACGTCCCGACCTCGGCCCTCGACTCGATCCTGTGGCTGGAGAGCGACCGGATGGGCCATCTGCTGGGCGCCATCGACCAGGCGCGGCTGGATGAGCAGCGCGGCGTGGTCCAGAACGAGAAGCGCCAGGGCGAGAACCAGCCCTACGGCCGGGTGTGGAACGCGATCAACGCCGCCACCTATCCGGACGACCACCCGTACGGCCACACCGTGATCGGCTCGATGGACGACCTGAACGCGGCCGACCTGCCGACGGTGCAGCAGTGGTTCCGCGACTATTACGGCGCCGCCAACGCCACCATCGTCCTGGCCGGGGACATCACCCCCGAACAGGCCCGCGAGAAGGTGCAGCGCTATTTCGGCGACATCCCGCCCGGACCGCCCGTGACCCAGCCGGCCCAGATGATCGCGAAGATGACCGGCGAGCAGCGCGAGGTCATGTACGACCGCGTCGGCCAGCCCCGCCTGTACAAGGTCTGGAACACCCCGCCGGCGGGCTCGGCCGAGTCCGATCACCTCGGCATGCTGGCTCAGGTGCTGAGCTCGGGGCGTAACTCTCGCCTCTACAAGCGGCTGGTGTTCGACGACCAGATCGCCACCCAGGTCGCCGCCTTCCAGTCGGAAAGCGAGATCGGCAGCCAGTTCCTGGTCATGGTCACCGCCAAGCCCGGCCAGGACCTGGAGCGGATCGAGGCCATCGTCGACGAGGAAATGGCGCGGTTGCTGCGCGACGGGCCGACGGCGGGCGAGCTGGAGCGGGCGCGCACCAGCGTGGGCGCCGGCTTCGTGCGCGGACTGGAGCGGATCGGCGGCTTCGGCGGCAAGTCTGACATCCTCGCCGAGAGCCAGGTTTATCACGGCGATCCGGGCGCCTGGCGCGAGTCCTACCAGCGGATCGTCTCGGCGCGGCCCGACGACCTGACCCAGGCCGGCCGCGCCTGGCTGAGCGACGGCAGCTATTCGCTGGAGGTCCTGCCCTTCCCCGACTACGCCGCCCAGGCGACCGGGGTGGACCGCAGCCTCGGCGTCCCGACGCCCGGGGAGGCGCCCCAGGCGGTGTTCCCGACCATCGAACGGGCCGAGCTGTCCAACGGGCTGAAGGTCATGTTCGTGCGGCGCGAGAGCGTGCCGACGGTCAGCATGAACCTGATCCTCGACGCCGGGGCCGTGGTCGATCCGGACGCCAAGGCGGGCCTGGCCCAGCTGACGCCGTCGGTGATGACCAACGGCACCGACAACCTCGACGCGCTCGAGATCAGCGACCGGCTGCAGCTGCTGGGCGCCACCCTCGGCGCCGGCTCGGGCTCGAACTCGACCAATGTGTCGATGACGGCGCTGTCGTCGCGGCTGGACCCGTCGCTGGACCTCTACGCCGACGTGATCCTGAACCCGGCCTTCCGGGCCGAGGATTTCGAGCGCGCCCGCACCCAGCAGATCGCCGGCATCCAGCAGGCCGGCCGCAATCCGGGGGCCATCGCCCGCCGGGTGCTGAGCCGCGAGATGTACGGCCCCGCCAGCCCCTATGGCCGCCCGACCTCGGGCACCGAGGCCACGGTCGCCTCGCTGACCGCCGCCGACGCCGAGGCCTGGCACCAGACCTGGTTCCGTCCCGACAACGCCACCCTGGTGGTGGTCGGCGACACCACCCTGGCCGAGCTGACCTCGAAGCTGGAGCGGGCCTTCGCCAACTGGCGCGCGCCGGCCTCGCCGATGCCGGCCAAGCCCGGCCCGGCCGACGCCCCTGAGCCCGCCGGCCAGCCGCGCATCCTGATCGTGGACCGGGCCGGCCCGCAGTCGACCATCCTGGCGGGCCGCACGGTCCCGGCCTTCGATCCGACCACCGAGGCGGCCATCGACACGATGAACACCGCCCTGGGCGGGGCCTTCACCAGCCGCATCAACATGAACCTGCGCGAGGACAAGGGCTGGTCCTACGGGGCCGGAGGCGGCGTGCCCTTCGCCCGCGGCGACCGGGTCTATATGGTCAGCGCCGGGGTGCAGTCGGACAAGACGGCCGAGAGCATGGCCGAGCTGCGCCGCGAGTTCAGCGACGTGGTCGGCTCGCGTCCGCTGACAGACGCCGAAATCCAGGCGGCGCGCGCCAATATGGTGCAGGGCCTGGCCGGCAACTGGGAGACCAACGGCGCCATCGCCGGCGAGCTCCAGAACATGGTCGTCTGGGGGGTGCCGGAAAACTATTACGACACCTACGCCCAGCAGGTCAGCAGCATGGACGCCCAGCGGGCGACCGAGGCGGCGCGGACCATCGTGGGCGGCGGTCCGACCACCTGGGTGATCGTGGGCGACCGGGCGACGATCGAGCCGAAGATCCGCGCCCTCGGCTATGGCGACGTCCAGGTCGTCGACAGCGAAGGCCGTCCGGTCGAGTAATCGAAGGGCGGAGACAGCGAAGGGCGGGGCCGGCGACGGCTCCGCCCTTTTGCTTGCATCAGACGCCGTAGAAGTCGCGGTACCAGTCGACGAAGCGCTTCACCCCGACCTCGATGGGGGTCGAGGGGGCGTAGCCGAGGGCGGCGCGGGTCTCGGTCACATCGGCCTCGGTGCGGGCCACGTCGCCGTCCTGCACCGGCATCAGGTTCAGCTCGGCCTTCCGGCCCAGGGCCTCCTCGAGCACGGCGATGTAGCGCATCAACTGCTCGCGGCGGCCGGCCCCCAGATTGAGGATCCGCCATGGAGCGACGCCGCTGGTCGAGGGGTTGGGTTTCATCGCGTCCCAGTCGGGATCGACGGCGGCGGGACGGTCGAGCGCGGCGACCACGCCGTCGACGATGTCGTCGACATAGGTGAAGTCGCGCTCCATCTCGCCGTGGCCGTAGACGTCGATGGGACGGCCTTCGAGGATGGCCTTGGTGAATTTGAACAGGGCCATGTCCGGGCGGCCCCACGGTCCGTAGACGGTGAAGAAGCGCAGGCCGGTCGAGGGGAAGCCGAACAGGTGGGAATAGGAGTGCGCCATCGCCTCGTTGGCGATCTTGGTGGCGGCGTAGACGGTCATCGGGTGAGCCACGCCCTGGCGCACCGAGAAGGGCAGGGCGCCGTTGGCGCCGAAGGCGGAACTGGTCGAGGCGAAGACCAGATGCTCGGCCCGCACCGCGCGGGCGCCCTCCAGCACGGTCAGGAAGCCGACGACGTTGGAATCGACGTAGCTCTCGGGGTGTTCGAGGCTGTAGCGGACCCCGGCCTGGGCTCCGAGATGGACGATGCGGCGCGGCGAGTGGTCGGCGAACAGGGCGGTCATGCCGGGCCGGTCGGCGAGGTCGAGGGTGTGGTGGACATAGCCCGGCTCGGCCTGCAGCCGCTCCAGCCGGGCGTGCTTCAGGGCCGGGTCGTAGTAGCTGTTCAGATTGTCGACGCCGATCACCGTCTCGCCGCGCGCCAGCAGCCGCCGCGCGGTGTGGAAGCCGATGAAACCGGCCGAACCGGTGACGAGGACGGGACCTTGGGTCATCCGTCCTCGTTACCGCCCGCCGCGCAGAACCGCCAGAGTCAGCGGGCGTACCGCTCTTCCACCGGCGCATAGCGGTCCCAGACCGCGCGGTCGGCGAGGGAGCGCAGCAGCTTGATGTATTCGGCGTGGGTCCAGGCCAGGGGGGTGGCGGAGTTGGTGCCCTGGCCGGGCTCGTAGCCGTGGGCGGTGGGGTGGCCGACGCCGTCCCAGGCCTGTTCCGGCAGCAGCAGGCCGCCGTTGGCGAAGGACTCCATGCCGCGGACATAGGTCTGGCGGATGCCGGCGAGGTGGGCCTCGGTCCAGCCGGCGTCGGCGGACGGATTGTTCAGCACGGCCGCCAGTTCGTAGTGGCCGCGCTCGCCGGTGAAGAAGGGCCACAGCCGGCCGCGCTGGCCGGGGTGCATCTCGCCGCCGACGCCGTAGTTCTCGCCCGTGTCGGTCTGTTCGCCGTAGCCGTCGTTGCCGTAGCGGCGGAAGGCGGGGACGCCGTCGATGTCGTAGCGGACGCGGAAGCGGTCCTCGCGGGTCTGGTCGTCGTACTCCGGCAGGGTGGCGAGGATGGAGGGGGCGTCGGGGGCGCGGACGCCGTAGCGGACCAGTTCGAGGAAGCCGCCGTCGACGATCCTGTCTTCTGCGTGGGCGGGCTGGCCGTTGTTCTCGCCGATCGGGGCCTTGTCGTTGGGGTCCTCGTTGCGGGTGATGCGGACGAAATAGCGGCCGTCGCCCCATTCGCCATTGGTGGTGAACATCCGCGCCTCGACCTTCGAGGCGTAGTCGTCGGCGGCGGCCAGGTAGCGGTCGGCGGAGGCCGGATCGCCCGAGGCGCGGGCGATGTCGGCGGCGGTGGTCAGGCCGGCGATGACGGCGGCGGTGGTCGAGGGGGAATGGCCCTCCTGCTCTTCCCAGCGCTCCTGCTGGGTCCAGGGCGGGGTGATCTGGCGGTCGTTCCACAGCAGGCCGACCGCGCCGCCGTCGACGAGGAAGTCGGCGGCTGGCCTGATCATCCGGCCGTACATGGTCGTCATCTCGGCGTCGGAGACGAGGCCGGCCTTCCACAGCTTCCAGCCCAGCATGATGGGCATGGCGGTCTGGTCGAGCTGGACTCCGACCCATTCGATCTCGCCGTCGACATGGGTCTTCTGCAGGAACCAGCCGGTCGCGCCGGTATTGCCGGGCGTGTCGGCGTCGACCTGCACCTGCGGCAGATAGCGGAAGGCGGCCAGGGGGGTCTCCGTGTCGCCGAGCGCCAGCAGGGCCATGGCGACCTGGTAGAAATCGCGCGGCCAGACGGCCTTGTAGCCGGTCGACGGGTTGGTCGCGTCGACGGTGTCGCCCCACGGATTGCTGAGCGAGGCGATCAGGGCGCCGGCGTGGGTGCGGTCCTCCTGCACCTTGAGCATCAGGGCCGAGGCGTAGGCCAGCTTGCCGCCGTCGGTGGATTGTTCGGCGAGGCGGGGCAGCTGGTCGAGGGAGGCGATGTAGTCCTCCCAGCCGACGCGGTCGCCCTCGCCGTTGAAGCGGGCGAGGACTTCGTCGAGGCCGGTGTTGAAGGCCCCCACCGCTTGATTGGTCGCCGTCGCGGGGCTGTCGCCAAAGCCGATGACGAAGTCGTGGTCCTGCGTCTGGCCCGCCGTCAGCGAGGGGAGGGCGCCCGTCAGCATGATGTTGCCCGTCGCCTCTCCGGTGGTCGGATAAAGATTGTCCAGTCGCCCGTCGGCCAGATCGGTCAGGCCGTCCGACACGCCCATGAAGCCGACGCTTCCGGCCTCGAACGGCCGATCTCCGAGGAGGGCGAGGTGAACATCGCCTTCGGAGGCGTGGAGCGCGCCATAGGTTTCGGAGACGATCCTGCCATCCCGCGAGTGGTCGATCCTGACGTCACGCCCGACGGCCCCGAGGTCGCCGACGCCTGTGTTGGCCATGTGGGGCTCAAGCAGGAGGTAGGGGGTGATGTCGCCCTTGAGCGCCCGGATGGTGGTGCGGACCACCAGCGCCTGGCGGCTCGGATCCGTGAAGATGCGCTTCTCGATTTCGTAGCGGCCCTGCTTGTCCGTGGTGATTACCCGGTAGGCCGGCGACAGCGGGCGCCCCTCGGCGTCGACGTGCAGATATTCGGTCCGGTGGGTGGTGTCGGTCCCCTCGATCGACAGGCCGTCCTCGGTGACGACGGCGAAGCGCAGTTGCTTGATCTGGGCCTCGTGGATCAGGCCGTACATGGTCTCGGTCAGGACGCCGTCGGCGATGGAGAACCAGAGGCGGGAGACGTCGCCGGTCGGGCCGCCGTCGCGGTACTGGCCGTCGACATAGGCCTCGTACGAGGCGCCGGCGCCGGTCTTGGCGGCGTTGACCCAGGTGGGCGTGTCGCCGGGCGCGCCGGGGGCGACCTGGGCGAAGGCCGGCGCGGAGGTTGTCAGGGCGAGGGCGGCGACGCCGGAGAGGAGGGTGGAAAGACGCATGGCGATACTCACGGACGGGCGGCGGAAGGGGCGACGGGGACCAGCAGGCTGGCTCCGGCGGCGATCAGGAAGCTGACGGCGCCGAGGGCGAGGGCCCAGATCGGCTGGCCGCCGAAGACGCCCTGGAGCACGGCGCCGAGGATGGTGGCGGCGACCAGCTGGGGCACGACGATGAAGATGTTGAAGACGCCCATGTAGAGGCCCATCTTCCGGCCCGGCACGGCGTTGGCGAGGATGGCGTAGGGCATCGAGACGATGCTGGCCCAGGCGAAGCCGACGCCGATCATCGGCAGCCACAGCCACTGTGGATCGCGGATCAGGAAGACCCCGAGGAAGCCGGCGGCGCCGAGGGTCAGGTTCAGGGCATGGGCGCCGCGCAGGCCGGTGCGATGGGCGATGACCGGGATCAGGAAGGCGGCGAGGGCGGCGACGCCGTTGTAGACGCCCATCAGCACCCCGACCCAGTTGGCCCCCTCGCCGTAGCCGGCCGAGGTCGGGTCGGGCGAGCCGTAGTGCACGGCGGTGACGGCCGGGGTCATGTAGATCCACATGGCGAACAGGGCGAACCAGCTGAAGAACTGGACCACGGCCAGACCCTGCATGGTCTTCGGCATGGCGAAGATGTCGCCCATGATGTCGGTCAGGGGATTGGAACGGCCCGCGGCGGCGAGGGCCCCGACGGCCATCTGCATCAGGCCGAAGGCGAGGACGAAGCCGGCGAGGACGTAGAGCTCCTTCTGCAAGTCGAAGGCGCCCACCGCCGCCACGCCGAGAGAGCCGGCGAGGGCCCACAGAAGGCCGCCCGCGTACCAGGCGTTCCGGGAGCGGGCCGCGGCCGGGGCGTGGCCGGCGTCGCGTCCGGCCTCGAAGGCGTCGATCTGTTCGGGGCTGTATTCGCGGGTGGTGACGACGGTCCAGAGGACGGCGGCCAGCAGGGCGGCGGCGCCGACGTAGAAGGAGATGCGCACCGCCATCGGCACCACCCCCTCGGGAGCGGTGGCGGCGACCGAGAACCACTCGGTCAGAATCCACGGCAGGCAGGAGGCGAACACCGCCCCGGCTCCGATGAAGAAGCTCTGCATCGCATAGCCGGTGGTGCGCTGCCCCTCGGGCAGGTTGTCGCCGACGAAGGCCCGGAACGGCTCCATGGTGATGTTGATCGAGGCGTCCATGATCCAGAGCATGGAGGCCGCCATCCAGAGCCATGGGCTGTGCGGCATGACGATCAGGGCCAGGGTCGTGAGGATGGCGCCGACGAGGAAGTAGGGCCGCCGCCGGCCCAGCCGGGTCCAGGTCCGGTCGCTGAAATAGCCGACGATCGGCTGGACCAGCAGGCCGGTCAGGGGGGCCGCGATCCACAGGATGGCGAGGCTGTCGACCTCGGCGCCCAGGGTCTGGAAGATGCGGCTGGTGTTGGCGTTCTGCAGGCCGAAGCCGATCTGGATGCCGAAGAAGCCGACGCACATGTTCCAGATCGCCCAGCCGCTGAGGCGGGGGCGGTCGGCGGCGAGCTCCGGCGCGGCGGAGGTCAACGACGGGCCCTTCCGAGCGGGACGAAGCGGATGGCCTGGCCGCCGCCGGGGGCGAGGCGCAGGGTCAGGACGTCGGCCGAGGTGACCTCGCGGGTCGAGATGTCGATGGCCGTGCGGCGGGTGGTGTAGTTGGCGCCGGGGCCGTCGGCGTAGATCTCGGCGCGGTAGCGCCGGCCCGGATCGAGGAAGCCGAGGGCGGCGGTCAGGACGCGGGGGTTCTCGTCCGTGATCGAGCCCAGGAACCATTCGTCGGAGTTACGGTCCTTGCGGGCGATGGTGACGAAGTCGCCGACCTCGCCGTTCAGCACGCGGGTGTCCTCCCAGTCGACGGCGACGTCCTTGATGAACTGGAACGGGGCCGGGTTGGCCTCGTAGTTCTCCAGCAGGTCGGCGGCCATCTGGATCGGGCTGTAGATGACCACATAGAGGGCCAGCTGCTTGGCCCAGGTGGTGGCCACGCCTTCCGGCACGCGGGTCTCCATGCCGAAGATGCCCGGTGTGTAGTCCATCGGCCCGGCCAGCAGGCGGGTGAACACCAGGTTCGCCTCGTGCTCGGGCGGGTTCGAGGGCTGCCCCCAGGCCGAATACTCCATGCCGCGCGCGCCCTCGCGGCTGATGATGTTCGGCCAGGTCCGGCGCAGGCCGGTGTCCTTGACCGGTTCGTGCGCATTGACCGCCACCTGATAGCGCGCCGCTGTCTCGACCACCGTCTGGTGGTGGCGGACCATGGCCTGACCTTCGTGCCAGGCGAGGGCCGACTGGCCGTCGCCGGTCCCGACCCGGGCTCCGCCGGCGTCGGCGACATAGCCGGTCTTCACCGAATGCCAGCCGAAGCGCTGCATCTGGGCGAAGGCGGCGTCGAGCTGCTGTTCGTAGAAGAAGGCGTTGCCGCCGGTCTCGTGGTGGCCGACGATCTCGACGCCCTTGTCGCGGGCGTAGGCCGCGACCCGCTCGATGTCGAAGTCGGGGTAGGGCTGGGTGAAGCTGTAGTTCCAGCCGGTCCCGAACCACTCGCCGTCCCAGCCGACGTTCCAGCCCTCGACCAGCACCCCGCCGAAGCCGTGCTCGGCCGCGAAGTCGATGTGCTTGAGGGTGTATTCGGTGGTGGCTCCGTGCTTGGGACCCGAATTCCAGCTGCGGGTGTCGAGGTGCATGTCCCACCAGATGCCGACGTATTTCATCGGCTTGAACCAGCTGACGTCGCCCAGTTTGTTGGGCTCGTTGAGGTTCAGGATCAGACTGGACTCGACGAGGCCGCCGGCCTGGTCGGCGATCTGGAGGGTGCGCCACGGCGTGTGGAACGGGGCCTCGCGCACGACGGCGGCGCTGGTCAGGCCGGGCGTCAGCATGGCGCGGAATTTGCCGCCCTCGACATGGCGCAGGTTCATGCCGGAATAGTCGACCAGGGCCGCCTCGTGGATCGACAGGTGCGTCCCGTCCTCGAAGCGCATCGTCACCGGCGTCTGGCAGACGCCGACGGCCGAGATCGGCGTGCGGTTGTAGAGATATTCTTCCCGGTTCCACTCGAAGGCCGGGATCCACCAGGCCGTACCCGGATCGGCGACATTGAACTCGGTCAGCTCGGCGCCGATGTTGACGGTCTTCAGCTTGTCCTGCTCCGGGAACTCGTACCGGAAGCCGAGGCCGTCATCGTAGAGGCGGAAGACCACGTCCATGCGGCGGCCGTCGCCCCAGCGTTCCTGCAGCTGGACGCGCAGTTCGGTGTAGCGGTTGCGGATGAGGCGGCGTTCGCCCCACGGCTGCTCCCAGGTGTCGTCGTGGCGGGTGACCGTCTGGCTGAGGATGCCGAAGGCGCGCTCCAGCTTGCGGGCGTCGGTCAGCAGGAAGCCCATCCGCGAGGACGTGATGACCGGGCGGCCGAGGCGGCTGACGGCGTAGGAGACGAAGCCGTCGTTGTTGGCGGTGACCTCGACGGAGATCACCCCCTCGGGCGAGGCGGCCGTGGCGGACCCGGGCTGAGCCCCGGTCGCCGGCGCGTCCTGGGCGGCGACTGGGGTGGAGATCGCGGCCACGGCGGCGCCGGTGGTGATCAGCGAACGGCGGTTCAGCATCGGGGGGTACTCCACGCAAAGGGTCTTGCCAGACGCCGCCGCTGCGGCGCAGAACAAGCAAGGTTTGCAGCAAATTTTGCAGGCCCGCCATCAGCAGGAAACCAAACGTGAGCCGCAACACCCGCCTCGAAGATCTGGCCAAGCTGGCGGGCGTCTCGATCTCCACCGCCTCGCGGGCGCTTAACGACAGCCCGGCGGTCAACGCCCGCACCAAACAGCTGATCTGGAAACTGGCGCGCGAGCACGACTATCCGTTCCGCCGCTACATGCCGGCCGGGCCGGTCGGCGCCGACGGGGTGATCGCCTTGGTGACGCCGCGGCCGCAGGGGCGCGAGGGGCGGCTGAGCGACCCCTTCTTCCTCGAACTGCTGGCCGGCGTCGGCGAGGCGGCGCGGGAGCGGGACTGCGACGTCATCCTCAGCCATTTCGCCCCGACCAGCTACGACGACCTGACCGCCGCCATGAACACGCGCGCCGACGGGGTGATCTTCCTCGGCCAGTCGTTCCTGCACCAGAGCCTGAACCGGCTGGCCGAGAGCGACGGACGCTTCGTCGTCTGGGGCGCCCAGATGCCGGACCAGCTGTACTGTTCGGTCGGGTCGGACAACCTGGCCGGGGGCCGGCGGGCGACCCTGCATCTGGCTCGACTGGGACGGAAGCGCATCGTCTTCCTCGGCGACCTCGATCCGCCCGAGGCGATGCAGCGGCACCGGGGCTATCTCGAGGCCCTGGCCAAGGTCGGACTGGAGGTCGATCCCGACCTGATCCTGGAAGCCCATTTCGAGGTCGAATCGGCCGAGGCCTCGGTCGACGGCCTGATCCGGCGCGGCGTCGACTTCGACGGCGTCGTCTGCGCCTCGGACCAGATCGCCCTGGGGGCGGTGCGGGCCCTGCTGCACGCGGGACTGAGGGTGCCCGAGGACGTCTCGGTGATCGGCTTCGACAATGTGCCGTTCAGCCGCTACGCGCGTCCGGCCCTGAGCACCATCGCCCAGGACACGATGAAGGCCGGCCGGCTGCTGGTGTCCAAACTGCTCGACAACCCCGGCGACTCGGTCGGCCGGTCGGAACGGATCCCGACCGACCTGATCGTGCGCGAGAGCTGCGGCGGCTGAGCTCATCCGGCGAGGACCAGCCCGGCCATCGGCGGCAGGGCGCCGCCTGAGCCAGCCGCGAGATTGACCGTCTCGACGACCCGCCAGCCGGCCGGGGCCGTCCAGTCGACCGTCCGGTCCCCCAGGTTGAACACGCAGAGCAGTCGCTCGCCGGCCAGGGCGCGCTCGAAGGCGAGCAGGCCGGGGGCGGCGTCGACCATCCGCATGTCGCCCCGGGTCAGGGCCGGATGGGCCTTGCGCAGGGCGACCAGCCGCCGGGTCAGGTGCAGCATCGAGCCGGGGTCGGCCTCCTGCCGGTCGACGGCGAGCATGTAGTGGCGCGGATCGACCGGCAGCCACGGCTCGGCGGTCGAGAAGCCGGCGTGCGGACGGTCTCCGATCCACGGCATCGGCGTGCGGGCGCCGTCGCGGCCGAGGGTCTGTGGCCAGTTGACGATGGCTTCCGGGTCGACCAGCCGATCGAACGGGACATCGGCCTGGGGCAGGGCCAGCTCTTCGCCCTGGTAGATGAAGACATTCCCGCGCAGGCACATCAGCAACAGCATGGCCATGCCGGCGAAGGCGGTCAGGTCGCGGTCGCCGGCCCAGCGCGAGATGGCGCGCGGGGCGTCGTGGTTGGAGAAGGTCCAGGAGGGCCAGCCCTGGCCGTCGCGGCCGTGCCAGGCCTCGGCCCCCTCGCGCACCAGCTGGTCGTTCAGGGCCGGGGCGTAGAGGTAGAGGAAGCCGTAGGCGCTGTTCAGATGGTCGTCGCCGGCGGTGAAGGCCTGCATCTCGCGCTCGGCGTGGTCGCCGCCGACCTCGGCCACGGTGAAGCGGCCGCCGTAGCTGTCGGTCAGGGCGCGGACGCGCTTGAGGAAGTCGGCGATTTCGGGCTGGGACTGGTTGTGGACCTTGTCCTGGAAGTCGAACGGCCGGGTCCGCTTGCCGCCCGGCGGCAGGGGCGGATTGTCCCGCAGCAGCGGGTCGTGCATCGAGAAATTGATGGCGTCGAAGCGGAAGCCGTCGACGCCGCGGTCCAGCCAGAAGCGGGCCGCGTCCAGCACGGCGTCCTGCACGGCCGGCAGGTGCAGGTTCAGCTGCGGCTGCTCGGGCAGGAAATTGTGCATGTAGTACTGGCCGCGCCGGGCGTCCCAGGTCCAGGCGGGGCCCCCGAACACCGACTGCCAGTTCGACGGCGGCGAGCCGTCCGGTTTGGCGTCGGCCCAGACGTACCAGTCGGCCTTCGGATTGGTGCGCGACTGGCGGCTTTCGCGGAACCAGGCGTGCAGGTCCGAGGTGTGGGCGAAGACCAGGTCGGTGATGACCCGCAGGCCCAGGCGGTGGGCCTTGTCGATCAGGGCGTCGAAGTCCGCGAGCGTGCCGAAGATCGGATCGACGTCGCAATAGTCGGCGACGTCGTAGCCGAAATCCTTCATCGGCGAGGTGAAGAAGGGCGACAGCCAGACGGCGTCGACGCCCAGCGAGGCGATGTGGTCGAGGTGGTCGGCGATGCCCTTCAGATCGCCGACGCCGTCGCCGTTCGAGTCGGCGAAGCTGCGCGGATAGACCTGATAGACGACGGCGCCGCGCCACCATTCGGCGGCGTCGGAATGCGGGACGGGGGACTCGAGAATCTGGACGGTCACGCTCAGCCTTCGGATACGCAGACTAGATAGCCCAGGGCGGGCACGGAAACGGAAACGGCGCCGGGGGCGGCGGCGCGAACGGGGCACTGGCCGAGCAGGGCGCGCCATTCGAGCGACCCGGTTTCGACCGGGACGTTGACGTCGCGCGCCTCTGTGGAGGTGTTGAACACCACCAGGGTCTCGCCGTCATCATCGAGACGCGACAGGGCCAGGATGCCCGGCTCCTGATCGGCGACCCGGACGGCGACGCGGCCGCGGCGCAGGCGGCGATCGGCGGCGCGGACGCGGGTCATTTCGGCGATGCGGCGGTACATGTCGGCCCCGGTGTCGAAGGGCTTGGCCGCGCGGCCGACGCGGCGGTCGTCGGCGTAGGAGGGGACGCGGGTCTCGAACATGTCCTGACGCGACCGGCGGTCATCGCCGTCGCCGGTGAAGCCCTGTTCGTCGCCGTAGTAGATCACCGGCACGCCGCGCCCCAGCAGGACCAGGGCGTGGGCCAGGGCCGAGCGGTCCAGCAGCTCCGCGTCGGAGATGTCGGGCTTCGCCGTCAGGATCAGATGACCGATGCGGCCCATGTCGTGGTTGCCAGTGAAGGTCGGGAGCCGCCGCGCCGTCTCCACGCCGCCGGCGTAGATGGCGTCCTCCATCAGAAGGTAGCCCATGGCGTCGGGATGCTGGACGCCCGTGACCATGTTCTGGACCACGCGCTGATAGGCGAAGTCGAGCACGGTCGGCAGGCCGTCGACGACGGTGTGCATCGCGGCCGTGCCGCTCTGGAAGTCGTAGGTCTCGCCGAAGATGTGGAAATTCGGAATGCCCCGGGCGCGGGCGCGCTCGAGGATGGCGGGGACGAAAGCCTGCCAGAACTCGGGGTTCACATGCCGCGCCGTGTCGATGCGGAAGCCGTCGATGCCGTAGTCGTCGATCCAGCCGCCGTAGATGTCGATGAAGCCCTGGATGACGCGGGGGTGTTCGGTGAACAGGTCGTCGAGGCCGGCGAAGTCGCCGTCCATGCGGGCCTCGCTGTACCAGGCGCTGTTGCCCCGGTTGTGATAGAGGCCGACGTCGTTGAGCCAGGCCGGGACCTTGACCGTCTCCTCCCCGGCCGGGACGTAGGGCGTGTAGGCATAGTCCGGACGAACCAGGGTCGAGAAATCGCTTCCCGGCGCGCCGCTGAAGCCGGGGTTGATCCGCTCGCCGTCGAGGCCGCCGCGGCGCTGGTACGGATAGTCGCCCTTCCAGCGGTAGCCGCAGTCGTTCTCCGGGCACTCGCGGTAGCGGATGACGTCGGCGGTGTGGTTGATGACGATGTCCAGATAGACCTTGATGCCGCGCGCGTGGGCCGCCTCGACCAGGGCGCGGAAGTCGTCGTTGGTCCCGAAATGCGGATCGATGCGGGTGAAGTCGGTAATCCAGTAGCCGTGGTAGGCGGCGCTCTCATGCCCCGGCGGCCCCTGGACGGTCTTGTTGACGAAGGGCGGGGCGATCCACAGGGCGGTGACGCCCAGTCCCTGCAGATAGTCCAGACGCCCGGTCAGGCCGCGCAGATCGCCGCCGTGGTAGAAGCCGGGGTCGGTCGGATCGTAGCCGGTCCGCAGCCGGTCCCCCTCGAGCCCGCCGCGGTCATTGGCCGGATCGCCGTTGGCGAAACGGTCGGGCAGCAGGAAATAGATGACTTCGTCCTCGGGAAGGCGGTCGCGGACGGCGTCCTGGGGCGAGGCCGCCGCCAGCGTCGGCGCGGTCGCGGCCAGGGCGGCGACGGCCGCGCACAGGGCGATCATGCGCGCCGGTCTAGGCCGCCTCGAACTTCCGGTCATCGTCTCCGTCCCTTCGGATTTGTCCGTCAACAGCGTGGTCGGCGGATCGGTTTGCAAGATTTTGCAGCGCCGGGAGCCGATGTCAACCGCTCCATGGAGCAGGTCAAAATTGCGGCAGCGCAAGGATAACGCCCGTTGTGCAGCGCAAAATGGCCAAGCTGTCCGTCGCATTTCCGCCACGGATGGGCGCCGCGTGATCTCAGGACGCTTGCATCCTTTCCATAAGTTTGCATAACTTTGCGGTGACGCCGGACGCTTCGACAGAAATGCGCCGGTCTTAGGGAGATTGAGATGACAACCCGGATCACTCGCCGTGCCCGCCTGCTCGGCAGCGCCGCCCTCGGGGCCGGAGCTGCCCTGGCTCTCGCCGGAACCGCCGTCGCACAGGACGCGCCGCAGGAATCGACCACCCAGGTCGAGGAGGTGATCGTCACCGGCATCCGGGGTTCGATCGAGAGCTCGATCGCCAGCAAACGCGAGAACTCCTCGATCGTCGAGGTCGTCACCGCCGAGGACATCGGCAAGCTGCCCGACGTCTCCATCGCCGAATCGCTGGCCCGGCTCCCGGGTCTGACCGCCCAGCGCCTCGACGGCCGCGGCCAGGTCATCTCGATCCGCGGCCTCGCCCCCGACTTCACCACCGCCCTGCTGAACGGCCGCGAGCAGGTCTCCGCCGGCGACAACCGCGGCGTCGAGTTCGACCAGTATCCGTCCGAGCTGCTGGGCAGCGTGGTGGTCTACAAGACCCCGGACGCGGCCCTGATCGGCCAGGGCCTGGCGGGCACCGCCGACCTGCGCACCATCCGGCCGCTGGAGTACGGGCGTCAGGCCATCGCCCTGAACGCCCGCTACGAGTGGAACGACTATGGCGCGCTGAACTCGGGCACCGAGGACACCGGTCAGCGCTTCAGCGTCAGCTATATCGACCAGTTCATGGACGACACCCTGGGCGTGGTGCTGGGCTACGCCCACATGTCGACGCCCTACCAGGCCGAGCGCTTCAACGCCTGGGGCTATCCGGACTTCGGCGGCGACCTGCTGATCGGCGGAGCCAAGCCCTACGTCCAGTCCAGCGAGCTGGTCCGCGACGGCTATATCGCCACGATCGAATACCGACCCAACGACCGCTGGCGCTCGACCCTCGACGCCTTCTATTCCGAGTTCGACAACACCCAGATCCTGCGCGGCATCGAGTTCCCGCTGGCCTGGGGCGGCAGTGCCGGCGCCTGCCCCGGTCCGCTGGCCACCTGCCGGCCCGCGCCGGCGCTGCGGCCGGGCTACACCGTCGAGGACGGCATGATCGTCGCCGGCACCTTCGACAATGTGAAGGGCGTCGTCCGCAACGACGGCAACCGCCGCACCGCCGAGCTGACCTCGGTGGGCTGGAACAACGAGTTCGAGCTGGACGACAACTGGGCGGCCAGCTTCGACATCAGCTATTCCAAGGCCGACCGCACCGACGTGGTGCTGGAGACCAACGCCGGCACCGGCCGCAACGTCGACGGCGCGCTGGACACGCTCAGCTTCGTGACCACGCCCGAAGGCACGACCTTCACCAGCACCCTGGACTATTCCGATCCGAGCCTGATCCTGCTGACCAGCTCGCAGGGCTGGGGCGGCGGCGTCTATCCGCAGGGCATTGAGGGCGGCCAGGACGGCTTCATCAACAGCCCGTCGATCGTCGACGAACTGCAGTCGATCCGGGGCGAGGTCGGCCGCGACTACGAGGAGGGACCGTTCAGCCGGTTCCAGTTCGGCTTCAACCTGACCAGCCGCGACAAGGAGCTGACGCTCGAGCGCTACTACCTGTCGCTGGCCGCCAACCGCGCCGATCCGCTGCACAACACCAGCGTACCGGTGCCGTCGCAGTTCCTGCTGGAGCCGACCCAACTGACCTATCTCGGCCTCGGCGGGATGATCAGCTACGACCCGTTCGCCCTGGTCGAGAGCGGCATCTACGACCTGCTCGCGCCGCAGGACGACAACCTGCTGGCCTTCGGCTGGGCGGTGTCGGAAGAGGTCTTCACCGCCTACTGGATGGCCGACATCGACAGCACGATGTTCGGCATGCCCGTGACCGGCAACATGGGCTTCCAGGTGGTGCACACCGACCAGAGCTCGGACGGCACGGCGGCCTCGGGCAATCCGGCCACGCCGGTCCCGGTCTCGGGCGGCGACGACTACGCCTACATCCTGCCCAGCGCCAACCTGTCGTTCGAGGTTCGCGAGAACCTGTATGTGCGCCTCGGCGCGGCGCGGGAACTGGCCCGGCCGCGGATGGACCAGATGCGGGCCTCCATCAACATCGACTACAACGGCGGCCTCGCCGGCAGCACCGACATCAACCAGTCGCCCTGGGGCGGCAGCGGCGGCAATCCGAACCTGCGGCCGTGGATCGCCAATGCGCTCGACATCTCGATCGAGAAGTATTTCGGGCGTCGCGGCTACATCTCGCTGGCCGGCTTCTACAAGGATCTCGAGAGCTACATCTACGACCAGCAGCAGCTGACCGACTTCACCGGCTACCCGATCACCGGACCCCAGCCGATCCTGCGCCAGGGCTTCATCTCCACGCCGCAGAACGGCGAGGGCGGGGTCATCCAGGGCGCCGAGTTCGCGGTCTCAGTGCCGTTCGACCTGTTCTGGGCGCCGCTGGAAGGCTTCGGCGCGACCTTCAGCGCCTCCTGGACCGACAGCGACATCACCCCGAACCCGGGCAACCCGTCCCAGCCGCTGCCCGGCCTGTCGGAGAAGGTCAGCAATCTGACGGTCTATTACGAGCGCGACGGCTTCCAGGCCCGGGTCTCGAACCGCTACCGCTCCGAGTTCCTCGGCGAGCTGTCCGGCGTCGGCACCGACCGCATCCAGCGGATGGTCGACGCGGAATCGATCGTCGACGCCCAGATCGGCTACGAGTTCCAGGCCGGCCCGCTGGAAGGCCTGTCGTTGCTGGCCCAGGTCAACAACCTGACCGACGAGCAGTTCAAGACCTTCGAGAACAACGATCCGCGCCGCGTGATCGACTACCAGCAGTATGGCCGGACCTATCTGGTCGGGATCAACTACCGCTACTGATCGGCCCAACCGATCAGCGAGACTGGGCCGTCGCGGGAGACCGGGCGGCCCTTTTTCGTGGCTCAGGCCCGCCGCCGCCCGGCCACTTTTGGTTACGGCTTCGGCAAAACGGCTGGACGGAGCCGTCGGACGATGAAACCGTTTACGCAAGCGTCGCGCGCGCAGGACGCGCGGCCATCCGGGGAGTGAAATGACGGATACCCAAACGCCGGCCGGCCGGGGGACAAGCCTCGCCTTCGCCTATGTGACCACCCTGTTCTTCGCCTGGGGCTTCGCCACCTCGCTGATCGATCCGCTGATCGCGGCGGTGAAGGGCGTCTTCGATCTGAATTTCACCGAGGCGCTGCTGACCCAGTTCGCGTGGTTCACCGCCTATGGCATCGTCTCCCTGCCGGCGGCGGCCGTGCTGGCGCGTCTCGGCTACGCCCGATCGATCGTCGGAGCCCTGGCGGTGATGGTCGTGGGCGCGCTGATCGTCCCTCTTTCCACGCTCATGGACTTCTACCCCGGCGTGCTGGTCGCCCTCTTCGTCATCGCCGCGGGCGTCACCCTGTTGCAGGTGGCGGCGAATCCGCTGGCCGCCTCGCTGGGCGCGCCGAAGGGATCCCATTTCCGGCTGGTGTTCTCCCAGGCGTTCAACTCGCTCGGCACCGTCGTAGGTCCGCTCCTCGGCGCGACCGTCATGCTGTCCGGCGGCATCTTCGCCGTGGGAGGCGTCAGCGCCCTCGCCTCGCCCACAGCCCTGTTGCTGATCCTTCTCGGCGTCGGCCTTGGCCTGGTCGCCGGGCTGCTGGTGGGCGCCCTGCGACGTGACATCAAGGGCTGGCTGGTGGTCGGCGCCGCGGCCGGCCTCGTCGTCGGCTGGGTGATCTTCCTCAACAACTACGTGGGCGGAATGGGAGGCTATGCGGCCTCGGTCGCCCCCTCGGCGGGGGCCGCCGCGGCGGAGGCCGCGCCGGTGGTCATGGACGAAACCGCCCGCGCCGCGACCCTCAGAAACATCGACACCATCTTCATCGGCCTGGCCGTCTTCTTCGGCCTGCTGGGCGCCTTCATCTGGACGGTGCGCGGCAAGCTCACCGCGGCCAGCGCCGCCAGCGCCGCGTCGGAAACCCCCGGCTCGCCGCTCAAGGCCCTGAACTCGCGCTGGGCCGTCTTCGGCGCGGTGGCGATCTTCGTCTACGTCGGGTCCGAGGTGACGATCGGCAGTCTGATGACCAACCTTCTGCACTCGGAACGGACCCTGGGCCTGCCCATCCACGACGCGGGACGGCTGGTCGCGCTCTACTGGGCCGGCGCCCTGATGGGCCGGTTCGCGGGCAGCGCCTTCCTGACGCGGGTGCCGGCGGGCGTTCTGCTGTCGATCTGCACCGCCTGCGCAGCCATCCTGTGCCTGGTCGTCACCCAGACGGGCGGCGTCAGCGCGGCCGTGGCGGCCCTCGCCGTGGGGCTGTTCAACTCGATCATGTTCCCCGCCATCTTCACCCTGACGCTGGAGCGTTCCACGGCCTCGGCCTCGGCGACGTCCGGCCTGCTCTGCATGGCGATCATCGGCGGAGCCGTCCTGCCGCTGATCGGCGGCCGCGTGGCGGATACGAGCAATCTGAACATGGCCTTCCTGGTCCCGATGATCGGCTATGTGCTGCTGACGGTGTTCGCGGTCGCCGCGGCCCGCACGCGGACCCGCGGCGGCGACGTGGTGGCGGCGCCCGCGCCCCACTGACCGTCGACGTCGAACAAGGACAAGGGCCGTCGGGGGCATCCTCCGGCGGCCCTTGCGCGTTCAGGGCCGAGCGCCCCACACTGGACGCCTGTCCGGAGAGCCCATGACCCGTCGACTGTTTCGCTCGCTTCTGCCCGCTCTTCTGCTGGCCCTGATCGCGGGCCAGGCCTGGGCCGAGGTGACGGTGACCTTCTACGCCCATCCCGGGGCGCGGATCCGCGGCGGCGACCTGCTGTTCCCCCACGCCTATGTGCACGCCGAAGGGACGGTCGAGGCCACCGGCGAACCGGTCGACTGGTCGGCCGGCTTCACCGCCAAAAGCCCGGGGCCCCATCTGCTGTTCACCCGCGGCGGGGGCGTGGTGACGGCGCCGGACGCCCGCTATGTCGACGAGGGCCGGCCCTTCCTGACCTTGAGCATCGACGACGCGACCTGGTACGCGCTGAAGGCCCGGGCGGAGTGGTGGAACAGCCCCGAGGGCTCGGTCTACGACCTGAGGCGTCGCAACTGCATCACCTTCATCGCCGATCTGGCCCGGGTGGTCGGGTTGCAGACCGCGCCCGAGCCGTCGATGAAGCCCGGCAGCTTCCTCGAGGCGACGGCGGCGCTGAACCCCCATGCGGCGTGGCGCGAACTCCCGGCTGCTCCGGCCGCGCCGCCGGTGGTGATCGCCCCGATCGCGGAACCGGACGCCCCGCCCGTCGGCTAGGCGGCGCCGGACCACATATTGTTGGCCTTCAGGAAGGCCTCATGGTCCGGAAGGGCCTCGACGGTGCGGGCGAAGGCCTCGGAAACGTTGCGCAGGCCGGCCGCCACACGCTCCTCGTTCTGGTAGGCGTAGAGGGGATTGAACGCGCGGGGCCGGATGCCCTGGCCGTGCATCACCGCCAGCCACGACGCCTGGCTGAAATATTCGTCGGCTCCGACCTGATAGAGCAGGGCGCGATCGCGGAAGGCCTCGACCCGCTCGGCCAGGCTGTCGGGGATGGGCATGGCCGCGACCTGCCGCCAGAACGGCGTGTCGTCCCGCTGGGTCGCGTGATAGTGCAGGATGACGAAGTCGCGGATCAGCTCGACCTCGCGGCCGAGGCGGCGGTTGTAGCCGGCGATGTTGACCGGGCTGAAGTCGCGGTCCGGGAAATGCTGCAGCAGCCGGGTGATGCCCGCCTGGACCAGGTGAATGCTGGTCGATTCCAGGGGTTCGATGAAGCCGCTGGACAGGCCCAGGCTGACCACGTTTCGGTCCCAGTATTTCTTCCGCCGGCCGGTGACGAAGCGGAGGGGCCGGGGTTCGGCCAGCGGCTCGCCGTCGAGATTGGCCAGCAGGGTCTCGCGCGCGGCGTCGTCGCTCAGGTGGTCCGAGCAGTAGACATAGCCGTTGCCGGTGCGGTGCTGCAGGGCGATGCGCCACTGCCAGCCGGCTTCGCGGGCGGTGGACAGGGTGTAGGGCGTCGCCGGACCGACCCTGGCGCAGGGCACGGCCATGGCGCGGTTCACCGGCAGCCAGTGCGACCAGTCCTCGTAGCCGGTCTTGAGCGCGCCTTCGATCAGCAGGCCGCGGAAGCCGGTGCAATCGATGAACAGGTCCGCCGACAGGCTGCGGCCGTCCTCCAGGACGATGCTGTCGACGAAGCCGTCGGCCGGCCGCTGCACGACCTCGACCACCTTGCCCTCGACCCGCTGGACGCCTCGCCCCTCGCAGATGCGGCGCAGGTATTTCGCATAGAGGGTGGCGTCGAAATGGTAGGCGGAGAACAGGCCGCCTCGGGGCGAGCGGAAGTCGGGATCGCGGGCGCCGACCTTGCCCGCCTCGGCGGCCCGCCAGCAGATCGAATAGTCGCCGAGCGGGCCGACCCGCCCCTTCGACTGCAGGGCGAAGAAGGTCTGCTGGAAGTCGCCGAGCGTGGGCCCGGGCCCGAAGGTGCCGAACGGGTGGGTGTAGCGGACCCCGACCTGGCCCCAGTCCTGGAAGACGATGGCCAGCTTCAGCGTGGCCTTGGTCTCGCGCATGAACTCGGCCTCGTCGAGCCCGATCATGGTGTTGAAGTCTCGGATGGGCGGAACCGTCGCCTCGCCGACGCCGACGATGCCGATCTCCTCGGACTCGACCAGGGTCACCTGGGCGTTGGGACCCAGTGTTCGCTGGAGGGCCGCGGCGGCCATCCATCCCGCCGTTCCGCCCCCCACGATCAGGATGCTGCGGATCGGCCCGGCCATGTCAGGCCAGCTCTCTCTCGGTCGGCCGCCCCGCCTTCTCGAGGATGGCGGCGCACAGGGCGAACAGGCAGGCCAGGGTGGCCGTGCGCAACGGATAGTCGACCGCGGAATGGGCCAGCATGACCAGCAGGCCGATGCTGGCGGCGCGCTGCAGGTCGCGTTCTCGCGACGGTCCGGCCCGCCACGCGCTCCACAGCCTGCGTCCGTACCAGACGAGGAAGGCGATGATCAGGATCGCCCCGGGCCAGCCGGCTTCCAGCCAGGTCTCCAGATACTCGTTGTGGGCGTGGTTGAAGAAGGTCGGGTCAAGCTGCTCCAGCGGCTCGACCGAGCGGAAGACGGCGTCGAAACTGCCGATGCCCGAACCGAGCGGGAGATGGGTCTCCGCCGCGCTCGCGACGATCGGCCAGCCCTCGAAACGGCCCTCGGGGGCCGACTGCACATCGAAGCGCTCGAGGATGGGCGGCAGGGCGAACAGGGCGACGACGCCGATGGCCGCGCCGAGGGCGCCGGCCATGCCCAGCAGCGCCGGTCCGGGCCGTCCGCGGCCGGCCGCGATCCACGCCGCCAGCAGGCTCAGAATGGCGACGGGTCCGAACAGGATGACGCCGGCGCGCGAGCGGATGGCCGCCAGTCCGACGACCACCAGGCCCATGAACAGGGCTCCGAACCACAGCGCCAGGCGTCGGTCGTCCGACCGGTGGCGCAGGGTCGCGGCTCCGAACACCGCGGTGAACGGCAGGCAGGACAGCAGCAGGGTGGCCAGGTGGTTGCGGTTGGCGAAGAAGCCCGTCACCGAGCCGGCGCCCGTGGTCTCCCACGGATAGAGGCGCTCGCCGCCGCTGGCCAGTTGCGCAGCGCCCAGCAGGACGCCGACCACGGCGGCGATGAGATAGACCCCCACGAGCCGGCTGGTGAGGGTGTGCGAGGCCGACAGGGCCAGAAGAAAGACGGCGGCCGGCGGGATCAGCGCGAGGGCGGAGCCCCAGGTGAGGTCAGGAGTCAGGCTCAGCGGCGCCCAGCCCGGCTGCAGGCCGGCCAGTTCGAGCGCCAGGACCAGTTCGCCGCGGCCGGGAAGGCCCGTCCAGAGGGCGGGCGGCAGGGGAATCAGCTGGACGAGGGGGATGGCCGCCAGCGCGGCCAGCAGGCCGAGGGCGAAGCGGTGCTGACGCCACAGATCGCCCCGGATCAGGCGGCTCGCGCCGATGACGAGGACGGGGAGGGCGGCCAGTTCGACGAGGGCGAGCCGGAGCGTGTGCTCGCGGCTGGCGCCGCCCAGAACAACAGAAAAGGCCAGCAGGACGACCGCCACTATCGCGGCGATATCCCACTGGCCCTTCGAAACCTTGCTTGGCACGCGTTACGTCAGCGCAGTGGCGGGCGTTTCGCGGTCCAGGTCGGCTTAATCGCTTTCCGAGTCGTCTTCGCTGACGACGACGATGGTCGCGATGATGACGGCGGTGCCGATCAGCAGCACCGGCAGCGGAATGCCGGCGAACTCGGACGAGGCGTCGGCGCGAGCGCCCACGCGGTCGCCGACGCGAGCGACGGCAGAATCGTTGGCGGCGGCGGCTTGGCCAGCCACGAGCAGCAGGCCCGCCGTGACAGCGGCGATGGTCTTACGCATGCTTTAATCCCCTTCTAAACAGGTCTTTGTACGGGCTGGCCCGCGACGTATCGAGAATGGGTATAGGCGGCGAAGGTTTCAAAAGCAATACGATTCAACGAGGCCGGGGCCCTGAATCGTAAGGCCGCCCGCTCAAGTCAGGGTGCGCCAAGCTTTGCTATGGCGACGCGGTCGATCCAGGCGATGGTCGAGGCGCGCCGGTCGTCGCCGCGGCTCTCGAGCCTCAGCCACTGGCCCGGGCAGCTCGCCGGCACGGTGAATTCGGCGGAAACCGGGCTCCAGACCGTCGCTGAACGGCCCACGGCGGGCGCGGACAGGATACGCGTGTCGCCCGGCGAACAGGTCAGGGACCAGACCATCCGCTGGGCGGGATCCCCGGCCTCGGCGCGGGCTTCGGCGGTGAGCCGGTAGCGGCCGGGCGTCAGGAACAACAACTGTTCCGCGAATCGCACGATCGAATAGCCGTCGTAGTCGATTCGCAGGGCCGGATCGGCCGGCCGCACGTCGTCGGGCACGATCTCGACGACCGCGCCGGCCTCCTGGGCGAGGGTCCACTGGAACGGCTGGGGCGCCCCGGCGTCGCCGAAGCCCCCGTTCGACACGGCCGCGGCCGGCGGCCGGTTCAGCCGGGCGCGAACCGTGCGGACGGCCTCGATCTGACCCTTGTCGAGCAGGTGCATATAAAGCTGGGACAGCTCCTGGTTGGTCAGGGGCGCCTTGCCGCGCTGCAGCAGGACGGCGAGGTTGGCCGCCACCTGCAGGCCCTCGACGTTCGCATAGAGGCTGTCGAGATAGGATTGGCGCCACGGCGGGCGGGCGTCGACCAGCGCGGCGACCTCGGGCAGGGCGCGCGCCGTGTCCTGGGAGGCCGCGGCCGTGAACAGGCGGAACACCCCCGGGCGGATATCCTCGCGGCGGCGCACCAGGGTGTCGGCGTGGGCGAAGGACGAGGCGTAGTCGCCGCGCCGCAGCCGGTATTCGACCAGCCAGGCGTGGGCGGGGTCGTCGCGCAGGCTCCAGTTTCCAGCGAGGGTCAGGATTTCGTCGGCGGCGGCCTCGCGGTCGGCCTGGGCCTCGGTCAGGCCGATCACGCGCAGGGCCCGGACGTTGAACGGAGCCCGGGCCAGGGCTTCGCGGGCGAGGACGGCGGCGTTCTCGACGCGCCGCGCGTTCTCATCTTCGATGCCGGCGGCGAATTCGGCCTCGGCGGCGCGGCGCAGGACCAGCGGCGAACCCGGCGCCACGCGAACGGCGATCTCGGGCGGCGCGCGCTCGACCACCGGCTGGAGCAGAATCTGCCAGCCCAGCCACACGGCTCCGATGGTCAGGGCGTAGGGGGCGTATTCCGTCAGCCACCCCCGGCCCCGGGCGCTCGAAGCCGAGGCGTCCGCCCTGTCCCTCAAGCCTTCTTGCCCTTCTTGGCCTTGCCCGCGGACTCGCCTTCAGCCCCGTAGTTGTAGTCGTACGCGTAGTCATAGCCGCCATACGAGGTGGTCTTGGCGTTGAACTTGGTGAGCACGGCGCCCAGCAGATGGGCCCGGCCGACCTTGAGGCGGCGAAGAGCGCCGCGCGCCTGCCCACGACGGGTGCCGCGGGACTCGAGCACGAACAGGACGCCGCCCACGCTGGCGGCGAGCAGCGGCGAGTCCGCGAAGCCGAGCACCGGCGGGCCGTCGACGACCACATGGTCGAAGCTGTTGCGCGCCTCGGCGAGGAACTGGCGCAGGCGGTCGCTGCCCCACAGTTCCGCCGGGTTGGGCGGCAGCGGGCCGCAGGGGATGAAGAACAGATTCTCCTGGCGGGTCCGCTGGACGACGCTTTGAAGGTCCGAAGATCCCGACAGCAGATTGCTCATGCCGCGCTCGTTCTCGACGCCGACCACGCGGTGCATGGACGGATTGCGCAGGTCGCCGTCGATCAGCAGGACCCGCTTGCCGACCCGGGCCAGGTTGAGCGCCACGGCATAGGCGGTCGTCGACTTGCCTTCCGCCGGACGGGCGCTGGACACCAGCATGCTGCTCGGGGCCCCGTCGGGGGTGGAGAATTGCAGCGCGGTCCGGAGCGAATAATAGGCCTCGGAGAAGCCTGACCGGATGTCGGAGAGGGCCGCAGCCGTGGTCTGGCCCTTGTCCAGCAGGGGGACGACGCCCAGCACGGGCACGCCCAGCTTCTTCTCGACGTCGTCGGGCGTGGCCACCGTCTCGTCGAGCGCTTCGAGCACCAGGGCGGCGATGACGCCGAGGCCGAGGCCGAAGAGGGCGGCGAGCGCGAGGTTGATCAGGATGTCGGGCTTCGAGGGCTTGGACGGCGGCCGCGCGCTGTCGACGATCGAGATGTTGTTGGCGACGACGTCGCCGGTGACCGCGATCTCCTTGTAGCGCTGCAGCAGGCTCTCATAGAGGGTCCGCGTGGTGTCCAGTTCGCGCTGGAGAATGTTGTACTGGATCGACCGGTCGCGCAGGTCGAGGACGTCGCCCTTCAGGCCGTTGACCTGGGCCTGGAGCGAACGCTCCTGGTTGGCGGCGATGACATACTGGCTCTGGATCGAGCTGCGGATGTTGGCCGCGAGGGCCTGGATCTGACCGTCGATCTCGGTGATCTGGGCGCGCAGGCGACGCATCTCCGGATAGTCTTCCTGATAGACGCTCAGCTTCTGCTGATACTCGGAATCCAGTTGGGCCCGCTGTTCGCTGAGCCGCTGGATCGACGGATTCTGCAGCACCTCCGGAAGCGTCATCAGCGAGGTGGTGCGCGCCGAACGCCACCTCTCTTCGGCGGCGACGCGGGCGGCCCGCGCCGAGGCCAGGGAGGCGTTCAGGGCGACGAGGTTGTTCGAGGCGAGCGACTGGGTGCCGCCGCCTTCCTGGCCCTCGTCCGAGCCGACGTTGATGATCTGCTGATTGGCCGCATAGGCGACCAGCTGGCGCTCGGCTTCCTCGAGGCGGCCCTTGGTCTGGGCGATCTGTTCCTCGAGGAACTCCCGCGCATAGGAGGAGCTCTCGTATTTGCGGTCCAGGTTGGACTGGATGAAATTCTCGGCGAAGGCGTTGGCGACGCGCGCCGCGACGACCGGATCGGGATTGTCGAAGCCGACCGCGACCAGACGCGAACCTCTCACCGGGGTGACGCTGAGGCCTTCCTGGACGGCCGCGAGGGCGAGGGCCCGACGGCGTTCGGCCTGAACGGCCGCGGAGCCGCCGCCCGCCGGGGGCTCGACGCCGAGCGCCGCGAGCGCCTGGTCGGAGCTGGCGAGGCCGAGGCTCTCGACGACGCGTTCGGCCAGGGACCGGCTGCGCAGCAGGCCGTACTGGGTCTGGAAGAATTCCTCGCCCATGGCCATGTTTTCGCGGGGGGTGACGTCCTCGGAGTTGACGATGCGCGCCGACTCCCGGTCGATCTGCAGGGTCGCCGTCGCGGTGTAGATCGGCGTCATCAGCAAGGTCAGGGCCGCGCCGATGGCGAGCGCGCCGAGGAAACAACCCAGGATCAGGATCCGGTGCTTGAGCGCCAGACGCCAGTAGACGGCGAGATCGAAGGCGGCCGGCTCCAGGGGTTCGTCGGCCCAGGGGGCGTTCTGGCCATCATCGAACGCCGCGTCGCCAAAGGCGGCGGCGCGGCCCGCGCGCGGGTTACGGTCGTCGGCGGAGGAGGGGTCGCCCAGCATCATTCAGTCGCTCACACGTTAGCGGCCCGGGCCGCCGGTCACGTCAGGTTGAGGCTGATATCTCAAAGCCTCGACGCGCGCACACGAATTCCGCCCGGGGACGGGCGGCATCGGTCTGCGCGGGGGTCTTGTCGGCGGGGGGCGCCGCGAGGTCAAGCCGGGCATTACTCGGTCGGAGCGGCCTGGCGGTCCGCATGGGTCGCCGCGGGTCGTTTTTCCGGGGCGGACATCGCCCAGCTTCGATCCCAGACGACTTCGTTGTACAGGCCGGCGGGGCGGGCGGAGAAGGGCGAGGTTTCGTGGTTGCGGCGGCTCTCGGGTCGCGCGCGGTCCAGACCACCCATCCTGCGTGTCGGCATCGTCCCATCCCTCCAAAGAGACATTAACCCAGTTCCATGACACGCGCGAATCACCACCCCGGCCCGGCCCCGGAACCGCGAAACGAGCGCGCCGCCGGACTGTTCCGTACGGCCGCGCTGGCGTGCGCGATCGTGCTCGCCTGGCTGGCGTTCCGGCCGGCGACCGGGGTCGACCAGGGTTTGCCTTGGGACAAGGCCAATCACGCCCTGGCCTTCCTGGTGCTGACCGTTCTGACGGGGCGGGGGTGGTCGGACATGTCCCGGGGGCTGTTGATCCTGATCATGCTGGCGGCGGGCGTGGCGATAGAGTTGGTGCAGGGATTGCCGCAGATCGGGCGGGACGCCGACGTCTGGGACGTCGTCGCCGACGGGGTCGGCGTCGCGGCGGGCCTGGCGGTGCTTGCCGGGCTTCGCCGGCGGGCGGTCCTCAGGGAATGAGGGCGAGGCCGGCGGCCCGGCGGGCGGCGATATCCGCCAGCACCGGCTGCAAGGCCCGGCGACGGCCGCTCGCCGAGGCGTATACCCCGCCGGCGTTGATCTGGGGGCCGCGCGCGCCGCCGTCGGCGGCCTCGTATCGGGTCAGGAATTCGACCGAGCGGGCGGGGTCGAACCCGGCCCTCGCCACCAGGAACAGTCCCAGATGGTCGGCGTCGGCCTCGGCGCCCAGCGACAGACCCCGGCGCATGGAGAGGGCCCAGTTCAGCCCCCCGCGCACCCCCGTGACGTCGGGCTGGGTGCGATGCTCCAGCACGGCGTGGGCCAGTTCGTGGGCCAGCACGAAGGCCAGTTCGTCGTCGTTCTGCGCCAGACGGGCCATGCCGTCCGAGATGAAGATGTGCCGTCCGTCCGTCCGGCTGCGCAAGGAGCCGGTGACCTCGATCTGGGCAGGATAGGCGCAGGCGGGGACGGGGCGCACGGTCACCTCCCGTTCCGCGCCGGCGCGGCGGACCGTCAGCGTGGCCGGGCCGCGGGCCAGGGCGGCGTCCAGCACAGCCGTATTGGCCTGAAGCCCCTCGTAGGATTCCCCGGCCCGCGCGTCCCCTTCGGCCAGGGCCTGGCCGTTGACCGACAGGATCAGGTCGCCGGGGGCGAGCCCGGCCTCGGCCGCGGGACTGTCCGGCGGGGCGGCCAGCACGCCGGGAAGATCGCCCACGAGCCCGTAGCGGGCTTCGGCCAGCGGTCTGAGCTCGGCGCCATACTGGCTGGCCGACTGGAGCGTCCAGCCCGCCCGCGGGCGATTCACCGGACACAGGTCGGCGTTGGCCAGGGCGAGGGTCCAGGCCACCTCGGCCACCCGCACGTCGAGATCAGTCAGCCGCTCCAGCCGCACCGCGGGGGCGTCCTGAAGCAGCGCGGCGCCGGCGTCCGGCGCGGGGTGGCCGCAACCGCCCGCGGTCAGGGCGAGCGCGAGCGATCCCGCGGCGATCAACCGTGCGGGGACCCGCACGGGATCAGAACGGACGGAAGACCGACAGGCCGGGGAGAGCCGCCACGATCTCACGCATGGCGACGCTCATCCGGGAAGTGTCGACCACGATGATGTCGTCGCCCAGCACCCTCGGGTCCTCGGCGCGGCCCTGGCGGATGGCGGCGAGGTCGAACAGGGCCACCGAACGCTGGCCGTCGATGGTGCGGAACACCGCGACCTTGCTGAGGTCCGCCACGCGGCTGGGGCCCTCGGCCATGGCCACCGCCTGCAGCAGGGAGGTGGTGCCGCGCATGACGTAGACGCCGGGCTTGGTCACGGCGCCGTCGACGGTGATCTTCTGGCTGGCGGCCTCGGTCACCGTGACGGTGACCTGCGGATCGCGCAGATACTGGGCGCTGAGGCGTTCGGCGACGGCGGCGGACACCTGGGCCGAGGTCTGGCCGGAGGCCTGGACGGCCCCGATCAGCGGCATCTGGATGTTGCCGGAGGTGTCGACGGTCAGTTCGTCGAACGACAGGTCGGGCACCTGGAAGACCCGGACGCTGAGCTTGTCGCCAACACCGATCTGATATTCGGTCTGGGGAGCCGCAGAGACCTGGTTGGCCGTCTGCAGATCGACCGGCTGGGCCGCGGTCATCTGGCTGATGTCCATCTTCGTCCCCCCGCAGGCGGCGAGAAGGGTGGCCGAGGCGATCAGGACCAGCGAAAGGGCGCGCATCATGGGCGACATTACCTTGAAACTCAGGCGGCCTTGAACAGCCGTTTGAAGAAGCCGGGCCGGGAGGCCTGACGTGGAGCGCCGACCGCGGCGGGAGCCGAAGAGGGCGTAGCGTTTTCCAGCACGGCGAGGGGTCGGGTCAACACCATGTCTTTCGCCGCCTGTTCGCCGAGCCGGCCTGCGACCGCCTCGACCGCTTCGGAAAGGATGGGCGATCGACTGCGAAGGTTATGCGCGTCCGTGGCGAGAATATGGACGATGCCGTCGTCCAGCATGCGCTCGGCCCAGTATTGGGTGCGCTTGCCGAAGCGGCCGGTGACCGAGCCGGCCGTGATCTGCATCCAGGCTCCGGCCTCGGCCATCTGGACCATCACGTCGTAGTGATCCTCGATCCAGCGCAGGCGCTCGGGATGGGTGATCAGCGGATGGAAGCCGGCGGCCATGCAGTCGAAGACGGCGTCGGCCATTCGCGGGGGGGCCGTATTGTGGGGCGGCTCGAACAGGAAATAGCGGGTGTCGGCGAGAGTCAGCTTCGAGCCGTCGCGCAGGCCGGACGCCAGTCCGGGGACAAGGTGCACGTCGGCGCCGGTGACCAGGCGCAGGGGAATGTCGGCCTTGTCGAGCTCGGACTGCAGGGCGACGACGGCCGCCCGGACCCCGTCCGAGGTGTTCTCGTAATAGCCCGGCATCATGTGCGGCGTGCACGCGGTGACGGTGATGCCGTCGGCGACCGCCATCCGCGCCATCTGCAGCGAGGTGTCGAGGTCCGGCGCCCCGTCGTCTATGCCGGGCAGGATATGGCAGTGCAGGTCGATCACGTCAGTCTCGCATCCGGAAGCCGTCCTCTAGAGGATGCAACCGCCGGTGAACAGGGGATGAAGCCCGGCCCCGGCCGGTGATCCTCAACGCGAACCGGGACCGTCGGTTCAGATCGTCACCTCAGGTCGCTCGGCCCCTCGGCGATCAGGCCGTTCCGGACAGCCTCGCAGACCTGATCGAACGCCCCGACGATATGATACAGCGAACTGGCCGGGGCCGGTTCCTCGATGAAGCCGCCGTCGCCCAGAAGTTTGTCCCGCCACGTTCCGTTGGGGCGCAGATAGCGATCGAGGGCGCGCATGGCCTTGCCGGCGTCCGCCAGTCTTTCCTCGCGTCCGGGGCCTTCCTCCAGCTGCGCCATGGCCAAGGCGGCGCGCAGCCATTCCGTCTGGGGCCACAGCCGGGCGCCGTCACCGCGAACCTTCAGTCGGTCGTCCAGCTGGTCGACCGCGACTCCGCGCCGGGGATCGATCCCGCGCAGCCCGTGACCGTAGAGCCGCCTGGCGGCGGCCATGGCCCGGTCATCGCCGCGCGCCAGCGCGTGCCGCGAGAGCAGCCAGCTCCACTCGAACTGGTGCCCGGGTTCGACCAGACGGCCGTCGTCGCCCTGCGCCGGATGCCAGTCCGCATCGAAGAACTCGCGCAGGAAACCCCCTTCCGCATCGATCAGACGGGTCAGGGCGAGATCGGCGATGGCGTCGGCGACCCCGTTCCAGCGGTCGTCGACCCCCCGGGCGGCCCACGCCTGGGCCGCCTCGAACAGGTGCATGTTGGCGTTGGCCTGGAAGGGGTGGTCCCCGGTCTCGCGCCAGCCGCCGGCGGCTGGCCGATCCGCCTCCAGACGGTCCAGCAGGATCCGGGCCTGGGCCTCGCATCGCCCGGCGTGGACGTCCGCCGCGTGGGCGGTGGCCAGCGCCAGCAGGGCGAAGGCCTGTTCGTACAGCACGGCGGTGTCGTCCAGCACCGCCCCGTCGGGCGTCAGGGCGTTGCGGATCGCGCCGTCGGGCCGGAGATAGCCGTCCAGGAACCGGTCCAGCCCCGCCTCGGCCCGCTGTCGCCAGGGACCGCCCCATCCGAGGGCGCCGGCCCGGCAGAGGACGAAGATCTGGCGGCTCTGCACCCGCGCCCGCCGGCGCGTCTCGTGCGGCCGCCCTTCGAGGGTCAAGGCCTCGACGAAGGACCCGTCGGGATGGACGCCGAGCGTGGTCCAGAGCGGCAGGGCCGAGGTCCGCATCCAGTCGCCGAACCGGGCGAAGGGGGCCGGCTCGCGCCGGTCGGGGATGTCGGCATGGCCGGGCGCCTCGACCTTGATCCGGTCGACGACGGCCTTGACCTCCTGGGCCCGGTCGAGCGCGCAGACCAGAACCGCATCCGGCTCCACGATCACGGCGATGTTGGAGACCCCCAGCGTGGCCACGGCCATGCCCTCGGGTGCGCGGACCAGACAATTGTCGCTGTCGACCCCGACATGCAGCCCGGCCTGTCCGCGACCGGTCTCCATCACCGAATCCCAGGCGCCGACGTCGGACCAGGCGAAATCGACCGGAAGCACCGAGGTCCGGTCGCTCTTCTCCATGACGGCGTAGTCGATCGAAATCTTCGGGGCCGACCGGAAGGCGTCAGCCAGTCGGATCGCCGCCCCGGTGCCCGCCCGATCGGGCAGGGAGGCGCGGGCGTGCTCGGCGATGGCGGGGGCGTGGGCCGCCAGTTCCTCCATCAGCGCGCGGGCCGAGACGATGAAGTTGCCGCTGTTCCACAGGAAGCCCTCGGCGACGTAGCGGGCGGCGGTTTCGGCATCCGGCTTTTCGACGAATCGACGGACGGCCGCCAGCCCGGGACCGGACGGACAAATGTATCCATAGGCCGAGGATGGGGAGGTCGGCGTCACGCCCAGGGTCACGATCCGGCCTTTGGCCGCTTCGGCCGCCGCGGTCCGGACGGCGTCGCGGAACGCCCCGGCGTCCGGGATATGATGATCCGAAGCCATGATCGCCGCCACGCCGTCCGGATCCAGCCTCTCGATGAAGGCGGCGGCGGCGGCCATGGCCGGGCCCGAATCGCGGGCCTCGGGTTCCAGCAGGACGGTCGCTTCCGCGCCGATTTCGGCCAGCTGGGCGGCGACGGCGTCGGCGTGGCCCGCTCCGGCCACGACGATGACCCGCCCGTCGGCGGCCAGCGGCGCGACCCGAAGCACGGTGCTCTGGAACAGGGACATGTCCCCGACCAGGGGAAGAAACTGTTTGGGCCGTCCGGGACGGGAGGCGGGCCACAGGCGCGACCCGGCCCCGCCGCACATGATCACCGGATAGATCGTCATCATTCCCCCGCCGACGCTCGGTCAACGTGTGTTCTAGCGTCTCGAGGGTCCGGCGTCTCGCCCCGCGCGGTGATCTCGAGGGTAACCGGTTTCTCTTCGAAACCGGCGTTTCAAGAAATCGTCCTTTTTGTGATGGTTGTCGCTCGCGGGAATACTTCTGGCGAGCAGCGTTACGCCTGATCGGGCGGCTGTGGGTGACAGCCTGCCCGGAACGGTCTAAGAGGCCGGAACTTTTTCGGCTTTTGACCATTGGAGGCCGTTCGGGGAATGCCGTGGGGGGAGCCTCGGTTGATTCCGTCTGAGCGGTATTGAAGTGAAGGGACCGTCTGATTTTGTCACCCTACTGAGACCGCGCGCGGTTATACTGCGAGCGACGTCGGGTTTGGGACGGAATCACCGGTGCGACTGATTTGGGTATTGCAGGCACATTGATCATCCGCGGACTGAAGATGGCGGCGCGCGCGGGCATTCGCGTGGCGGCCGTCATCGGTGCCTATCATCTGGCGTCCGGGGGCGGCCTGACGCTCGCGGCCCTGCTGCAGGCGGCCGGCGCGGCCTGGCCGCATGCCCTGGCGTTCGCGGTTCTCGGCCTTGGGGTGGATCTGGTCTGCCGCACCGACCGGGCCCTGTGGCGCTATGTGTCGATCGTCGACATTGGCCCGATCGTGCGGACGTCGGTGCTGTCCGCCTTCATCTTCCTGGCGTTCAACTTCTTCCTCGAGCGGGGCGCGTCGCTGCCGCGGACCGCCTTGCTGATCCTGCCGGTGCTGGACGTCGTCCTGACCCTGGCCCTGGTTCTGGCGCGGCGGATCGTCCACGACCGGGCAGCCCTGAAGAGCCTGATCCCCTTCCTCGGCAAGCAGGACGAGCGGACCCCGCTGATCCTGGTGGGCGGAATGGACCGGGCCGACACCTTCCTGCGCGAGTTGTCGCGCAGCGATGACGACTACCGCCCCGCAGGCATCGTCACCGACGCGGCCGGCGCGGCCCTGCGCGAGCTGCGCGGGGTCAAGGTCCTGCCGGGGGTCGGCTCCGCCGCCGACGCACTGGAGGACTGGGCCAGCCGCGGGGTCGAACCGGCGATCGTCTTCCTGGACGATTCCATCACGCCGGCCGATTTCGGCGTCGAGCGCCTGGGCCAGCTGCGGTCACGCGGCGTCAGACTGTTGCGTACGCCCAGCCTGGTCGAGGTCGGCGGGGTCGGCGACGAGCATTCGATGCGCGAATTCAAGCTGGAGGAACTGCTGGCGCGTCCGCCCGTGCGTCTGGACGATGCGCCGCTCCGGGCCCTGGTCGCGGGACGACGGGTGCTGGTGACGGGAGCGGGCGGCTCGATCGGTTCGGAAATCTGCCGCCAGGTCGCCAGCCTGGGCTGCGGCCACCTGGCGATGCTCGACAATTCCGAGTTCGGGCTGTTCAAGATCGATCAGGAGATCGGCGATCGCTGGCCGACCCTGTCGCGCCACGAATATCTCCACGACGTCCGCAACAAGGCCCTGCTGAACGACTGCTTCGGAGGCGAGCGACCCGATGTGGTGTTCCACGCGGCGGCCCTGAAACACGTGCCCCTGATGGAGCGGCATCCGTGCGAGAGCGTGCTGACCAATGTCGTCGGCACCTGGAACGTGGCCGAGGCCGCCAATGCGGCCGGGGTCAAGCACATGGTCTTCATCTCGACCGACAAGGCCGTCGATCCGCCGAACGTCATGGGCGCGACCAAGCGGCTGGCCGAGGCGGTGGTCCGGGCGCAGCAGACCAGCGCCGGCGACACCCGTTTCAGCGTCGTGCGCTTCGGCAATGTTCTGGGTTCGGCCGGTTCCGTGGTGCCCACCTTCCGCGCCCAGATCGAGCGCGGCGGGCCGGTGACGGTGACCCATCCCGACATCGAGCGCTACTTCATGACCATCCCCGAGGCGGTGCAGCTGGTGCTGCACGCCACGGCCCATTCCGCGCACCAGCCGGACGGTCCGCTGGGCGTCTTCGTGCTCGACATGGGCAAGCCGGTGAAGATCATGGATCTGGCGCGCCAGCTGATCGAACTGTCCGGCAAGACGCCCGGCCGCGACATCGAGATCGAGGTCACCGGCCTGCGTCCCGGCGAGAAGCTGTTCGAGGAGCTGGTCGATTCCAGCGAGGTCTCGCAGATGTGCGGCCAGAGCCTGATGTGCGTCACCGACCGCATCAAGGGCGCGCGCATGACCGAACAGACCGTGCAGAAGCTGGAGCGGGTCGCGCGATCGGGCGAGGCCGCGGAAACACGGGCCCTGATCTTCGAAATCCTGGCCAAGGTCCGCGCGGTGGAAGAGGCGCCGGGTTCGGTCCTGCCCCTGCGGCGCGCCTGAACCGGGAGCGGCGTCTCGCCTAGTGCGAGATGTCCTTGGCCCGAATGACCTTGCCGACCGTCAGCCAGATGGTCTTCAGGTCCATGCCGAAGCTGCGGTTGCGCAGATAGTCGACGTCCAGCTTGACCTTGTCCGGGATGGGCAGTTCGTCGCGGCCGTTGACCTGGGCCCAGCCGGTCAGTCCGGGGCGCAACCGGTGCACGCCGTGCTCGGTGCGCAGGGCGATCAGGTCGTCCTGATTGAACAGGGCCGGGCGCGGCCCGACGATCGACATGTGGCCGACGAGAATGCTCCACAGCTGCGGCAGTTCGTCGAGGCTGCTCTTCCGCAGGAAGCCGCCGATCGGCGTCAGCCAGGCGGTGGTGTCGCTGAGCAGATGGGTGGCCACCGCCGGGGTCTCGATCCGCATGGAGCGGAATTTGGGCATCCGGAACAATTTGTTGTCCCGCCCGACCCGATCGGACCAGTAGATCGCCGGCCCCTTCGAGGTGGCCCTGACCGCGATCGCCACCACGAGCATGGGCAGGGCGAAGACGATGAGCGCCGCCAGCGCCATGGTGAAATCGAAGGCCCGCTTCATGACGTCAGCGGCTCTTGAAGACGCTGCGCATGGCGTCGACCACCCGGGCGATCTCGGCCGGGCTGAGGTTCGATCCGGAGGGCATGCAGATGCCGCGCTCGAAGGTCCGGTCCGACACCGGCTCGTTGCCGTGCGCGAAGTGGCGGCAGTGGGCGAAGACCGGCTGCAGGTGCATCGGCTTCCACACCGGGCGGGCCTCGATCATCTCCTCCGACAGCCGCCGGATCACTTCCGACGCCGTGAGTCCGGTGACCTCGGGATCGATGGTGAGGGCGGACAGCCAGCGGTTCGAATGGCTCCAGTCCGGTTCGGGCTGCCATTCCAGGCCTTCGATGTCCGCCAGGCCGTCGCGATAGGCCTCGAACACCGCGCGGCGGGCCTCGACCCGCTGGTCCAGGACCTGCAACTGGCCGCGGCCGACCCCGGCCAGGATGTTCGACATGCGGTAGTTGAAGCCGATCTGGCTGTGCTGATAGTGCGGCGCCGGATCGCGGGCCTGGGTGGCCAGGAAGCGCGCCTGTTTGATCAGCTCCTCGTCTTCGGACAGCAGCATGCCGCCGCCGGAGGTGGTGATGATCTTGTTGCCGTTGAAAGAGTAGACGCCCATGCGGCCGAAGATGCCGGAGGGCTTGCCCTTGTAGCGGGCCCCGAGGCTTTCGGCGGCGTCCTCGATGACGGGCACGCCGTGTCGGTCGCAGATGGCGGTCAGGGCGTCCATGTCGGCGCTCTGGCCGTACAGGTCGACGATGATCACGGCCTTGGGCAGCCAGCCCTCGGCCACCGCGGCGTCGAAGGCGCGCTCCAGCGCCCGGGGCGACATGTTCCAGCTGCCGGGCTCGCTGTCGATGAAGACCGGCTCGCCGCCCTCGTAGACGATCGGATTGGCCGAGGCGGCGAAGGTCAGGGTCGAGCAGAAGACCCGGTCGCCGGGCTTCACCCCCAGGATGCGCACCGCCAGATGCAGGGCGGCGGTGCCAGATGAAACGGCCGCGGCGTGGCCCGCCCCGACCAGGTCGGCGAGCTCGCGCTCGAAGGCGTCGACGTTGGGGCCGAGCGGGGCGATCCAGTTGGTGCGGAAGGCCTCCTCGATGAAATGCAGCTCGGACTCGCCCATGTGCGGCGTCGACAGCAGGATGGGCGCGCCGATCTCGCGCCGCTCGAACACGCGCACCACCCGTCCCTCGGCGTTGGTCAGGGGCAGGTGATTGATCTCGTGCCGGTCCATCAGCTCGAGCGCCGCCTTGCGGCTGACCTCCTCCGGCGCGGTGACCGACTCGAGCGGCGGAAGCCGTTCCAGGGTGTCGCCCATCTCCGAGCCGGCCAGCAGCAGGCGGCGCAGATCGCCGTCCGTGACGGTGCGCAGCAGCCGGCCGGCGTCGTCGACCAGCAGAAGCATCTGCATGCCGGACGCATTGATGATGGCCATGGCGTCGCGGATGGTGCTGTTCGGCCTGGCGCTGACGGCCTCGATATTGGTCATTCGTAAGCTCTCGGGGCGGCGGGGACGCCGGTCCAGGTCTGGTGGGAGGCGACGTCGCGGGTCACGACCGCGCCGGCGCCGATGGTCACGCCGTCGCCGATCGCGAGGCCCGGCAGCACGACGGCGCCGGCCCCGATCAGGCACCGTTCGCCGACGCGCACGCCGCCGCCGAGGCTGGCGCCGGGCGCGACATGGGTGAAGTCGCCGACCTCGCAGTCGTGATCGACGACCGTCCCGTGGTTGACGATGACGGCGCGGCCGATCCGGGCCGAGGGGCCGATCACGGACAGGGCGGCGACGAAGGCGCCGTCGGCGATGCGGGCGAAGCGCGAGACCCGGGCCGACGGGTGACGGACCGTCAGCGGCCGACCGCTGGCGGCTTCGGCCTCGGCGTACAGCCGCGCACGCGGCCCGGCCGCGCCGATGGCGATGTGGAAGTCGCAGCCGGCCAGGGCGTCGACGATCTCGGGCGTCTCGATCGCCGCGCCCAGCAGGTCGTCGCCGGCCCGTTCGGCCCGGCCGTCGCGGACCCGGATCGCCGCCAGGTCCGTCCCGCTCTCGAGCAGGGCGTCCAGCACGACCTTGCAATGGCCCCCGGCCCCGATCAGGTGGATCATCTCAATACCCGTTGACCTTCATCAGCAGGGCCGCATCCAGCGGCGCCGTCGCCAGCAGCCGGGTGATGCGCTCGCCCGCGCGGCCGTCGCCATAGACGTTCTGCAACGGATAGCGGCCGTGGGCCAGCAGGCGGGCCAGGCCGTCGGCCATGGCCTGGGGCTCTGCCGGGACGTCGACGACATTGGCGTTGCGCTCGCGCAGATTCTGGCGCGGCCCGACGTTCAGCACCGGCGTGCCGAAGCTGGCGGCCTCGATGATCCCCGCGCTGGAATTGCCGGCCATCAGGTCGGCCCGGGCCATGGCGGCGACGAAGGCGGGGCGGGCCAGATGGGTGCGGACCGTCACGCCGGCCGCGCCCCTGGCCTCGGACAGGGCGGCGCGAACCCCGTCGCTGCCGGCGTCGGCGTTCGGCATCAGGGCCAGCACCTGCAGACCCGCCCCGGTGAGGGAGGCCAGCAGGGCGCGAGTATCGTCGGCGGCGGTCGCCGCTTCCTGAAGCACCGGATGGTAGACCATCAGGGCGAACGGCCGGGCCGGATCGAGGCCATGCAGCCGCGCCACCTCGTCCCGGTCCGGGAGGCCCCCGCCGGTCAGGCCGTCCAGGCCCGGAGCCCCGGTGACATGGATGCGGGCCGGGTCCTCGCCCATGCGGATCAGCCGCTCGCGCGCCTCGGCGGTGGCGGTGAAATGCAGGTGGCTGAGTTTGGAGATGGCGTGGCGCACCGGCTCGTCGACCGTGCCCGAGCGCTCGCCGCCGTGGATGTGGGCCACGGGAATGTTCAGGTGGATGCCGGCCAGCGCCCCGGCCAGCATCTCGCCGCGATCGCCGAGCAGCAGGACCACGTCCGGCCGTTCGCTCTCCAGCGCGTCGGTGAAGGCGCCCAGCATCAGGCCGATGTTGCGGACCATGGTCGCCCCGGTGGCGGGATCCAGCGGCACGGGCGCGCGTGCGGCGATGCGCAGGCCGGCGGCGGCGATCTCCTCGACCGTATTGCCGTAGATCGACGACAGATGCATGCCGGTGGCGATCACCGACAGGTCCAGTTCCGCGTGGTCGCGAATGGTCTGGAGCGTCGACCGCATCAGGCCGAAATCGGCCCGGGTGCCGCTGATGTAGCAGATCCGGCGCATCCTCAGGGCATCGCCTCGCCGGACAGCAGGTCCCAGTTCAGCGGCTGACCGGCCTCCACGTCGGCCTGCAGCGCCCGGCCGGGCAGGGTGTGGAAGAAGCGCGGCGCGATGCCGGTGGCCGGCCGCAGCAGGATCAGGTCGTCCTCGGACAGGATGTGGCCGGCCGGCAGGGCGCGGCGGGCCATGACCGAGCGCCGGGCGACGGCGCGCACCGGGATCTCGGCCGCCGTCGGGGCCTTCACCGCCGAGCCCAGCGCCGCCTCGACGTCGCGGATCTGGCCGACCAGGGCGGTCAGTTCGGCGACGGTGAGCGAGGCCCGGTGGTCGGGGCCGGGCAGGGTCGGGTCGAGGGTGAAATGCTTCTCGATGACCACGGCCCCCAGGGCGACGGCGGCGGTCGACACCGCCAGGCCCAGGGTGTGGTCGGAATAGCCGACCGGCAGACCCGTGACCTCGGCGATGGTGCGCATGGCCCTGAGGTTCACGTCGGACGGCGCGGCCGGATAGTTGGAGGTGCAGTGCAGGACGGTGACGACCTGCTCCAGCGGCGCGGTCAGTCCATGCTTCGCCCGCGTTTCCGCGATCACCGCCACGGCGTCGGTGATCTCCTCCATCGTGGCCATGCCGGTGGAGACGATCATCGGACGGTCGAGCGCCGCCAGATGGCGCAGGAAGGGATAGTTGACGATCTCGCCGGAGGGGACCTTGATCCGCTTCATCCCGGCGGCGACCAGGAAGTCGGCCGCCTCCTCGTCGAACGGGGTCGACATGAACTCCACCCCGACCTCGGCGCAGCGCACGATCAGCCGGTTGTGCAGGTCCTCCGACATCTCCAGCGCCTTCAGCATGCCGTGCTGGTCGCCGTCGCCGGTTTCGCGCTTCTGGTAGTCGGCCTTCTCGGCGCCCGGCGCGGCCAGTTTGTCGGCCGAGAAGGTCTGGAACTTGACCGCGTCGGCGCCCGCCGCCTTCGCCGCGTCGACCATGGCCAGCGCGCGATCGGCGTCGCCATTATGGTTCACGCCCGCCTCGGCGATGATGAAGACGCTCAAACCGATCCTCCGACCCGCGACTGCGGCCTGCCTGTTCCTAGACCATCCGCCCCGGCTCAGGTAGCCGCCGATTGGCCCCGCGGCGTCCAGTCGAGGGTCCGCCGGGTGTGGGCGATGTCGACCTCCAGATCGCCGAACAGCTGGGCGGCCATGGCGCCCTTGCCGGCCAGTTTCAGCGGCAGGGCCAGCAGGGCGGGCGGGACCGGAAGCAGGCTGATCGAGCGGCCCCGCGCGGCCGCCATCCGCTCCAGCAGGGTCCGCGTCGAGATCGGCTCGCCGTCGCTGACCAGGAAGGTCTCGCCGGCCGCGGCCGGGTGATCGATCACGACGGCGATCAGGTCGCACAGGGTCTCGCGGGAGACCAGGTCGCGGCGGTTGCGCGTCACCAGGCCGAAGGGCAGCGGCAGGCCCTTGCCGATGACCCGTTCGAGCGTGGCCAGATTGCCCTTCGGGTCCGGGCCGAGGATCAGCGGCGGCCGGATGACGACCACCTCGAGCCCGGTCTCCGCCGCAATGGCCCGCAGGCCCAGCTCGGCCTCGTGCTTGGACACCGCATAGGGCGAGTGCGGATGCGGGGGGTCGTCGTGGCGGAACGGCCGGCCGTGCGTCTCTGCGCCGTTGACGCCGATGCTGGAGATGAAGACGAGGCGGCGCACCCCCGCCGCGGCGGCCTGCCGCGCCAGCGCCAGGGTCGCTTCGGTGTTCACCGCCCGGAACTCGGTCAGCGGATCGGCCGCGCTCTCGTTCAGGACATGGGCGCGCGCCGCGCAGTGGACGACGGCGTGCACGCCCCGGAGCGCTGTGGACCAGTCGGTCCCGCCGGACAGATCGCCGGTCGCGACGGCCTCGACGCCCGCCGGCCAGCCGCCGGCGTCGCGTCGGACCGCGGCCCGGACCTTGCGGCCGCGCGCCGCCAGAAAGTCGACGACGGCCCGGCCGAGGAAGCCGCTCGCGCCGGTGACGAGGATGCGGTCAGCCGCCATCGGCGCTCTCCACGACCGGGGGCAGGGCCAGTCGGCCGCGCCGCGCTTCCAGATCGATAAAGCGCCGGGCGCCCGCGACGCTGAAATGATTGTCGTCGAAATACATCGAGGCGCCGTCGATCAGCGAGGCGCAGCGGCCGTTCGAGCAGACCGCGTCGGCGGGGTCGATCACGTCGACGCCCGGCGCCCGGGCCAGCCGGTCGAGCACCGGGCGGATGAAGGCGTTCCGCTCGCGATGGAATTCGAGGGTCACCCCGGTCACCCGGTCCGCGTCGGTCGGATCGCCCTTGAAGGTGTAACGCTCAACATGGGTCGGAAGATCGGGGATCGGGGCCACGATGTGCACCCGCTTTCCGGACGCGGTCAGCCGCTCGACGATGCGGGTCAGGCTCTCGACGTAGCGGGCCCGGGCCTCGTCGGCCGGCAGGTCGGTCAGGAAATTGGGCCGGGCGGCCGGAACGTGCGGATACGATTTCGTCTGGTCCCCGAACAGATAGAAGCTGTGGCGGAAGACGAGAACGACGTCGGTGATCCGCCGGTCCCGCTCCAGCCAGGCAACGGACTCCCCCATCCAGCGGGTGCAGCCCGGGTTGGCCGACTCGAAGGTCAGGGCGGCCTGGCAGCCGCTGAAGGTCAGATGCAGGACGCCCTGGCCGGCCGGCCGCAGGCGCTCGGCGAGGGCGTAGGCGATCTCGACCCCGTGGCTGTCGCCGAACACGGCCCAGCGGACGTCGTCGGAGGCGAAATACCGGCAGGCCTGGTCCGGCCCCGGGGCGTCGACGCCCTCGACATGGCAGGCGTCGCGCCGGGGACTCGGCGCCCCGGTGGCGGCCACGGCCAGGGTCCCGGCGCTGAACCGCTCCGGAAAGCCCGTGCGCAGATGGGCGGCCAGACCGATGGCGACCAGCAGGGCCGAGCCCAGGACGAAGCCCGCATACACCTGAAGGCGGGTGAAGCGCCGCCGGTCGCGGAACGGCGCCTCGATGTATTTCAGCGACAGCCAGGCGAGGCCGAAGGTCAAGGCGATCAGCGCCGCATAGGCGGGCCAGCCCGTCTCCGTCAGCCCCTGCATCCGCGACAGGGCGTACAGCGGCTGGTGCCAGAGGTAGGCGCTGTACGACATCAGGCCGACGAGCACGAAGGCCCGGCTGGACAGCACCCGTCCGACCAGGGTGTCGGGGCGCGACATCAGGATCAGCAGCGCCGACCCCAGAACGGGCGGTATGGCGCTGACGCCCGGGAACAGGGTCGAGCTGTCGTAGAGAACGATCGGGACGACGATCATCGCCAGTGCGGCGATCTCGATCAGCGGCGTGGCGAAACGGATGCGATCCAGCGCCGGCCGCCAGCTGCGCTCGTGCAGGGCGATGAAGACGCCGAACATCAGCTCCCAGGCCCGCATCGGCGTCATGAAGAAGGCCAGCATCTGGTCGCGCGGGGCGTAGAACAGGCAGAGGGCCAGCGACGCCAGCAGGGCCGCCGCCATCAGTCCGTTGAGCAGCTTCGGCCGTCCCCAGGCGGCGATCAGGGCCAGGAAGGGGAAGAAGACGTAATACTGCTCCTCGACCGACAGGCTCCACATGTGGGTCAGCGGGAACAGCTCGGCGTCGCCGCCGAAATAGCCGCTCTTCAGCCAGAAGAAGACATTGGAGGCGAAGGCCGTGGTGGCGACCAGGCTCTGGCCGTAGGTCTGCATGTGCTGCGGCGGCAGGATCACCCAGGCCGCGGCCGTGGTCGCCGCCAGCACGACGAACAGGGCGGGGAAGATCCGCCGGATCCGCCGTTCGTAGAAGCCGAGGAAGGTGAACCGCCGCTCGCCGACCTCGCGCAGGATGATCGCCGAGATCAGGTAGCCGCTGATCACGAAGAAGACGTCGACGCCGACGTAACCGCCGGTGGCCACGCCCAGATTGGTGTGGAACAGAATGACGGCGACCACGGCGATGGCCCGCAGACCGTCAACCTCCGGCCGATAGTAGCTCCCCCCTGCGGCCATCAGCCCGCGGGCCGTCGTTGCTGCGGGGACGGCGCGACGGCCGGACCCTGAAGGCGCCTGGGTCGGGCCGTGAAGAAGGCCAGCACCAGCCAGAGGTGGGTCACCAGGCCGTTGGAGAACCCGATCGGGGTGTTGATCAGGCTGAAGAAGATGCCGACGGTGACGAAGGGCACGGTCAGCAGCCACCTCGGGTCGCGGCCGAGCTTGACGTTGGCGTAGACCTTTCCGGCCAGCCAGCCCCAGATCACGCAGGGGATCAGGCCGAAGAATTTCAGGTCGACGTAGAGCGAACCGAAGGCCGAGGGCAGGAAGCCGTAGGTGTTCATCGACAGCAGCACGGCGTAGCCGTCGGCGATGAATTCGCCGTTGATCCGGCGCATCAGGGCCGACATCAGGTCGATGCCGTAGCCGCCCATCAGCATGGAGCCGTCGTATTCAGTGAAGATGGCGTTCGACATCACCAGGCCCTGCACCAGGTACCAGGCGAAGATGAAAATCAGATAGGCCCCGTCGGCGCCGAACACCGCGAAGATCAGGCCCGAGAAGGGGCCGTTGAAGTTCACGCCCCAGATGCCTCCGGCCACGCCGAACATCCCCTCGACGCCGCCGACCACGTCGGCGCGGGCGATGAAGACCTGGATGAAATAGAGGAAGGCCATCGCGCCGAACACGCCGATGGCGATCTTGCCCGGCGCGCCCAGTTTGAACGGCCTGCGTCGCTGTCGACCCGGGACGCGGCGGGCCGGCGGGGGGGCGTCGGTCCTGGACTTGAACAGCTGGCTCCTGAGCGCGAAGCCGTAGACCAGCATCACAAGGGCGTAGAACATCGGCGCGCGGCCGCCCATCGCCAGCGAGGCCAGGACCACGGGGGCCAGGCCGAACAGGCCGATGCGCCACAGAACCGGGCGCGGGCGGTAGGCGACCTCGCGCACGAGGTACACATAGCCGGCCGGATAGGTCAGGAAGGCGAGCTGGAACCAGATGGTGGATTCCGAGGCTCCGCCGACCATCAGGGCGCCGGCGCGGTCCGAGCGCATCTGGTAGGCGTCCGCCAGGTCGAAGAGGTTGCGGCCCTGCACGTCGAGGATGGAGGCGATGACGGCGATCCCGGCCGCGGCCATCAGCCAGCGGTCGGTCAGGCTGAAGTCGACCGCCACGTTCAGCGGACGCGGTCGCTGGGGCTGGGGCCGGGCCGCGACCATGGCGCCGAAGCAGAAGGCGGCGATGAACAGCGACAGGATCATGAAGCCGTAAAGCGTCATGACCCGTCCCTCGAGCTGGAACGGCAGGATGTAGAAGGTGGCGATGCAGCCCGCCCATACCAGCAGCATCAGAACCGCGGGATGAAATCTCATCGGAGCGAACCCGCCGTCGGGGCGGAGCGGCCGGCCGTCATCCGACCACGCAGGTGATCACCCGGCGCTCGCCGGCCTCGACCATGCCGCCCCGGTGGATGCCCTTGGTGTCGAACAGCACGATCGATCCCTTGCCGGCCTTCACGGCCCAGAGGCCCTGGCCGATTTCGCGGCCCAGCGGCGTCTCGGGCCTCACGTCGTTGCCGAACGAGCCCTTCTGGCGCAGCCGGGCCGGGAGGGCCGCGAACCGGGCCCGCGACCGCGCGTCCGTGCCGGCGAGACCGTTGGAGTCGTTGGCCTCGCAGATCAGGTCGTCGAGGCGGTCGAGTTTCATCCGGTTGGAGCCGACGACGTAGCTGAACGGACCGGTCCGGTCGTCGACGTCGGTCATGTAGATGATCGCCTTCAGGTCTCCGCCCGAGGCGTCGCGGTGGCAGTAGGCCGTGGGCGGCAGGCTCTTGAGCTCCGTATCCGGGAAGATGTCGCGCCAGAAGGTGTCGGAGGTGTCGTTGATCTGCGGATTGACGTCGATCAGCCGGGCCTTGCGACCCAGATAGGCCGAGGCGACGTCGAAGACGCCCGCCTCCTTCAGCGTGGTCTCGATGACGTCGAACAGTTCGCGCTGTTCGGCCCGGCTGGCCTGGCCGCGGGATTCCTCGAACTGGCGCCGGCCGTTGGACTGGCCCCGGCGGGCGGCCAGGCGGTCGAATTCGACCCGGGCGGCCTCGTCGAGAACCGCGAACCGGTCGACGGGCATGGTGACGACGTGGATGCCGTGCTCGCCCATATTGCCCGCTTCGCCCCCGGCCGCCGCCAGCCGGCGCGCCCGGGCGTCGCCGCGGACCATGTTCTTCAGGGCTGCGCCGGCGAACCGGAGCCGCCCGCCGAACGATTTGTCGGCGCGGGTGTCGTAGGGAATGAATTCGTATTTGATCACCCGCTTGACCAGCAGCTTGGCCATGCTGACGGCGAAGATCGTCAGCGCTTCGAGGCGCAGCGCCAGCGGCGCCCGCTCGATCAGGTCGCGATAGGCGCCGTGGTTCTCGTAGTCGACGAGGTCGGGCGTCCAGCCGAGATCGGAGACGGGCTTGACGCTCCGGTCGGGTTCGACGGTCAGATAGCCGGAGGCGGCCATGCGCGGGTCCTCAATCCTGTGGGCCGATCCCATGGACACGGGATCGGGACGCTTCGGGACAGCCCCGATCCGCACGGTGAAATCGCTGCCCCAAATAGTCGGGAGCGGCCTGGAAGGTCAAGCAAACCGGGCGTTTGCCAGCCGTCTTAGTCGAGCGGCGAGCCGGGGTGCCGACCCTGACCTCGCGGCATATGGCGGCCATGCCAGTCCTCGCCCTGCGGCCCGAGCGCGAGAAGGCGCTGGCCCAGCGCCCGGCCGAGGGGCGCGACCGTCGGATTGGGGTTGGCCGGATCGAAGCCGCGAAAGGAGATGAAGTCGCCGTCGAAGCTGCCCCGCAGCAGCCTTTCTACGATCCGCGCCTGCCGGTCGTGCAGCGAGTCCGGCGGGGCGAAATCGATCACCATTTCGGCCAGGCGATCGACGTCGTCCCAACCGCGCAACACCACGAAGTCGCCCTCGGTGACATAATAGGCTTCGCCGGTGACCGAGACATTGCCCAGAAGCGCGGCCTGCAGGCCGAGGGTGCCGGTCGCCGTCACATTGACCCCGCAACGCTCCAGCAGCGCATTGCCGCTGACCTCGTAGGGCGCGATGACGAGGTTCGGGAAGGCCTTCAGCCGGTCGAGCAGCTCGGTCTGGCGGAAGCCGAACTGCAGCGGGTGATCCTTGACCACGATCATGAACCCGGCCCCGGTCAGCCGGCGGGCGATCTCGACCAGCATGTCCTCGTGCCGGAGAAGATCCAGCTCCTCGACCCAGTAGTCGATCGAGGCCTCGGGGAAGAGCTGCAGGCCGAAGAGGACGCGTCGCTCCCTCGGGAAGGCCATGAGCCGGGCCTCCCAGTCGGCGTCGATCATTCCGGTCACCCGGATGTCCTTCAGCCGGGCCTTGTGGCCCAGCTCCGGCTGGGCGTCGAGGTAGTGGATGTTGAAGGGGTCGCGCCGGACCCACGAGTACAGCCGGAAGAAAGCCGCGCGCAGGCGGAAATAGCCCATCCGCTTCAGGAACCGCAGCGTCGTGTAGGCCGGCTGGTCCTTGACATAGATCGGCGTGAATCCGGGATTGGCGACCTTCTGGATGTTTTCCTCGACCAGCGCGGGATCGGGCCGGGCTTCGGCGGTGATCAGCCGGCCGCGGTGCATCAGCATGCACATGTCCGGCAGGGGGCTGATGGCCAGCTCGAAATAGGGCACGCCGCGGCTTCGGGCGAGGCGGGCCAGAACATCCTGGTTGTAGTTGTCGATCGGGAAGCTGACGACGAAGTCGGGGGCGACGGCCTCCAGTTCGGCGTCGAGGGCGTCGGCCATGGCCAGCACCATGGCGGCGGCGCGCCGCTTCGGGTGCCAGCGCAGCACCCGGCAACGGGCGATGACGTCGTCGACCTGGGCGGCGCTCAGCAGCGGCGAGGACAGGTCGGCCGCGGCGTAGCGGTCGCGGTAGGCGGCGTAATAGGCGTCGGTGCACCACCGGTCGCCTTCGCCCCGGCGGTCGGTCAGCACCGTCACCTGGTCGAAGCCCAGATTCTGGCCGAGGCAGGTCCACCAGTCGTGGGTGCGGTGGATGGCGTAGAGCAGGGCTGTCGTCATTTTTGCAGTCTGTGAACGGCCCGGCTGACCAGCACGAGGTAGAGGGCCGAGATGGAGATCGTGGACAGGGCGGCTCCATACGCCCCGAACCGCCACGTCAGGAAGAGCAGCGCTCCGATGCCCACGGCGAAGGCCGCGCCTTGTGACCTGAGAATGTGACGTTCCTCATGTCGGGCGTTCAGGATCAGGGCGTGGAAGTCGGCGAGGGCGCGCAGCATGAAGCCGACCAGCAGCACGCCCATCAGCGTCAGGCTCAGATGGAAGCGCTCGGACCAGACGTGCCCGGTGGCGACGTCGGCCCCCCAGGCGGCGAGCAGCAGCAGCGGCGCCCCCACCAAGGTCTTCAGATATTCGCGCAGCACCCGGCGGCGCAGATGCCCGACACCATGGGTCTTGGCCTCGACGAAAATGGCCGGGGTGATCCGGTTGTAGGAGGCGATGCTGAAGGCCTGATAGGCCAGCGAGACCAGCAAGGTGTGGCGATAGTACTGTCCCGTCTCGGCGAAGGTCATCAGACCGCCGACCGCCAGCCGGTCGAACTGCAGGACCAGGATGGCGACCAGACCGATCAGGAAATGGGTCAGCGAGGCCTTGTGCTGGCCGAGGATGTCGGTGCGGAAATCGAACGTCCCGACACTGGCCGCCGAGGCGTTCAGGCGGGTGAAGATCACCCCGAGACCCAGGGTGCACAGGACGGCTCCGGCCGCCCAGAGCTCCATCACGAACATCAGGTCGAACCGGTCGCGGGCGAACAGGGCGCAGGACAGCGCCGCCACGGCCAGCAGGCTGTTCTTGACCCCCACGACCACCAGCATCGGATAGTAGCGGTTGTTGATCAGGGCGTACTGATAGGCCTGGTTCGACAGATGCTCGCCCAGCACCACGACCACGCCGAGCAGCAGGACCCACCAGCCGGCCTGGGTCCACAGCGCCACCGCCAGCAGGAACAGCGGGACCATCAACACCCAGTTGAAGGCGAAGAATTTCAGCGCCTGGACGACATGGCGGTCGAACACGGCGTGGTCCTCGCCGGCCGACCGGCGCTGGATGTCGATGTGCCGCTCGAAATTGAAGGCGAAGGCGAACAGCCCGACCAGGGTGGCGATCAGGCCGAACCGGCCGGCGTCGGAAATGGGCAGGCCGTAGGTCGCGGTCAGAATGAAGCCCGCCCGCGCTCCCACGTCGACCAGCTTGACGGCGACGAGGTAGAAGTCCCTGACCCTTTGACTGGTCACCAGGCGGTCCAGCCTCCATCGACGGCCAGGACCTGCCCGGTCACGTACGACGACGCCTCGCTGGCGAGGAACAGCAGCGGCGGGGCCATTTCCTCCGCCCGCGCCATCCGGCCCATCGGCGTCCGCGCCGCGTAGTTGTCGCCGAACACCCCGTTCTGTCCGGACGAGACGCCGCCCGGAACCAGGCAGTTGACGCGAATGCCCTTGTCGCCCCAGTGGGTCGCCAGCCAGCGGGTCAGGCCGACCACGGCCGCCTTGGAGGCCGAATAGACCGCCGGCGTATTGATCGGCCCGCCCAGATAGTCCGAGCCGTCATAGATGCGGCTGTCCGGCCCGACGAGGCCGTAGATCGAGGCGGTCTGGACGATGCGGCCGGAGCCGGCCTTGAGCATCTCGCGCCCGACCGCCTGGGCCATCAGGAACATGCCGTCGATATTGACGCCCATGACCTCGCGCCAGGTGTCCAGGCTGTAGGTCTCGAACGGCTCGAAGAAGGCGCGGACGTCGGCGGTCTTGGTCGCCGCATTGTTGACCAGCACGTCGATGCGTCCGTAGCGGGCCATCACGGCCTCGACGGCGGCGGTCACCGAAGCGGGATCCGAGACGTCGCAGGCGAAGCCTTCCGCGCCGCCGCCGACCTCCGCCGCGACCGCCCGGGCGCCGTCCTCCATCAGGTCCAGCACGGCCACTTGCGCGCCCGCCTCGGCCAGGGCGCGGCAGAAGACCCGGCCCAGTATGCCCGCGCCGCCGGTCACCAGGGCGACCTGCCCGTCCAGTCGCGTCGGGTTCGGGGTCATCAGTTGTGGGTCCGGAACACGGGTTTGATGGCCGGGCCGTTCAGCTGCGTCTCGACGCCCGCGTCCAGCGCCTGCTTGTAGACGCCCAGCGCCCCGTCGAAGGCCTCCAGGGTCAGCGCCAGTTCGGACTCGCCGTGAGACTGGGAGATGGCCAGCCACGGCATCATCACCCCGCGCTTCAGCATCTCCTGCGCGAACAGGGTGCGCATCGGCAGGGACGGCGAGCCCGAGGCGTCGCGGGTCACATAGTTCAGGGCGATCGCCGGGCCTTCCATGAAGACGTGATCCTGCACGCCGTGGCGGCCCGCCACCTCGGCCAGACCGGCCTTCAGTCTCGCGCCATAGGCCCAGAGGTGGGCGGGGACGTCCTCCTCGGCGTTGATCCGGGTCGCCTCGACGAAGGCGCCGAGCGCCGGCATCTCCGCCCCGTGGGTCGAGGACAGCAGGAAGGTGCGCTCCATCCCGGGCGTGTCGATCGAGCCGACCTGCATGAACTCGCGCTTGCCGACCACGGCCGCCAGCGAGAAGCCGTTGGCCATCGCCTTGCCGTAGGTCGCCAGATCCGCCTCGATCCCGAAGGTCGCCTGGGCGCCACGCAGGTTCCAGCGGAAGCCGGTGATCATTTCGTCGAGGATGAACAGGGCCCCTTTGGCGTGGGCCAGATCGCGGACCTGGTGCAGGAAGCCGCCGGCGAAATGTTCGGGGCCCATGCCCGGCTCGGGCGGCAGGCCGGGCGAGCCGTCGGCCTGATGCGGCCAGATGTGGGTAGCCGGCTCCAGCATCACCGCGGCGATCTGGTCCGGATACTGGTCGAACAGGGCCTTCAGGGAGCCCATGTCGTTGTAGTCGAACACCAGGGTCGTCGCCGCGTGGTCGGGCAGGGTCCCGCGCTTGATCGCGGTGACGCCGATGAACCAGTCGTCGAACGAGAAGAAGGGGTGCTGGCGCGGCACGCAGACGTAGCGGCGGCCGGTATAGGCCCGGGCGATCTTCACCGCCGCCGTGGTCACGTTCGAACCGTTCTTGCCGAACTTTACCATCTCCGCGCAGGGGATCAGGTCGCAGATCAGTTCGGCGGCCTGCAGTTCGATCTCGGTGGCGCGGGTCAGGTTCACGCCGTTCTCGATCTGGCGGATCGCGGCCGCGTTCACCCGCTCGTCGGCATAGCCGATGGTCACCGCCCGCAGCGCCATGCCGTAGTCGAGATAGCGTTCGCCGTGGGTGTCCCAGACCCACGCGCCCTTGCCCCGGCTCAGCACCGGAGGCGCGTTCGAGGGGAACTGGTCGTCGCCGCGCGAATAGGTGTGCGCCCCGCCGGGGATGACCCGGTGCAGGCGCGCCCTCAGATTTGCGAAGTCCAGCTCTGCATTGCCGGGCCTGTCGTCGGGATCGGGAGAGGCGGGGGCCGTATTCGACATGTTTGACCGGGATCGGAGGAGGCGCGGCGGGCTTGGCGCCTACAGCTGGGGAAGATCGTTGGCTTCGTAATACGCGATGGTCGGCCGATCCAGATCGAGGTCGCCCTTGACGACATGCATCCGGCCCAGGTCGGCGAGCGCCGCCTGGTCGTTCCGGGCCCAGTAGATCAGCGAGGTGGTCTGCGGGTCGCGCAATTCCGGCGGATGGAACAGGCTCAGGAAGGCGAACATCGGCTCGTCGACCGAGGAGAACCAGCCCGAGGCGATGAAGTGACGGCCGAAGTCGGACGAGGTGCAGGTGAAGTCCATGGCCGCCAGCCCGTGCTCGCGGGCATAGGCCTCGAGGAAGGCGAGCACCGCCGGCATCTCGGCCTCCGTCGCCCCCAGTTCGACCACATGGGCGAAGGTCATGCCTTCGATGGCGTCCCGGCGCAGGACGACATAGCCCGCCTCGCCGACCGCCCAGGTCTCATAGGCGTAGACGGGGTGCCGGTCGTAGCGCCAGGCGAGGTGTTCGGCGGTGCGGACATAGGCGTTCTTGTCGGTCAGGCCGCGGTCGGGAACGGCGACGTCGGCGGCCGCGATCCGCCGGGCTCCCGAGGCGTCGGGCTCGACCGCGCCCATCCGGTGTCGAGCCAGCTTGTGGCCCAGCGCGTCGATCCGGCTGTAGGGCTCGACCGCCGCCACGTCCCAGACCCGGAAGAAGCGCGGGATATGGCGCCAGTAGTTGAAATTCTTGCGCAGATAGACGTTCAGCGCCTCGTCGCTGATCCCGCTGCCCAGCAGGACCTCATAGCTCGACTGCAGATAGTCCAGCATCCGCGGGCCGATGCCCTTGCCCTTGGCTTCCGGCGCAACGATCCAGGTGGTGAGTTCCGCCGCCGGGCGCTCGACGCCGTTCAGGCGGAAGGCGCGCTCGTGCAGGCCCATCACCCCGACCAGCTCCGATCCGCTCACCGAGACGCAGACCGAACAGCGGCCCTTCTGCTCGGGGGCCTCGACGAATTGCCAAGTGGTGAAGCCGGGCAGGCCGAGGCACATCTTGCGCGGCCAGTGACGGTCGTAGAAGGCCGCGATATCGGCCGCCGAAACGCCGAGGTCGGCCGCGGATCCCGTCTGGATGGCGTCCATTCGTCCCTCCCCAACGCCGTCGGGCCGGGAGGCTCCGGCCGACGGACCGATCGGCCCTGGATCGCCCCCGGGCGGCCTCTGCGTCACTGCCGCCAAAGCGGATAGATAGTTTCCTCAGGCCTGACAACCCAGGCCTTGGGGGCGCCGATGTAGCGACTCCCGTTCTCCAGATTCTGGTCCAGCAACAGGGCGTTGGTGGCGATCTGGCAGTGATCGCCGACCCGGCAATCGCCGAGCACCGAGGCGCCCGGACGAAGCGTCACATGCTTGCCGAAACGCGGATAGACGTCGTGGTTGGAGCCGACGCCGACGCGCTGATAGCTGACGAAATAGTCCTGGTACGAGGCCCGCCCCAGGACCGTGCCGAGCGGGTGAACCAGCAGGAAGATGTCGGGCAGCTCGACCTCGTAAAAGATGTCGCAGCCGTGCAGCGCCTTGTTCAGCAGGAAGGTCTTGGCGCAGAGGTCCGCATCGGCCCCCTGCCGGTGCAGCTCGTTGCCCAGGATGTAGAGCCACATGGCGTACTGGTCGCCGTGCAGATGGCTGAACACCGCCCGGGTCCCGTCGAAGAAATATTTGTTGGCCACGTGGCTGAAGCAGTGCTCCAGCCGTTCCAGCGCCCGCGGCATGGCGGACCCGAGGTCATCGCCCGACAGCACCGCGTCGGGGAAGTGGGCGTTCAGCTGGCGCGCGACATAGTCGGCCAGGCGGTCGGCGGGGAGGCTCATCCGGATCCGCTGGCTCATTCGCCCCTCCTCACGCCGCCGGCAGGAAGATGGTGTCGACCCGGGGCAGCTCCAGCGCGTCGTCGCGGCCCAGATCGGCCACCGCCTCGCGGGTGGTCAGGCCCAGGGCGCAGCCGCGCTCGCGCACCAGATCCACCGTCGTCCGGTCGTAGCTGCCGTAGGGATAGCAGATCGCCCAGTCCTCGGCCGGGACGCCCAGCTGGCCGAGGAACTCCAGCGAGCGGTCGATGTCGCGGGCCTGGGCCTCGCTGTCGAGCGAGGCGAGCCACTGGTGGCTGTAGCCGTGGCCCCCGAAGGCCATGCCGGACCGGACCATGGTCCTGGCCTGGTCGACGGACAGATACAGTTCGCTGGCGAAGGCGACCTCGTCGGCGCTGACGAAACGGGCGAACAGCTCGTCGCAGACCCGGTTGCGCACCGCCTCCGGCAGGCCCTTCTGGAGCATCAGCTTGATGAACAGCACCTCGGGCGTGTCGAGGTGGCATTGGGTCATGTATTCGGCGACGTAGTCGTCCCAGGGACGCAGGTCGGCGCCGTCCTCGAGCGCCCGCTCGACCTGGCGACGCAGCTCCTCCACGATCCGGCCGGCGTCCGGCTCGGCCGCGAGGATGAAGTGGATCTTGTTCACGTCCAGCACCCGGCCCTCGAGGATCGGCTGGGCCGGGGCGAAGAAACTGCCCTCCCACCCGCGCGCCTCCAGCAGCGGGAAGACATTCAGATAGTGGTCAAGATAGCCGTCGTCGAAGGTCAGCCAGCAGGCGTTGTCCGGCAGGCGTTCCTCGCCCCGCGTCGCCGCCGCGACCTGCTTCATGGTCACGACCTCGTGGTTGCGGCCGATGTAGTCCAGCTGACCCTTGAACGCCTCGAGGGTCCGGGCCTTGATCGCCGGATAGCGCGACCGGCCCAGGTCCCGCACATAGTGGTACATGACGATCGTCAGCGCCATCAGCTGCGGCTTCCCTTCTGGTTGCGGACGTGGACGCCGTTGGTGGCCAGGTAGGTCCGCACCTTGATCGGGCTGTGGTCGGTGAAGATGAACATCGACGAGATGGTGATCGCCGAGGCGCCGGCGTCCAGCGCCGCCTTGCAGTCGTCCAGGCTGCCGGCCCCGGACGAGGCGATCAGCGGGATGCTCAGCTTGTTCGACAGGTCGCTGATCAGCTCAAGATCATAGCCGTTCATCATCCCGTCGCGGTCGATCGAGGTCATCAGGATCTCGCCGGCGTGCAGGTCCTGCATGCGCTGGGCGAACTCGACCGGGTCGTGGCCGGTCTGCAGCGAGCCGCCGCGGCCGAACACCTTCTTGCGCCCGAATTCGTCGGCCTTGTAGTCGATCGAGACGACGATGCACTGGTCGCCGAACCGCGACGCGGCCTGGGTGACGAAGTCGGGATCCTCGATGGCGGCCGAGTTGATGCTGACCTTGTCGGCGCCGCTCTTCAGCAGGCTTTCGATCTGGCCGAGCGTTCTCACCCCGCCGCCGGCCGTCAGGGGCACGAAGACCTCCTCGGCCACGCGCTCGATGATCGAGCCGGTGACCACGCGATCCTCGGCGCTGGCGTCGATGTCGACGAAGATCAGTTCGTCGACGCCGTAGCTGTCATAGACCTTGGCCGTCGAGACGGGATTGCCGGCCTCGCGCTGGTCGTCCGTGAAGCGGCGCATCTTCACCAGACGGCCGCCGCGGATCAGGAATTTGGGGATGATCCGTTTCTTGAGCATCAGAACTCGTGCGCCAGCCAGTTCTGCAGCAGCTGCAGGCCGTTGTCCTGGCTCTTCTCCGGATGGAACTGGGCGGCGACCAGATTGCCGCGCCGCACCGCCGCCGTGAACGGCCCGCCGTGGTCGCAGACCCCGACCACATCGGCCGGGTCGTTGCAGACCATGTGGAAGGAGTGGACGAAATAGTAGTCGCTCTCGCCCGACGGCAGGCCATTGAACAGCCATTCGTCGGCGGCGAAGGAGACGGCGTTCCAGCCGACATGCGGCACCTTGGCCGGGCGCTGGACCTCGAGCGGGCGGATCTCCGCATCCAGCCAGCCGAGCCCCTCGTGCGCCCCGTGTTCGAGGCTGCGCCGGGCGAACAGCTGCATGCCGAGGCAGACCCCCAGCACCGGCTTCTTCACCTCCAGCGCCAGCCGGTCCAGCACGGGACGCAGGCCCTTGGCGTCGATGGCCTTCATCGCGTCGCCGAAGGCGCCGACGCCGGGCAGCACCAGCCGGTCGGCCTCTTCCAGCTCATCGAAGTCGGCCGTGACCACCGCGTCCTCGCCGATGTACTCGAAGGCGTTCATCAGCGAGCGGACGTTGCCCATGCCGTAGTCGATGATGGCGATGGTCATCGGATCAGGGCTCCCGGTCGACAGGCGGCTTGGCCGGCCCGACGGGGATGTGGCTCAGGTCGGTGCGGTCCCACTTGTCGAAGTCGGGCAGCACCGGGCCGGTCTCCAGGTTCTTGCGGTCGAATTTCCAGGGGTGGACCTGGTGCGGCTCCAGATATTTGTAGAACTCGTCCTCGGTCATCTGGATCTGCTCCAGGAACCAGTCCATCGAGGCCGGCCGCTTGCCGTCGTACCTGGCCTCGATCTCCAGGGCCTCCTCGCGGGTCTTGCGGCCGTTGCGGATGTCGATCGACAGCAGGTGGTTGGCCCGGCCATAGCCGCGCTTCACGAATTTCGAATAGTCGCGCATGCCCTGGAAGGTGCACTCGACCTTCTCGTAGTCGTACTCGGGCGGCACGCCCTCGACCTCCTGGCCCTTCCAGCCCAGTTCCTTCTCGATCAGGGCCACGTTCGCCTTGGTGTCCCACTCGATGTAGTTGCCCAGGCAGATCGACTGGACCTTCAGTTTGATCAGGTCCTTGCGCTTCGGATAGTCGAACATCCACAGGTCGCGGCGCTCCACGCGCCCCTGCAGGAATTCGTACATGTCGTCGGCGGTGATGCCCTGGTTCATCAGGCGGTTGAACCGCTTCTCGTCGACCTCCTCCATCTCCTCGAAGGTGTACCAGCTGTGGTACTCGGCCGTGCTCTCGCCCCAGAACAGCAGGGGCACCTCGAAGCGCACCGCCATGTGCATGACGCCGGAATAGATGCCGGTGTGGCAGTGCCAGCAGAAGTCGCCGCGGCGCTTGAAGCTCTCCAGCATCAGTTCGCGCACGACGTGGAAATTCGGCGTGAACTCGACCACGTCGCAGCCCAGCTGCTTGAACACCGAGGTGTTCAGCTCGTCGATCTTGGGCCGGTAGCCCCAGTGGTTGTAGCGGACCACCAGCGGCTTAAGCTTCAGCACCTTGATGATGTAATAGAGCTGGAAGACCGAGTCCTTGCCGCCGGAATAGGGCACGATGCAGTCGTACAGGCCCTTGCCCTTGTGGGCGGCGACGATCTCGTCGAGCTGCCGCTGACGGTCGGCCCAGTCGATCTTGTCCTGTTTGAATTCGACCTGCCGGCAGACTGAGCAGACGCCTTCCTCATCGTAGGTGATGGTGTCGACCGTCTCGGGGGTCAGGCATCGGGTGCACTTGCGCATGATCATTCCACGCCGGACGCGGCGGCCCGGCTTTCAGCTTCGAGGATGGTATCGAGGTTCGAGGCGATCGCCTCGATACAGATGAAGTCCACCAGGTCGTCGACCTCGTGGGCCTTGTGACGGGCCGTCTCATAACCGATCGTCCGGGCGTGGCAGAAGGCCCTCTCCCGCCGCGCGGCCTCGACCGTCGAAATGTAGAGCGTCCCGTCCAGCACGAACAGCGGCTCGATGTCCTGCCGGCGCGGCATCTCGCCGAAGGTCGCGGCGGCATAGGGGGTGATGGAGCCGTCGCCGGCCTTGCGCACGGCGAAGGCGGGATGCGTCGCCTCCAGTTTCGAGACCCCGACGATCGCATCGGCGTCGGCGGCGGCCAGTCGCTCCAGCGCGGCGTCGACGTCCGATCCCTCGGTCAGGGGCGATGTCGGCTCCAGCACCACCACATAGTCATAGACGTCGCCCGCCTCGGCCAGGGTATCCACCGCATGCAGGATGAAGCCGATCGACGGCGCCGTGTCCGAGGCCAGTTCGGCCGGCCGCAGGAAGGGGGCGTCGGCCCCGTGAGCCACGGCGATGTCGGCGAATTCCTGATCGTCGGTCGAGATGATGACGCGATCGACATAGCGCGACGCCCGCGCGGCCGCGATCGGCCACGCCAGCAGGGGCTTGCCCGCCAGCCGCCGGATGTTCTTCAGCGGCAGGCCCTTCGAGCCCTTTCTCGCCGGAACGATCGCCAGGACCCGCTTTCCGTCGATCATTTGCCGGCCGTCCCCGCGATGTCCGGGGCCTTCACGAACGGCGCCCGGGCGCGCTGCACCGACCGGTCCAGCACCTTGTGGGCGAAGAACAGGGCCTTGGGATAGTTGAGCCCGTGCGCCGCCTGCGAGGCGCGGATCTCGTCGTTCTGCTTGACGATGCTGGCCGCCGTCCCGCCGGTCGCCCCGCCCGAACGCATCCGCACCCAGATGCTCGGGATGTAGAGCGACTTGATCCGGTGCACGAAGAAGGCCCGCAGCATGAAGTCGTAGTCGGCGGCCAGACGGTAGCTGGTGTCGAAGGTCCCGACCTTGTCGTAGACGTCCCGGCGCAGGAACAGGGTCGGGTGGGCCGGAATGAAGCCCCGGCGCAGGTTCTCGACCGTGGCCGGCCGCGACTTCCAGTGGCGCTCGATCTTCGAGGTGTCGACCGGATCGACATAGACCAGGTCGCCGTGGACGGCTTCCAGTTCCGGATCGGCCTCGAAGGCGGCCATGACCTCCGCGATGGCGTCGGGCGCGCAGTAGTAGTCGTCGGAGTTGATGAAGCCGATGATGTCGCCGGTCGCCCGCTTCAGCCCCTTGTTGTAGGCGTCGTAGATGCCCTTGTCGGGCTCCGACACGGCCGAGGTCACGCGCTGGCCCTCGCGCGCCACGATGGCCATGGTGTCGTCCTTCGAGCCGCCGTCGACGACCAGATACTCGATCTGCGGATACGTCTGGACGTTCACGGAGCGCAGGGTGTCCGCGATGGTGCGGGCGCTGTTGTACGAGGCGGTGATCAGGGAAAGCGTCTTCATCTACTCAGTTCCGGTGGCCGACAACGGCGGCGCCGCGCGATCCTTGTCCGACAGGATCACCGTATCGACCCCGAGGAGGGCGGGCAGGCGGTCCGCGATCGAGAAGGCCTGTTCCGACGCCTCATCGTAGCCGCCGTCGCAAACATATTCAAAGACAGTGTCTTGCAGGGCGTAGAAGCCATGGGCGTATTCGGCGTCGATCCGCACCCAGCCGTCCTCGGGGGTCAGGCGGGTCGTGTGCAGCTGTCGCGCCGGGTCGTTCATCGACACCACCACGTCGACGATGGCCCCGGAGACCACGCGGATGACCTTGGTCTGCTCCGACGGCGGCCGCTGCACATGCAGGCCCCGGAACACGCCGGCCCTCGAGAAGGACCGCTTCAGGACCATGGCGTCGCTCTCGTAGAGCACCTCCAGCCAGCCGCGATCGTCCTCGCGGCGCCGCGTCGTCTGGTCCAGGCGAGCGAACGGAACCAAGGCCTCAGCTCCAGTCCGCGTTCTGGATCAGCACGGACTTGCGGGCGGCCAGCAGGTCGGCCTCCATCATTTCGTCGACCATCTGCTCGAAGGTGATCTCCGGCTCCCAGCCCAGTTTCGCCTTGGCCTTCGAGGGGTCGCCCAGCAGGGTCTCGACTTCGGTCGGGCGGAAGTAGCGCGGATCGACCCGCACGATGACCTGGCCCTCCTTGATGGCGGGGCAGCGGGTCACGGCGTGCGAGGGGTCGACCGCCTCGACGATCCCGACCTCGTCCACGCCCTTGCCCTCCCAGCGCAGGGTCACGCCGATGCGGGCCGCCGAGACCTCGACGAACTGGCGCACGCTGTACTGTTTGCCGGTGGCGATGACGTAGTCGTCCGGCGTGTCCTGCTGCAGCATCATCCACTGCATCCGGACATAGTCCTTGGCGTGGCCCCAGTCGCGCAGGGCGTCCATATTGCCCAGATAGAGGCAGTCGCTCAGGCCCTGGGCGATCTCGCCGAGTCCGCGTGTGATCTTGCGGGTCACGAAGGTCTCGCCCCGGCGCTCGGACTCGTGATTGAACAGGATGCCGTTGCAGGCGAAGATTCCGTAGGCCTCGCGGTAGTTCACGCACATCCAGTAGGCGAACATCTTCGACACGGCGTACGGGCTACGCGGGTAGAAGGGCGTGGTCTCGCTCTGGATCGGCTCCTGCACCAGGCCGTACAGTTCCGACGTCGAGGCCTGGTAGAATTTGGTCTTCTTCTCGAGGCCCAGCAGCCGGATGGCCTCGAGCAGGCGCAGGGTTCCGAGGGCGTCGACGTCGGCCGTATATTCCGGGGTCTCGAAACTGACCGCGACGTGGCTCTGGGCGCCGAGGTTGTAGATCTCGTCGGGCTGCACCTGCTGGATGATGCGCACCAGGTTCGAGGTGTCGGTCAGGTCGCCGAAATGCATCTGGAAGCGCACGTCCGCGTCGTGCAGGTCCTGATAGATGTGGTCCACCCGCTCGGTGTTGAACAGGGACGAGCGGCGCTTGATGCCGTGGACCTCGTAGCCCTTCTCGAGCAGGAATTCCGCCAGATAGGAGCCGTCCTGGCCCGTGATGCCGGTGATCAGCGCGGTCTTCTTCGTCATCGGGCCTTCCAGACACAGAGCGGTCGGAGGGCGCAGGGACGCGTATTGCGCAGCCCGGGTCACCCCCCGTTTCGGGCGATTGCCGGCCATGAACGCGCCTGTTGCGGCGGCGATCCACGAGCCGCCGCCTGTCTAGGCGGGAAATGTGACGATGGCCAGTGGATGCCGGTCCGGCGGAACGCGGTCCGGAATCAGGGGCTTGCCGCGCCGCAAGGTGACCTCGCCCTCGCGGTGGTCTAGAGGCCCCGCACCAAGGAGTCCCGCATGAGTCGTCACCGCAACCGCACCCTCGGCGATCGCCCGCTTTCGCCCGAAACCCTGATGATGGGCTACGGCTACGATCCGGCCCTGTCCGAGGGTTCGATCAAGGCCCCGATCTTCCAGACCTCGACCTTCGTGTTCAAGTCCGCCGAGGACGGCAAGCGCTTCTTCGAGGTGGCCTACGGCCTGCGCCAGAAGGAGCCGGACGAGGCCCTCGGCCTGATCTATTCGCGGATCAACAATCCCAACATCGAGATCCTTGAGGACCGGCTCTCGGTCTGGGACGGGGCCGACAAGGCGCTGGTCTTCTCCAGCGGTATGGCGGCGATTTCGACGACGATCCTGGCGCTCAGCCGCCCGAACGACGTGGTCGTCTATACGGCCCCGGCCTATGGCGGCACCGAATACCTGTTCGACCGCATCCTGCCGCGCATGGGCGTCGAGACCGTCAGCGTGTCGGACTGCGACGGCGGCGAGGCCCTGACCCGCGCCATCGGCGAGGCCGCCGCCCGCGCGGCCGCCCGCGGCGGACGTCTGGCGGCCGTCTATGTCGAGACCCCGGCCAATCCGACCAACCAGCTCATCGACCTCCAGGCCGCCGCCGCCGCCATCAAGGCGCTGGATCAGGCCGAAGCGCCGCCGCTGGTCGTCGACAACACCTTCCTGGGGCCGCTGTGGCAGAAGCCGCTCCAGCATGGCGCGGACCTGATCCTGTACTCGCTGACCAAATATGTCGGCGGCCACTCCGACCTGATCGCCGGGGCCTGCATGGGCCGCGCCGATCTGATGGGCCGCGTGGCCGAGATGCGGACCATCTGCGGCACGGTGACCGATCCCCATACCGCCTGGTTGCTGATGCGCAGCCTCGAGACCCTGCACATCCGCATGGAGCGCTCGCAGGCCAACGCCGTCGAGCTTGTCCGGCGTTTGCGCGGCCACGCGAAGATCGAGGCCGTTCTGGACGCCGGCGGCGCCGAGAGCTCGCCGGGGCAGCAGGCGATCTTCTCGCGTCAGTGTCTGGGCGCGGGCTCGACCTTCTCGCTGCGGCTGAAGGGCGGCGAGGCCGAGGCCTTCCGCATGCTCAACGCCCTGCGGCTGTTCAAGCTGGCCGTCAGCCTCGGCGGCACCGAAAGCCTGGTCTCCCACCCATCCAGCACGACCCATTCGGACTACAGCGCCGAAGCCAAGGCCCGCTGCGGCATCGGCGACAACCTGGTCCGCCTTTCCGTCGGCATCGAGAACGTCGACGATCTGTACGCGGATCTCGAGCAGGCGCTGTCGTCGATCTAGGGCGGGTCGTTGCCATTGTGCAACTAAGGCTTGTGTCGTGGGGTTGGGTCACCGCGAGTTGAACCGGCAGTGCTTGTCGTTTCGGGAAGCCGCGTTACGGTGACGGCCTAAATTTTCGTCGGTTGGGCCCAGATCATGTTCGATTCCTTCTCGCGGAGCTTCGGCTCGACCCCGTCGCACCTCGTCGGCAACGACGGCACGGGGATCCCCGACCCGGTCCTGGACCCCTTCTTCGGCGCCATCGCCAGCTATCAGATCTGCGGCTGCTGCGGGAATTTCCACGCGGTGACGGACGGGACGGACGGCGGCGGCCAGGGCGTCATCCTGAACGCCGACGATCGCGGCGCCTTCGGACCGAACGGCAAGCCGTCCCTCGATCCGATCGACGCCGGCGGCCAGATCACCCGCTCGAACACCAGCTGGGCCACCGGCCTGGGCCAGGCCGCCACGGTCACCTTCGCCTTCCGCGACAGCTTCGTCACCACCCTCCCGGCCGACACCCAGGGCCATAACGCCTTCAGCGCCGCCCAGATCTCCGCCACCCTGCTGGCGCTGGCCGCCTGGTCCGACGTCGCCAACATCACCTTCCAGCGCGTGACCGACGGCGGCACCGAGTATTCCGAGAACGCCACCATCCTGTTCGGCAACTATACGTCCGGACAGTCGGGCGCGGCCGCCTTCGCCTATCTGCCCGGCGGCATGCCCGGCGCGACGGCCGCGGGCGCCGTCCAGGGCGACGTCTGGATCAACAATTCGCTGTCGTATAACGCCACCCCGACGATGCAGGCCTACGGCCAGCAGGTTCTGCTGCACGAGATCGGCCACGCCCTCGGCCTCAGCCACCCGGCCGCCTACAACGCCAGCGCCACGGGCGTCATCACCTATGACGCCAACGCGACCTATTTCGAGGACTCCCGCCAGTACACGGTGATGAGCTACTTCACCGAGCGGGAGACGGGCGCCGACTTCCGCGACGGCGTGGGGAACAACCGCTATTCGGCCGTTCCGCTGCTCGACGACATCGCCGCCGCCCAGCGCCTGTACGGCGCCAACACGACCACCCGCACCGGCGACACCGTCTACGGCTTCAACTCCAATGCGGGCCAGCCCTGGTTCAACGCCAACACCGCCCTCAGCGCCCTGATCTTCGCGGTCTGGGATGCGGGCGGCACGGACACCTTCGACTTCTCGGGCTACGGCGTCGCCCAGACCATCGACCTGCGGCAGGGCGCCTTCTCCAGCGTCGGCGGCCTCACGGGCAACGTCGCCATCGCCATCGGCGTGGTGATCGAGAATGTGGTCGGCGGCACGGCCGCCGATACGATCCGGGGCAATTCCGCGGCCAACCTGATCACCGGCAACGGGGGCAATGACGAGATCGACGGCGGCCTGGGCTCCGACACGGTCGTGTTCTCGGGCGCCCGCTCCAGCTATACGATCACCTGGAACGGCCAGGTCGGAACCGTGACCGGCCTCGGCCAGACGGTCACCGTCAGCAACGTCGAATTCCTCCAGTTCTCCGACACCACCATCGCGGCGGCCCCGACGGGCGGGCTGCTCGTCGGCGGCGACATCACCAATGAAACCATCGGCGGCACCGTCTTCGGCGACACCATCGGCGGCCTCGGCGGCGACGACACCATCAACGGCCTGGCCGGAACCGACACCCTGGACGGCGGCTCGGGCGACGACGTGCTCAACGGCGGCGACCACGACGATGTCCTGATCGGCGGCCGGGGCGACGACGCCCTGAACGGCGGCGCCGGCCACGACGTCGCGGACTACACCGACGCGGTCGGGGGCATCACCCTCAACCTGGCGGTCGGCGTCGCGAGCGGCGGCGCGGGCTCCGACACCCTCACCGGGGTCGAGGAGGTGCGCGGCACCGCCCACGCCGACACCATCACCGGCGACGCCAACGCCAACATCCTGCATGGCGGCGGCGGCATCGACACCCTGAGCGGCGGCGGCGGAAACGACCAGCTGTTCGCCGGCGCCCCGGGCGAAGGCGGCGGCGCGCCCGACATCGTCAAGGCGCAGGGAACGGCCAACAACTCGGTGGCGAACGCGGTGGCGCTGGCCGGGAGCTTCGACCTCGGCACGCGCGCGGACGTGGCCAACTCGACCACCATTCCCCACGCGACCGTCGTGGCGACCAGCCATGGCGGCATGGAATATTACGCCGTGACGGTGGCGGCCGGCGAGACGGTCGTCTTCGATATCGACAACGCCAGCTTCGACAGCGTCCTGCGGATCTTCGACGCCGGCGACGTGCAACTGGCCCAGAACGACGACAACGCCGCCGACGGCGGTCCGGCCACGGACTCGGGCCTCAGCCACACCTTCACGACGGCCGGCACCTACTACATCCAGGTGTCGCAGTGGCAGTCGGGCTCCGACGGAACCCTCGTGACCGCGCCGCCGCCGGCCGGCGGGACCTACACCCTCCACGTCTCGGTGCCGAGCGCGCCGGTGGTCCCGCTCCAGTATCTCGGGGCGACGATGAACGGCGAGGCCGGGGCGGATGTCCTCAACGGCGGCGTCGGGCGTGACACGCTCAACGGCGGGGCTGACGACGACGTCCTGAACGGCGGGCTCGAGAACGACTCCATCGACGGCGGGACCGGAACCGACACGGCGGTCTTCACCGGCAACCGGGCGGCCTACACCATCAGCACCAGCTCGGGCGTCACCACCGTTACGGGACCGAACGGGACGGACAGCCTGACCAACGTCGAACGCCTGCAGTTCGCCGACGGCCTGTTCGACATCACCGGCGCGCCGCTGAACCCCGCCATCAACGGGACTTCGGGCGCCGACGTCATCGTCGGCACGGCCAATGGCGACACCATCAACGGCCTCGACGGCGACGACACCATCACCGGCGGTCTGGGCAACGACACCATCGACGGCGGAACGGGTGTCGACACGGCCGTCTTCTCGGGGACCATGGCCGGCTCGACTGTCTCCACGACCGGGGGCGTCACCACGGTGACGGGCCCGGACGGCGTCGACAGCCTGAGCAATGTCGAGCGGATGCGGTTCAGCGACGGCACGCTCATCGTCGGGGCCAACGGCGGCCAGTACTACGCCGGCACGGCCAACGCCGACGCCATCACCGGCACGGCGTTCAACGACCAGATCGAGGCCGCGGGCGGCGACGACACGGTCACCGGCGGGGCCGGAGCCGATACGATCGACGGCGGGGCGGGCGCGGATGTCGCCGTCTTCTCCGGCGACCGTTCGGCCTACACCATCAGCACGGCCGGCGGAGTCACCACCGTGACCGGACCGGACGGCACGGACAGCCTGACCAATGTCGAGCGGCTCCAGTTCGCCGACGGCCTCTATCTGATCACCGGCGCGCCGGTCGTGAACACCATCAACGGAACGACCGGGCCGGACAGCCTGGTCGGCACCGCCGGCTTCGATTCCATCAGCGGCGGAGACGGCGACGACGTCATCACCGGCCTCGGGTCCAACGACACGCTTAGCGGCGGCGCTGGCGTCGACACGGCCGTCTTCGCCGGCCTGCGCTCGGCCTATACGGTGACCACTTCGGGCGGCACGACCACGGTCAGCGGCCCGGACGGGACCGACACCCTGACCACGATCGAGCGGCTGCGCTTCGACGACATGACCCTGATCGTGGGCGCCGGCGGCGGCCAGTATTTCGAAGGCTCGGCCGCGGGAGACACCATCAACGCCACCGTCTTCAACGACCAGATCTACGGCCTCGGGGGCAATGACGTCATCAACGCCCTGGCCGGCAACGACGTGGTCTATGGCGGCGACGGCGACGACACGGTCACCGCCGGCGGCGGCGTCGACATCCTGTACGGCGGCGAAGGCGCGGATCGGCTGGAGGGCGACTCCGGCGACCAGCTCCATGGCGAGAACGGCGACGACGTCCTCGTCGTCCAGGGCTCCGGCGCGGCCGCGGCCGTACTGGTCTCGGGCGGGGCGGGAACCGACACCGTATTGCTGCGCGGAACCAGCGCCACGCTGGACCTGGCCACCGGATCGGGCACGCTGGAGTCCACCGGCCTGGCCGTATCCGCCACGGAGAACGTCACGGTCGAGGGCGCGGGCGCGAGCGTCCGCACCATCTCGGGCAACGGCGGGGCGAACCGGCTGACGGCGGCGGCGGGCGCCACCTTCGCGGTGGTGTTCGACGGCCGCGCCGGCGACGACACCCTGACCGGGGCCCTGGGCGACGATACCCTGATCGGCGGGACCGGCATCGACCGGATGTACGGCGGCGACGGCTCCGACCGGCTGGAAGGCGACGCCGGCGACTATCTCTACGGCGAGAACGGCGACGACACCCTGGTGTTCACGGGCTCGGCGGCGGCGACGGGATCGCTGGTCGTCGGCGGGGCGGGAGTCGACACGGCGGTGCTGCGCGGGGCCTCGACCTCGATCAACCTGGCCACCGGAACCGGCACGGTCGAGAGCACGGCGGTCACCTTCTCGGGGGTCGAGAACGTCACCGTCGAGGGCGTCGGCTCCGGCCTGCGCTCGGTCAGCGGCAATGGCGGCGACAACCGCTTCGAGGTCGGCGCGCTCGGCAACGACGGCTCGTTCGACGTTCACTTCCAGGGCCTCAGCGGCAACGACACCCTGCGCGGCGGGGCCGGTTCGGACACCCTGGACGGCGGCGTCGGCGACGACGTGCTGCGCGGCGGGGCGGGCACGGACCTGCTGATCGGCGGCAGCGGTCTCGACGCGGCCGACTATACGGCGGCGGCCGGCGGGGTGACCGCCAGCCTGACCCTCGGCGGGGCCTCCAACGACGGCGACGGCGGCACGGACAGCTTCTCGGGCATCGAGACCCTGCTGGGCTCGGCCTTCGACGACGCCCTGACCGGCAACGGCGGCAACAACGGCCTGTCGGGCGGCGCCGGAAACGACACCCTCGAGGGGTTGAACGGCGACGACCTGCTGATCGGCGGGGCGGGGGTCGACGTGCTCAACGGCGGCGGCGGCATCGACACCGTCGACTACTCCGGGGCCGCGGCGGGCATGCGCGCCCAGCTCAACACCGGCGCCTCGAGCAATGACGGCGACGGCGGGACCGACACCCTGATCGGGATCGAGAACCTGACCGGCTCGGCCTTCAACGACGTGCTGATCGGCGACGGGAACGCCAACGTCCTGCGCGGCGGCCTGGGGGCCGACACCCTGATCGGCCTGGCCGGCAATGACGTGATCTGGGGCGGGGCCGGGGCTCTGAACACCCTGTCCGGCGGGCTCGGAAATGACCTCTATGTGCTGGAGGCGGCCGACTCGATCGTCGAGTCCGTCGGCGAGGGGACGGACACGGTCGACGCCCGGATCAACACCTACACCCTGGCCAACAACGTCGAGAACCTGATCTTCGGCGGGACCGGGGACTTCAACGGCACGGGCAACGCCCTGGCCAATGTCATCACCGGCGGGGCGGGAGCCGATGTGTTGCGCGGCCGCGGCGGCGTCGACACGCTGAACGGCGGAGCCGGGATCGACACGGCGGACTACGGCCTGGCGGCGGCCGCGGTGGTGGTGCGCCTCGACCAGCAGCGGGCCAGCAACGACGGCGACGGCGCCTTCGACACCTTCTCCTCGATCGAGAACGCCACCGGTTCGAACTTCAACGACGTCATCTACGGC